>JADMIO010690218.1_pt1 | contig 111479 bp, 106 predicted proteins | sample 8958161 | NCBI WGS metagenome assembly JADMIO01 (sample SAMN16585339, study PRJNA669376) | soil metagenome | isolation source: Crop rotation soil | place: USA: Cullars Rotation, Alabama | collected 2011
CGCGACAACTTGTCCACGTGGAATTCTAAGCTTAGGATCCCAATGTGCTGGAAAGATTCTTTTTGCCGGGTATCCATGTTATAGTCGTATACGGAAACAGGCGTGACGAGAGAAGTATAGTTGAAGCGCAGCAAATTCGTATTGAAATCCGGGTTCATTCCGATGAAGGCAAGATATGCGGGTTCATCAAAGGTTACATAATGCTCGGATTTATCCCGCTGGCTTATGATACGCAGGTTGACCAATCCTTCCCTGTATTCAGACAAGACCAGGTGGTCCCTGAACACGAGGGCGGCCGACAGGTAAGTATCCTGCCGGTGTGATATGACCTCTTTCCAATTTTCCCTGGCAGTATTCCCCACCGGGCATTCCATTAACCGGAATTCAGGAGCATCCAGGTTCGTGCGTATATAAAACCTGTCATTGAAATGGTAAATATCATAGACCAGTCCCATTGAGCGCGGCTGGAATACGGTGAAGTTTCCTTTTGGGTTTGCAGCATCCAGGAAGCGATGTTCGCTTTGCTGCTCACTCAGTTCTGATTTAATAAGGACATATTTTTTTGAACGCGAACGCTCCACATTGATGTTATGCCGGTTGTCTTTCTCTTCGTATACCATTTCATCGCCAGCCGGGTCAGTGCCCACTTCGTGGCGCCATACCTGGAAACCCAAAAGCGTGGTAACGTCTTTGAGAATATAAAACACCGTTTTGTTATCTGCGGCCCAGGCATAGTCACCACCTTCGGTGTTCAGGATGGTTTCCGGGAAATATTGCCCCGTGGCGAGGTTCTTAAACCTGAGCTTGTATAATCGCCTGCTTACATCGTCCTCCCCTATCGCCATCAACCTGTTGTCATCACTTACTTCAATCCCGGAAACATCATAGAAACTTTTTCCTTCAGCCGCCAGGTTGGCGTCATGAATAATCTCTTCGGGCGCATCCAGGGTTTCCTTTTTCCTGCAATAGACGGAATACTGTTTACCTTCTTCCTCCCTGGTATAATACCAGTAACCATTATCCTTGTAAGGCACCGACGCATCTTTTTCCTGAATGCGGCCTTTCATCTCTTTAAACAGATGCTCCCGGAGTTGTTTCGCTCCCGCGAGCATAGTGTCCAGGTAGGCATTCTCGGCCTCCAGGTATTGAACGGCTTTCGTGCTGTCCGGGCCCTTTTTGAAATAATCGTTCATCCAGTAGTATTCGTCCACGCGGGTGTCCCCGTGGGCTGTCAGTTCGTGTTGCTTTTTTTCCGCTATGGGTGCGTTGATATTTTCAGGCCATTTGAATTTTTCGCTAGTCACGTTTTCGTTTTGTTTGCATGAATGAATTAATACCAGGCAGCCAATAAATAATGGGGGAAATTTCATAAAAACCTAAGGTAAGCCATGAAGATACTTATTCCGGTTACAAAAAACGCATGAGGGCTGACGGCAGGTTTGGTTTTTGCTGGCCTTCCATGTAACCCAAACCGGAACATGGCGCAGCGACAAAGAAAACAGCGATTGCCCAAACATAATCGCAAGGGAGCCCGCTCAGATACGTCTTACACTATTCAGGCGGCCAATGAAGAACAGGCGGAAAGCCTCTACAACAAGGCAAAGGTCAACCTGCTTAGTGTCAACCAGTGGAAATCGATAGCCGGTGAAACCGGTGCCGATTTTGCACTCGCAGATCCATATGGAGATTTAATCAACGGGCAGGCTAAAACGGGGTGCTATATCCGGATCCATCTTCCAACGTCAAAGAAAAAAAAATATGACTGGGTGGTCATCGAGTCAATTGAATCCATTGAAGACGGTCCCGACCGTCTTACGCAAATGCGCGTACGTCCCGCAGGGGCTCCAGGATCTTCCCAAACCGACACTCATTTCTTCGGGGATGAGGCAACCAGTAATTTCGTGGTCGAAAAAAAAGGCAGAAAGTTGACCGCCTCCGTCCATGGCAGGAATGAAGTACCAAATACTACTCCCATCAATCCGCTCAGCAAATTGCGGAACATAACTATTGCCTTTTTCGCCATGCTGGGCTTCAATAAACCCCAATGGAAAGCATTGACCAAAGGCCTGCTGACAAAATGAGCGGGAATGACAATCGCCAGGGCCGCCGCCCGGAAAATATACATTTCGGTATCCCGGGCCCCAATTTCAAATTATATCGCCGCGGTTGAACGCCTGGTAAGTATCTTTAATCAGGTTTCCCCCGATACTTATCGTTACCTAACAAGTAAGAGCACACAGGAATTGAAAGCAATTGTCTATACAAAATACGGCGGCCCGGAAGTACTGCAACTTAAAGAAATAGCCAGGCCGCAGCCAGGCGATAATGAGGTGCTAGTTAACGTGCACGCGGTGTCGATCAACGACTGGGACTGGGGCCTTATCCAGGGCGATTTCGTTAATCGCATGCTATTCGGCCTCCTGAAACCGAAAAGGCAGATACCTGGTTCCGACATTGCAGGACGCATTGAAGCAGTTGGAAAAAACGTCGTACAGTTTAAGCCAGGCGATGAAGTGTTCGGCGATCTGAGCGGCAAATGGGGCGGGTTTGCTGAATTTGTTTGCGCGGATGAAAAAGCACTGGCCCTTAAATCGCCCTCCATGACCTTTGAACAGGCGGCAGCGATACCCCAGGCGGCCATGCTCGCCGTGCAGGGCCTTCTGGATAAAGCACGGATGCAGCCCGGACAAAAGCTATTGATTAATGGTGCGGGCGGAGGGGTCGGCACTTTTGGTATTCAGATTGCTAAATTATACGGTGTCGAAATTACTGCTGTTGACACCGCACAAAAACTCGATCTCTTACGCTCCCTGGGCGCTGCGCACGTCATAGATTATAAAAAAGAAGATTTCACAAAAAGCGGGCAGCGTTATGATATGATACTGGATGCCAAAACGAACCGGTCGATGTTCGCTTATTTGCGCGCATTAAATCCCGGCGGTTTTTATATAACCGTCGGTGGCTCCCTTTCCCGTCTTTTGCAGGCGCTACTCCTGGGTCCGTGGATTGCGATGTTCAGCAAAAAGAAAGTCAGGATCGTTGCATTGAAACTGAATAAGGATTTAGCACTAATGAGCGAATTGTTCGAAGCCGGTAAAGTCAGCCCGGTAATTGATGGTCCCTACAGGCTGGAAGATGTTCCAGAAGCATTCAGGCGGTTTGCAAAGGGAGAACATAAAGGGAAAATCGTTATCACCCTGCGAAATAATCGATCTCATGACAAGGTCGAGGTTCAACAGTAGATATAGGGGCAGGCATAATTATAAACACCACTACATGAAAAAAAACATTACGATTATATTAACTCTGGCTCTTCAATGTTTGCTTGTACAAAGCCAAACCAAAATCATCGACATGCATGTCCATTCGTACACCGAAAGCGATTTTGGCGAGCGTGAATCACCCACCGACTATTATGGTAATAAAGGGTCGGCCAATGCAGCATCCCATCGAAAAGCAACATTCGCTGCCTTCAAAAAATGGAATGTTGTAAAAGCGATGGTAAGCGGCAACCCGGAAAGCGTCGAAAACTGGGTGTCACAAGACAGTAGCCATTTGGTGATCAAAGGAATATTAATGTTTACTCCCAATGATTACGGCTTCGATACTGTCAAATTTGAGCAAATGATTAAAGACAAAAAAATAGAAGTGTTCGGCGAACTGGCCCCTTACTATTCCGGTGCGACGTTGAGCGATTCAACCTGGCAGCCTTACTTACGAATCTGTGAAAAATATGATATCCCCGTAGCTGTCCATACCGGTGGAGGCGACCCGGGCGGTACCTATTCATGGTCGCCAAAAGCAAGGTTGAAATTTGGCGATCCCTACCTGATAGAAGATGTTTTGGTAAAATATCCCAAGCTTAGAATTTACCTGATGCATGCAGGTGCAGAAGACTGGCACGAACATGCGCTTAGGCTAATGGCCTATTACCCTCAACTATACACTGATCTGGGAGTCATGCTTTGGGTAGAACCAAATGCAAAACGGACGATCAAGCTTTTCCTTAAGAATGCGAAAGAGGCAGGTTACCTGAAGCGGGTTATGTTTGGTTCCGACCAAATGATTTGGCCATATGCGATTGAGAAGTCAATCGAATATCTAAACAGCCTAACCTTTCTGACAAAGCAGGATAAAGAGGATATTTTTTACAACAATGCAGCAAGATTTTTGAATTTCCATAAATAGCCAACACTTAATCTACTAACTGGTAAGCAGCTTACAGAGCGTGCCCCTTTGTTATCTGAGGTCATTTTTCCGGAAATTATCCGATTTCAGTGCACTTTTTCACCCTTTATGTAAATTATTTCATTTTTATCGGAAAATATCCGAATTTTAGGTAAATTTTTTCATGAATTTTACAGAAGCCATAAGAAGTTTCGAGGGGCAACCGATTAACCGTCAAATGCTTGACGATCTGTTGAAAGATTATAAACGTCCGGACGATAAAATAACTGAACTACTTAAGCAGAAAATACTCACGCAGATTAAAAGCAAACTTTATATACCAGGTCCAGCATTAAGAATGAAGAGACCTGAACCTATGCTATTAGCAAATCATATTAAAAGCCCTAGCTACGTTTCATTGGAAACTGCGCTTGAATATTGGCAATTAATTCCCGAACGAGTATATCAAATAACTTCTGCAACAACAAAACGTGCAGGAACCTATACTACAGCAATGGGCCTTTACAGCTATATTCATTTACCACTTCCCTATTACTCGTTTGGATTAATTTCAGTTGAACTTGCACCACAGCAGGTAATAATAATGGCGACCGCAGAAAAAGCGCTAAGTGACAAATTAGTCACAACAAAAGGCCTGCTATTCAGAAGCTCAAAGCCTGTAAAAGCATGGCTGCTTGAAGACATGCGGATGGATAGAGAATACTTAAGACGACTTCGACCCGAAGTTCTCAGGGATTGGCTGAACAGCGCCCCAAAAAAGGAAAGTTTAAAGTGGCTAATAAAAACATTGGAGGATTTATGATCAAAGAATGGCTGGATGAATACAATCCAAAGACAAATAAAGAAGCTGAACAAGCGCTTCGTGAAATAATGCAGGAGATTGCGCTTCTCGGTTTGCAAAGCACTGGCTTTTTCCAAAAAGCAGCTTTTTATGGTGGTACAGCACTTCGTATATTTCATAAACTGCCGCGGTTTTCGGAAGATTTGGTTTTTTCACTATTGAAAGTAATGCCTGAATTTTCACTGCAACCTTACATGGAAGGCGTACTTGAACAGTTTAACTCTTTGGGAATGAAAGTAGAAATCAGGGGAAAAGAAAAAAATAACAAAACCGGGATTGATTCTGCATTTCTCAAGGCGGGCACTTCATGGAAAGAACTTCTACTCAACCAAATAGTGCCTCAGGAGAAAATAGCAGCAATTCCAAAAGATTTAAAAATCAAGCTCGAAGTAGATACAAAACCACCGCTTGGATTTTCGACAGAACAAAACCTGCTCTTGAAACCGACATCTTTCTACGTAACCTGCTTTACACTTCCAGATCTTTTTGCTGGCAAGATGCATGCATTGCTTTTTCGACGGTGGAAGGACCGGGTTAAGGGTCGCGATTGGTTTGACCTGGAATGGTATATACGAAAGGGAACTACTTTGAATCTCCGTCATTTCGAACTACGCGCCCGTGACAGTGGTAATTGGCAGGGAGAAAAAATGACTCCTGAAGATTTGATACGATTATTAAATAGCAAAATAGACGAGATTTCAATTGATAAGGTAGTAGATGACGTCATAAAATTTATCCCGCCTGATAGCGCAACAGCTCTACACATTTGGTCAAAAAAATATTTTCATGATTTGGCCAAGATGATAAAAATCGCATAACGTGTATTAAGCAGAAATCAGACTTTTTCAACCCAAAAGATCCTATCGTATGTCGTCTTAGCGAATCAGGAAAGTAATACCTTTTTTTCACTTCGGCATCATTGTTCCGCGGTGCAGAAAAAAGTGCGAAATAGGTATTTGCATTTTTCTTTTGCCGACTTAGATATTCGAGATGTTAAAGCTGGAATATTGTTTAAACGCAAAATGATACCAAATAGATCGGAAGGGATACAACCTTGATTTTTTTGTGACCATCATACAAAATTGACTAACTAACTGACACGAATTCACATTCTTATTTATATCACCAAAAGTCATTTGGGATCCAAATCAATTGAAGAAACTGACAACAAGATGCAAGCAAAAGCAACAATGACATCGCGCAGGCAACGAGCAGAATTCTAAATTTCATTTCATTGTCCTCACACATAACTCAATACGACAAGACCCGCTACCAGAGCGGGTCTTGTTAAAATTTTCAGTCGGGATGACTGCCCTATCACCTTTTAGTCCCCGCTTTAGCGTCCTTTACAATTATGGTTCCATACTCTGCTGATTTTCAATACACATTGTAAATAATGATAAATACGGCTAAAATTTGTGCATCAACTATTTGCTACACTATTTGCTACAAACTATCTTCATGAGGTAAATAAGTTACAATGGCAAAAGATAAAACCACATCCCGCTTTTGGCTCAGAACCGACCGAATCAATAAAGACTACACTTCACCCATTCATCTCATTTATCAAATCAAAGGGCAGCGCAAATATTATAGCGTGCCTGATACAAGAATTCTAGAAATTAATTGGAATCCAAATGAGCAAAAGGCTACCTACCTGGATAACAAGAATGCAAAAAAGCTGATTAAGCAGAAAGATGCTGATTTAGCTTTATTACTTACTAGTGCAGAAGTCAACGAGATTAATAATAAACTACGGTCTTTGCTGAAAGACATCGAAGATATAGAGACAAGGTTTAAACTAGATCAAATTCCCTTTTCTCCGGCCATGGTAATCAGTAGACTGAACGAGATAAAAAAGCCGGAAACGAAAAAGGAACAGCCTGGTATCAATATCGCCGCATTTATTGAACGATTTAAGAATGACAGTGCAGGCACGCACACGGCCGGAACCCTTAAAGTCTATATGGGTTTGAAAGCTCACATCGAAGAATTCGAAAAACAGAAGAAGTTAAGATTCACGTTTGAGACTATCGACAATGCCATAATGCGCGCATTTCACGGCTTCTTAACTGACGATGTGAAAAGGAACGACACAATTGAGCCTCGAATGAATAATGTAACTGCAGCGAAGCAAATTAGTACTCTGAAAACCCTCCTCAATTACGCCCGAACGATCTATAAGATCGAGGTAAAGCAAGACTATCGCGACTATAAGGTTTCTCGAAAAGATTCCGATTTTGAAGTCATTACTGTCACTCAGGACGAATTCATGGCTATTTATAACCTTGACCTATCAGAAAACAAAAGGTTAGACGCAATAAGAGACGTGTTTTGTTTTTCTTGTGCCACAGGATTGCGATATAGCGACCTGGTGCAATTGCGCCGGGAACATATTCGAAAAGACAATACAATAAGGTTGACGGCTTCTAAAACCGGACAAAAGCTGGTTATTCCTCTAAACCCCATTTCGCATGCAATACTCCAAAAATATAGTGGAATGCATCAGCCCTTACCCATAATCAGCAATCAAAAAACAAACGACTATATAAAGGAAATTGGTGCCTTGGCCGGGATAGATACTCCTATCGAGATAGTGAGGCAGTACGGGGTCAAAAAGAAATCAACGGTATACAAGAAATACGAGCTCCTTTCGATACATGTCGGCCGTAAAAGCTTCATCACATTATCACTTGAAAAAGGCATAGCTATTCAGGAAGTAATGAGCCTTTCCGGACACACAACCTTTAAAGCCTTCAGAAGATACGTTGATGTGAATGACAATCGAAAAAAGACTGTGATGCGTGACGCCTGGGGCAAAATAAAAGACAACAATTTAAAAGCATCATAACAATTCGGCACCTCAAATTGACAATTTCAATGAACGAGTGCCTTTTTTGAAACCCCGTTATTTCCATAGCGGGGACATTTTAATCTATTCAACCAATTTAATCACTATAAAATTTACAGTTATGAATGAACTCGCTTTAACGAAAAAGCAAGCTGACGCTATCAACTACTTTTTCAAAAAAACAGACATGGAAATAATAATTTCCTCTCTTGATAGCATGTTTCATCAGTCACTTTCGGCCCCAGACATGGATGGCGATTTAGCCTCAAGTAGGTTGGCTGATATCAACCAATTAAAATTGTTGCTAGAGGAAATTGAGCCAATTGATATTAAAAAAACCCGTCTTGAAGAAGAACTCGAATCTATTTCTTAACAATAAATCTACAGTTATGAACCCAACAAAAGACACCCTTCAAAAAACAAAAGCAAAAGAATGTTTATATGCCTTCATTGAAGACTATATGCCAACTTTCGATTTGGCTGAAGGATTCACTTTCGGGCCTGAGGCCTGGTTTAAAGAATATGTAAAAAGCGAAACATACAATAGTCTATCTCCGGAACATAGAGGAGAAGCGTTTGACCTCTTCATGCGATTGAAATTTACAAATAGTTGGCTCCAAGAATTCGGAGTTGAAAACAAAATGATTTAACCGTCAAAACTACAAACAATGAAAGGTTGTACACATAAACCCGATTGCACTTTAGATTGTCCGTTTACCATGTTTACCGACAATATGAAGCAAATCTTTTGTCCATGGCTTCCCCTCAATATTGCAAATATGCAAAACAATATCAACCCACCATGTCCAGGTTGTTCCGAAAGGCTCTGCCGGCTGACCATGTATAATATGGATATCCGGGAACAAATATGCCTCTATTTGAGGCACAATTTGAGAAACCAACATTACGCAAAGAGCACTACGAAAACAACTGACTTACCGGCAGAATTGCAAATCATGCCATCTATCGGACCTTTGAGCCAGCAGGAAATTATAGACCTCTATGCCGATTGGCCATTAGACCGAATTTTGGCAGAACAGGCAACATTCATTGAAGCCGAAGAATACGAAATAGCACGCGCCTTGCAGCAACTAATCGATGCAAAACAAAAATCGTAAGGCGATGCAAAAACAATCAGTGTTATCCGAAAAGCAGGAAAAGGCCATAGACTATTTCTTTGAATGCTTGAGTTCTGAGGATGCCTGTGAACTCTTGGACGATATTTTCAATTACAGCCTGGAAATCGAACGCCAAGGCACGGCTACAGAATTCTGCCAAATCCGACAGATAAAGGCACTTATAGCCGCTATTGACCCTGCAAAGCAATAATTCCCCACATCCTAACTATCCACTTACTTGGATAGTTTTTTTGGCGCCTGTCAGTATATAAGTCTTCCAGATTATGGATGTTTCATAAATTTCACTACCTTAATTCCAAAACTTTATTGATTTCATGAAATCAGTCAACTACCGATACAAAGGTCGGATTCTATCAATACCGTATACTGTTACTCGAAAAGTAACAGATGATAATCGCATTTCCCGTTTGGATATTTCAGTTAGTCACGATTACCCAGGATTTCCTGATGCTCGAACGAATTTTTCCTTTTATTACGATTTACAATCAAATTTTGTCGGAGGAGCTAACATGGGAAGTGAAGAAGAAATTGCGGATCTAATACTTAAAAATGAGGGATTTGACTAGCTATTCATTTTCTTATCGAGGTGGGTCCTCATTTTCTTTTCTTCAGCCCTTTCTTTATCGGACTTTTTTTCAAGTTCTGCATTGTACTTTTTTTCGGCCCATTCAAAGAATTGCTTCGCCTGGCCATCTTTCGGGGAACCATCAGGATTTGCGTAAGGATTGGTAATGCTCGCCATCATGTAAAATTAATAAACATTCGGTAAGGAGGAAAACACCGCCTGGATTGCTACAATCGGTGCTACCAAAAGGCCCGATTCTTGACATTTACTATAATTATCAATACTTTGTGCTTTAGATTTGTAGGGATATACACCCCATAGGGGATACAGATTACTTTCTATGTTGGGAGTCATGACAAGATTTGCAGACAGAAATTAGCCACTCTATGGGCTCCTTTCCAATGTTGTATTTCGCATATTTCTTGTGATGAACCTGAGTAGCACGTCCTCCACAATACCCGCAACGCCAATTATCTCGCTTGAGCACCACATAACGCTTTCGCTTCCATGCGTCCGATTTAAGATACTCGTTCCTGTAATAGTCACGACGACGTTTACGTTTTACTTCGAACAACCATCGATTACATGCCACTATGACTAGTGCAAAAATTATCAAAAGTATCATCCTAAATATCATACTGTGATTGTCTAAATTGATTGAATTCAACGGATCAATAGAGTATCACAATATTTACATACTAATTGATTTATAATAAATCAATACTGTACAGAAGATTTTGGAACCGTAATTGGGACCTATATAAGCTCTTTAATTTCAATCTTGCTAGCAATAATGCTCCCTGCGCCAGGTGAATATTGCAAATGAATTCTAATGCTCTTATTGAAAGTCGCTTTGAATATTACGCTGACGCGCTGACCCCTATGAGAAGGTGTAAAAAATTGTGTATTAACACTTATCCCATTTGGATTATCGTTTTTGTCATGACACCAAAGTTGAAATTTCGCTGTTGTGCCAGGAGAACTCTTTACTAGACAAGAAACCTCGTAAGTACCTCCTAATTGCAATACACCAAGCAAATCTTTATTACAGCCATCATTTTGTTGCGGATTATCTCCTGAAAAAACTATCTCATTTCCCATTAACCTTGCAAACGAATTTCCCCAATGATTCAATTGCCAAGATGAATCGATTGAAACGTTTAATAAAACTTTCTTCGTCTGATATACTAGATTGCCTCGATATTTCGTACTTATTAAAATTGAGATACCGCTACTAATTATCACAATCAATATCGCAGGATTCACTAATTGAGGATAAATGTTCCTAAAAAAAAGATATCCGATAATAAATAATGCAACGCATACAATCTCTTGCCAGTACTTTCTGGTATATAGAGAAATATAATCCTTTACAAAAATAAAAACGATGCTTAGCATGCCTACTATAGCAGTTATCCATCTAGTCTGGATATCCAGATCTGGATAAAGAAACGCTACAAGACAAAGTAATCCGAAGATTATAGATATGAATCGGTCTTTATTCATAATGGTAAGCTTGTCCTATTAAAATACAAACGATAATTCAATAATCCAATTTTAAGAGTATACCCCTATTGAAAAAGCCCCGGCATATAAATGTCCAGGGCTAACTTCGAGTGAAAACATCTTACGCGCCGACTGCTTCCGGCTTCTTCTCATACTCCTTGGTCGGAGTTGGAGACTGAATCCTGATCATAACGTCTGAAGTATCGAACCGGCCGTTTACTACGGGCCGAATCTCAACGGATACGTTTGATTTGTTTTTGAACGCTGTTTCTATTACCTGCTGAACTTTTTCAGATAAATTCAGCTGATCCTTCTGTTCGAAAGTGATGTAAGCCATCTTGTATATTTTGAGGTTAGTAAATACTATTGTGCATCTCTAAAATCAACCATTTTCTTATTCATATTTCCTAAATATCTAGAGTGATTTCAATAAGCTTCACGCCATATTTTTTAAACAAGTCACGCTTTTGCCTCATTGTCTCTTCACGAGCTTTTTTGAATTTCGGATCAGCTGAACCAAAATACATTTGCACGGCTCCACAGGTCTTAACCAAGCCATAAAAGAAATCCGCCCGTTCGAGATCTCCGGCCTTCTTGGCCTTAATTGCCTTAAAAGCGTGTTTCCGCCTTTCTGCTTTTAGATCTATCATAAGTTCATGGTTTGTTCCAGTACTCTCAAAAGCTGATCGTCTGATATTTTATCATAATCAATATCAACCTTTGCGTCTACAGATTGCAAAGTCGGCAATGTGTATCTCAGAAGCTTGTCGATAAAAAACAGTTTATCCTTCGCTGGCAGCCTATTAAATTCCTTCTGCATTTTGGGCATATTGCAATGCAGAAACGATTGGACAGTTTGCCGTAGGTCCAATGTTGTTTTATTTGGCGTCCCTCTTTTCCGTCCACCTGTTTTCGGCCGCCCAGGCCTTCTTCCCTTTCTTTTTTCCATTTCTACATTTATCTACTTTAGAAAATCAATTGTTGAGTATTTTCCGGACCTCCTCCCGCACCCTTTCGAGCGCCAAATCTTTTTCATCTACAGTCAGCCCGGTCCAGACCTTTTTTCCAAATTGTGTTTCCAGGTACTTGATTAGGTCCCCATTGGTAAGGGAGCGTTTTCCAACTCCCTTTTTCTTGCCCTTCGAAACTTTCTTCGTGCTGTTGCGGCCTTTGGCCTGGTTGCTTTTGTTCAGGTACATGTCCAAAGGATTTCGGGCCTGGACCACTACCCCGATACCCCAACTGTTTGGCAGGCCAATTACATTTAGCGAATTGTTAAGCTGCCTGGTGAAGCTGGCAATTATCTCGTTTTTGGTCCCCCGGCCGTTGCGAGCCCGAAATTTCAAATAGGGAGCGCTGTATGTGCCCAATTTTGAGCCTTCGGCCGCCATACCCTGTTCGTGTATGCGCTCTGTCATACGGTTTAAAACGTCAATTGCAGCCGTCCTGGTGACATCCTTTCCGCCCAAGGCCTGGATCTTACTGATCAGCCTGGCCGTTACCTCCGAAATATTTGTCTTAATCGTTATCATAAAAACGCTTTAAAAAACGGGGGCCGGGTCTAATGTTTACGACCCCCGTGATGGCAAATGGTTACCTAATGCTAACTTTTGATTGCAGGCTTTACCTGTCCACTCCCTAAATGAGCCCGTCATGATCGCCCTCACAACGGGCTTAATCAACAAGCGGCACACTTGAAAAAGAACCTTCGGTGAATACGCTACCCAACTCCATTTCTTCATTTTCAGCGTTCCGCTGATACTCGTTCATTACCATAGCAACATCATCACTCAAATCCTTGTTTTCACCGGCATAGCCTGGGTATTTTGATTTTATTAGATCGTACGTAGCCGTTTTGTCTTGCTCCGTTTTGGCTCCCATATAGTGATTTACCATGTCGTTCAACTCCATGTTGAAAAGTGGATTGTCAGGATTTGCATGCTGCAATTTCAATCGCTCTTCATAGCTCAACGGCGTTGGCTTAGCCCGTTGAAATTGCGACCTTATATCCGCCTCAGGTCTCCATTGAACTTTAAGTATTGCATGAGCTTCGACAAAATCATTGGGTGGATACGGCGTATTAGAAAACTCATCAATAAGTATTGCGGCTATTGGATCGATATTTTCTTTCTTTCCGGACTTTCCGGGATAGGTTTTTACTAGTGTTCGATAAGCACGATCTCTCGCATCCTTATCAGAGTGCCACGCATACACAATACAAAGTCGTCTCATAAACGGATCCTTTCCAGGGACAGCTGAGTCTGGCAATACTACTTTCCCATGGTCAGGATTGAGGTTTCTTGCCCTTGCAGCGGCAATCTGGTTATCAAAATCTACCGCGTTTAATGCACCTTGGATGCTATTCCAATTGATACTCATAAATTTTTATTTTTTTAGGTTAGTGAATACTGTTTAATATTTCTGTTGCCTGGTCTATTTTCTGTATATCTGTGTAGTTCAAATATGTGGTTGCCTTGTACAGTAGCTTAAACCGGTTAGCATGTACCAAAAGAACCAACAGAAAACCCTTGTGGTTCGGGCTGCGAAATTTATATTTTAGCTGCCCGCTGCACCGGCAATGCTCTTTAAATTGCCAGCCATTGTTTGTGATAATTTCAGGAATTGGATACGGCAGCTCCATACAATTCAATGGTTGTCATTTCCAGGCCAACTAAATTATAATTTGTAAACCATGTCTTTTTCTCGAAAAGGCTTGCCGGCCTGATTGACACACGGCCTTTTTCAATTAGCGTTGCCCAATTGTAAACCGCCAATTCAGGACTTATCCTAAAAATGTACTTTCCTGCAGCAAGGAGCGACGTTGAAATACAGATATCGCAATAAACGATATCGCCTTCCTTGAAAAACACTTCCTTTTTTTCCATTTCCATTTATTTTATCAGTTAATAATCATTTTAACTACAATCATTGCTACAAAACAAGCATGGATTATATTTCGCCTTTGTAACTCAACAGTTGACGCAGAACAATCGTAGGGATATAGTCCCCATCCCGCGCCCTCAACCAGGCTGTTTTCTCTTCCTTGGATGCTTCTCTCAGTACCACATATCCGGATTTTATCGCCGGACCCCAATTAAGCTGAACGGCCTCAGGCTTGTTCCGAAATACATACACACCGGCCGGGAGGTTTGGAATTGAAATCTTCGTTTCCAAGCGCACAATTTCATCTTGCTCAAGAAATATTCCGCCATTGGTTCGTATCATAATTATATTTGTTTAATGCTATAGTCCATAAAATGTCATTTCAATCCCATTTTCGTAATTACAGAACCATAGCCTTTTTTCCACCAATATCGCTTCATCGACTTCAGGATTGGCAACAAGTAATACCATAAGCCATTCCTCAGATCCTTTTATCTCGTTAACGCGAAACAGGTAGTTGCCCGCCCGTACTCCTTTCACACTTTTCCAAACCATTGCACTATATATCGTTCCTTTCTTTAAAAGGAAGGGCTTCAATAGTGTTTCAAAAGCCTGCTTTTGTTCTTGTGTAATCATTACTTGTTAATTTTATACCTCTGGTTGCGAATTGCGCGTTTGTTGCCATTCTCCTCCACATAGCTGGCAAAGCCATCACCGTCCATGGTATTATTAACGCTAACTGCAGGTGGTATATCGATACCTTCCCTAATTGCCTGCTGCATTGCTTGGTAAACATCTTTCTTAGTCAGAAATTGACCGCTATTGCCTATGGAAATGTTATTAAACACTTCTTTGTCGGTCGACGGAATGCTTCTCCGCACACCGTCAAGCGCTTTTTCAAGCATTGACCCGCCACGCCACGATGCTGCTATCTCCATACTCTCTTTGTAAGGATGTATCCTTTCTCCGCCTTTCAGATAAACAAGCTCCGGACCTTCCTCACCTACCCAGGCATAGCCTTTCGGCGCATTCTTTGTCCCCTTTTTGAATGCAGGAGGCTGTGCACTGTTGATCTTGGCTATTTGAAGCCCTGTAGTTATCGCAACGCCGGCCGCTAGAGCAATACCAGCTATGATCGTCGGAGCCGTCGCTAAGGCATTCAGCGCTGCCAAGGCGCCATTTATAATCGCCTGGGACCGCTTTGCCTGCTTGTCCGCCTCAAAGGCCTGCCTTCTTAATGCGGCCTCCCTGGACCTGTATTTCTTATCGATATCCGCTTTTTGTGCCTCAGTCAGATTCTTTGTATTTATTTCCTTTTCGTGTTGCTCGTTGAGCCTGGCAATAGCATCGTCGAAATCGGCTTGCCTTTTTTCAGCCTGAATATCATAAAACGCATCATACGCCTGCTGCAGATAGCCTAATACCTGAGCAATTTTCTCCTTTATTTTTTGAAAATTTTCTAGTTGGTGATCCTTATCAGCATCTGCAATCTCCGCGGATTGCCGCATACCTTTGGCAATGAGATTGTTCCTATCAATTTGGTATTGCTCCTCGTCTTTAAGCAGGCTGTCTTTGTGTGCCTGCTCCAGGTCCGCGAGTTCCTTTAAGGTCTGCTGTAAAGCGATTTTTCTTTTCTCCTGCTCGAGCTGAAAACGTTTTTCGTTGTTTGTTTTTGGATTGTTAATCGCGATATCGATCTGAGCGGTTGTAATGTTATCCTGTGAGGCTAAAAGCTGCCTGAGCTTCTCCGATTTGGCAAGGTAAAAGGCAGCGTCGTTTTCAGATTTCTTTCGATTGGATTCGGAATTGATTCTTTCAAGCTCTTGGGCTAATAGCTCCTGGTCCCGAATTGTACCTTGCGCTGCAAGTTTTTCGGCCTTAGCCTCCTGCTCAATCAATGCATTTTTTATGTGAAGTTGTTCAGCGGATCCTTCTTTAGCTAAAGCAAGCTGAGTGCTCAACTTCGCCTTTTCAAGAGCAATTTCATTTTCCGTCTCTTTGACAAAATTCGTATGGATGATATCATTCTGCTTTTGAAGATTGTCAGCCTTCAGTTTTTCAATTTCCTTGTCAGCTGCATCTACAATATTTTTCCTCTGATTGATGGTTAGCTTTTCTGCCTTTAATTCAAAGCTTTGCCGGTTGCGGATCACCGCTTTTTGCCTTTCTTCATAGTCCTCCAAAGCCAGTAATCGTATTTCAAAAGGCTTTGTCTCATCATTGGCATATTTCATCGATAGTTCGGCTAGCTGCTGAAGCCGTCTATTCTCAATTTCGAAAAGTGCAGCGGCATCCGCTTTTGCATCGGCCTTCGCCTGTTCACTCTTCTTTTTAGCTTCTTCTCTCCTTTTCTGAGCCTGGGATGCAGCAAATTCGGCATTGGTGCTTACTATTGCCCGTTGCGCCTGCTGCAGGTTCCTGTAGTCATCGATAATTCCTTCCAGGATGGCCCGGCCACCCTCAAAGAAAGCTTTTTGCTGTTCAGATAATTCGCCTGTTTGTTGTGCTGCTTTCGTATTTAGATTAAATAGCGACTTTTCAGCAGTTTCCAAGCTTGTTATTTGATCATATTGGATATTAAAAAACTTCTCAGCTGCTGCAGTCCTTTGGAGAATGGACTTTCTATATTCGGTTGCCTGTTTGCCGTAGCCTTGGATCGTCCTGACATGTATTTGCAGCTCCGTTTCCCCGCGTTCCTTGGCTCTGGCAATATCAATACTGTTGCGGAATTGAATAGATTCAACCGTTTCATCCAGGATCCTTTTTTGTTCTTCCAATTGCCGGTTCAGTAATTCGACATTTACAGAAGCCTCTTTGTTTTTACCGCTGAATATGGCGATTGCGCCGGCGATTGCAGCAAACGCTGTCAAAAGGATTCCGATCGGATTAGCCTTCATGACAACATTCAGGGCTTTTTGTGCCACTATTGCGCCATTACGAACAATGATATTTTTACTTTCGGCTGCAGCCTGGAGATTCGTTTGAATTGTTTCAATTTTCTTCAGCCCGATCAGTGTCCCTAAAGTTTTGAATTGCTCTTTTGACAAAAGATTCTGTATTTGCTGCAATCCCTGGAGCACGGCCATGGCAGCATTTACTTTCAAAAGCGTTTTCTGCAGCTCTTCATTTTCATCTCCAAATAGGGCCGTTACCCCTTGTGCCACAGCAAAGCCGCCGGCGACCCCACTCGCGAGATCAATCAGATTGTCAAGTCCGCGCGTGTCGCTTCCGGTCCTGGAAACACTTTCATTAACGTCTTTTATCGCATCATCCAATTCACCGGCCTTTCTCCTCAGTGCCTCATACTCGGCCGTGGTGTCTTTTGATTCGGCCTTCAGCAGTACCATTTGCGCCTTGATCTCTTTAAGCTGCTTTTTCAGGTTATCTTCAGCCGTGGCAAGCTGCTCAGTTTTTTTCGTGAATGCAGTAACATCGACACCGGCATCCTTCAGCGCTTTTTTAAATTCATCAACGGACACGCCGGCTTCATCTAATGCTTCGGCCATGCCTTCAGACAGCCCCTCTACAATCGCATCAGAAAGGCTTCTCACTCCCTTTTCCACGTCTTTAAGACTTTTTAAGGAGCCCTTCGTTTGAGCTGCTATTGAGGAGGCAGCTTTAGAGCCTGCAGCGTTCATTTTGTTGAATGCTTGTGCATCCTGCTCCGAAATCTGACCAATTTTTACAAGTTGATCAACCGTATTTTGAAGCGGTGCCGTATCGGTTTTGAATTCAATCAGTATTTGCTCTGCCACTGCTCATAGTTGTGAAGATTAGGTGAAGATTGATGCACGCACTCGCGCGACATGCCGGCCTGGTTTCCACCAGGCTGAAAGAAGGTTATATGTAAAATTGCTACCATATCGGTTACACAATTGACAACGCTAAATCAGTTTCTTTGTTTATCAAACCTTTATGCTCATACTCCGTAGGGAATGACTCCCTATTTCGTTTCAGATCCCAAATAACAGGGTAGTCATGGTCTGTCAAGGCCAAGCCGCTGCTATCCTCATTTTTCAGAAGATAATCCGCTATGTCCAATCCGCTTTGATGCTCTTCTTCAGTAGCATTCCTTTCCAAGATATCACTCACCGCGACTCGGCAATTAGCAACTGCAGCAAGTAACAAACCTTTGGACTGCCATGACTCAAAGGCCCCCAAGTCTGGAAAAAGAATGACTTTGCGGCCGGACAAAACCTTACAAACCTTTCCTTCTGTCCATTTGGCGCCATATTTTCCGCCCGTAGCAATCCAAATAAAATCCGGATAGAATATCGACGCAATAACCGCCGTCTTTTCACTTTCGACAATAGCCACGGGCTTCGACACATTTTCATCCATAGAAAGCAAATACTCCCCAAAAAAGCACTGTGAAAGATTTGCCTCCTGATTATCCAAAATCATCTTACCTGCGAAATTTGCCCCCGTCTGTTTATTTCTACGGCCTGTTTCAGCATCGTATACCATAACCTTAGCTTGACAAACCTTTCCGGCCTGATTCACTTGCCAGAAAACAGTATTCCGGTCCTTATTGGCGCCGATAAAATAGTTTTGGCATAATTCGGTTGCGACAACCTCCCGAAACAACCGCTCCAGGAAAGGATAAAGATTGCACTGCTTATGCCTGGAGACTGATTTTTCCATTACCTCAAAAGGCAAATATCCCACCGGTCCAGGAACATCGACTCGCTTTGACTCAGCATGCAGCAATACCCCCCGGCTGTCAGGATTTGAATCGAAATATTCCTTTGGAGTGAAATGGTATCCGCAATTGTTCTCCCGATCGCAGCGGGCAACATGATCAGGCAATAGCTGTCCTGTTTCAGCGTCCAGGTACAACACGGCCGATTTTTGACCGCACCCCGGACACTTCCATTTTTTGGATCCACGAAAGAGCGCATACCTGAATGTTTTAGTCTCAGTCATGAGTGCATTTTTTATCTCAAAAAAGTCGGTGCATTGTAGGGCAGTGCAGCGGTGCATTTATATACATATGCACCGTTGCACCTTTGCACTAAGGGCAATTGCACCGAAATTGCACCTCGTTGCACTACTGCACTACTGTTGATATATTCTATAAAGTCCATCGTCATGTTTTTTGATATAGTTCCATCCTGACATATTGCTAATCATTTCCTTAGCAGTCCTTTCCTTTCTATTGGTAAGCTGCATAACCTTGCTCACTGCATCACTGTAACTTAGTGCAACGAGCGGCTTAAAAATCTGCTTTGCAATTTCTGCATGCCTTTCACGGTCTTTTTGCACCTTTATTTCCTCCCTATCTGGGATCTCAGTTGGCACATGAAAACCCTTGTCTTTTGAGTAGGTAAATGAAATCAGGGGAATGTCGGCATTGCTTGCCTTACGCATGATTTTCGGGGCCAAGGTTGAAATATCTCCTTCCCTGGTAAGCGTCAACAAGCCATAGCACTTTCGCTGAATTTCTGAACCAAAATGGCCCCTTTCCTTATCGCTGCCTGGGTTTACGTGGATAATTACCACTACCGGACAACTGTACCTGATTGATATATGTGTGAAGTATTGGACGATTCTTGCCGCTGCAGCTTCATCGTTCACAGAAAGTATATAATCGGCTCCGCCGTCTATGATGATTAGGTGAATACCGCCGAAAGTGTCGTTACATAGCTCGCAAATGGAATCTGTAAACTCCTGGTATTCCTCCGTCTTAAGTTGACGAATATTGTAGGCCCTGAAGTAATTTGGAGTTGAGTCAATGCCTGCCCTTTTTAGACTTGTAACGACGTTATACTGCTGATCATCGGCACTTTGTTCAGTGTCCAGTACTACTACTGCTTTTTTGTGAGGATTGGGTAAAACCTTAAAATCTGGAAATCCTTCAATAACGCCATCGACCGAAATTGCACCGGCAGCAATGAGACTTACAATTGCAGTTTTGCCGGCTTTCGCCGCTGCACTGATTCCCGTAATATTTCCAGGGCTTGCCACTGCAGCCCCGCCGATTGTAATTACAGGCTCGGATTGAACAATGGCCTTTTCTTTTGTAATTCTCAAATGATCGAAATCTGCCAGGCCACGATCTTTCAGTAAGGAAAGTTTGTCAAGCGCATCATTTAAAATATCGGACTGATTGATATTTTTTTTAACTTGGTGCCCGTTAAAGCTATTTTTCGTAAGTTTTTTGGGAGGCGCTTCATTCATGATGAGCCTCCTTTCTTTTTGCTCTTCTCTAGTGAACTTATTACCGAACCCCAATCATACCTAACAGAAGTACCCAGGCGAATAGCCTTTATCTTTCCCTTTTCCTCCATTCGCAATATCGTAGGTAAGGTTACATTTAGGCGCCGCATTAGCTCCTTGCGATCAATTATTTCTTTGGCCTGTTTTTGATCAGCTGGTGAATGATTAACCAGTTTTGCCAGCTCTTCAGAAATGAGTTGGCGAAGTTCCTCGGGAGTGCAAACAATTACCTGGTTCATGCCACCTCAGCCTCCGGCCTGGTAGGAATTTGCTTTAGCGACTCTATTACTTCAGATTCTAAAAAGATTATCCTGTTACCTAAACGTCTTGCGGGAATGTAGCCTTTTTGAATATAATAATTGATACTACGTACAGACTTACCGAGCTTAACGGCAAGTTGCTTCTTTGAGATATAGGTAACAGGTTGCTTAGTTTCTGCAGCCTGTTGCACTTCGTAGTGTTTGTGGCTATCGCCGATTAAAGGAGCATTGGTTAATCTCACCCATTTCCTTCGAAAAAACCTGAGATTACGACTCAGTTGGGACTGAACCACTGATTGTCAGTATTGAGGACCTTCAGCGATACAAAACTGGACAAATTCTGACAATTCAAAAAATTTTTCTTTCAAAATGGCACGGATAGTGAACTTATCCCTACCTATTTAAACTGGAAACCAATGGAAAAAGGCATAGTGTAGCAAATATTGTAGTAACTTTTGTAATTTGAAAAAGCTATCTAACGAAGAAATCCCAAGCTGTGCAAAACGTCAATGCTCATTCTAAATGCTAGCCAGAAATCCTCGATGGTAGGTTCAAACAAGGCACCTCTAACTGGCTTCAAGTCCCCCAATGTCCCGTAGTGCAGTCCAAGATTTCGCAAGCGGCTATCATGATCATACTCTGGCGATACAAATAATTCCGTAGAAACAAATTTGTACAAAAACGGTTGAGTTTTATGGAAGGCGTGCTCTCTAAATGAAAGGATAAAAATACATTGTTTGAAAATATTGTCGTAGCTCGGAAAATCCTGCTTGCTAGTCATTAGCCGCTCTGTTAAATTATAGAAGGTAGTATAGTCTCCTACAATGTCATTAATAACCTTTATTTGAACAATCAATGCGCATTGATATGCTTTGACTGGGTATCCCCGTGGCGGCAATTTGATGTCAAGAAAATGATGTTCAATAAGTCTGCCGTAAATTTTCATTATATTCCTCAAATTCAAATACCCCCTTTCAAGAAAGCATACCACCATATCCATAATAAAGCCGTTGCCAAAATATAGATTATAGTAATATGCCTGTACCCCGCCGTCCAATTTTCCCAATACAATCGATTTAAACACATTCTGTATAACCGATATAATAGCAGGTTTATTGTCAAAAAAATAGATTTCAGAACTGTAGAATTTATCGATATAGCCAACAAAATCCACGCCCTGACCGTATTTGTTGTGAAAGATATTCCTTATGTTTTCAAAATCGCACACTAAAATTATCTTGTCAAAATTGAATTTGTTTTTGGCCTCCTGTTGTACGCTGTACGCAAAGTGAGCAGCGAATACATTCAATATTCTGAACACATGTTCCGGATCCAACCGGTCCAGGTCCTCCACTATAAGAATTTTTCTTTGGTCGGTATTGTCGTTGATCACACTTGAAATAATTCTTGTGACTATGTCATTATCATATATTGATCCTTCGCTATTTTCAATTTCGGAAAGATAATCCGCAAGTTTATCACTATCCGATTCATTCAATTTCCCGTGGTACTCTTTAAACTTATTCCGCAGCTCCTCAATCTTTTTAAAAACTTCAACTATGTCTTTTCCAATTTTCGGAACCATATAAACAATCGAAGCAGCAACTTTGTCCGGGTTTCTTAGCACATAAGAAGGAAGGGTGTCTAAAACTGATAGATTTGATTCATTAAATTCTTTCCCTTTTCTCAAAAATTCGACTAATATGTCATACTTTATATATCGAATTATATCCTCATTGCTTGCAACAGTATAATTAACCGGAGAAAGCGTATAGACCTCGTATTTGCTTGATAGTGTGCCACCCTGTTCGTTGAAAACATAGTTGAGAAACATTGTCTTGCCGATCCCATATTTACCAGAAAAAAGTATCCGGTCGTTGGCATCTTGCTCCAAATGCTTTTTAAATTCACTAATAGGGTGGTTAAAAATTTCCTGAAATATTGTTGGTGACATTTACCCTTGTTTTAATTGATTAGAGGACAGGCATAGGCCCGGCCACTATCTAATTTGGGATGAATTCAATTATTTTTCGCAGCGATTATTTGACGTCAAATTTTTTCATTGCGGTTCTTAGCTGTTGCTTTATACCTTCGACTTTTTCCTTGTGCAATTTATATTGAGCGCTTATACGTCCTGTCAATTCCCTAAGGTCTGTTTCTGCCGCCAAAAATCTTTTGCTCGCTTCCTCTCTATCGATTCCAGGCGCAGCATGAATCAATGCTGCCCGCGCTAAAGAGAGCCTTTCCATTATCGGACCTCCAGATCCCAACACATTAAAAGTGTTGGTCAAAATTGAATCAGAATCACCCATGTTCAGGTCGAAATAAAGCTCTAAAGCATCAGCACCATTCAATTTCTCATCTTGGGCACGTTCGCTTGCAGTTTGAATCTGTTGAACCAAAGTGGCTTGAAGTTGTTCTTCCATTTCCGTGGAATCATTTAGCACCCGATCAAAAAGTATTTTAATACTTAACATCGAAGTGGCAAAATTTGTATACCTGCTCATTGCCTCGCCGGCAACTTGGAGCTTTTTCTCAAAGAACAATTTCCTGAGCTCATGTCGTTGATGACTTCGAGCTTGAAAAAAATCAATAAGTTTAGTAGCTAATGTAGTAATTATCGAACCCACAAGTCCGCCAATAGTACCAATTAATAAGTCAGTCATTTCTTAGTATTTTACTCGCATTGAATCGCTTTAAATAATCCCTTTTTCTTTAAGTAGTTCTAAATAGCCCTTTTCGTCGAGTAGGCAATTTATCAAATCAAAAAAGGCTCTTTTATCGATCTGACATTGTTTATACATTTTACTAATTAAAGAATCCCTTATATCTTGGTCATTGTGACTCACCTTGGTTTTCGCAACCACTTTTCCATTGTGGTAGTACAAATAGAAATGGTGATCGCCTTCAGCTTGCTTAAAACCTTTCTTTAGCAATGCCTGTCGAGTTTTATTCGCGTCTAATGATGCCATCAAGCTTCAGATATTTCTTTAACATATGCATTTATCATATTCTTTGCTCTCAGTAGTCGATCAGAAAGTTCATTGTCCTTTAACCTATTTAACAGCTGAAAAGATTCGTCAAATTCATTGTACATGTCATGTTCAGCCTCGTCAATGGTAGCTCCGGATGCATAAATGTCCAGCATTTCGTTTTCGACAACAAAATTGCCGTCTTCCTTTGTCACAGTGAATATTAATGGATTATGCAGATGGTAAATCCTGTTTTCTAGTATAATCTTGGCCGGTGCAATTGACAAAACGGTGTCTTTGTTTTCATAAACATCTATAATACGCCTTTTCTTACCGATTTTCTGAATGAGGGCGAAGCTTTCCTCTGGTTCTTCAGGCGATCTCCTCCTTTTTCTCGGCCGTAATAATTGCTCCGATTGCTCCCTACTAAACTTTGGTATTCGATAGATTTGCTGAAATGGAGAGTTTTGATCACTACTAGGTCTTACGATAGATAGGGGTGAATTTTCCGCTGAAATTATGAACCCGTATAATTCTTCCGCTATTTCATATTTGACTTCAGGATAAGTCTCGCTAGGGAAATATTTGTCATATTGGCCTTTGTTGGCAAGAGACATGAGGCTATCAAATCTTTCCGCAACAATTGCTCTTTGTTCCTCAACAATTGGCACAAGTTCTATTTGCTTTTTGGGAACTAATCGAAAAGCTGGAACTGCACTTCCAGCTCTGAAGTCGAATAACTCTATTTCAAATTCCTCCAGTCTGGGTGAGGCATCAGAAGTAAGTTCATATTTCGCTAAAGCTTCTATCAAAGACTGTAGATGCCCAAACATATTTTCAACGACATGCCAGGAAAGGCCGTTTGTTTTACCGGCCTCCCCGCCTACGCGGAAATATACTCCTTCCAAAATATTGGCTTCCACCGATCGATTTTAAGCTTTTAGGATTTTAAAGATAGCGGCAAAATCAGATTTCCCATACCGTGTTTTACCGATAAAAAATTGCTACACTATTTGCTACACAAATAAGCCATAAAACACAAAACCCGCTACCAGAGCGGATTTCATCATTTTCCTAGTCGGGATGACTGGATTCGAACCAGCGGCCCCTACGTCCCGAACGTAGTGCGCTACCGGGCTGCGCTACATCCCGAAATAACAATAGGCCCAAAAATAGAAAAAGACTTTCAATTAATGATAATATTCTGCCCGAATGTAAAATCTAAATGATGCGTGGAGATAAATGGTTCTTGTATTAGCTGTTCGAGGAACTAATTTTTTTAAGCAAGAGCTTTTTCCTGGTCATCCACTTGTCTAACGGCGCGGGAAAATACAGCGCCTTCCCTTTTTTATCTGCGAGGCCGGTCATTTTCATAAGTTGCTGGCTGAGGGTCGCCACCTTTTTGCCAAGATTTTCCCTCCGCCGCGAATAGCGTTCGGTTAAATCTTTAATGGCGGTATTAAGGATAGCAAGTTCTTTTTTGTAATCTTTTTGTTTCCGGTATAGAATCAGCAGCCTGCCATAGACTCTCTCCTTATCGAAATTTTTTTCAAGAATTGTTTTGTAGATTCTTATGGCCTCAGCAATATCGCCAGCCGCCTCGCTTGTTTTTGCCATGTCCATCAAGTCCGGGGCGGAGATATTCATTAAAGTATCTTTTGATTTGTGGGCTACTTTCATCAAAACACCGCTCAAAAAATCATACCATGGCAACCTTTTTGGTCGACGCCTGGCAAAAAAATTACATCAGGTGCCCCGGTGCTTCATCGGGAGAAAACCGGCTATCTTTAGTCCACACAATGACTTCTATGGTTTCAGCAACATCTAAATGGTGGACGTGTTTTGTCCTGCTCGGCATGCTGTTTTCCAGTTTTGCTTCTGCCCAAACCATTTTCTCAGACAATAAGGATTATCACCTGGGCACCACCAGCGAACCTGAGTGGAAAGGACTTAAAGCCGCTCCCCGGAAAGAACTGATTTTACAATTTACCGCCAAATCAAACAATGCTGAATATACGCTTGCCTGTACGCAGGAAGACGTTAAACTTGCCTGGGTTGTCAAACTGAATGGCGCCAACCTCGGAAATCTCCAGGAGGATGAAAATACCATGGTAACCTATTTCAGGGTTCCAGCAGGAATGCTAAAGGACGGCACCAATGAATTATCGATAAGCCCTGCTGACAGCGCAGCCGATGATATTCACGTAAGGGGGATCAGACTAATGGGACTTCCGCCAGGAAAATGGTTGACTGAAGTGGCCTTCGAATTTAAAGTAATGAATAAACTTAGTAGTGAGTTGATTCCCTCTCAACTCACTATTGTAGACAGCCGGGGTGCGTTACATCCATTTGCTGCCGAGGCCCGGGCACTCCTGGCTCTCCGGACTGGTTGCATCTACACTGGCGATGGGATTGTCACATTTAGCCTGCCGGTTGGAAACTATAAGGCATATGCGACGGCGGGGTTCCAATATGGTGTAGATTCTTTCCAATTTTCTGTCAGGCGCGGAGATACTATAAAGCGAAACTTTTACATCCGGAAAGAATTGGAACTGCCCGGCTGGATTGCCTGCGACCCGCATATCCACACCCTCACCTATTCCGGTCATGGCGATGCCTCCATGACAGAAAGATTAATAACAATCGCGGCAGAAGGCATCCAGTTGCCTGTCATCACAGAACACAACCGTATTACGGTTATTGATTCGCTCGCACGTTCATTAAACCTGCGCAGGTATTTTACACCCGTTGCAGGCGATGAGTATACTACAAATGTTGGCCATTTTAATGTTTTTCCATGGAAGGGAGGTGACCTCGCTCCGGAACATCGCGTAGAAAACTGGGAATCGGTATCAGCAAAGCTAGGAAAACCGGAAGGACAACAGATCATCATATTAAATCATGCCCGTGACCTGCACAATAACTTTATTCCCTTTGGCCCCCAGCGGCATATTGGCATAGCCGGGGAGGCACTGGATGGATGGGAAATTCCTGCAAACGCGATGGAAGTGATCAATTCGTCCGCACAACAAGCGGACGTCATGCAGCTGTACCAGGATTGGTTCGGCATGATCAACCATGGCAAATTGCTGACACCTGTTGGGGCCAGCGATTCGCATGATGTAAACCGTTATAAGGTAGGACAGGCAAGAACTTATATCAGGTATGGCGGAACAGATCTTACAGATATAAATATTTCGGAGGCCATTCAGCAATTCCGCGCGGGCGAGGTCATGGTAAGCTTTGGCCTGGCAGTAACATTGAAACTCGATAGCGTTGATGGGGACGGAGGGCCGGTTGCGAAGGCCGGTTCTGTTAAGGTGACTGTAAATGTTCTTGCCCCATCCTGGACGGAGGCAGATAATGTTACCCTTTTTACTAATGGGAAAAAAATAGGCCATTCAAAAATCCGTGCAAACCACAAAGGTGGAATCAAGTGGGAAGGAAGTTGGGTAGTTCCCGTGGCAAACCAGGACTTGTTTTTAGTAGCTGTTGCTACCGGTCCCGATCCCGCAAGACCGTACTGGCGCATTCCCAAGCCTTACCAGCCGATTGCATCCCCCTGGAAGCCAAGACTGGTTGGTTCATCCGGCGCTGTATGGGTCGATGGCGACCATGATGGCAAAAAAACAAGCGCATTTGACTATGCAAGCCGCATAGTTGATTCAGCCCATGCTGAAATTCCCGCAGTTGTTAGTATGTTAACCGCCTTTGATGAATCTGTTTCAATCCAGGCGGCTTCTATACTTCACCAAAGGAAAAAACTGTCCGCGTCTGCAGACCTGGAGAATATACTTGCCAAGGCGGCTTCGCATGTGAAGACAGGATTTTTCGCCTACCTGCGTGCGTTATCTTCCCACTAACCTGCATCGTACTACAGTGGCTTCCTGCCAAGCCCGGATTTTTTTGGTGACAGTTGATCAATAAGGGCAACTTGTCCTTTTATGATCATTCGCTTTGCCTGCCCTTCACTAAACCAGGACCCTTTATCTACTTCAGGAAAATTTTGTTGCTTGCCTGAGCCAGGCGGCCACTCCAATGCGAAATAATTACTGGTGATAGTGGGAATATCAATATCTTTTTCCAACGCCCAGGCCATTACTACTTTTCCTGATTTTAATTTTACCGGCGTCAAGGGCCGGAAATCTCCACTTAACTCAACTCCTGTTTCTTCTTTAAACTCCCGGATCGCTGCATCCTTAGGGTCTTCGCCATCCAGTACGAGGCCTTTTGGAATACTCCATGCGCTTTCATCTTTTTTTGCCCAAAACGGCCCGCCTGGGTGTACCAAAAAGAACTCAAGGTTTTTCTCCCGTCTCCGAAAGAGGAGGATACCCGCACTAATCACTGTCATTGCAATCGTTTCATGCTTCCGAAAAAAAACTGTGCCTCGCAGTCACCTGCGGTATGATCGACGAAGCATCGGTTGCTTCAAATCGGATGTGAGTATTTCATAACAGCTTAATTTCCGGGATGCCCAGCCCGCTGGCTTTGTTAAAGGTTTGAATAGCATACTGTGTGAGTTCCGGCGATACGGCCTCGTCACCTGAATGCACCATGAAAAAAATTTCGTCTATGCCCTGCATAAGCCAGCTGTTAATTCGGTTAGCCCAGTCGTCAACTCTTTGAAAATCGGTGGGGTGCAAACTGTTTCCCACGAACCGGATAAATGCCCGCGGAATTGTCAGCCGCATGTGGCAGCAGTCCCGTCTTCCTGCGGTATCAGTGATGACCAGGCCGGTATGGCTTGCACGTAGAAACTCAACGAGTTCCGTCAGTTTATCCGGCATAAACCATTTTGGGTGCCTGACTTCAATGAAAAATTGTAAATCTTTTGGCAATTTTTCGACAAAGGCGAAAAGTTCATTTTGCCGGTTTGGAGAATAAACTTCACTTACCTGGATGAACACCGGTCCCAGTTTATTCCCAAAGGCACGTATCCCCCGAAGAAATTCATTAATGATGAAAGGCTTATCGTTCAGTTTCCCGGAATGGGTAATGCCCTTGTACATTTTCGGGCAGAACCTGAAATCATATCCCTCGGCCTTTCTTTTCCAGGCAGCGATCCCATGCTCACCGATTATTTTATAGTGCGTTGCGTTAAGTTCAACGCTATTATAGTGCTGCACGTAATGTTGCAGGAAATCGCGTTCCCTGGTTTTAGGCGGGTAGAGTTTCCCCACCCACTCCTCCCTCCCCCATTTGCTGCAACCAACGAAGAGTTTGGGCGCTGGCGCAGGCCGGCCGGGAAGAACCGAAGCATTGGACAACGGTTCAGGTGGCAGGCCCAGGTCGACCTCGCCCAGTTCAGCGATATCCAGTTTTCCGAATTCCATGGTTGCTTTTTTGCAAAATAATGAAAATCAGCAAGCCAAAAAATTTAGTAATTATTTACTAAATTAATTAGTTTTCTGTCTACCTTCACCCGACAAATGGGGATGGGATGTACTTGAACTGTAAAACGTATTTTAGTCTTCGGTATGGCACTTTTGCCACCGAAGAACTGGTTACCGCGGCCGAATCACTGGGTGTCACCGCAATGGCCCTTACCAATATTAACAGCACCGCCGATGCATGGGAATTTGTCAAATGCTGTAAAAGCAGGAAAATAAAACCGGTCCTCGGCGTCGAGATTCGCAATGGGAATAAACTCCTGTATCTCCTGATCGCTGCCAATAACCGGGGGTTTGCATGGATTAACCGGTTTCTTTCCCTGCACCTGATGGAAGCAAAACCGTTTCCGGAGAGCGCAGGACCCGAGCCTTTTTTTACTGACAACTGGGATGGTTATGTTATCTATCCCCTGGACGGAAAATCACCCGCAGCCCTGCTCCCCAATGAATTCATCGGCATCCTTCCCTCCGAGCTGACTAAAGTCTACAGTGTCCCGCAGGCCCTGCTTTCCGAAAAGTTTGTTATCCGTCAACCGGTGACGGTCCAGCGCCAGGGCTATCACAACCTGCACCAGTTACTCAGGGCTATTGACAACAACACGGTGCTGACCAAAATTCCCCCGGGTTCGATTTGCGCTGCAACCGAATTGTTCCTTCCACCGGATAAACTGTTGCAGGCATTCCGCCAGTACCCTACCATGGTGAGTAATACCTACCGGCTAATGGACAGCTGCTCCATTTGCATGGATTACGGCAAAGACAAAACAAAAAAAATCTTCAGCAGTTCGCCTGAGGATGACCGGGTGTTCCTTGCCAAGCTGGCTCATGATGGGATGATACGCAGGTATGGCCCGAAAAATAAGGACGCCAGGGCAAGGGTCGAAAAAGAACTTTTTATCATCAATAATCTTGGTTTCAATGCTTACTTTCTTATCACCTGGGATATCATCCGGTATGCACAGGGCCGCGGATACTATCATGTGGGTCGTGGCAGTGGTGCTAATTCAATTGTTGCATATTGTTTGCAGATCACTGACGTGGACCCTGTGGAGCTTGACCTGTTTTTTGAAAGGTTCTTAAACCCCCATCGCAGTTCGCCGCCCGATTTTGATATCGATTTCAGCTGGACTGATCGCGACGACGTCACCGATTATATTTTCAAGCGGTATGGAAAGGAGCATGTAGCCCTCCTGGGTGTTTTTTCCACCTTTCAGCAGAAAGCCATTATCCAGGAACTCGGAAAAGTCTACGGGTTGCCGGATGCCGAACGAAAATCGCTGGCGGATAATGCCGGCTCCGCGCGGTATGCGAAGGGAACGCTGCAAGACACCATTTTACAATATGGCAGGGCTATGCAGGGTTTCCCAAATTATATCGGCATCCACGCAGGTGGCATACTCATAAGCGAGGAGCCGATCTATGCTTATACCGCGTTATACATGCCGCCTAAGGGATTTGCCACGACGCAGATTGATATGTATTATGCAGATGATATTGGCCTGTTCAAGCTTGACATTCTAAGCCAGCGCGGACTTGGGCATATCAGGGACACCCTTGCTATCGTCAAACAAAACTGCGGCGTGGATATCAATATCCACGCGGTATCGAAATTTAAAAATGATGCGAACCTCAACGAACAGTTAAGCGTTGGCAATTCCATTGGCTGTTTCTATATCGAATCGCCATCAATGCGGCACGTCCTGCAGAAATTGCATTGCAGGGATTATGAAACATTGGTAGCGGCCAGCTCTATCATCCGGCCAGGGATTGGACGGAGCGGTATGATGCGGGAATTTATTGTCCGGCACAACAATCCTCACGGGTATCAATCCCTGCATCCGGGGCTTGCGAAAATTTTAAGTGCCACGTACGAGGTAATGGTCTACCAGGAAGATATGATCAGGGTTGGGCACGAATGGGCAGCACTTACGATGGCTGAAGCGGACATGATGCGAAGGGCAACCAGTTTTAAGTACCGGGTAAAGGACCAGATGGGCTATCTGCGGGCAAAATTTTTCGAAAATGGCAAGCAGCTTGGTTACCCCGACGGGGTGGTTGCGGAGGTGTGGAGGCAGATTGAAAGCTTTGCAGAATTCAGCTTCTGCAAGGCCCATTCAGCTTCGTTTGCCGTAGAGAGTTACCAGAGCCTCCATTTAAAAACATATTACCCCCGGGAATTCATGGTTGGCGTTATCAATAATTTCGGGGGCTTCTACGGGCAGGAATTATATTTCTATGAGTTAATGAAAGCGGGGGCGGATATCCGGCCGCCCTGCGTGAACAACAGCGACTACCTTACCAATATAAATGGAAAACTCGTTCACATCGGGTTTGTACATATCAGGGATCTCCGGCAGTCCGTCGCTGAAAGAATCATTCGGCTAAGGCATCAGGATGGAAATTATCGCGACCTGCAGGATTTTATTGAGCGCACGGAAATCACGCCTGAACAATTAAACCTGCTCATCCGGGTCGGCGCCCTCCGGTTTACCGGGAAGGGGAAAAAGGACCTGCTGTGGGAGGCCAGCTATCTCCAAAAGAAAATGGACAGGACGGCGCCCCTGTCACCCGCGCTATTTAAAAAAGACCCAAAGTCATTTGAGCTGCCGGAATTGCCGTCTTACGCAATGGACGACGCCTACGACGAAGTACAGCTGCTGGGTTTTCCCGTGCGAAATCCCTTTGAGATCGTTGACGACGATCCCTGCAGGTACAAATTCGCGCGGGACATGAAGGACCATGTCGGGAGCGTGATTACGGTTCTCGGGTATCATGTTACGCACAAACCAGTCAGCACCGTATACGGGGAAAAGATGAGCTTCGGCACCTTCCTGGACGCAGAACAGAACTGGATCGATTCCGTCCATTTCCCTGACGTTCACCGGAGACTACCGCCAAAAGCCGGGTTCTATTATATCACGGGAAAAGTGACTGAAGATTTTGGAGTTTATAGCCTCGAGGTGATGAAACTTGAGCAGGCGGGGATTAAAAGCCGCGACCACATTTCGATAAAAATTGTTTAATGAAGATTTCGCCGGCGCGCCATATTAGTCATTTTGATCTTGATGCATTTTTTGTTGCTGTTGAGTGCCTGAAGAACAGCTCCTTCAAAAATAAACCATTGATTGTGGGCGGCTCCAGTGAACGCGGTGTGGTCGTATGTTGCAGTTACGAAGCGCGGAAATTCGGCATTCACAGTGCTATGCCCACCCGTCTCGCCAAACGGCTCTGCCCTGATGCCATTTTCATTAATGGAGACATGGAAAGCTACAGCAACTACTCCCGCCGTGTTACCCAAATTATTGCGGAAAATTCACCGCTCTACGAAAAATCGTCCATCGATGAATTTTATGTTGATCTCACGGGCATGGAAAAACATTTCGGGTGCCGGCTCTTCAGCGATGAGCTTAAAAGAAAAATTCAAAAGGAAACGGGACTCACTATCAGTTTCGGCATGGCGAGCAATAAACTCACCAGCAAAGTCGCCACGAATGAAGTAAAACCGAATGGCCAGATCCAAATCCCTTTCGGGGAGGAAAAATCCTACCTCGCACCGTTAAGCGTAGGTAAATTACCTGGCATCGGCAAGCAGCGCGCCACCCTGCTGTACCAGATGGGGGTGGAAACGGTAAAAACCTTAAGCGAGATTCCCGCAGACCTTCTTTTCAATCTTCTTGGAAAGGATGGCATTGACCTTTCCAGGAAAGCCAACGGTATTGACGAGACGCCTGTCATCCCCTACCGTGAACAAAAATCGATTTCGACGGAAAAAACCTTCCAGGCCGACACCATCAATATCGAATTTCTTTATTCCGTACTGGTCCGGATGACCGAGGAAATTGCTTTTGAATTAAGAAAACAGAACAAGCTCACCGGTTGCGTTACGGTGAAACTGCGCTATTCAAATCATGATACCGTTACGAAGCAATCGGTGATACCCTATACCGCCGCTGATCATATCTTACTAAAGATAGCAAGGGATCTTTTTGACAAGCTCTTTGAACGCAGGATGCTTATCCGGCTGGTAGGCATCCGGTTTACAGCGCTCATCCCTGGTAATTACCAGATAAACCTCTTTGAAGACACCGAAGAAACCATCCGGCTTTACCAGGCCATCGACAGCGTGAAATTCAGGTATGGTACCGGCCTCCTCCGCCGCGCCAAGGCAATCATAAAATCATTAAATTGAATGGCTTTGCAACGACAACATTAATGTATAATCCACTGCCATTACTGATTGAGAGTAAGCTCAGCGACCTGCTGCACAAAGGGAAACGCTATTTTGTCCGCCAAACCTATCGCCGCGGTATGATAAGCGGAATGAAAGCATCATTTATTTTCCGGGCTTATTTCGAGGAAGAAAAACCAGTCGTTGATTTGCACATGCAAAGCCTGGCAGGCGATCCCAACGCTTTTTTGTATGACGTGCAGGACCCTGAACACCTGAAGCGCCTGCAAGCGGCATCGGCCCAGCCGGCCGGCTACCGGATTTATTATGCCGGGATGAAAAAACTGGCCTGGGATCCTCCTGCAGAATACCAAAATAAAATCCGGAACTTTATCAAGCACCGGCACCCCTCCTGGAAAACCAAACGTGGTCAGACCCAGGTGGAGGTAGGCCTTTACGAAGAATACGGAGAACTCTTTCTCAAATTCAACCTCGAAGACGAAGAGGATTTTCAACCACTGGACGAAATTGAAAAATATTAAGTATGTGCCTTGACATCTCATTTTACTCCGCATTGGAGCTCATTGACGACTATTTCCCCGGCCTGGTCCATGACCAGGATATCCAGTTTGACATGGATTTAAATATCCATGTACTGGCAATGGGATACAGGCGCTACCCGGTCATAACGATGGAAGACGGGGTCTATCATCGCAAATATTTTGAATGGAGCATCGTGGCCGAGTACATGAATACACCGGAAAAAATAAAAATGCAGCGCGCAAAAATGGCGAACGCCCGCGCGGAAAAAATCCTGGACGATAAAAAATCGTTCTGGCACCGTATCCGCAGGAAGCGCTGCCTCATTCCCGTAACCGGTATCTACGAACACAGGGGCATCAACGGCTGGAAAAACAAAGTCCCTTACCATGTCAGGATAAAGGACCGGAACATGTTTTGCCTTCCGGGCCTGTACCACCACAACATGAACCTCCCGTCAGACCCCGAAACCGGTGAGGTACGCGGAATGTTTACATTAATAACCAGGCCCGCCAATGCGTTAATGCGCCAGATACACAATGATGGAGAAAATGCATACAGGATGCCGCTTTTCCTGCCGAAGGAACTGGAACTAAAATGGCTTGATCCCAAGCTTACAGACGATGAAATGAATGAAATACTGAATTACGAAATGCCGGCTGACTCCCTCCTCCCCACGCCCGTTTGGAGCATCAGGACAGCCAAGCCCCGACCCGACGGCAAATTAAAAACCGAATGCTTTGACTGGCCTAACCTCCCTGCGCTTGGTAATGACAATGGCAACCCGCAAAAAACCTTATTCTGATGGGCGGCAACTGACTGGGTATATTCTGATCAACACGCATGTAAAATCCAGACAGGGTTTCCCCGGTTTCTGTTCGATCATTTCGGGTATTCAGCCCATAGTCACAGCAATGCGTCGTTGAAAGAATTGGTTACCTTCAAATTCATTTTCGATCTATTATGACGGAGTTACCCGGAGGCACTTTTTATGGCGATCACGACCAGGTCCTGCATCTTCCAGGAATGGTTATTACAGACACCGTATATACGCATGACTATGTTGACTGGCATTTCCATCCCAATCCTTATTTCACATTTTTGCTGCAGGGGAAAATGGTGGAAGTGAACAGGCAGGAGACGCATCGTTGCGCTCCCGGCACCCTGCTTTTTCACAATTCGCAGGAACCCCATTACAATGCGCGCCCTCCCGTACCTACCAGGGGCCTCCACGTAGAAATTGACAACCATTACATCTCAATGACAGGACTCGTTGCCTCCTGCCAGGGAAGCATTGAATTGAAAGACCCGGCGGTCAAAACGTTGTTTCGAAAGCTGTACATCGAAACCAAAAAACCAGATGACTGCAAAAGCCTTTCTGTAGAAGAGCTGGTCCTGAAAATCTGGAACAGGCTGGGAAGTTCTTACCGGGTTTATAACCAAAAAAAGCCAGGCTGGGTTGAAAAAATCAGGGAGGCATTACATGAGGAAGATACGGCATCACTTTCCTGGCTTTCACTTGCAGCGATTGCGGGGATTCACCCGGTTCACCTTTCGCGGGAGTTTCCAAAATTTTTCCACGATACCGCCGGAAACTATATCCGGAACCTGAGGATTGAAAAAGCGGCCTCATTGCTGTCCGGTCCCAGCCGATCGCTATCTTCCATCGCTTATGATTGCGGCTTTTCCGATCAAAGCCATTTTATAAGGAGTTTTAAATCCCGTATGTCAGGGCTGACGCCGCTGCAATACCGAAAACTGGTCAAAGGTTAACTTTTGCCATGACCGGCTTTGCACTTTCTAATGTTCATACCTTAACAATAACCCGTTGGTACCACAGGCAAAACCATGCCCTTTGTCCGTAAAATGCACTTCAACTATATCCGAGCTTGGAATAGAAACATCTCGCGTCCAGGTTTCCCCTCCATCAATTGTTTTGTATAAATACGGACCGTCCGTATAATATCCAGTTGCCGAATCAACGAAATGAATGTCATGAAACTGGCTCGACACCATTTCCCGCTTTACATTCCATGAATCTCCGGAATCTGTGCTCGCCCACAACTGGTAAGCTGTACTGAAAAATCCTTTTCCATTTCCGGAAAAACGCACTCCATAAATATACCCATTCGAAATGTTCACATCGTAGGGGCTGGTTTTGTTCCAGGTCATACCTCCATCAGTCGTTTTATAAACGCCATCCCTATGGACGGTTAGCCAACCCAAATTTTCATTTAGGAAAAAAAGGGAACGGTACCAGTCCGAAGCAATTGTATTAAAATTGGAAAGTTTGGTCCAGCTGTTACCACCATCAAGCGATTTCCAGAAATACAAGCCAATAGCGTAAACCGTATTGGGGCCCACAAAGAAAATATCGGAAACATATTCTTCGTTTTCAAGCGTAACTATTTTTAGATTTTGGCCGCCATCATTCGTTACCAGGATTTCACCGTCCCTGCTGGTAGTGAAAATTGCATTTTTGCTGTTCCCCATCCCGATATTGTTGAAATTGTCATCCTGACCAAGAGTATAGGCTTTCTGCCAGGACCGACCGGCGTCGGTGGAACGATAGAGTGCTGTTTGTGTCACAAAAAAAGCAGCATCGTCATAGAAAAAAACGTCAGCGATAAAACTTTCGTCGCTTACGGGTGAGATTCGCGTCCAGCCGGCCGACAACGAATCTGCAGGTTTTGGTTCTGGTTCAGGGACCGGAGGTTCCGGATCCTTGCCGCAGGATAGTAAAACTGTCAACAAAAAAACGCCCGTTAATAATTTAATCATGGTATTGAATTTCAATTTAACCTCACTCCTGTTCCTATTGGATTCGTTACCCATAAAACAGCAGCTTGCCAATCAATCGTGAACACCAGCCCAGTTTGCTGCAGGGCACTACACCACCTAATCTGGCAACTAAACCGCAAATCCATTGAGGATAGCGTCAATATACAAACATCGTTTGTAACTTCTAAATCAGGTTTGAGTACAAGGAAACCCGGCAGAAATGGCTAAGCACTCCATACCTGCTGGAGAAGGTCGAACTCTTATCAAGCTATGATGCTGAAGACATGCATGACTAAAATGCACTGACCAGCGGTCTATTATTCTTAATTGCCCCTGTTTTACATTACGACCCCGAAATAAGGTGTCGCGCAATTGCTATTTGTACCAAATGTAACTGTCTTTTGTCGTCATTTGAGTGCTGACAGTACCAGTTTTTTCTGCAGTAATGTGTTCTTCATTGCTTTTTCCCTCACCACTGGATCATCGCTATGTATCAATTCAAAATATTCAGTTGGTACCACTTGCCATGATAACCCATATTTATCCTTACACCATCCACAGGAGCCTTCCTCACCGCCATTTTTAGTAAGGGCTTCCCAATAATAATCCGTTTCAGCCTGGTCTTTTGTATTAATAACAAAAGAAACTGCTTCATTAAATTTGAATAGTGGGCCTGCTGCTAATATACTAAACTCCATTCCTGCTATTTCAATTACAGCTGTTTCTATCCCTGCATCATTTCCGCTTTCATCACTATCGAACCTGCGAAAATCTTTCAGCTTACCGTCTTTAAAAATGGATAAGTAATAATCTGCTACAGCTTTGGCATCTTTCTCTACCCACAAATAGGGTGTAATTTTTTGATTAATCATATTCCTACTGTTATTGTTTTGAAACGCCCCTGGCGCTGTCTCAGGGGCCAGTGAGTTAGCATTGGCTGGTGCTGAGACACGCATAAGGCCGGTAGTTTATTAATTTTTAAGCGCTGCCCTATAAAGAATTGCTTCTTTAAGTTTTTCTAAATTAATATCCTTTACTGAATTAAATGTAATACCATAACTGCCGACTTTTGCTTTGCCTATAGTTTTTCCAAAGTTATCTATCAGGAATTTTTTGTCATCTAAACCCATTATATGAACCGCAAGCCCGGTGGGGTTGGCTAATAACCCAATTCTAAAAAAAGGTCTAACGGTTCCGTTTTTATATGTTATGGTGTATTCTCCATAACCAATAGTCGGGTGAGCAATTTGCTTACCATCTTCATTTTTCCCGTCAAAATACGATTGTTTGCAATTGGGCATCAACTCTAGAATGAGATTGTGCAATTCCTGCATTTCGCGCTGTTTTGGTTCGGGCTGACTTTTAATCAACTCTTTTATTTGAGATTTAATATCCATTTGAAACAATTTTAAAGATGGATTTATTTTGTTTTCAATTGGGTTTTCTTAAAAGCCCATTTCCCACAGTATGAAACACCAGGAAATGTGAGAACACAAAGGCCAATAGGATGACGGTGAGGAAAAGGCATATCCCAACCAGCAACAGTTCCATCACAGTAAAGATGAAATTGTCGCGTTATGCAATACTGTCTCAGCAATTTACATAATGCTTAAATAATTTCCCGTTCACAACAATTCTTGCGTAAACAGAGAATGTCGCGCCATCATAAAAATGCTCCCGTACTTCCTGCTTTACGCGTACTAAAAGAGAACCAATATGTATCCCTATTTAGTCAAATCTATTGAATGCAAACTATTGATAAGTATACTATTATGTCGATTTCATTTGTTGCATAGCGACTCACCGCTTTAAAAGATCAACCCGCCTGATAGTTCACATGACCATTGACTTTTTCTGCAATAATTGATATGGAAAAAAAATAAAAAAGCCCGTAAATGATGAGTTTTACGGGCCTATTGGTTTTGTTTAAAACCTTTTTTGTCGGGACGACTAGATTCGAACTAGCGACCCCTTGCACCCCATGCAAGTGCGCTACCGGGCTGCGCTACGTCCCGAAACATCCTTGAGTTTTACAAAACGTTGTTTTCTACTTTTTGGAAACCTCAATGGGGCTGCAAATGTAAGGTTTTATCAGGTAACCACGAAACCGTTTCATTGGAGCTCCCGTCGTTAAGGGACAAATATTCTCAAAGCCCGGGTACTTAAAATTCGACCGTACCGGCTAAAGCCATATTGTTTTCCCGGGCCTGTATGGCGGGTTTCATTTTGAACAACCGTTTTCAGGTAAAATATACCGTAACACTCATTATATTACACTATAACACCATTATTAATGAGTATGGGATTTGACAATAGAATAGCGGTAATAACTGGGGCTGCATCCGGACTGGGACTGGCAATTGCTCAAAAGTTGTCAGCCAATAATGCGAGGCTGGCCCTCCTTGATAAAAACGGGGAAGCGCTGAATCAAATAAAATCGGAATTAAAATCGGAAGCTGCCATCTATCCGCTGGACATTAGCAGGGAATCTGAAGTGCGGGAGACCGTCGATGCCATAAATAAACAGTTTGGGACCATCCACATTTTGATCAATAGCGCGGGGATTACTGGTAAGACAAATATAAAATCACACCATACCGAAACGGAAAACCTGCAGGCAGTATTGAATGTAAATTTTATGGGTAGCTATTTTACCTCCAAATACGTACTGCCAATCATGCTTGCGAATAATTATGGCCGTATCCTGCACATGGCATCCATCGCAGGCAAAGAGGGCAATGCCGGTATGATTGCATATTCCGCCTCCAAGGCTGCTGTTATTGCCATGACGAAGGTGCAGGGCAAAGAATACGCCGGCACCGGCATTACGGTAAATGCGATCGCCCCCGCTGTAATACGCACCGCGCTGGTCGAAGCCATGCCGGTGGAACAGGTAAAATACATGACCGACAAAATCCCCATGAACCGATGTGGCACCCTTGAAGAATTTGCAGCGATGGCGGCCTTCATTGTTTCGGAGGAAAACAGCTTTACGACCGGATTTACCTTTGATTTATCCGGGGGAAGGGCTACCTATTAGTATCAATCCTTTCTATAATGCCTGTAAAAGGCAGCAATTTGAAATAACCAAAAACAACTGTATGAATGAACCCAAAATAAACCCCGCGGAAATCAAAGTAGGAGTTGTTGGACTCGGATTAATGGGCTGCAGCATTTGCACCTGCCTGCTGATGGCTGGCCACCCGGTTGTCGCCATCGCTCCTATTCCCGCCGACATGAATACGGCAGAAAAAAGAATCCGGGAGCACTTGCTTAAGTCCGAAAAAGAGGGTCTTATTTCTTCACCTCCGTCGGAGTACTTAAAAAAATGCACGATAACGGAAGATTACAATTCGCTGGACGGTTGCTACCTGGTAATCGAATGCACAATCGAGAACCTTGACATTAAAAAATCGGTTTATAAAAAAATAGAAGATGTCATCTCTCCTTCCTCCTTACTTGTGAGCAACACTTCGGCAATACCCATCAGCATCCTCCAGCAACAAACAGCTCACCCGGAACGCTTCTTTGGCCTGCATTGGGCAGAACCTTCGCATATATCCCGATTCCTGGAAGTTATTTGCGGGGAAAAAAGTGATGTCTCACTTGGGGAATCTTTATATGAACTATCCCACCTGTGGGGAAAGGAACCGACGCTCGTCAGAAAGGATATTCGCGGCTTCATTACAAACCGGCTGATGTACGCCATGTACCGTGAAGCATTTTACCTGGTGGAAAACGGGTATGCAACGGTGGAAGACGTCGACAGGTCCTGCCGCAATAATGCGGGTTACTGGATGACCCTCGTGGGCGTTTTCCGCTGGATGGACCTCACCGGGGTGCCAGCGTATCACACGGTGATGAAAGACCTGTTTCCAACACTTAACAATAAGACAGAAGTACCGAGGCTGATTGACGATATTGTAAAAAAAGGTGGCAGGGGAATATTGAACGGCCAGGGTTTTTATGACTATACCGAAGAGGAAGCAAGGCTCTGGGAAGAAACGTTCATGGAATTCAGCTTTGAGATCCGGAAACTCGCACTTAAATACCCTGCCGATGTAGTGAAGAAAAAATTGAAGGCTGCTGAAAAAAAAGATAAATCCTGACTATGCTTATTATCGATGCTCACCTGAATCTTTCCATGAACGCGCTGGAATGGAACCGGGACTTAAAGAAACCTGTCAATGAAATCAGGGAAAGGGAAACCGGAATGTCCGACAAACCGGACCGTGCAAAAGGCACCGTTTCCCTCCCGGAATTGAGAAAAGGTAAAATAGGATTAGTTGTTGCCACCCAAATTGCCCGGTATGTGGCCAGGGAGAATAATTTGCCCGGCTGGCATTCACCCGAACAGGCATGGGCACAAACGCAGGGACAGTACGCGTGGTACAAGGCAATGGAAGACGCGGGGGAAATGAAACAGGTAATGAACCGTAAAGACCTGGAAGAACACATCGCATTATGGAATAACCAGGCAATTGCTGATGAAAAAAAGCCGGTTGGTTTTATTTTAAGTCTCGAAGGTGCCGATTCCCTGGTCAACCTGTCCTACCTCGGGAAAGCGTATGCCTGCGGGCTAAGGGCGCTGGGCCCGGCACATTACGGACCGGGCCGGTATTCGCCCGGCACGGGGCAAACCGGACCGCTAACAAACCTTGGCATAGCATTGCTGAAGGAAATGGACGCGCTGAACATGATACTGGATGTAACGCATTTAACCGACGAGGCCTTTACGCAGGCTTTAGACCTTTACAAGGGGCCCGTTTGGGCAAGTCATCACAATTGCCGCGCCCTGGTCAGTCACCAGCGACAGTTAAATGATGATCAAATTAAGCAGCTTATCCAGCGGGATGCTGTAATCGGGGGTGTCCTTGACGCCTGGATGCTTATGAATAACTGGGTGCGTGGTGAGTCCAAACCCCGGGAGCAGGGCATTAACCTGGAAAAACTGGTTGATCATTATGACCATATCTGCCAGCTGGCTGGAAATAGTAATCATATTGCCATCGGAAGCGACCTGGACGGCATGTTCGGAACCGAGCAATCTCCTTATGATGTTGATACGATTGCCGATTTGCAGCAACTTGGCGGGCTCCTCAGGAAAAGAGGGTATGCAGACAGCGACATCGAAAAGGTTTTTTCTGGCAACTGGCTGCGGTTCCTCCGCAAAAACTGGCAGTAGCGGCCCCGGGGCCAAATAGAGTTCCCTTGTCACGACCTTTCAGAGCGGCCTGTGGACTTCCTGGGGGCAAAATTCTAAAGATTTGTTATAAATGTTATTTATTTTTTAGTAAGTTCGCTCAACTTTCTAAACCGCCTATCCTTTTTATTGAAACTTCAGTAAACGAATATGATTGAAGGCCATTTGAAACAGCAGATTATAAGTCATCTTTATTTCAAAAAGACTTTGTCTGCAGTGGACCTTAGTATCATCGTCGGCAAAAGCGTACCTCATGTCACAAAATCCCTGGTGGAACTCACCCAGGCAGGATATCTTGACGATAAAGGATTTGCCCCATCAAGCGGGGGGAGACGGCCGCAGATATATTCATTAAAAGCTGGTACCATTTACATGGTCGCCGTAGCGATGGACCAGCTTTACACTAAAATTAGTATAACCGATATACTCAATCATCCAGCCTTACCCGTTGAAACACATGAACTTAGGCTCTTAAATAATAGCGAGGCCCTTCCCGGGCTGGTCCAGCTTATTAATAATGCCATTGAGCGTTCCGGCGTGGACAGGGAAAAGATAGCGGGCGTGGGAATTGGTATACCAGGATTTACCAACACGCGGCTGGGCATGAACTATTCATATCTCCAGCCTCCTGAAGGTGAGTCGCTCCATTCATTCCTGGAAAGCGAATTGCAGTTGCCCGTTTGCCTTGACAATGATTCCAGCCTGGTAGCACTGGCTGAACTTAAGTTTGGGCTCGCGCAGGAAAGAAGTGACGTGATGGTTGTCAATGTCGGCTGGGGTATCGGGCTGGGAATGATAATCGATGGAAAACTCTTCCGGGGATTTACGGGATACGCGGGAGAATTGAGCCATATCCCTATTTCGGAAAGCGACACCCTTTGTGATTGCGGGAAACGCGGCTGCCTGGAAACGGAAGCCACGCTCCGGGTAGTGACGGCCAAAGCGATGAAAGGAGTTAAGGACGGATATATTTCAGGACTAAAATATGAAGAGAGCCCGGAGAGGATGAGCGAAGCCATAATGGTAGCAGCTAACAAGGGCGACCAGTATTCCATCGAGTTGTTATCGGATATGGGGTATAAGATTGGAAAGGCTATTGCCATCCTGATTCACATTGTGAACCCTGAACTGATAGTACTAAGCGGCAGAGGAGCAACGGTGGGAAGAATTCTACTGGCGCCAATACAGCAGGCATTGAATAAATATTGCATACCGAGATTGTCCGAACATACCGAGGTCAAGGTTTCCACGCTCGGCCGCAAGGCCGAGATTACGGGAGCCCTGGCGCTTATCATGGATAATTTCGGGAAGCCGTTTTCAATGTTTGATAAAAAGATAAAAGAGATAACAGGGCAGTCAGATCGCTGAAAGCAGGACGGGTTTGAAGTGAAAAGTGAAGCGTGAAAAAGCCTGCCCGGAAGCAATTATCATCGCCTGCAGCGTGTAACTAAGTTCCTGAACCAAGCATCATATTGTCTCTTTTTTTTGTCAATATATTGGCCCGGAATTAATTGAGAAGTAAAAAAAATTTATACAGGGAAAAATAACGCAACCGTTTGCACAAAAAAATCAATCGGTTGTTCTCATTTTTCGGATTGATATTCAGCGTGCTTATGTTTTTTATGTTAAAAAATAATGGCATATTAGTATCAGAAATTACTTAGAAACGCATAATTAGTTCTCCAGGAACTGTGTCCGGTATTCGTGTTTGGAAAACTTTAGCGTCGTGTTGCAAGCGAAATCTTACTCTGTCAAAACTGCGTTCTTTTACCAATAGCTCTTGTTCTAATCTTTTAATAAATACTGCTTATGTCAAAAATCAAGAATCTGCTAACAATTTTTCTGCTGCTATGCTGTAATGTATTGCTGGCACAGGAAAGGACGGTGACAGGAACTGTCCGTAATGCCTCGAATGCTCCGGTGGTGGGAGCAACTGTTACACAAAAAGGGACAACGAATGCTACAGTGACAAATGATGCCGGAAGATTTTCGCTGCGCGTTCCGGGCACTGATGTTGTCCTGACAGTATCTTCAATCGGGTTTGCCGCCCAGGATATTTCATTTCCCTCGGGAACGAACGCGGCAGACTTAGTCCTGTCTGACGCAAGTCAGCAACTGGGCGAAGTAGTTGTAACAGCGCTGGGTGTTACAAAAAGCAAAAAAAGCCTGAACTATGCCACACAATCGGTGGATACGAGGGACCTCACCAAAGCTCGTGAAACTAATATTGGTAACTCCCTTTCCGGAAAAGTAGCCGGCCTTGACGTGGTGAGATCCTCACAGGGTGTCGGTTCAAACGTAAGGATTGTACTTAGGGGCGACAGGTCGTTCTCGTCAGGCAGTGAAGCGTTAATCATCATTGATGGTATCCCAGGGGATCTCGGTTCGCTGAACTCAGATGACATCGCATCAATGAACGTCTTAAAAGGGTCTTCGGCCTCTGCCCTTTACGGTAGTGATGCATCCAACGGTGCTATCATTATTACCACTAAAAAAGGTGCTGCCGGAAAATCGCTGGCCATCAACGTGAACAGCAGTTTCCAGGCTGACAAGGCGGTCAATCTCCGCGATTTTCAGAATGAATATGCACAGGGCAGCAGCGGTGTTTATCTTTCCAATGCTGAAGTGGTTTGGGGAGAAAGGATCAGCGGCCAGACAGTAAGAAACTGGAGCATCGACCCGGCCGACGACACTACCACTGTTTTAAAAGGGAATCCTGACAATTACAAGAATTTTTACAGCACTGGTACAACCTTCACCAACGGCGTTTCTGTAAGCGGTGGTGGAGACAAGGTACAGGCCTATTTTTCTTATAATAACATTTCAGGAACAGGTATTGTAGACAACAACACCTTCCTCCGTCACAACTTCAACTTCAGGGTTAACGGTAACCTGACTGACAAACTTAGTTTTGACACCAAGATTACCTATTTCGATCAAAGGGCAAGCAACTATATCAAATCTGGAGAAGACTTTAGTAATGTTAACCGCCAGATTCTCCGCCTGCCAACCAACATAAGCGTGGATTATGCGGCTGATCACTACCAGTTTTACAATGCCGATCGTGAGTTGAAGCAGAACTACTGGCGCCCGGGTTCCAATGGTGGTGAGAATCCTTATTGGGTAAAGTATAATTGTACCAATTTTTTCAAGGCCAACAATGTAAAAGGAATGGGCTCACTGACCTACCGCTTTACTCCGGCTTTGAGCCTCCTGATCCGTTCAGGTCTTAACAGGTACACCAACAATAGCCAGGAACGCCGCTTTGCCGACACTTATGTAATAGCAGAAGACGGTTATTTCAGTGTTGACTATAATACTTACACAGAAACAAACAACGACTTCCTGCTTAGTTACAATGCCAATTTCGGTGACTTCAGCGTTGCTGCTAACGCAGGTGGAAACCTGAAAAGCCGCGAGGTAACTTCCCTGACCTCGGTAGCTTCAGCCCTTGTGAATGAAAATGTTTTTACGCTGAACAATGCACAGGCTGGTAAACTTTCTTCCAACGAAGGTTATTCAAAATATAAAAAGAACTCTCTGTATGCATCAACAGACCTTGGATACAGGAAGTTCTTGTTTGTAACCCTGACTGGAAGAAATGACTGGTCTTCAACATTACCGAAAAGCAACTGGTCTTATTTCTTTGGTTCTGCAGGTCTGACCGCAGTTATTTCGGACATGGTTAGCCTGCCTTCGATTTTCACACTGCTTAAGGTAAGGGGCTCTATCGCCCAGACTGGTCTTGACGCAGCTGTATACCAGACCAAGGAATACTATTCAATCAGCCCCGGTGGTGGTATCGCAAAGAGCCAGGTAAACCCGGTTGATACGCTGAAACCCGAAATCACGACTTCACAGGAATTCGGGTTGGATCTGGGACTCCTGAACAACAGGATAACCGTTGAAGCAACTTACTATAAAACAAATTCAAAGAACCAGCTCATTGGTGTACTGACTCCGCCTGCTTCAGGTTACCAGAGAAAGTTTATCAATGCAGGTAATGTGCAGAACACAGGTATTGAAATTACATTGAATGTTACCCCGATTAGGACAGCAGACTTCACATGGTCTTTTTATGTTAACTACGCCAAAAACAAGAACAAGGTTATCTCTATCGCACCAGGATCTCCTGAATTATTCCTGGCAACCGATGGTTTCATGAACCAGGTGAAAATTGTTGAAGGCAAACCGTTCGGCGAAATGTACAGCCGTGGTCTCGTAAGAGATTCCGCTACAGGACAGGTTGTAGTAAGAGATGATGGCGTTCCAATGGTAACTGGTGCACAAAGCGTTTACATCGGTAACAGCCGTCCTGACTGGATTGGCGGACTTGGCAACAGGTTTACCTACAAAGATTTCTCCCTTAGTTTCCTTGTCTCAGCAAGGATGGGAGGTCGGATTTCTTCTTTCACCAATGCCAACATAGATGGCGATGGTATGTCTGCCAAAACACTGGCCGGCAGGGAAGGCTTTATTGTAGATGGTGTTAAAGCAGACGGGTCAAAAAATAACACTTCCATCACTGCAGAAAAATACTGGAGTGCCGTTGGTGGTAGAAATACACCCGCTGGTGAGTTATTTACTTATGATGCTTCCAATATCAGGTTGAGGGAATTGGTTTTAACTTACAATATACCGCAGAGAACGTTTGGCAGAACCCCAATAAAAGGTGCTTCTGTATCGTTCACAGGACGTAACCTGTTCTTCTTTAAAAATTCCGCTGATGGATTTGACCCCGAACTGGTGGTTTCAACTGACAGTGGCTTAATTGGAATCGAGTCTTTCTGTCTGCCATTCACGCGCAGCTACGGACTTAACTTAAACCTGAATTTCTAATGCTAAAATGTATGATAAGTATGAAAAAATATTATCCGGGTTTTAATCTTCTTTCGGTCCTCTGTTTGCTGGTCGTTATGTCATCCTGCACCAGGGATTTTGAAGAAATTAATACCGACAGAACAAGGATAGAAGTCCTTGCCCCTAAACAGTTGGACAAATTATTCAGTACAGCCGAATACGCCGGTATTACCAATACTGACCAGTGGGCTGGTGGATACCAGCTGGTCCAGTCGCTGGCTTCCGACGAACAGGCACAGTTTTTCTCCTGTACGCAGGCAGCTTTCCCAAGTGATCGTAACGCGATGGTTGGTCGCTGGATCAATGGTGGCTGGAGCGCGTTTCTGCAGGGCGCCACAACGCTGGCTGAAATCATCAAGCAAACAGAAGGCACAGCGCCGGCACCGGATCCTTTAAGGGAAGCCGTTGCCAAAATCTGGAAAGTCTATATCTACATGCCGATGACCGATGCATTCGGACCTATCCCCTATTCACAGGTAGGAAGCGGGGAAGACGTAATCGGGTATGACAGCCAGGAGTCAATCTACATGGACTTCTTTAAGATTCTTACAGAAGCCACCGGGGTGCTGAGCCAGAACGCAGACAAGAAAGCGTTCGCTACCGGGGACGTCATCTATGACGGAGATCTTGCAAAATGGCTGAAACTCGGAAACAGCTTACGCCTGAGAGCTGCCATACGCATTTCCAAGAAATTGCCGGATGTAGCAAAAACACAGGCTGAGGCAGCTATTGCAGCTTCAGGTGGCATGGTAATTACCAATGGTGATAACGCCAATATGCGCCCGACACCTCCCAATTACCTCAACCCACTTGGTGTCATATCAGAATGGGGTGAATTCCGTATGAGTGCTGCGATGGAAAGTGTCCTGAAAGGATACCAGGATCCGAGAATGCCAATGTACTTTGCTCCCGCTAAAAATACCGGGCTGTTTAAAGGCATCCGCAACGGACTTAGCATCCTCCAGATGTCTGATGCGTACAACAGCAATGACAACAACAGTAACGTAGTACCGAGATTCCAGAACGCCGCCAACGGTACAGAACCGCATACGCTCTATGTAGCTGCTGAAACCTGGTTCAATATGGCTGAAGCCGCATTGAATGGCTGGAGTGTTGGTTCGTTTACCGCCAAAGAATGTTACGAAAAAGGAATTGCAGCCTCCATGGAGCAATGGGGTGTAAGCGGGTATGCCAGTTACCTGACGAGCACAAACACTCCGCAGGCGTTGGGCGATGCTTATAATACGCCAGCGCTGTCAAATATCCCTGTTGCCTTCGGTGCTTCCCTGGATGTTCAAAGGGAACAGGTCGGCACCCAGAAATGGCTTGCCCTGTATCCTTCCATGAGCCCGGAAGCATGGGCAGAATTCAGGCGCACAGGCTATCCCAAGCTTTATCCAAGGCTTAACAACGAGAACCCTGACGCATCAACTGACGCAGCGAGCGTAAAACGTTTAATCTTCCCTCCGGATGAGGCGACGATTAACGCTGCGGGTTACCAGTCGGGTCTTGAACTGCTGGGCGGTCCCGACAAAACAAGCACTAAACTTTGGTGGAATCCATAAAATTTATTTTCCGCTATCAAAAGAAAAGGCCACTTCCATTAAGAAGTGGCCTTTCTTAATAGTACAGACATATTTTCGCGCTATTTTACGGGCGGGTATGTAGCAACACAAACCGGGACGGTATCAACTGCCGGCATTTCTTACAAAATCATTACGTATCTTATCTGGTATGCAGACAACTCTTATTCTTTTGCGGGGAAAAAAATTATGCAGCAGCCGGGCTCGTAGCCTGCAGCGGCTTTTTGTGAAGCTTATCACAGTCGCCCTCACAGGCATGGTGGCCGGATGCAGCCAGTCAAACAACAAGATGTTTACAAAGATTCCTGCTTCTTCTTCCCGTGTTGAATTCAAGAACTTCCTCGTCGAAAATGATGAGTTTAACGTATTAAACTACCCCTACTTTTATAATGGCGGCGGAGTGGCTGTTGGAGACATTAATAATGACGGCCTGGCCGACCTGCTTTTTACAGGCAATATGGTCCGCAACAGGTTGTACCTTAATAAAGGAAAATTTGAATTTGAGGATATTACTGAAACAAGTACAGTTGCCTCCAGGCAGGGCTGGTGTACCGGGGCTACAATGGCAGACGTCAATGCAGACGGATGGCTTGACATCTATATTTGCAGGAGTGCCGATGCCAACCCGGAAAAAAGAAAGAACCTGCTTTTCATCAACAATCATGATAATACCTTCAGCGAACAGGCAGAAAAATTCGGGATAGCTGATAACGGTTATAGCACGCAGGCAGCCTTTTTTGATTACGACAAGGACAATGACCTTGACCTGGCAGTTATCAATCACAGCCTGAAGCAATACATGCAGGGCGCCCAGGAAAAGCCTGGTATCCGGCAGCAGTCCAACCCCGATTTTGCCACCCATTTTTATCGCAACGAAAACGGGCACTTTTCCGATATTACCGCCCAGGCAGGTGTCACTTCCAATGTTCTTTCATTCGGACTCGGCCTCGCGGTCAGTGACCTCGACAATGACGGCTGGCTGGATATGTATATCAGCAATGACTTTAATGAGGCAGATTACTGCTTTATCAACCAGAAGGATGGTACTTTCCGCGAAAAGAGCCGCGCTATGTTCTCTTATACCAGTTTGTTCAGTATGGGCAATGACGCAGCTGATATGAATAATGACGGAATGGAAGACCTTATTTCATTAGACATGCTGCCGGAAGGGAACTACCTGCAAAAGATGCACAACGGTTCGGAAAATTTCAACAAGTTCCAGATCCTGTTCAATAACGGGTTCTACCAGCAATACAGCCGCAACATGCTGCAGGTAAACCGTGGCAACGGGACCTTTGATGAAACCGGGCAGTATTCCGGCATCAGCAATACGGATTGGAGCTGGGCCCCGCTGGCCGCCGATTTTGACGACGATGGCAGGAAAGACCTTTTTATCAGCAACGGCTACGTTAAAGACTACACGGACATGGATTACATCAAGTACAACGTCGATATGATCCTTGAAAAAGATCCGGAGAAGCAGCAGGAAATGATGAAAAACCGTATCAATAAACTACCCACGATCAAAATATCAAACTATATATTCAGGAATGAAGACAGTCTCCGGTTTTCCAATAGAACAGTGGAATGGGGAATGGACGAACCTGCCATCACAGCCGGTGCTGCCTACGTGGATCTGGATAATGACGGGGACCTTGATATTGTTACCAACAACAGCAATGAAGTAGCGGGATTGTATCAAAACAATTCCCGGGCCCTGAACCCGGCCTCCAAATACATCAATGTCCGGCTTACGGGAAACGGAGCAAACCCTTTTGCAATAGGCGCAAGAGTTACCGTCCGCACTTCTTCAGGAATGCAGGTCCAGGAACTGATGCCTTCCAGGGGGTTCCAGTCAAGTGTTGATTACCTGCTTCATTTCGGAGTTCCCGCAGCTGATTCTGTCCTGGCAGTCGGCATTAACTGGCCAAACGGGCAGTCTTCAATTATTCAATCACCGGGGGTGAACAAAACGGTCCCTGCCTCGATAAAAGATGCGTCCCGGGATTCCACGATCTTGAGCGCACCTGCAGCAGCTCCCCTGTTTACGCTGACGGACTCCCTTCTTTTCAAACACAATGAAAATTATTACAACGATTTCACGCAGCAGGGTCTTTTGCCGCAATGGTTTAGCAGGCAGGGACCGGCAATGGCTAAAGGTGATTTGGATGGCGACGGCCTGGAAGACCTGTTTATCGGCGGTGCCAAAGACCAGCCAGGAGCCCTCCTCATTCAGGCCAAAAACGGCTCGTTCAGCCAGGTAACCTCCGCTGCGCTTGTTGCAGATGCCGCCTACGAAGACATTACCGCAGCCATTTTTGACGCCGATGGTGACGGTGACAATGATTTGTTTGTAGGCAGTGGCGGTTATGAGCTGCAGCCTGGAGACGCGCTGCTTCAAAACCGCCTGTACCTCAATAACGGCCATGGGCAGTTCACCAGGAGCCCGGACGGCTTGCCTGCCGACCTGGTGAATGACAATGCGGTGACTGCTTCCGATTTTAATGGCGATGGATCGGTTGATTTGTTCATTGGCGGATTCTGTATTCCTGGCAAATACCCGGAGTCCAGCGGCTCCCTGTTGCTTTTAAATGACGGTAAGGGGAGGTTTGCCGACCAGTCGGCAACATGGATGAAAAACTGGAGCAAACAGGATCTTGTCACTTCAGCCGTTACAGCAGATATCAATAAAGATGGGAAACCGGATTTACTTGTAGCGGGCCACTGGATGGGCATCCAGTTGTGGATCAATAAAAGCAGTCACCTGGAAAGGGACAGTTCCTTTACCAGCGGTCAGAATTTGCCGGGGCTCTTCAATACGCTCACCGCTGCCGATATCGACGATGACGGGGATATTGACCTGGTAGCAGGCAATCAGGGACTGAATAACCAGTTCAATCCTTCTGCTTCCGAGCCAATGGAAATGTATTACGGCGACTTTGACGATAATGGGACCATGGAACCTGTCCTCTCCTACTATATTGAACACAAACTCTGGCCCATCTACAGCCGGGATGACCTCATGCAGCAAATTCCTTCCTTCAATAAACGCTATCTCTATTACAAGGACTATGCAAATGCGGAAATGAAAGATATTTTCGGGGATAAACTTAAAAAGGCCGCGCATTATACGGCGTCCCGGATGAACAGCCTGCTGCTGGAGAATACAGGCACCGGGTTTATCGCCCATGCCCTGCCGGTTGAGTCCCAGTGGTACCCTGTCTACAGCATCGTGGCTGCAGATGTGAACGGGGACGGTAAAAAGGACCTGATTTTTGGAGGCAACCAAACCTATTCGCGCATAAAATTCGGGGCTTATTGTTCCGGGAAAGGGGATATTTTTATAAACAAGGGCCAATTCAAATTTGAAAGGCTCTTGCCGGCTCAATCAGGGATAAGCGTTGAAGGGGATATCAGGAACGCGCTGTTTATCGGAGAGCGCGTCATATTCGGAATTAATAATAAGCAGGCTTTGCAATACAGTTTGAGGAAATAACTGTTTGTTTCGCCGCATGTACTGATTCATAAAACTTACCATGAGATCCATTTATAGCACGCCTGCTATTATACTGCTGTTGATATTACTGAGTTGCAGTAATAAAAAGGACACTATTTTTTCCGAACTGAGCCGCGGCGAAACGGGCATCGATTTTCGCAACCTGCTGATTGAAGACGAATCATTGAACATTTCGCATTACATCTACTTCTACAATGGTGGTGGCGTTGCCATCGGCGATATTAATAACGACGGCCTGAACGACATATTTTTTTCCGGGAACATGGTCAAAAACAGGTTATACCTCAACAAAGGCGGGTTTAATTTTGAAAATATTACTGATCAAAGCCATGTCGCAGAAAAGCAGGGATGGTGCACCGGCGCAAACATGGTTGACATCAACCAGGACGGGCTAATGGATATTTATGTTTGCAGGAGTGCTGATGATAGCCCCGAAAGGAGAAAAAACCTGCTGTTTGTCAATAACGGTGATGCCACCTTCACGGAACAGGCAGAAAAATACGGACTGGCTGACAACGGATACTCGACACAATCTGCTTTTTTTGATTTTGATAAGGATGGCGACCTGGACTGTTTCATCCTGAATCATTCTGTCTCAAAATATTCAACGGGCGTCGCCGACAACCCGGAAATGAGGAACCTTAAAAACCCCGATTATGCCAGCCGCCTGTACCGGAATGATAACGGGCACTTTACCGAGGTCAGCGAACCGGCAGGAATAGTATCCAACGTACTTAGCTTTGGCCTGGGACTTGCCATATCGGATTTTAATAATGACGGGTGGCCCGACATCTATATTTCCAATGATTTCAAAGAGTCCGACTATTTATACCTTAATAATAAGAACGGGACATTTACAGAATCATTTGCAAAATGCATGGACCTGGCATCGCTGAACTCCATGGGAAGCGATGCCGCAGATTTCAACAATGACGGGCTTACCGACCTGGTTACGCTGGATATGCTGTCAGAAGACAACAACCTGCAAAAAACCCATGCTTCTTCCAGCAGCTTTGATAAAACGAATTTCATGATCTCCAAGGGGTTTCAACCGCAGTATATCCGGAACATGCTGCAGAAAAATAACGGTGATGGCACCTTCTCTGAAATCGGGCAACTCGCAGGGGTTTCCAATACGGACTGGAGCTGGTCTGCCCTGTTCTGTGATTTTGACGGCGACACGAACAAGGACCTCTTCATCAGCAACGGTTTTGTAAAGGATTTTTCCGACCTGGATTTTATTAATTTTTCAGCGGATAAGTTAATCAAGGCGAGTAAGGGTGAAGAATCCAAGGGACCCATAAAAGATGTGGTAGCGAAAATGCCAACAATAAAAATTTCAAACTACCTATTCAAAAACACGGGCACGGACAAATTTGAAAATGCGACGAAAGCATGGGGCCTTTATAAAACCAGTATTTCCGCAGGTGCAGCTTATGCTGATTTGGATAACGACGGGGATATGGACCTGGTAATAAATAATACCAATGAGTATGCATCGGTGTATGAAAACAACGCTGAGACAATTACAAAAAATAACTATTTACGCATCAACCTGAAAGGGACGCCGCAGAACAGGAATGGTCTTGGGACTAAGGTAAAAGTTTACGCAGGCAATCAAACCTACTACCAGGAACAGTTTCCCTCAAGGGGATACCAGTCATCTGTAGATATGACCCTGAATTTCGGGTTGGGTAAAGCGCAATCCATTGACTCGGTCCTGGTAGTCTGGCCAACGGATGCAAGCGAGGTTATCCGCAGGGTGGCCGTGAACCAGACCCTGACAGTAGTTGCAGAAGCGGCGACAGCAAAATTTAATTATACGCAGCCGGATTCAGGGCTAGTATTTGTCTCCTCCCCGGTGGAAACTATCACGCATTCGGAAAATCCGTTCAATGACTTTACGGTGCAGCGACTGCTGACCAGTTATCTATCCAGGCAGGGTCCCTGCCTTGCTACTGCGGACATTAATAACGACGGCCGGAAGGACGTATTCGCAGGAAATGGCAAGGGGGCTGCAGCGCAGTTATACCTGCAGGGGCCAGGTGCTTCGTTTACACCGGTAGCTACTTCCATATTCAATAACGATTTAAACGCTGAAATAACTGACGCGGTATTTTTTGATGCAGATGGTGACAGTGATCCTGATTTATATGTTGCCCACGGGGGCTATGAATTCAGTGAAGATGATCCTGCGTTGCAGGATAACCTGTATTTCAACAACGGTAAAGGAAGTTTCTCGCAAAAGGCATCCGTCCTTCCACCAATGCTTTTCAGCAAAAGCTGCGTGCGCCCCGCCGACATTGACAATGACGGCGACCTGGACCTTTTCGTCGGAGGGAGGCTGGTACCCGGGAAATATCCGGTTTCCCCTCCAAGCCGGATCCTGCTCAATGATGGAAAAGGAAACTTCAGCAATGCCACCAGTTTGTTTGCACCTTCCTTCGACTCGCTTGGCATGGTGACTGATGCAAGCTGGATAGATGTCAATCGGGATAACAAACCAGACCTGGTTGTTGTCGGGGAATGGATGCCGGTAAAAATATTTCTCAATTCAGGGAACAGGCTAACTGATGTTTCCAAAGAATATATCCGCTTTGAAAGTGCCGGCTGGTGGAACAGGCTCGTGGCTTCAGATATTGACGGGGACGGAGACCAGGACCTGGTTATCGGGAATGCAGGCCTGAATACCCAGTTCGTTGTCAATGAAACGGCACCGATAAGCGTGACCTACAGTGACTTTGATAAAAACGGCTCGATGGACCCGCTGCTTTGTTATTTTATAAAGGGAACTTCTTATCCCGCTGCCTCAAGAGACGACCTCGCGGAACAAATTCCTTCCATTAAGAAAAATTTTCTCACCTATAAGAGCTATTCTGACGCGACGCTTAAGGATATATTCAGCGCTGAGCAACTGGCCGGGAGCCGGACATTAAAAGCGGGCCTGATGGAAACAGTCTATCTTGAAAACAAGGGTGGTCAGTTTGAATTACATCATCTGCCGCTGCAGGCGCAGTATTCGCCCGTTTACGGGATTGTGGTAGCAGACATGAATGGCGATAAGCGCAAGGATATATTGCTGGTCGGTAATAATACCTGGACGCGGATAAAATTTGGCCGTTATACTGCCAACCACGGTGTGCTGCTCGCAGCAAACGCCGGGGGCGCATTCGATTATGTACCTCAAACCCGCTCCGGGCTCAAACTAAACGACAACATAAGAAGTGCAGTGCAGGTAAATGATAACAGTATCCTGCTTGGTATTAACGACAAGCCCGCGGTGATGCTGCAATTTAATATTCCACCAAAATAAAAAGGAGAATCCCCATGGTAAACGGGGATTCTCCTTTTTAGGACTTTTACCTTATTCGTTGGTCCCGCCGACTACTTCATAATACACTTTGTTCGGTGAAATCACTTCTTCATAATATAATCCGTCAGGGGTCTGGTAATACTTTTTGCCACTGATGACAACCGCCCTGGCATTTTCAGGAAGCTTGTCAACCCTGTCGCCAATTTTGGGACCCTCCTGATTATCAGCAATGGTGTCATTGTTTCCCGTATCCAGCACTCCATCCGTGCCAACTACCGTGTACCATGTCTCATTATTATCCGTTACTTCTTCCTTATAAAATGTGCCATCATACTCAAAATACTTCTTGCCGTCAATGACCTTTACCGATGCGTCTTTCGGCAATTCGGGTACCCTGGCGCCAAGTGGCGGTTCAACCACCTCATAGCGTTTGGGCTTTTTCTCCGAATAATAGGTACCGTTATAGTAGAAGTAGGGATAGCTGCCTGCATAAACCCGCCGGTACCCGGGTGGCAATACCGTGATGCTGATGCCGAATGGAGGAGCTACGGCGCGGTAATACCCCGGAAAGGGCCGGTAGAAATAGCCGCCGTAATACCGGTAGCTGACTCCCCTGAATCCAACCGACACATAGGGCCTGGCAAAGGAATACACCCTCGGCCCGTGATAATAGGCCCTGGAATGGTAACGATAGTGTCCCCTTCCCCATTGCGCCTGCAAATCAGCCGAAGCAAGGAATAGTATTGGCAAAATGACCAGTAAGCGAATAGTGTAATTTTTTAATTTCATCGTCATACTTTTTGATTGTTGTCTTAAAATTATAGATTCAACTCCTGTAAAAAAAGTTAATGTTCCCTTCCTCAATCGTGAAATTACGCAGGCGCTGCTATTTAACATTCCTTGAATATTTTGGTGGATATTTACCTGGCAATGAAATATAACAAAGCCGGAAAATCAGGCCTGTCTCTCAGTGAAATCGGTTTCGGGTGCATGTCGTTAAAAGGAAATGAAAAAGAAGATGCCCGCTTGATCCACCATGCCGTGGATGCAGGGATCAATTTTTTCGACACAGCTGATCTGTATGACAAAGGCGAGAATGAGATAAGGCTTGGCAAGACCGTTAGGTCCATCAGGAAACAGCTCGTCATTGCCACCAAGGTGGGTAACCAGTGGAGGGAAGACGGTAGCGGCTGGGACTGGAACCCGCGAAAGGAATATATCCTTGGTGCCGTTGAGCAAAGCCTGCAGCGGCTTCAAACCGACTACATTGACCTGTACCAGTTGCATGGCGGGACCATCAACGACCCTATCGACGAAACCATCGAAGCTTTTGAACTGTTGCAGGCGCAGGGAAAAATCCGGTATTACGGGATCTCCTCTATACGCCCGAACGTGATTAGGGAATATTGCAAAAGGTCCCGTATTACGACGGTCATGATGCAGTTCAGCTTACTTGATCAGCGGCCCGCGGAGGAATGCCTGCCGCTACTCACTAAGAGTGAGATCGGAGTGCTTGCGAGGGGCCCGCTGGCCCAGGGGCTCCTCATTAATAAACCACCGAAAGAATATATCACGCGACCGGTCAAAGAAGTGCAACAGGCCGCTGCCGCTATAGATGCCTTGTCAACGGACCTGCGAAATCCGGTACAAACTGCCATCCGTTTCGTCCTCCAGGAACCAGGAATCACCAGCGCAGTGATCGGCATTGGAAAAGCAGGCCAGTTGCAGGACGCAGTTCATGCTGCTGCTGCCCCTCCCCTGACACCGGAAGAAATCAGTACATTACGACGCACCATTACGCCCAACTACTATACCGAACACAGGTGAAGATTTTTTTCATTAGCGGCTGCAGGAAAAAATGTAACTTTTAGCCTACCAAAACGAGGCAATATGAAAAGATATATACAGTTTGCCGGTATTCTTATACTGCTACCACTCCTGGCACCGGCACAAAATACTGACTACAAAGTTGTTTTTGACCTTACCAGTAAGGATTCCATGGAACATAAGTCCGTAATACGATGGCTGACCGGGGTTGCCCAGTCCAACCCTAATGCACAGCTGGAAGTAGTTATGTACGGCCAGGGCTTTAATATGGTTACCAAAAACAGGACGGTAGTAGGAGAAGACGTAGCCAGGCTTCTTAACAATAAGAATATATCCTTTAAAGTCTGCGCTGTCGCTTTGAAAAATAACAAGGTAGATCCCAGCGAATTAATCCCGGGCGTTGGGACGGTGCCCGATGGTATTTATGAAATCATATCAAAACAGCGGGAAGGCTGGGGCTACATTAAAGCGGCACATTAGGTGACGCTGCCCCCATTCAATAGACACGGCCGCCTCCTTCATCATGATCAATCAGCTGGTTAGCCAGGGAATGATCAAAGACATCGGCTTTATTGGCGAGGACCTGGCGCAGCAAATCGTGTATGGTAATCACGGCTTCAAACCGGGGGCCGTCATATGCCAGCAGGTAGCGTGTTTTATGGGAATTCATGACATTCATACAATGTTCTACGGTGTCCGAGAGACCTACGACCGGCAAATCAACCGTCATCACTTCGCGAACCGGGGTAGAGTTGCTTGACCGCCCTTTAAGGATAACGTTGCGCGTGTAGTCCCGTTCACAAAAAACCCCGCGGTATTCGTCCCCGTCCATCACTACCAGGTAGCTGAGGTTTACCGCGTTCAGCATTTGCAATGCATCGATGACAAGGGCGTCCGGAGTAATGTAGTTATACGAATTGGTCTTTGTGTCTATAACATGTTGTACGGTTCTCATGAAAATACATTTCCTTAAAGGTCGTATTTTATTTTAAATCCGGCACAAACAGCAACGGTATTTGGGACTGGCTCCGGCCCTGCAATAAGGGCTCAATGGGGAAGGTTTACGGCTTCAAAATCCGAACCTTTGACCTGTCCAAGTTGCCTCAGGTCGTCATTGTTCCATCGCACATCCGGAGCTCCGCTGATATAGAGGTTGCTGCCAATATCTGCCAGGATAAGCCCATATTTTTTCATCGCACGCAGGATGACCTGGTTGCTCGCGGAAAACCCGCTGATGTCAAAATCCTGCCGCAACCGTATCCTCGCGCCAAAGGGCAGGCTGTATTCTCCACCTGTGCTGTTAACTTTATGACGGGCCGGGTACACGTAGGCAGGCTTAACCTTTGAACTTTGCAGCGTAAACCGTGTAGGATGGTCAATTTCGCCTTTCAGGATTTCTTCATACCGTACCAGGCCAGGGAAAATAGGCAATCCTGCGGCATCTGCAGACGTCCAGGTTTCAGGGCGCATATCGTTAGTGTTTAAGTTAAAGACTGCCCCGGAAGATGCTTCCCAATGGTTTCCGTTAACGCGCGCATAAAACAGCTCATACAGTTTGCCATTTTCCCTGTCAACGGCGATCACGTGCGAATCCCCGTTACCGTTTCCTTCTACCGGCGCATTTAACGGGATAGGATAAGGGCCGGGATCGCTTTCATCGCCATAATCGGTAAACGTAACGGGTATTCCGGGCTGGTTGCCACAAATCACAATATAAGGAATGCCAATAGGTGCGCCTTCCCAAAGGCCGCTTCCGAAATCTGCCTTAATAGCACTGGTGGCAATACCGGCGATAAGCTGGCTATTGTCCGGGTCGGCTGTAAGCGATGAAATGTCGGCATTCCAGGGATTGCCCGGGGGAAAGATTGCAATATTTTCAGCATCGGCCAGGGTGGCACTGCAGTCCTGGCCCGCGTTGGAGCCATCCGGGTTAGTATTACCTGCCACAGCATTGGTTTTCCTGCAACCCGTTATTAGTAGCAAATAAAGGGTAAAGGCAGTAAAAAAAATGATAATCCGTAGGATCCTGTTCATGGGTACAGGTTTTGGCGCAAGATAAAATTTCAGGGGAGCTTCATCAACCGTAGTTTAACGCCGGTCTGAGCAGCAGTTTTACCTGAGAAAACCGGCGGAGCGCAGCTATGGAATCTTTATTTTTCCGCCGGTTGCCGGCCCGGGAATATTCGGAATTTCCAACTAATGCTTTTCAATCATTCCATACATTTGTCAAAATGTCCTGTTATGAGAAGGCTCTTCCCAGCACTGGCAATGCTTGCAGCAATCAACATTTACGCGCAACCGGTACAACGCCCCAAACTCGTGGTTGGCATCGTAGTGGACCAGATGCGATGGGATTACCTGTACCGGTATTATGCCCGGTATGGAGCAGATGGCGGTTTCAAGCGGTTTTTGAATGAAGGCTTTAGTTGTGAAAATACGTTTATCCCTTATACACCTACCATTACGGCATGTGGGCACGCCTGTCTTTATACGGGCTCTGTACCTGGCATACACGGCATCACAGGGAACCTATGGTGGGATAACCAGCTTAACCGACAGGTTTATTGCGCCGAAGACAGTTCCGTTTCCAGTGTGGGCAGCGCAGACGACGCGGGAAAAATGAGCCCGAAAAATATGCTGACCAACACCATCTGCGATGAACTCAAACTGGCTACGAATTTTCGAAGCAAGGTTATCGGGATTGCCATTAAAGACCGCGGCGGCATCCTGCCGGCAGGGCATAGCGCTGACGCCGCCTATTGGTACAACAGCAAGACGGGAGACTGGATTAGCTCCACTTTTTATATGAAGGATCTCCCGTCCTGGGTAAAGGATATCAATAGCCAGAAGCAGCCGGACAAATATTTTCAGCAGGGTTGGAACACGCTCTACCCCATTGAAACGTATGTGCAGAGTACGGAAGACGGAAACCGCTATGAAAATAAGCCGCTCGGGAAAAATACATTTCCCTACGACATGAAACAGGCAGTGGGAAAAAATTATGGCCTCCTGCCGATGCTTCCCTTCGGCAATACATTTACCGTGGACATGGCAAAAGCAGCCGTCACCCACGAAGGGATGGGAAAGGACAGTATCACGGATTTCCTGACCGTCAGTTTTTCTTCCCCGGACTATATAGGTCATAATTTCGGGCCGAATTCCATTGAACAGGAGGACGATTTCCTGCGACTGGATAAAGACCTTGGAGATTTTTTCCGGTTCCTGGACAAGGAAGTGGGCGCAGGCCAGTACACTGTATTTCTTTCCGCCGATCATGGCGCAGCGCATGTGCCTTCATTTGTCAACGACCACAGGATGCCTGGCGGCAATCTCAATGACGATGATGTCGTGGCTAAAATGAACAAGGCCCTTAGTGACAGGTTTGGAAAAGAAAATCTTATCGTGGCCGCGTACAATTACCAGATTTATCTCAATCACCCCGTCATCAATGCCTCTAAAAAAATAAACCTGCAAGAAGTGCAGCAGGCTGTCATTGACCTGCTGGCCGTGGTACCGGGAATTGCCCGGTCTTTTATCGTCAGTGACGTCGCGCAGCAGGCGCTGCCGCAGCGGTTAAAAGATATGGTCTCAAACGGGTATTTTCCGAGACGTTCCGGAGACATCCAGGTAATTTTTGAACCTCAATGGATAGAAAGCTTCCTGGGAGGCGGCACGACCCACGGCTTATGGAATCCTTACGATTCCCATATCCCGTTGTTATGGTACGGATGGGGCATCAAAAAAGGCAAGATGAACCGGGAAACCTATATGACAGACGTTGCCCCTACCCTGGCAGCGTTGCTGCACATACAGATGCCAAATGGTACAATAGGAAAGGTTATCGAAGAAGTGATGAAATAGTCCGCCCGCGGAAAAGACCGCAAGGAGCCGGCGCTACAGGAAACAGTTTACAGGAGCATTGCTTTTTTTCTTTGTAACTTTTAACAGGATTAAAAAACCGCTACCTGCGATGAAAAACCTTATTTCCTTATTTTTTCTTTTAGTCACCACTTCTGTCGCGATTTGTCAGCGAACAACGATAGACTGTGCGGCATTTTTTACTGATGAAAGGACAATCGACGTAAAACTTTCCACCGATATCAGGAAGCTGAAAAATTCAAAAAAAGAAAATGATTATCAGCCAGCTTCCGTGACAATCACCTGTCCAGACAGTTTTTCAGTTACAGAAAATATCAGGATTTGCGCCCGGGGTGTATTCCGCAGGGCAAATTGTTATATCCCCTCCACGATGCTGGACTTTAAAAACCCCCAGTCCCCCGCGCTAAGCTGCCTGGGAAAATTAAAACTCGTTTCCGGCTGTGCTACTTCCAACTATGACGAGGAACTGGTGCTGAAGGAATATCTCATTTACAAGCTTTACAACCTGGTAACTGAAAAGAGTTTCCGGGTGAGGCTGCTGCTCATCCATTACGACGACACAAAGGGTAAAATAAAAGCATTTACTCAATACGCTTTTCTAATTGAGGATGTCGACGATGTGGCGCGCCGAAACAATAGCCGGGAGTACAAGGGCAAAGTCATGACCGAGGGAACCAACAGGTTGCATATGACGCTGGTTTCATTGTTTCAGTTCATGGTAGGCAACACAGATTGGGCGGTGCCGAACAAACACAATATCAAATTAATCCTTCCCAGGAAGGATTCACTTGCCAGGCCACTTCCGATTCCCTATGATTTTGACTTCGCGGGCCTGGTGGATGCCCCTTATGCAACCCCTGCCCCCCAGCTCGGAACCGAATCGGTGAAAGAGCGCTCCTACCGGGGTTTTCCCAGGAGCATCAGTGAAATCGAATCGCTGCTACAAATTTTCCGTGAAAAAAAAGACAGCATGATTGCACTGATAAAGAATTTTGACCTCCTGAAAAACAATACAAGGAATATAATGGTGGCGTACCTGGAGGAATTTTTTACGATCATTGAAAGCAAGACCCTCGTCAATGCTTATTTTATTACCAATGCACGGACACAATGATTGGCTTACGTTAAAGCGCCATTATCTTTTTAAGATCCTCGTCACTTACTGTAAGTAGTTTTACCTGCGGCAGCCGGCGGGTAAGTTCTTTCCAGTTTTTGTCTTTGCTGAAAATCTTCTTAAGTACGGGCAGCGCCCTGGCAACTTCCTTGTTGTTGGCAAGCGTTATGGCCGTCCAGTATTGCATTTCCAGGTTTTCGGGCATCAACTGCATTGCCGCTTTGTATTCCGCCATCGCCTTTGTCATATCATTTTTTTCAACTGCCAGGTCCCCATTGTTCATGTGCTCAAAAGCAGTATGGACAAGATATAGCCTGCTTAATTCTTTTATTGGATCAGTGTGGTCTTCCACACGCAGGTCAACGGTGCGTTCATCCCAGGGCTTTCCGGCAGATTTTGCCGGGACAATTATAATCGCTGCTGATTGTTTTCCCCTGATATCACCTCCTGCACTTTGTGCTGCCGACAGCGCGGCCAGTAATCGTTCAGCCAATGGTTTCTTCGTATTTTTCCGATATTCACTGGCCATGGACTCGCAAACCTTGTTGCCCAGCATCATGTTTGCCTGAGCGGAAAACTGCTCCCCTTTGATGTGAGAAGCGTATTGGATGCAATTGCTTCCCGTGTGGACGGCCACATTCCCATTGATATCAACGATGGCGACCTGCCGCACTTCGCGCCCTTCGTCATCGGAAAGCAGGATATCCAGTGCCTGCTGCGCTGTGAGGCCGCGGCGTAACAAATCGAGGCCCCGGATGCCAAATGATTTATTGACAAACGACTGGGTGGCAATAGCGCCTACTCCTGCTTCCGCCCAGCTTACAACTGTACCCACGGAAAACCAGTGACTTTGCACTGCCACACCCATTTCCCCCGTAATGGAATCACGGGCGACGATTGAAAAAGTATGCGCCAGCGGATTTGACTTACTAAATACCTGGCCGTTGGAAACCTGGCCAATTAAAATAAAAGATAATGTGTAAATAAGGAGTTTTCTCATTGCAGTCAATTTGTTTTAAAATTAGCATTGCCGGGTCAAGTCAAAAAATAAATCCACATTGGCCCTATTAATAAATGAAACAGTATTACCGCTCAGGAAAAACACTTAAATTCGTTGCAAACACAAGCCACCATGGAGCTCAATCAGCAATTCGTTCAGGCCGTCTCTGAAAGCAAAGACCTATCCGAACGCCCAAGCCAGGGTACCCTCCTGGAACTCTACTCTTTGTATAAGCAAGCTACCGAAGGTGATATCAATATCGATCCCCCCGCAAACCCTTTTGATTTTGTCGCTAAAGCTAAATACCAGGCCTGGGAGTCACTCAAAGGCATCACGACTGACAAAGCGATGGCTGATTATATCGCGCTGGTGACGAAGCTAAAATCCTAGCATTCATTCACGCAATGACGGAAAACAAACCTGTCATTTTTTTTCGCCGGAAATGTCTTCCACTTCTTCGATACTCCTTTCACGAACGAAGTCTGTAAATTTTGATTCGAGCCTTCGGATACGGGAATACAACTTCAATATGAGGAACAATAAGAAAATAATGGTAAAGTAGAGCAGGAGGTTGATCCCCCGCTTTACGCCAAGCCACTGCGCAATCTGGGTGGTGACTTCAGGTTTTATGATAAAAAAGATACCAAGGCCAAAGAATAGAAATATAAGTACGGCATCCAGCAGGCTGCTTCGCAAGCGCAGGTACATGTAGAACGCCAGAAACACGACTGCTGAAATCAGGATTGCCTGCACCGGTACCATTAACGGAAAATTTTGTAAAGTATAAGATCATACAAAATACGAATACTATTGATATTCTTCAAACCCTTTTTGCGCGAGTAATCCGAATACAATACGCGTACCGGGCATTCAACATATTTGATATTATTTTTTTTAACCAGTGTCTGAATTTGCGCCGAGTGAGAACTCCTGTTTTCTGTAATCATCAATTTTGTTGCTGCATCGCGGGATAAAACCCTTATACCATTGTTTGCATCTGACAACAGCACGCCTGAAACCAGGTAATTGACAAGTCGTCCAAACATCAGGGTCGCCCTCCGAAGTGGTTTTATATTGGTCTGCGATCCGGTGAGAAACCGCGAGCCAAACACAATGCCTGCCTTTTCACTTTTAAGAAGTCCAATCATACGCGCAATGTCGGCTGAATCGTGCTGCCCGTCCGCATCAAAGGTTACGATAAAATCGGCCGCCCCCTGCAATGCATAACGGAAGCCGGTGTGCAGGGCCGCTCCCTGCCCCAGATTTACCGAATGCCTGATATAGGTCAGCGGCAATCCGTTGAGTACTTCCCGCGTATTGTCGGTTGATGCATCATCTACAACAATCACACGGTAGTTCTTTTCGAGTAACATGCCGACAGTGGTACGGATAACTGCCGCTTCATTATAACAAGGGACTATTATTGTAATCAAATCGCCTTCCATTTTCTTATCTTAAGGCTGTTATATTAAATAACAGGAAGCAATGATTGACATGCCCATAGGGGGTATACTTTCTCAGCCACTTAAAACGTCCGGTTTCCTTCAGGTCAAGAAATTCCCTTACGCTTATAATATAACGGCCGGTTGCGGGATACTCACCGGCGGGCTTTACATCACCATGTGAAGCAAGATAGTTGATATAATAGTAATTACATTGTCCAAAGTCAATATTCGATCCTGCTATGATCCTGTAGGCGTTCTTCTTATCCGGTATCAATTCATTAGTGTAAGATATCAGGTTGGGAAAGTAATAATAATAAGAAATAGTGATCCATAAGACGGGAATGGCCCAGAGGCGATTTCTGGCAACAACCTTCCATTTCATCACTTCCCCCAGCAAAATATAAACCGGCGGGTAAATCATCAGCAGGTGCCTTACGCTGTGCTGGGAGGTATTAAAGAGGCTGAAAAACACAAGGAAGAAAAACGAAAGAAGCAAAAGATATCCGCTGGTCCACCATCCGGAAAAACGTTGTTTAATAAAGTAAATTATCGCCGCTACGTATAACACGAGCGTCGCCAGGGGAGTTTTGAACAGGAGGACGACTGTATAATAATACCACCTGGAACCTGTAAAGTATTCACCAAGCAGGTAGGACCTGGGAGATACCGCCTCGTGGCCGCTGCCCAGGCTTAGCATGTATTTTACCTGGTCAAACCCTTCCACGAAGGGCACAGGCAGGGGCAGGGGAATTTGCTTAAAAAACGGCCAGGTTTGCATGTTCCTGAAGGTCTCGCTGTAAAACCGGTACTCTGCTAACGCTGTTCCCGATCCGCTGAATAAGAAACCAACGTTGATTATCAGAAGTACAATAACGAGTGCCGCCGCCAGCAAAATAAAATGATTTTTTAACCGGGAGAAAAGCGTTCGCCTGTATAAAATGAGCGCCAGGGCCAGCACACCAAAAAAGGGAAAAAGCAACACCAATGATTGCTTGACCAGCTGCGCTATCCCAATATTCACGCAAAACCAGGCAAAATCATGGAACTTTCCTTTCAGTGCAAATTTTCTAAAATAATAAGCGCTCGTCAGGGTAAAGAGTGCAGCATAGGCATCTGTGCCCACCAGTATGGCATGCGCGTTGATATTCGGGCAGAACACGAAAAGAAAAAGTGAAAACAAACCGCCATTAACCCCATACAGTTCCCTGCTCCACCTGAATATGAATAGTCCTATCAGCGAACAAATCAATAACGAGATATAACGCCCTGCCGTTATATCACTTACTCCCCCATCATTCTTTTTTAACGACGGGTCGAGCAGTTGCTGAAAAGCCCTGGGAATGGCATTGAATACCAGGAGCGGCATCGTACTTGCGTCATCAAACAGGCGAACCTTTTCCGGCGCCCTTTTCATCATGCGGATCGCGTAACTGAAATTATCGCCTTCATCTGAAGTAACCGACAGCCTGGGGATAGCAAGAATGCCATTTAAAAAATAAATGATGAACAATACACAGGCGACTAAATATTCCTTACGAGACATCGGAGTCATGTTGTGCGGGTGTGACCAGGTGATATAGTGCTGCTATTTTTTCCCCAATAACCTTATAACTGAATTCCGCTTTTGCTTTGCCCGCAATTGCTTCCCGGTTAAAGGAGGAATAATTATTCATAAGTTTTTCCATGGCAGCCGACAACTGGGCTGTATCGCCGGCATCGACCAATATGCCGTTAGACGCATTCAGCAATTCAGCCACTCCCCCCGTCCGCGACGAAATGACCGGTATACCACAGCAAAGTGCTTCTCCAATCACACAGGGCGAGTTCTCATACCAACTGAATAAAACAAAGGCTGACGCCTGGCTCATCTGGTCAGCTACCGCCCCGTACGATATCTCGCCTGTGAATTGCACCATGTCATCAACCTGCAACTGCATGGCCAGTCCTCTTAACTGGTCAGGGTTCGGCCCCACAATTATCAATTCAAAATCACGCCTGTTTGAAGACAGCGCATGCACGGCCCGGATAATGCCTGAAACATTCTTATGGTCGTCAAGGAGCGAGGAGGCATGAATAAACCTGAATCGGGTGGGCCGGACCTGGGGCCGCAGCGTGAACAGGTGGTCATCAACGGTGTTGTGGATGACTTTAACCTCGTTGAGATCAAATATCTTCCTCGTCCTTTCCCCCAGCGCCGCCGAAACATTAATAACGACACGTGCAGTGCGGAAAATTTTCCTGGTCATCTTTCTGTGAAAGCTCCCCTTTCGTGAAAAATCATCCGAACTGCCCATTCCATAATGCGTAGAATGTTCCGTTAAAAGGTATTTCACTCCCCATTTTCTCCAGATCCAAAGCGCCGCAAGTCCAGCCTTCATAGGTATGTTTACATGCACCAATAGGGGCATTCCATGCTCCTTAAAGTATTTTTTCAGGGCCGTTTTATAAGTGCTGATATACCGGATATTATAGATTAAAACATCTAAAAAACCTATACCGGTGACGGTCGACCTGAAATAAATTACAATCTCTTTCAGGCCATCCTTTTCCTGTTCAACAGTTTCATTTTCATTTCCTGCATCCCCGGGGCCCAACTGGCAGACGTGAAACACCGTAACGGGCATATATAACGAAACTGCCCTGGCGTGGCGCTGAATAAAATCACCTTCAAAAGGATTTATCTTATTGGGGTACCAGGAAGCCAGCCATAAAACATACCGTTTGCGCTGCATCAAATTAACATTTAAAGTCTAGGACATCCAACCGGACAAATCTCTTTTGATCAACTCTCCCAGCAAATATACCTCATCAGCAAGCTCAGCCTTTAATTTCCCGCGGATGCCCTCGTCCAGTTTTTCCCGCCTTTCCACTTTTATATTCAGGGCGAAGAGCTTCTTCATTATCCTGTGCCTTAATTCCCGGTCAGGAAGAACAAAGCGTACCAGCTTTTTCATGAAAGCCGGCGGCTTTCGCAAGAGGCGGTGCAGGTAAAAGTATTTGATCGCCTTATTCGCATTAATGATACGGGTATCGACCTCAACAGCCGGATCGACCCCGAGGAACGAGAGGGTCTCGCTGACAGTTTCCTTCGTATTGGCCTTGAAATCGTCATACAGGACGACATGCACATGGTCCCGGCCAAAGACATCAAAATATCTTTTAACCTGGCGGGAAAACAAGACGGTATCCCTGTATGGTGGCAAGGCAAAATAATCAACCGAATCCGGCAGCCTTTCTCCCTTCCTGCGTTCGTCGTCCAGCGCAATGGCTGCCTCGAATTCAGTTATAACTTCATTACCATCATATAAATGCTGGCTGTGCAACGAATAAATCACGTCGACCGGGTTCCGCAGCATGATAAGGATTTTCGCGGCCGGGGCAAAGGATTTGATTTCATAAGCAGCGCTTTCCGAATACAGGTACCAAACCGAGGCCTCGCCCCTTATTTTTTTCGCACCCGCAGCGCTGAATTTCTCCAGGTAGTCTGCTTCCTTAATCCGTTCCCTCACTTTTAGATCCTTTCCAAAAAAATGCAGTTCCTTTTCAATCATGAAAATATCCGGGTGCCCGGCCAGATAGTCATTCATTGCCGTTGTGCCGGACTTGGGAGCGCCCACGATGAAAAAATTCGGTTGTTGCAACACGTCTGGTTTAGAATGTTCCAAAAGGGGTCGTATTGATGAATAATTTCCTCCTGGCGAAAAAATACATGATAAGGTTCCACAAAACAAGCCCGGTAGCTGCAGCAATGGATACGCCAACAATACCATATACCGGTGTCAGCACAATGTTGAGTATTATGCTTACAACAATCGAAATAGCCAGGCCAAGTATTGAATAATATTGATTGTCTGACATCAGTAACAAAAGTCCAACCGATCCAGTAAGGACGTTGACCAGCTGGCCGCAGGAAAGTATTATAAGCGCGGCCCTTGCATCGGGCGAATCCACATGAAACAGGTTGAGCAAAAAACCACTGAATAAGACCAGGCATACAATCACCGGCAAACTAATCGCAAATGCCAGCCGCACCGATCCTGTTATAAGTTTTTGTAAAGCCACTGTATTTTTTTCTGCAATCAGCCTCGCTACTACCGGCGCTATCACGAAATTGATCGCAAATAGTCCAAAACCTGACAGTTCGCTCAATCGCAGGACGATATTGTAAACGCCAACATCTGCCTGGCTTCTGAAAATACCCAGCAAAAATATATCTATCCGCGAGCTGAGAATGGACAAAACGTTCAACAAAAAAAAAGACAGGGAAAGCCTCATCCAGGGCCTGAATTCGAAAACAGCCTGGACCTGCCTGATGCCGGCAGGCAGCATCCTAAGTTGCAGGATAGCGGCGATGATAAACACGACACACAGGATGGCCGTATTCGCCACGACCAGGTCGGACAGGGACGCGCCTTTTCCCAGGGCAAAAAAAACTCCAGCTACAAGGATAAAAATAAGCGGCCGAATTATCTTATCAGGCAATTGACTATAGACTATCCTTTTTAACCCCTGTAAAGAGCCCTGTAAAATGGTTACAAGCGATATTAATGGGAGCATCAGCAGGCATATGGCGAGGTATTCGTAGGTCCCCAAATGATACAAATCCTTATACTTGCCAGCGAAAAGGGCGAGAATCGCGCCAGCCAGCAGTGTCGTGAGCAGGGAAATGAACACTGAAAACAGGATAACCCCCTTTAACTGGCCGAACTTTCCGGCTGAATAGAAGATTTCATTTTTCCGTAATACCAACACATCAGTGCCCAGTATGCAAAGACCCGAAAGGAGTGCCATGAAGTTCATGATGTACACGTAGGCCCCGTAGTCAGCGGTTCCAACAAGCTTTATCAGGAGATAATTAAGCAAAAGCCCGAAGGTCATTGAAAACCCATGGAGGAGAAAGAAAGAAATGAAGCCTTTTACAGCGTATTTTTGGACATCCCCTCCTGACCGGTAGACCGGCAAAAACAATAGTATCTGTTTGAAATAGTTGATCAAGGTAGGTTGCCTGATTAATGGATTATTTCCTGCTGGCCTTTAATTCCTGCTTTATATAGTTAATGAGCTGTTCCAGTGACGCTTCAACCGACAATTTATCTGTTTCAATAACGAGATCGGCATTTTGCGGGACCTCGAACGGATCATTGAACCCGGTTAAGTTCGATATCTTTTCGGGGTGACCTTCCGGCAGCATTGCTTTTTTGTACAGGCCCTTGGTATCCCGCCTTATCAGTTCTTCCAGGCTGCATTTGATATAGATAGTTTTCACCTCCCCGTAACTGCCGGCAATTTCATTCCTGATGTCCTCGTAGGGATTGATTGCACAAATAATTGGGACGACGCGGTGTTTTGAAAACCTCGAAGCGATGAATGCCAGCCGCCTGATATTACTGTTTCTGTCTGCTTTTGAATATCCAAGGTCCGGGCAGACAATTTTCCTGTACTCGTCGCCATCGATTACCTCAATGTCAACACTGTCGCGATTCAAAGATTCTTTTGCCTTTTCTGCAAGAGTCGTTTTCCCGCTTCCCGACATCCCGCAAAACTGAATGATCATATTTTGCTATTTAAACGTGATTAAACGGGGGATAGTGAAATGAATTTCAATCACCCGCCGCTCTCCTGCGCTTCTTGCCGCCATCTCATCAAATGTACTAACAGTAACTTTATTTAAGTTTCTCAAGCCGCATGTATCTGCAAAAAATCCTTTCGACGGATATAGTAAAAGAATAGGAAATAAAAAATGGGGAAAAAACTGACTAGTTTGATTGCCAGAAAGCCGGTGAGCAGCCCCAGTAAATAAATAATGATCGTTGCGGCAATACCAGCTACCAGCTGGTAGTTGTCTATTACACAGACCACCCTGAAATAGTAAGTATGTATGTGATGAAAGACAAGTTCCAGCGGCTTTGTAATATGATAGCCGTCTGTAAGAACGATCTTGGGATTGTTCTCTGTGAGCGGTATTACCAATTTCTCGCCTTTTACCAGTGTATATATATCCTTTCCGTTAATAATCACCCGGAGCCTGAAAAAACTGAGCAGCCAGCTTTTCTTTAGTGTAATTACGATATGGTACTTTGCGGTTATAAGGGTTTTATTTGAGGGCCCTGATGATTGCAATGAAATCACTGGCTACCAGCGACGCGCCACCGACGAGCCCGCCGTCCACATCCGGGCAGCCAAATAAGTCTTTCGCATTGCCGGCTTTTACACTTCCGCCATACAATATGGAAATCTCACTGGCAACAGCAGCCGAGTATTTGCGTGCCAACACCTCGCGCACACAGGCGTGCATTTCCTGCGCCTGATCAGTGGATGCGGTCTTACCGGTTCCAATAGCCCAAATGGGTTCGTAGGCAATGACGACTGATTTCAATTGTTCTGCGGTCAGGTGAAATAAAGATTCTTCGAGCTGTTTTTCCACAAATTCATTTTGCGTTCCTGCTTCACGGACCTGCAGGGCTTCGCCGCAACAAAATATTGGCACAACTGAATTTTCCAGGCAACGGTCCAGCTTTTCTGCCAGCATCTGGTTGCTTTCGCCAAAGTACTCCCTGCGTTCGCTGTGGCCGATGATGCAATAATTAATTCCAATTGACTGTAACATCCCTGCTGCTATTTCACCGGTAAATGCGCCCGATTTCTTATCATAGCAGTTCTGGGCTGCAATGGCATATTGCGGCCGCGGGGATACTATCCCCTCCGCCAGCCCGAGGTACGGCGCGGGCACACCGAAAATGGCCAGTTGGTCCTTCCTCAGGGAAATATCTGCGGCCAGAATTTCTTCCAGCAGCTGCTTGCCCTGTTGCCATGTCAGGTTCATTTTCCAGTTAGCTGCCGCGATTTGCTTTCTCATTCTATTGGTTTAATAATTTTCGTAAATATATTTCAAAATACTTTTTTCGTTCTTTGTTATTTCGTCATTCTTGAGTTTTTTCCAGGCATTGATATCTGCCAGTGCCTTATCGAAATTATAGCGCTTTACTCCCTCGCTGCCCCAGGAAAATGCGGGAATGAATTTGGGCGTAAGTCCATTGCCAAAAACGTTGCAGCAAACCCCGATGACGGTGCCTGTATTAATGGAAGTGTTGATAGCGGTTTTGGTGTAATCTCCCATTAATACACCGCATTTTTTGCCCGCATCGGCCTGTCCCTTGGTCGTCCAGATCCTCACCTCTCCCGCGTTGTTTTTCATGTTTGAATTGGTGGTGCCGGCTCCCAGGTTGCACCATTCACCTATTACAGAATCGCCCAGGTAACCATCGTGGGCTTTATTGGAGTTCCCGAAAATGACTGAATTTTTGACTTCTCCGCCAACCACGCAGGCCGGGCCCACGGTGGTGGCGCCGTAGATCTTGGTGCCAAGTTTCAGGCAGGCGTTTTCTCCCAGGGAAAAAGGTCCGCGAATCATGCACCCTTCCATGACCTCGGAATTCCGGCCGATATATACAGGGCCCGTCTTCGCATTGATGATACAGTGCTCAACCCGGGCGCCTTTCTCAATAAAAACAGCAGGGGCGTTCAGCACCTTATTGGTTTTTGAGATGGGCTGTGATTTTCGTTTAGCGGTAAGCAGTGCAAAATCCTCCCTTATAGCCCAGTCGTTCGCCTGGAATATTTCCCAGGGATAACGGATGGTCCGCGAAGGTTCTTTTAGACGGACAGCTTTTGAGATTTTTATTTTGTGTAAATCCTTGACCTCGCTTTTTGAGATACAAAAAACAATACCTGTATTACCGTTGTCTGACAGGAACTCCCCGTTTCTTAACTTCCGGACAGCTTTTACCAGTTTGGAAGTCGGCAACAGGTTCCCATGAATAATAAAACAGGAACCCTCACCTACCGCGTCGTTGATGGAAACCGATCGGTCCAGGTCTTTGTAATCATCTTCTTTTTTATCAAAGGAAGGTACGCCAAGATAGCGCTCCCATTTTTCACGGATGGTAAGTATGCCCACACGAATATCCTGTATCTGCCTTGTCAATGTAAAGGGATGCAGGTTCTCCGGCTGGCAAAATTCTTCGGTAAATACGATCTTATCCATGAATTGACGACGGGCTCAAAAATAAAGAACAATTTCCTGTTATAGCAGGATATAACAAGCTGGCGAAAATAAAACTATGAAACGGGAGGGAATTATAAGCTCATTTAATCCCGGTAATTTCTCCGGTATCCGGTTCGGGCATTACAATTAGTGCAAGTACAAAAAGACGCATACTGTTTCTAAGCGCATCATCTGAATTTATGATATCACGGTTCAGGAATTCCGATCCCCTGCAATTGAGGCAACTCAGGACAACACCTGTTTTCGCAAAATCGATCTCACCGTTTTTGGACGGTTCAACGATGCCCGGGAACTGGGAATTCCACCCGTAAAAATTGATGCCTGACTTATTAATTTTCAGCAATTCGGCCAGGCTCATGTTGGCGCGCAGGCCGTTTCGCATGGTCCAGAGATTTTCTGCAACGGGCATTTCACTTTTTGCAGAACTGTTGCCCCGCAGGCTGTTGCCAATCAGCAAATGAGAAAGGCTGCATCGGTTTATTTCGTCCTGCCATACAAAAATCACCTGTCGGTTGGTGTTCGGGAAGAGTACCGAACACCGGACTACATTGCTATCGGAAAAATAATACACGTCCTTTTGCACATTACCTCGTCCGAAAATATAGGCCAGGTTTTCATGGGACTGAAATACCAGGAAATCCTCGGCGAAATGGATGTTTTTGGGGGAAGGCAATACTTCCTTGGTCACAAAAAATTTGAAGATGGTGGATGTATCCTCCCGGACGCTGGTCAGCCGGATGAGGATATCGTCCTTCTGGTAGATAAAGGGAGCCTGGATGTTTTCGTTCTCACAAAAAAACCCTCCGTCTTTCAGGCTTTTGATCACTGCAACACAATCTTTCTGGGAGGACGTATAAAATATAAACCCTGATTTATATTTTGTGTACCACGATTGCACCAGTCTTGAATCACTGTAATCAATGTAGTTGCTTTTCGAATCTTTCACATAATAGTTCTGCATGAGCGTGTCGGAAAGAGCAGTTGTCTCACCTTTGGCAAAGCCAATTTTTGCCAGGTAACCGCCGAGCTTTTTTTGGGGGATAGCAGGAATAGAGACAAAATCGTTGGCTGTCAGGATCTGGGATGAACCGACAACATAAGAGAACAGCAAGTAGACCAGGAGTAAAAATTTCCTCATTTACAAACAGTGATTTTAGGTTTGACCGGCTTTCTGAAGAAGAGTGGATTGGCTCGACCTGGGTACCTACAGAGGATATGGCCTAAAAGTGTGCCAATTTAATAAAAAAAACTGAGAGAAACGATCCACGTTATAACGGTGGGCAATCCACTTATAATACTTCGCCTTCGATGTCATAATCGTAAGCCTTCGTCATCTTAACTGAAACAAAATCCCCGGGCGAAAGTTGCTTTCTGGAATGCACGACTACTTCATTATCAACCTCTACACTATCAAATTCGGTGCGTCCCAAATACCGCCCGGCCTCTTTTTTGTCAACCAGGACCTTAAAAACCTGCCCAATTTTTTCCTGGTTTTTTTCATAAGATATTTCCTGCTGGACCTCCATGACCTCCTGGGCTCTCCTTTCTTTTTCTTCCATAGGGACATCATCGGTCAGTTCATGGGCTGAGGTGCCCTCCTCATGTGAGTAAGTAAAAATACCAACGCGGTCGAATCGCTGGGCCTGCAGGAACATTTTCAGCTCCGCAATGTCATCCAGCGTCTCGCCGGGGAAACCGGCGATCAGGGTCGTACGCAGGCAGATTCCGGGAACTTTCTGCCTGATAGCTGCGACCAGGTCTTCCATTTCTTCCCTGGTTATCTGTCTTTTCATCGCCCGGAGCATGTTATTGGCGGCATGCTGCAGCGGCATGTCAAGGTAGTTGCAAATATTATCGCGCTCCCGCATCACATCCAGGATCTCTATCGGGAATTTGGACGGATAGGCATAATGCAGCCGGATCCAAACCAGTCCTTCTACATCACTTAACCGTTTTAATAAATCGCCAAGCATTCTTTTTTTGTAGATATCCAGTCCGTAATACGTAAGCTCCTGCGCAATCAGCATGATTTCCTTCACTCCGCGCCTTACAAGTGATTCGGCCTCCTTCACAATTTCTTCAATCGTTTTACTCACGTGTCCCCCGCGCATTAACGGTATGGCACAAAACGAGCAGGTGCGGTTACAGCCTTCCGATATTTTCAGGTATGCGTAATGCTGCGGCGTCGCAAGCAAGCGGTCCCCCAGTAGTTCGCTTTTATAATCTGCCTCAAATTTTTTAAGTATCAGCGGCAGTTCCATGGTGCCAAACCATGCGTCAACTTCAGGAATTTCTTTTTCCAGGTCGTCCCGGTAACGATGGCTCAAACAGCCGGTTACGTATACTTTATCAAGTTTCCCTTTCTGCTTTAATGCTACCTGGTCCAGGATGGTATTGATGGATTCCTCTTTTGCTTTCTCAATAAAGCCGCAGGTATTGACGATAACGATGTTGTGATCCTTTTTTCCGCTTTCATGCGATACCTCAATTTCGTTGGCCATTAACTGGCCACTAAGCACCTCGCTATCGACCATATTTTTACTGCAGCCGAGCGTGATAATATTGACTTTGTCTTTTTTTAAGCTTCTTACCTGCATGTACCAAATTGGGATTTTAATCTGCCTTTAAATTAAAAAGGCTGTCAACGAATTCATGTTTGTCAAATACCAGCAAATCCTCCATCTTCTCACCTACACCAATGAACTTTACCGGTATCTTAAACTGGTTGGCAATGGCCAGTACCACGCCTCCCTTGGCTGTACCGTCTAATTTTGTAATAGCCAGCGCAGTTACTTCTGTGGCTGCTGTAAAATGTTTGGCCTGTTCCAGTGCGTTCTGGCCGGTACTCCCATCGAGTACCAGGATCACTTCGTGCGGGGCATCGGGGATTACTTTCTGGATAACCCGCTTGATTTTTCCCAGTTCCTCCATCAGGTGGGCTTTGTTGTGCAGGCGGCCTGCCGTATCTATCATTACGACATCTGCCTGTCGTGAGACCGCACTTTGGACGGTGTCAAATGCCACAGCGGCCGGGTCTGACCCCATCGGCTGCTTAACGATAGGAACTGCGACCCTTTCGCTCCAGATGGTAAGCTGCTCTACAGCTGCCGCCCGAAAGGTATCCGCCGCACCCAGTAAAACGTTCTTGCCGGCTTTCTTAAAATTATATGCGAGTTTGCCAATCGTTGTCGTTTTGCCAACGCCATTCACTCCTACTACCAGGATGATATAGGGTTTTGCCGGCAGGTCCGAATCAAACCCGTAACTGTTCGCTTCCGGGGCATCAACGAGCATCCTTTCAATTTCTTCCTGCAGTACTTTATTCAACTCCGAGGTGCCGAAATATTTCTCCCTCGCAACCCTTGCCTCAATCCGGTCAATGATGGCTACCGTCGTATCAATGCCGACATCTGCGCCTACCAGTGCTTCCTCGAGGTCGTCAAGCACTTCTTCATCTACAGTGCTCTTGCCGGCGATCGCCTTTGTTATTTTCGAAAGAAATCCTTCCTTGGTCTTTTGCAAACCCTGGTCCAGGCTTTCCTTTTCTTTTTTACCAAAGAGTTTATTGAACAACCCCATATTCTTAGTTTACTTTTTTCTTCGCGCACCAAAAAAATAGATCCCGGTCAGGACAATCACCACCAGCACCGACCATTCGGCAATCCCTGTTTCCGGTGTTAGCAGCTGCATCGCAACGAACGCTTAAAAATGAAAAAAGCCACCACATCGTAAAGATATGATAGCTGAATATCATTATCCTCCGCCAGGGCGGAGAACGGGCTTATTTCTGGGCCAGGAAATCCTTGATTTTATCCTTGTGGATTATCTGCTCCTTGAACGTGTAAGCGCCTGTTTTGGGGCTGCGTACTGCACGGATTACCTTCGTATAGTTTTTTGATTCAGCGGCTTGTTTAGGGTCTTTTTTAATCGCCGTTTTTGCTGCTTTTGCCATTTCGCTAAGTTATTATATGAACTTGTTGATTTGCCGGTCCGGTTTTGAAGATAACCTGTACCTCCTTAACCTGTCAACCATTTACTTAATTTCCTTGTGAACGGTCACCTTCTTCAGAATGGGGTTGAACTTTTTCAGCTCCAGTCTTTCCGGGTTATTCTTTTTGTTTTTTACCGTGATATACCGGCTAGTGCCTGGCTGCCCACTGTTTTTGTGTTCAGTACATTCCAGAATTACCTGTACACGGTTACCTTTCTTTGCCATTTTTTTGTGTTTATGGTTTTTTGTTTATTGTTTATCGTTACAAACTGCGGATCAAAACCACAAACGATAAACCACAAACGATAAACTGTTTAGATGTGTTGACCCTGCGCTCTCAGCTCTTTTACAACTGTATACAGTCCTTTCTTGTTGATAGTGCGGATGGCATCAGTTGATAACTTCAGCGTAATCCACTTATCCTCTTCGGCCAGGAAGTAGCGCTTTTTCTGCAGGTTGGGCAGAAAACGGCGTTTGGTCTTAATATTTGAGTGAGAAACCTTGTTTCCTCCCACCGGAACCTTTCCTGTAACCTGACATACTCTAGCCATGACGTCTTAAAATTTTGGACGGCAAAGGTAGGGAAAGATTTTAGATTTTGGAGTGAAGGGATTAGATTTTTTACCCAATTCCCAAAATATAAAGGGCAAAAATAACTGGAATTAGGATTTTGGCAACCAGCTTTTTAGCCGCAGCCGGGGCGGAGGATCCCGGGGCAGCTGGTCCGCAGGCATGCCTTAAGCCCCGACCGGCCCCTCTTTTGCCGATTCCCTCATTTCCAGTAGCTTCGCAGCCTCAAAGTGAACACACTGCAAATCAAATACGTTATATAGGTCGGAACCCGCAAATAAGACAATTCGCCTATTCTGACTCCATTGACCTGTTTGACTGCAACATCTGAAATAATATCATCTAAAATCAAAAATCGTTTATGGCATACGATGTAGTTGTACTCGGCAGCGGACCAGGAGGTTATGTGGCCGCTATTCGTGCATCACAGTTAGGCTTTAAGACAGCAATTATTGAAAAGGAAAGCCTGGGAGGCATTTGTCTCAACTGGGGCTGTATTCCGACCAAGGCCCTCCTGAAAAGTGCCCAGGTAGTTAATGATATCAAACATGCCGAGTCGTTTGGAATTGAGGCGACCGGCACACCAAAATTTGATGCTATCATCAAGAGAAGCCGGGGCGTGGCTGACAAAATGAGCAGGGGCGTCCAGTTCCTGATGAAGAAAAATAAAATTGACGTGGTGGCGGGTTTCGGTAAAATAACCGGGAAAGGAAAACTGGAAGTAACCGCAGCCGATGGAAAAAAACAGACGGTCGAAGGCCGGCACATCATCATTGCTACGGGTGGCCGCAGCCGCGAACTCCCCGCGTTGAAGCAGGATGGTAAAAAGGTCATTGGCTACCGCGAAGCGATGATCTTGCCTGCTCAGCCCAAAAGCATGATAATCGTCGGAAGCGGTGCTATCGGCGTCGAGTTTGGCTATTTTTATAACAGCATCGGCACCAAAGTAACCATTGTTGAATTCCTTCCCAGGATTGTTCCGGTAGAGGATGAAGATATTTCCAAAGAGCTGGACAAGAACTTTAAGAAAGCTGGCATAGAAATAATGACCAGCAGCGAAGTGACCGCGGTGGACACTTCAGGAAGCGGTGTCAAAGCAAAAGTAAAAACGGCTAATGGCGAAGTGACCCTTGAGGCGGACATCCTCCTGAGTGCGATTGGCATTGCCGCAAATATCGAAGGCATCGGGCTGGAACAAACGGGAATCAAGACCGACAAAGGCAAAGTGCTTGTTGACAAATATTACCAAACTAATGTACCCGGTTTCTATGCAATTGGTGATTGTGCACCCGGCCAGGCGCTGGCACACGTGGCCAGCAAAGAGGGAATTATCTGCGTGGAAGCTATAGCCTTTGCTGAGAAGAAATATAATCACAAGCCGGAAGCCCTGGATTATAACAATGTACCTGGGTGTACTTATTGCAGCCCTGAGATCGCATCAGTCGGTTATACAGAAAAGCAGGCAAAAGACGCGGGTTACGAGGTTAAGGTCGGTAAATTTCCGCTCAGTGCATCCGGCAAGGCCTCTGCGGCAGGTCACCTGGAAGGATTCATAAAAGTCATATTCGATGCAAAATACGGCGAGTGGCTGGGCACACATATGATTGGATACAACGTAACGGAAATAATTATTGAAACCGTACTGGGCCGTAAACTCGAAACAACCTACCACGAGGTATTAAACAGTATTCATCCTCACCCCACCATCAGCGAGAGTGTCAGGGATGCCATAGAGGTGGCCTATGGGGAAGCCATTCATCTTTAACCCTGATTTAATTCATCAAAGGGACGACATCAGCCTGGTGTGGTCCCTTTTTTTTGCCCGGTCTGCAACATCTGGGGAAGCCCTGAAACCGTATCGTACAGCCTTTCTGCGGGCGTAATAAAGTTGCCGCCGAAAGCAGCTAATACCCCGGAAAAAGCATCTTTAAGGTGTTGAAGCGCCCTGTAATGCAGTGTATGAAAGTCAAACCAACTCTTATCCTTTTGCTCCTTTTTTGTAATGTGGCATTCGCACAGGACGAGCTCATTGATCCTGAAATAGCCATTAAATGGGCGCCTACCGGTCTCTTCCTGGGGAATTTCGCTGTTCAGGGTGAATATAGCTTCGGAAAAAAGACTTCACTGACAGCCAAAATAGGCGTGCCGATAGCAAAAAAATATAACCGCCGGTTCAATGGGCAGGATATTGATGTAAACATGAAAGCCTTTTCCTTCCTGGCTGGCTTCCGCAATTATTTTTCGAAGAAGAAATTAAGCGGGCTCTATCTTGAACCGTATTTCAAATATGTACATCATCTCTCCGACGGGCTTGGGGAAACCACCCTGGATAACGAACCCGTCACGCTTGATTTTACAAATACATACAATGCCTTTGGCGTGGGAGCGCAACTGGGCGCCCAATTTATCATAGCCAACCGGTTTGTTATCGACCTTTTTTTTCTCGGGCCTGAGATTAATGCGGCCACTAATAACTTTCGTGCCCTGGATCCCGATGGGTCGGAAAAATGGACAAATATTGAAGCCAGCCAGGCGCAGGCTGATATAAAAGAATTTCTTAACCAGTTTCCTTTCATCAGGAACCGGGTGGATGTGCTGGTTGACAAAGACAATAAAACCGTGAACGCGGATTTTAAAGGTGTCGTCGGGGGCATCCGCTTTGGCGTATCTTTTGGAATCGCTTTTTAAGCTGGCTGGCGATGGATCGCTTAGTTAGAGAATACCTTTTTCAATATATCGGTTGTCCTTGCCAGTGGGTCCTTCCTGATTTGTTTTTCTTCCTCCCCTACTTTGTAAAATATGCCGGCAAGGCCTCTTTCGGTAACGTAAGCCACGAGATCGGTATTTACCGGCTCGCTGCTGAATTTGTTATAGGTAGTAAATACAGTATTCCAGTATTTGGTGGCGTCCACCTTTTCAAGTGACTTTTCAATGACCGGCCTGAATGCCTCGGTCAGCGCTGCGGTGGTCCTTTCTTTAAGGTAAGTGGTTGCAGCTACATCATTACCCTGGAGTATGCCAAGGGCATCCTGGATACTCATTTGTTTAATCGCGTTAATAAATATAGGCGCTGCGCTTTTTGCTGCATCTTCAGCTGCGCGGTTCATGGATAGTATCGCGTTATCAACCTGCTTACCAAGCCCCATGCTCCTAAGCGTTTTTTCCACCTTTTTTGCTTCTTCAGGCATGAGGATCTTTACAAATGCATCTTTAAAAAAGCCATCCGTCAGGGACAATTTTTCGCTCCCCTTTGTAGCACCGATTTCCAGCGCCTGTTTGAGACCGCTGACAATTTCCTCAGTGCTCAGGCCACTTCCACCTTTGCCGGAAACACTTCCGACAACTTTATCCAAACCATTTTTCCCGGTGGAATCTTTTTTAAGGAGTCCTTTCAGGCCCTGTGCCTGTAAGAAAGAAAGAGATAATGTGAAGAGAATTACAAGGAGTACAGACTTTTTCATAGTTGCTTCAATTGTGTGATCAAAAATAATACGGATAAACTTAAAGCCCCGTTAAAAGGATATCTTTACACGTTAAAACGACTTATCATATGGTCAGCGTATGGGAAAAGGAAACTTTTTATGCTCCCCAGGATATTATCATAATTGGAAGTGGCTTTGTCGGCTTATGGTCAGCGTTTTATCTCAAAAAAAGAAATCCAGGTATTAAGATAACAATCGTGGATCGGGGCATCGTTCCTACCGGTGCCAGCACCAGGAATGCTGGATTTGCCTGTTTTGGAAGCCTGACGGAACTGCTCGCTGACGAACAGAAAATGGGCACCGACAACATGCTTTCCCTCGTAGAAATGCGCTACAGGGGGCTGGAAAAAATCAGGGCTGTTTTTAGTAAAAAACAAATTGACATGGAAATGTGTGGTGGATACGAACTATTTCCCACCGACGAAGATTTCCTTGAGGAGGACCTGATGGAACAAATCACCTACCTCAATCACCTCTTAAAGCCCATTGTAAAGAAAAAGACATATACGCCCGCTGATAAATCAATCAGGGGCTTCGGGTTCAGTAACATCAACCACCTGGTCCGCAATAACCTGGAGGGATACCTGCACCCCGGCCGACTCACCAGGAAATTGTTGCAAACCCTACAGTCCTCCGGGGTACAGGTATTAAATGGTGTCGAGATAAAAAAAATTACGGAAGCCGGTTCGCAGGTAAGCCTCGAATCAAACCTCCCTGTACCATTGACGGCAACCCGGGTTTTGATAGGAGTTAACGGTTTTGCAAAACAATTGCTCCCGGACCTGGATGTTGAACCTGCGAGGGGACAGGTACTGGTAACCTCTCCTATTAAAAAATTGCCCTGGAAGGGCACGTTTCATTACCAGCAGGGATTTTATTATTTCAGGAACCTGGGCGACAGGGTTTTGCTTGGCGGTGCGAGGAATATCGCTATCGAAGCAGAGCATACATTTTCACAGGAAACCACCTCCCTGATACAGGACGAACTGGAAAATTTTTTGCGAACGGTTATACTTCCCGGGAAGCAATTTACAATAGAACACCGCTGGAGCGGCACCATGGGGATCGGCCAGGAGAAAACGCCTATCATCAGGGAATTGAGCCCTTCTGTTTTCTGCTGCGTAAGAATGAGTGGCATGGGAGTGGCCCTGGCGCCTGTACTTGGTGAAAAAATGGCAAAAATGATGACTGCCTAGCGCAGCAGGATGCCTGAGAGCAGGCTCGCAAATCAGTGTCGGATGAACTTCCGGGTTAGTCGCTCCCCATCCTTTATGGCGTGCAGGAAATAAATACCTGGTACCAAATCCCCCACCTTTATTGATTCCACCTTGGAACTTATGATATGCCTCCTGATGGTCTGGCCGGACGCGTTTACAATGGTTAATTCCCGGCCAATCCATCGCTGGTCATACCGTAAATCAATGACGAGATCATCATGAGCGGGATTGGGATATACCTGGGCGTATAGCCAGCGGGGACCGTCATCCGGTAAAGGAATGTTTTGCGACCAGGGTAATCCCAGCGCTTTGGAAGAAAGGATGGTGTTGCGATAACCTCCCTGGTCAAACAGTACGCGCATACGATCTTTTTGTCCACGGGTAAAAAGGTTCGTGCACGGATCATCCGTGAAATCCATAAAGTTCATATACATGTCGCCTTCCGGAGATTTATTGCAGCTCACCCGGACACCGGTCGGACAGCCTGAAGTAAATGTAGTTTGGCGTGGCGTGTCGGCAATGTTATCATCTCCGCAATCTGCATCACCCCACAAATGGTGCAGCCCAAGCCAGTGGCCTGTTTCATGGACCGCCGTGCGGCCCAGGCCGTATGGAGACCCGTCATCGAGGTTGCTGGCAGCCAGGTAACTGATGACAATGCCATCCTTTTCCAGGTCATCCCCGGGTTCACTGGAATATCCCAGTAAGTCATAGAGGTTGCAAACCCAGATATTAAGATAGGAACGGCCGTCCCAGGCTTCGGCCCCGTAAGTTGATATGCTTTTTACTTTATCATCCATATCCCACTGGGTGATGGGAGTATATATCCTTTCGATTCCAGTAGTGGCACGGCCCAGTGGATCCACCCTGGCAAGTTCAAATTCAATATTGCAATCTGCGGCTTTTGATCGGAAGGCGGGTGGTGTGTTCACCGAGTCACTGTTCTGCCTCCTGTAATCCCTGTTCAATGCTTCTATTTGTTTATGGATATACGCCGCCGGTATATTTTCTTCCGGCAGGTGATAGACCACGTGCACAACCACCGGTATTTTAATCAGTGATTCGAGTGGCCTTTCGCTATCTCGAGCCTCGATCCTGGATTGAATGAAATTTTCGATGCCCTGCTTTTTCTCTGATCGCAGCAGGTCAGCGCCGGCAGCCTTGCAATATTCAAAAGCCGCGCACCTTCGCTGTGCCGCTCCGTGATACGCCGTGAATAATGCAATCAATAAAAAGAATAATCTTCCTGGCATGCGCGCCGAATTCCTTTAACGTGATAAATTGAAATTGATAGTAATTCACAGAAACTGGAGAAGGTTCCTACAAAGGGATCGATGCTGGCTTATAAAAACTGGACAAGGTCTGACACAGGAATAGTGAAGGATTAAATGGAGGTGTCAATCATGAGGTAAATGTAGCGCATTTAACTACAATTTGCCAATTTCCGGCGCTATAGCGTATTTTTCCCTGTATTTCAAAGGGTTTTAACAGCTTTGATCTATCTTAAAATAGCGCCAGCGCGTATTTTTGCACCGCCAGAAAGTCATCACGATGAAAAAATTGTCCGCCGCCATCATTGCCCTTGCCCTGATTGCTTCTCTTGTATTTTATGCGCTCTACAAAAGACCGGGAGGAAGCCAGCCTGAGAACGGCGGCGGAAGCAGCAGCGCTCCTGCACCCGCAAACCTGTCCCTGTCTATACAACAAACCTACCCGCACGACACAGGGTCATTTACCCAGGGCTTAATTATCTATAAGGGAAAAATGTATGAGAGTACTGGTGAAAACGGTCATTCACGGCTCATGGAAATCGATCTGAAAACCGGCAGAGCCAACAGGGAGGTAAAGCTTGATGATAAATATTTCGGCGAAGGCATTACAATCCTTAACGATACCGTTTACCAGCTGACCTGGCAAAACAAGGTGGTGCTGGTTTATACGCTGAAGGACTTCAAAAAAATAAAAGAGTTTCCAATCAATACAGAAGGATGGGGCATTACCAATGACGGGAAAAGCCTGATCGTCAGTGATGGTACCAGCAACCTGTATTATTACGATCCTGCCACATTCCGCCTGCTGCGGACGCAGGGCGTTACCGATGCGGGGGGACTGGCTTATAATATTAACGAGCTGGAATATATTGATGGCTATGTATACGCCAACCAGTGGCAGCTGGGATACATCTATAAAATTGATCCCGCTACCGGCCAGGTACTCGCCAAAGCTGATCTCAATGAAATCTGGAACCGGATAAAAGCCAGGGACGCAAGAGCAGATGTGCCCAATGGGATTGCATATGACAGTGAACAAAAGAAAATTTACATAACCGGGAAATTATGGCCTGAACTTTACGAAATTCAGTTTGGCCAGTAGCTACCTGGAAATGATATAAATCTGGGAACTGCACCTCCCCCTGGACAACATGGCCTTGACATTTGAAACAAAACCCGTCCAGGCCGCCCCCAACCAGTTGGTGGACCCGTTCCGGTATTTGCTGCTAAGCAAGCTCACATAAAAACTGTCAAACCACATAGGCTGCGTATTGTTAAGTTTCATTCCGTGGCGTTTTACAAGCGTTTGCATGGCCAGCGGGGAAAAATGATAGAGATGCCGGGGCACATCGTAAGCCGCCCAATAGGGCCCGTAAGCTTTTGCGTCACTGCTGGTATAATTCGGAACCGCCACAATAAGCTGACCGCCGGGAGCAAGCAGACTTTTTAATTGTTTAAAATAACCGTGCAGATCGTGAACATGCTCGAGCACATGCCACATGGTGATGGCATCAAACGCACCCTGGGAAAGTGAAAATAGCGAACTGCTTTCCTGCAAACTGATCCCATGCTGCGATTTGGCTACCTGCCTTGCATCACCGTCAGGCTCAAGTCCCGTTACCTTCCAACCGGCAACGTTCATTTCTCCCAGGAAACTCCCCGTGCCCGCGCCCACGTCCAGCAGGGTTCCTTTTTTCCTGCCCGTAACCCGTTCTACCAGCCTGCGCTTTTGCGCGAGTGTTATTTTCCGGATACGCTTATATAGCCGGTTGATCAGTCCTTTTGAAGTATCGGTATGTGAAATGTAATTTTCCGATTTATAATAAGGTGCGATGGAAGCCTGGTCGGGAACATCCTGTGTAAAACGAAGGGTGCAGGTATTGCAATGCAGGATGCTGAATGTTTTCCCGCTCACAGTATAATCCTTTGCGCTCAGCGCCTCCCTGATATCTCCCGAGCCGCAAACCGGGCAAAGCGTATAGTGAATGACCGTATTCATGGTAAATCTAATGCGATGAAAGCAGCAAAGTAACCCTAAAAAGATGAAACCGGGAACGCCTACTGAACCTGTTTATAGGTGGCTGGAGCTTCTTTGGGACTGAGCCTGGATTTGCCTGATACCGAGTGAACGGAAAGCCCGTTCCGGAACAAATACCAGCCGGTAAAAAGAATGGAAATTATCAGGATGATGAGGGCAGCGCGATAAGGAGTCAGCCGGTACCTGTTCCTGGAAGGCAACAGCAATATCTCATTCATCTGGTCGGAGCTTTTTTCTGCATCGCCTACCAGGATAGTGTGCCTGCTGTTTTCGTGGATGACTTTTTCCGCAGCGACATCCTGATCAAAAAAAAGCTGTTTCCTTTCCGGCTCGAATTCAATGCCGCTGTCAAACCCGCGACGGATGATTCCAACCCCGTCCCAGCGGATGTCCTTGCCTGCATTTATTTCCCTTTTTATTTCGGAAAGAAAATTGTTTACCTGCATGGCGGCTTCCTCCTCGGCGACATTTAACTGGTTGGCCAGCCAGATAAAAAATCGTTTCGGTGGCGTCGTGCTTCCCTGCTGCCATTGAAAAGTATATAAAGGAGGAGATACGGTATGCGCCGCGATATCTGATTCGGAAGACATCCTGTGGATTACCACGGTCCCCAGCCCAGGCAGGATGATTTTGTCGTTCCGGATCAAGTACTGGTAAAACAACCCAAGCATGCTAGTTCTTTTGTGCAAACGAAAATACGACTCCCGCGACAAAATTGAACCCGTAAACAGGATACTGGTTCCAGAGTTGGTATTCCTTATTGAAGACGTTATTGAACTGCGTCCAGACATTCAGGTATTTGGTAATACGGAATTCAAGTCCCGCATTCATATCAAATGCCCCGGAAAGTTTTTTCGCACCCCCGTCAATCGTCTGGTAATGCGGTCCGCCAAAGCCGTAAAGGTCAGAAGTGACCCAGAGATCCTTTATCAGCTGCAGCCGCAACGCAGCTTTTATTTCAAGCGGTATCATTCCCCATGCTTTTTCGTTGCTTTTCAAATCGCCAAACTGGTTGAGGGAAAAACTTCCGATCAGCGACAATTTTTCTTTATCTGTATATCCAAGCTGACCGCTCAGGTTAAGAATATTAATCCGTGCTTCATTCACGTAAAGGAATGATTTGCCCGTATTCTGGTCGTCATTGTAACCATTCACAAACAATGGCTGGTTGTTAATGGTATTGAATGACACCTTCGCGCTGTAGGTAAAGTGATCGAGCAATGAACCCTTGATGCCCGCATAGCGTTCCACTATGCGCGAATTGGCCAGGGTATCAGGTGCCCAAAGCCAGGGATTAAGGGAAGCCAGGTACTGATAAGAAGTTTTACGCAGGTAGCCCGTCCAGCCTGCCTGGAAAGTAAGTTGTTTGTCCGAAGTACTGACCTCGGCCATGATATTGGGAAACAGCTTAAACTCCTTGTTGCTCCAGGAAGGCCTGATGCCCGCTTTCAGCAATACGTTGGGTGACATCCAGGATACCGAAGGCGAAATATAATACATCGTGTTATTGAAAGCTTTTTTATCATCCCGCGAGAGCCTGGTAAGATCGAAGGTCAGACCGAGATCGATAGCAAACTCCTCGCCTACTGTCTTACGGAGCGGGAGGTTGACATAGGTGTTGCTTTCACTGTATTTGTGATTGTCGGAAAACACATCAATTTTGAGTTCCGGTGCATAGGAAATATCATAGGCTGTCCGGCCGATATTATGCATGCTGATGCGCCCGCCGACGGTCTGGAACCGCTGGCGTAAAGAATCCTTCGGAAATTGCAATGACTCCGGCAGGAAACCATATTTGTAAGTCTGGTCCTGTTTTAATGTCACCCGCGCATTCCATTCCAGGTTCTTCGCTGTTTGTATGAAACCTTCGCCGCTTATCTCCGTATGGCTGAACTGCTGGAATTCCCTTTTCCCTTCGGAGGAAACATGCTTTCCGTAAATATTCAGCCCATTGGATTTGCCGTCGCCAAACGAGAAGCCTGCCTGGACAAAGGGTGTTTTAAGGCTGCCAAATCCTGCCTTTATATAGCTGGTGTTATCCCAGCGGCCACCTGAATCAATTTGTAACGCCATCGGTTTGAGGCTGCCCGGCTGGTAAGCAAACAACAAATTCTGGTTAGGTATCTCGTAGGTAAGCCGGGGTCTGGTAGTATCTGCCGTGGGAGGGGATGCCGTAAAATTTATTTTGGCTGATTCCTTAAGTACCGGCTTAAACGTTGAGGTAATACTAACTGACCGGGATCGCTTCGTCGTATCCTGCGCAACTGCGTATACCCCAGAAAAAACTACCGGTAACCCTAACGATAAAACCTTCAATAACCTGCTATGCATTTCTTTCATTTATGATGAAATAAACATTATCCAAATTGCCTTTAAATTTTTGCCGGAAGCCTATCCCCCCACTTTACTTGATTTGCCTTCCTCATCGATCGCTTTTGTGAGCTTAGACTGCGCCTCCGTTTTTAATTCCGAGTTGATGCTGTTATCCACCACGCTCTGGTAGGTCGCCTTTGCGTTGAAATAGTCTTTTTGCCTGAAATAAATATCGCCAAGCAGGATATAAGCCTTAGTTACCCAGTAGTCATATGATCCTGATTTGTTGATCACTTCAAAAGCGGCTTTTTCCGCATCGGCCAGCTTGTTAACAGCAAACCAGCTCCCTGCAATTTCATACCGGGCTTCCGCACCAAGGGCTGCCTTATTTAGCAGCACAACGGTTTTATAGTTGGCGATTGCCAGGTCATACTCACCGCCTACCTGGTAGGACTTTGCAATCGCCATATTGGCCAGTGACTTGTCATCGCTGCTGCTGCCTTTCTCATTCAGCAATTCTTTTGCATTGCTTACTGCATCCGTCCATTTCATCTGCTGGTATTGCGTACGCAGCAGGCCTCGCATGGCTTCCAGCTTGTTTTCCTGGTTGGAAGTGATGCTCTTTAATTGTGCATAATACGTTTCAGCTTTGGCGTAATTTTTCAATTCGAAAAAATAAATCCTGGCAGCCTGCAGTATGGCCTTCTCGGCAAACTTGTTTGGCGCTTCCTGTGCAACTTCTTCATATCCTGACAGCGCGTTCGTCCAGTCTTTCTTGCTATTGTAAATCTCACCGCGATAATAATTTGCTTCTACAAAATGTGCCGGGTCAGCAAATTGCTTCAGGTAGCCATTAAAGCCAGTCAATGCCGCATTAAAATCACCATTTTGATATTGCAGTTCCGCGGTTGCAAAAGCCAGGGAATCCTCGGAGTCAACCGAAAGGGGCCTGCCGGCCTTGCGCATAAAATCTGAATACTCCCCGGTTTTTCCTTCGTCCACGTATATACTTTTCAGGCTTGAAATGGCATCTTCGGCCTCCGGTGAGTTGGGATATTGCTCGATGACTGTCTTGTAGTTCTTCAACGCCTCCGTATTGTTATCGGAATTATAATAGGCGATACCGAGTTTCAGGAAGGCCTGCGGTTTCAGGTCGTTACTCCCTGTTTTGATGACGTTGCCCAGGTATGGAATGGCCTCGCGGAAACGTTCATCTGCCAGGTAGGTATTGGCGATCTCCATATTAGCGTCGTCCACCAGTGAGGAAGTCGGGAATTTGCGGTTCACCGTGTTCAGCAAACTGATTTTTTCAGCCGAACTTCTGACGCCGGATACCATCGCATTCTGGAAAGTCGCATAGTCCTCTGCCGGCCAGCTCAGTCGGATGACATTGTCGTACATAGCCTTTGCTTTGCTATAGTCACGAGCCATATAATAACAATCCGCACTGCGCAGGTAGGCATCCTGCGTAAGCGGGTCAGAATTAAGGGCGGGCGTTTTTACAATCTGCTGGAAAAAACTCTGAGCCGCGGCGTAATTCTCTTTGCGCATATAGCAATAGCCCAGGTTATATTTTGCATGAAGGGCATTGGCTTCCCCGTCGGCAGGTGCACCTCCGCTTATATACCCGTTGTAAAACCGGATGGCATCATCCAGCTTGTTTGCGCGATAGGCAATCTCGCCTTTCCAAAAATTAATAAAAGGAAGTATGGCCCCGTTATTGGGGTCTTTCAGCGCTTTATCAAGCAGTGCATCTGCTTCATTAAGCCTGCCGTCATTGATTAACTCTGTCGCACGTCCAAACAGGATTCTCGGGTACAGCCTTTTAGCGTTTGGGGTAGGATTTTTCATCCCGTCCATCAATGCCAGCGCATCCCGGTAATTATTGGTATTTGTAAGCACCGCTGCCAGCAGGTCCTTTGCTTCATTGCTGTAAGTTGAATTGGGATATTCGGACTGGAAAGCCCTGAGGCTGTTCAATGCCTCGTCCTGGTATCCCAGCTCATAAGAAAGTTTGGCGTAATTATATTTTGACACTTCCTTCAAAGCAGGGTTACTGCTGTTGGAGGCGCAAAAAAGGAACGCGTTTCTTGCATTTGATTTCTGGCCCGTTTTCAGGTAAGAATCTCCCAGCATGTACATAGCATGCTGGCTCAGGGAGTCTTCTTTTCCACTGAGCTGTTTAAATCCTTCAATGGCCTTGTTATACTGTTTACCCTGGTAATAGCAGTAGGACAATTCATATAGATCTTCCTTTCTCACCTTCTCTGATTTGGCCACATAAGCTTCCAGATAAGGCAATGCTTTGTCATACTCTTTTCTTTCAAAGTATGAATGTCCCAGCAGTTGTTTCATCTCCACATCATAAAACTGGGCTTTTCCTGCTTTTATTTTCTGTTCTGCATATTTGAGCGCCTCTTCTTTCCTGTCCTGTATATAATAAATCTGCGCGACATAATAGGGCACTACTGCCGCATAGGCGGGCTCGTTCTCCACAATCTTAAAGCTTTGAAGCGCCTCGGCGTATTGGCGGTCGCGGAACGCGAGGAAACCGTAATAGTAATTTGCGTCCGTATAATTAGCATCATCTTTCATCTGCCTGATGCTGTTGAACAGCGGCTTTGCCTGCGCGAAGCGCTGCAGCGTAAAGTAGGCATATCCCTGGTGAAACTTCATGTCTGCAATTTCATCATTGCCAAGATTCGCAATGTTGGCCTGCTCATATACCTGCACGGCCTTTTCAAAATCCTGCTTCCGAAAATAGTATTCACCAAGATGGTAACTCAGTTGCTGGACCCTTGCACTGTTTTTCTCCTGTTCAATATATAATTTGGCAAGTTCTTCTGCCCTGTCCTCATTTTGCTTCAATGCACAGGCGATCGTATAATAGTTGATTTCCTGGGAAATCACCGGGTTATTGACCTGGTCCGTTTCCCGCAATGATTGTTGCAATTCCTTCAGAATGGGGTAAGCAAGGCTGTACTGTTCTTTCTGGTAGTATTCTTTTGCTTCTTTGAATTTGGCATCCGGATCAGAATAATAACGGGTTTGTTGTGCATGGGATACGAAGCCAATTAATATGGCGAGTATTACAAAGAAACAATTCTTCATGTTGGGTGTCCTTTTACCGTTGGTTGGATTAACGTTGTAAATATTCGAATTATTTTAAGGCTTGCCAAATAGCATTCCAAACAGGTGTGGATAAGTATAAGTATAAGATTGTTTTAACATTTGAGTTGTTCCCGCGGGCAGTCGAAGAAATAAAATTTGTTACTTATCATTGCAGAAAAAAGGGCTTCATGAAGAAATTTTTCAGCATTAACTATTCGGATAACGGTATTTCTTTTGCATCACTGGTGCTGCGGCTTGCCATGGGGATCATGATCCTTCCTTATGGTTTCAGCAAACTAATGAACTTTGCGGGCCGCTCGGGTAATTTCTACGACCCGCTGCATATCGGTTCAATGCCTTCACTTTGCCTGGTTATTTTCGCTGAAGTGTTTTGCGCGGTTTTTATCATAGTCGGGCTATTTACCCGTCTTGCAGCCATCCCGCTGATTATAACGATGGCCTTTGCGCTGGGCTATGCCAATCACTGGCAATTGTTCGGCGATGGTCAAAAGCCGGCACTTTTCCTGGCAGGTTATATAGCTATTCTATTTACTGGTGCAGGAAAAGTAAGCCTGGACCGGTTGGTTGGAAAATGATTGTATGATGTTCACAAGTGAAACAAAACTGAGGGTGCGCTATGCAGAAACTGACCAGATGGGCGTAGTGTACCATTCCCATTACTTCCAGTATTTTGAAGTGGCGAGAGCGGAGGCCATACGTCACCTGGGATATACGTACGCTGATATGGAAAAGCAGGGAGTGATTATGCCCGTGGTAGAGGTCAGCGCCCGCTACCTGCGTCCTGCCCTGTATGATGATTTACTAACTATTCGCGTGATACTGAAAGAATTGCCGCTCCATCATAAAATAGAATTTCAACAGGAAGCGCGGAATGAAAAGGACGAGTTGCTCGTTGTTGCGCGCGTTGTATTATACTTTATGGACGCAAAAACGAAAAAGCGCCATACAATGCCAGCCGAATTATTAAAAAAATTGCAGCCCTATTTTAATTAATTTTAGCGCGATGGAAAGCACAACTGATTTTTCTGCACAGTCCAATCCCGGGGAACAGCCCGGACCTGTGACGTTGGAAGATGCAGTAACCATCGATTACCCGCCTAAACCTGAACTGGAAGAAAGCAAAAGCAGGACAAATGTATGGTTGCGATCATTAAGCAGCCTTGCCCTGTATTTCGTTATTGGTTACTTTTTCTTCAACAGGGACTGGCTGCTGGTGCTGGTGCTCACCGGTGTAGTGGTTTTTCACGAACTGGGCCATTTCTTTGCCATGAAATGGTACAATTACAAGGACTTAGGTATTTTCTTTATACCCCTGCTTGGCGCTTACGCAAGTGGCACCAAAAGGGAAATCTCCCAGACGCAATCAGCCATCATTATACTGGCGGGCCCTGTCCCGGGAATACTGGCTGGAATCATCGTCTATTTCTTCGCCATCAACGGTGATAACCTGTTTTTGGAGAAAATGTCCTGGATCCTGATTTTCCTGAATCTCCTGAACCTCTTCCCTATTTATCCCCTTGATGGCGGCCAGTTGTTAAACCGGCTCTTCCTGGATGAAAGTGCCATCATTGGCAAAATATTCATTGTTTTGTCCGCCCTGGCCCTGGGCTGGTTTTTCTGGAATATCGAATTCTACCCGCTCTGGAATATAAAATTCAACCCGCTGCTGATTTTTCCTATCATGATGCTGGTGCGGTTCTTTTCGGACATGCGGCACGACCGGTTAATAAAGAAAGTGGAATCCGAAGGCATCGACCTCAATACCAGCTACGAAGAAATCAGCAATGAAAATTATTGGAAAATCAGGGAAGCGGTGATAAAACACGACCCGGAACTTGCGGGGATACGCCAGGCGCCGCCCTACGAATATTCGGAACAGGAAGAAAAAATTGTTGCAACGGTCCAGGGAATGCTTCAGCGAATCATCATACTTGACCTTTCCCTCGCAGGCAAGCTGTTCATCCTGCTTATTTGGCTCGGTTGCTTTGCTGCACCTGCTATCATCGGAATGCCCTTGCGCCTGTTCTATTAATCAGACCCGGTGATGGTCAGGCCTCCAGACATTTATCATCTTCTTAATGGTCTTGCTGCGCAATCCTTTTTCAGCCGCTTTGTGCGCCAGTTCAGCGAATTCATCATCGGACGCAAAGCGGAGCGCTATGATCTGCCCCATACGCAGGCGGTGATCGAGCGGCTTGCCGGTCAGCACAAAATGCCGCAGGTTTTCTTCCGCGCGGATGGCCCTGTCCTGTGCGCGTAGCGCAAAAAGCCGCGCATACCAGAAAACACTGGCCAGTATCAGGGATATCACGACAATCAGCGAGGCAGAATATAAATTGTTGCCGGATGATTTTATAAGGTTGATAACGCTTCCGACAATGACAGCGCCGATGGCACCACTTGTAAGAAAATGCCAGATAGGAATATACCGGGTATGGTTGTTATAGTTCTGGGTGCTCATGGCAATCAATTTATGCAGTCGGCGAAATTATGATTCTATTTCAAAACGTCCAATACACGGTACATTTTATTGACCAGGGCAGTGGAGGAACCACCATAATTATTGACGATGAAAGCGATAATGTAATTTTTCCCGTCCCTGGACCGGTGATAACCACAAAATGCACGTACATCGCTGATGCTGCCACTTTTAAGTTTCATTCCATTGTATTCAGGTAATGCATCGTAAAAATACCGGAACCAGCGCTGCAGCCTGGCATACTTTAATACTTCAACCTGGGCGTGGGTAGTAACACGGTTTAAAGGTGAGAGGCCAGAACCATCGTAAAGGTTTAGTTCATCCGGGTCCAGTCTTTTTTGTTTCCAAAAATCTCTTATAACTGCCACGCCGGTATCAGTTGCACCATATCCTTTCTTTTCAAACGCCATTGTTTTCAGTAGCGCCTCGCCATAAAGGTTAATACTTTTTTTTAAGAACCAGTAAATGATGGAATCCAGTGAAGGGGAATAATGCGTGTATATCACGCGGGCATTATTCGACAGTTCGGGTTGCGGTGAAATTTCATCAGGTTCAGCGTTGAGCGAATCAGCATTATATTTTTCAACCCTTCCTTTCCCTGCCAGGTAACGCGTAAATGCATGCAGGAATTCCCGGGAAGGGCTTGTCATCGCAGCGGCGATTTCAAATTTATCTTCTTCAACAGGAATGGTACCGCGCAAATAGCTGGTTCCCGCACTCACGGGCAGGTAGGCATATGCATTGTCCCCCGATTTTTTGGGGGCCGACCTGAGTTCTGAAATAAATCGTGTTCCACCAGGCGCACTCCGGGTTTCGTTAACCTTAACCGGATCATTCAATTTCTTGCCGGACACAAGGACGATGTCAAACTGGTTTTCCCGCCAGTTGACAGGACCGGCTCCTGCCCCATAGTAATTGCCAATATCCTGCCAAATCCACCCGTCAGGTATTAATTGAGTCCCCCAGCGGTTAGCGGCGATGTTAACTGTCCCATTGATTTTAGTGATGCCCTCGCGTCCCAGCGCGCGATCAAATTCACTGAAGATATTTTCTTCCCTTGTTGCCTGGTATCGCCAGCTTCCGAAACTTGGATCGCCGCTGCCACGCAGGAACAGGTTTCCCTGCAATACGCTGCCGGTAATATCACCTGCATGCACTAACTCCGTTTTGTACTGGAAGTCTTTGCCCAGCAGCTCAAAAGCGGTCACTGCCGTCACGACTTTCTGAGTGGACGCCGGGGCCAGTCCCAGGTTCTCATTTTTACGGAATATGACCCTTCCGGTCGCCGCGTCAATGACATACAGGGAACTCACCGCGTGCCGCAATTGCGCATCATATTCAAACTCCTGGTAGGCCCTGGCTAACTTTTGTGAGACGGTTTGTGAAAAGGCCACAATGACTAACCAGTTTAGCACCGAAGTCAGGAAAACTTTTTTCATACGTGCTGGGTTATTACTTTCGGTTCAAATTACTCTATTTCCAATTAAATGGTTGCAGCTTCCATAATCACGATCGGCGATGAATTGCTGATAGGTCAGACAATCGACACCAACAGTGCTTTCATTGCCCAGGAGCTGAATAAAATCGGCGTCTGGGTAAAAAGAAAAATCGCTGTTGGCGACCTCTGGACAGACATCTGGGATGCCCTCGACGAGGAAAAACGCCATTCCCAGGTCATACTGATTACCGGCGGGCTGGGTCCAACCGCCGATGATATTACCAAGCCCTTGCTTGCAAAGTATTTCGGAGGCAGGCTGGTAGTCGACAATAATGTGCTGAGCCATGTCAAATACCTCTTTGAAAAAGTTTACCGCCGTCCGCAGGGCTCAATGCTGGAACGCAATTTAAAACAGGCCGAAGTACCGGACGTCTGTACGGTTCTTCATAATGCCCTGGGCACCGCACCCGGCATGTGGTTTGAAAAGGACGGGGTCATTTTTGTATCGATGCCGGGTGTGCCGGTTGAAATGAAGGGCCTCATGAAAGAAGAAGTGATCCCCCGCTTACAGAAAAAATTCATTTTACCGGTCATTATTCATAAAACAGCTTTTACTTTCGGCATGGGTGAATCCATGATAGCGGAAAGAATCAAGGATTTTGAAAATTCATTGCCCGGCACCATTAAACTGGCCTACCTGCCAGGTTATGGCATGGTCAAACTTCGCCTTACCATGATCAGTGAAGGCGACGGAGGGGAAGACCTGATTAACCCTTACTTCTACCAGTTGAAGGAGCTGGTAAATGATGTACTGGTCGCTGATCAGGATGAAGCACTGGAAATAATAGTCGGGAAAATCCTGCTTTCACAACAAAAAACAATGGGCACAGCCGAAAGTTGCACAGGAGGCTATATCGCCCACCTGATCACAACCGTTCCAGGTTCCTCCCGTTATTTTAAAGGCAGCGTGGTAAGTTATGCCAATGAAATAAAAACGCAGGTGCTGGGCGTAACCCGGGAAACCCTTGACAGCTTTGGGGCGGTAAGCGAAGAAACAGTGAGGCAAATGGCATCCGGCGCCCTTGACAGATTGAACACCGACTATGCCCTTGCGACTTCAGGCATAATGGGACCCGACGGCGGAAGTGAAGAGAAACCGGTGGGGACCGTATGGCTTGCTGCTGCCAGCAGGGAGAAAACAGAGACCCTCAAACTGAACCTGCGCTTCGACCGGAAGCGAAATATTGAGCAGACAGCCGTGACAGCGTTGAATTTTCTGAGAAAGTTTATACTGGCCTCCGCCAAATAACAGGTACCGCCTTTGATTAAACGGAAACCTTTACCTTTGAGCCCTAACAGTTGTTTGCATTTCAAAAAGGGGAATCTGCAGGCAACGCCTAATCTGAAACCAATTCCGGAATACCGGACTAAACTTAATACTCGTTATGGCAATAGTTGATTTGATCATGCCAAAAATGGGCGAAAGCATCACTGAAGCAACCATCCTCAAATGGCATAAGCAGCCGGGTGATGCAGTTAAAATGGATGAAACCGTGCTTGAAATTGCTACCGACAAGGTCGATAGCGAAGTGCCAAGCACGGCAGAGGGCGTTCTGCAGGAAGTTTTGTTTAATGTAAATGATGTTGTGCCGGTCGGCACTGTGATTGCCAGGCTTAAAACCCTTTCCGGTGAAATGGAAGCAGCGGTACCCGGCACCTCGCCGGAGCAACCTGAAACCGCGGCGACGTATTATACCCAGGCTGAAACGGAACAGGCTGTTACTGAACAAAAATCAGCCGTCAAAAGCCACTCACCTGCCGGCAGCAACGGTATTTCCAACCGCTTTTATTCGCCACTCGTCTTAAATATTGCCGCCAGCGAAGGGGTAAGCCTGACAGAACTTGAGAAAATTCCGGGCACGGGCAATGAGGGCAGGGTTACTAAAAAAGATATTCTACATTATGTCAGCCAGCGGAAATCGACTGCCGGAAGCCGGGGTTCGGGGACCATCAGCCGCCATGCCCCATCGACACAGCACGAGGCACCGATGATTAGCGAACAGGCTACCCTCAGCTCGCAGGATACCAGGCTGACGACCTATACCGGCAACGTGGAGATTATTGAAATGGACAGGATGCGCAAGCTCATCGCCGATCATATGGTAAGGAGCAAGCACACCAGTCCGCATGTAACCAGTTTTACGGAATCGGATGTAACTAACCTGGTCATGTGGCGCGAGAAAGTCAAAAAGGATTTTGAAAAAAGAGAAGGCACCAAGATTACGTTCACCCCGCTGTTTATAGAAGCTATTGTCAGGTGCATCAAAAAATTCCCGCTAATCAATAGTTCAGTTGAAGGGGATAAAATAATTGTCAAAAAAGATATTAATATAGGCATGGCGACAGCGCTGCCTTCAGGGAGTCTAATCGTACCGGTTATCCGGAACGCGGATCAGTTAAACCTGGTGGGCCTTGCCCGGCAGGTCAATGCACTCGCGGACAATGCCCGGAATAATAAACTGCGGCCCGACGACACACAGGGCGGCACTTTTACACTGACCAACGTGGGCACCTTCGGCAGCCTCATGGGAACGCCGATCATCAACCAGCCACAGGTAGCCATACTTGCCGTAGGCGCCATCAAGAAGCGACCCGTGGTTATCGAAACACCACATGGCGACAGCATAGCCATCCGGCACATGATGTACCTTTCACTCAGTTACGATCACCGCATCATAGACGGAAGCCTCGGTGCCACCTTCCTCACATCTGTAGCAAACGAGCTGGAAAATTTCAGTTCCGATAAAGATTTCTGACTCAAAGTACGCCAGGCATAGTCGAAGTTGCGCCGGGTATTACTCGGGATTGGAAGGATAACCATATTTTTTCCTGGTAAACGTTGCCTTCCCTTTCTTTAACTTAACAATAAAAAGATTGTCATACTCCGTTTCAGCCAAATCCCGAGCTATCCTGGTCTCCCCGCATAGCTTATTGACAACCTCATCAACCGTATTGGAATGACCGACTATCAGGACATTGCCTTTAAGGGCTTTTACTGTACTTATAAAATAATCCAGGGAATCCCGGGAATTGTACAAGCGGACCGGGATCCCGATCTGTTCGCTCAGCGGCTTTGCCGTAGAAATGGTTCGTATTGTCCCGGTTGAAAAAATATGCTCGATATGTTTTTTCTTCAGTTCGTCCCGGAGCACGATTGCCCTCACCTTTCCTGCTTCGGATAACTGCGGATCGGTAGCTGTCATCTGGCTGCTGGTATTCGAAGTTTCTTTTTCAGCATGTCTTACGATATAGATCGTGCGCCCGCAAGAGGTGATAATTAACAGTACAACAAACAGTAAGATTCCTTTCATGGTTCAAAATTTGAGTGCTAAAAATTAATTAAAATCTTTTTTTCACTAAACCCTCTTGAATTAATCCGGTCTTTTTATTAAATTAGTAAATAACCAAAAGTATCCACCGATGAAACAATTATCCGAGACCTGGTTCGCTGAAGGCTATATTGATTTCGAGTTGAAAAAATACACCCTGCTTGCTTACCTGCAGGAGGTTAATAAATATTTTACCGAAAATAAATTGTATCCGCAACTTGCGGATATTATTTTTCATTACAATAACCTCGTCGGTTTCCGGGAAAACAAGAAATTCCTCCAGGAGCATTTTCCTAAAAAATTGAGCGGTATCCAGATGCAAAAGCTGCAGGTACTGTACGAGCAGATGATCCAGGACGACGAACTGATGCAGGAACTGGAAGACATCATTAATTATTCCACAACCAGTATGCGGCAGACCATCCTAAATGGAACCGAGATTTACGAATTTGTCGAAAACAAGCTCACCATATCACCTGTTGGGCTCATCCCCCTGGACAACAATGAAGGGTATTTTTTCCTGAGTTCGGGTAACACCAAAAGTACCAGGGTTTACCAGTACCGGCTCTCTTTCTTCGAAAAACATGACGAAAAATACCGGAGCATCAAGACTTCTTACATTGACCTCATGCAGCGCAGTATCGCAAGCACCTATGAGCAAATAAAATCGGATTTGATCCGAAGCCGTTCAGAACTGCCCAATCCCGCTGTATATTCCATTGAAATAAATCTGAGCCTCCCGGTCGATGAGACCCTGCTGCCGATAGCCAAGCGCAGCCTGGTGAAATTTATTTCTGCACTTGCTGCTTAAGTCATCACTGGAAACTGCGCGCTAATCCTGTCCCGGGCTTGCAGGCACCAGCAGCCTCACTCCTTTAGCTGCTTCGCTGCTTATTCCAGCCCCCAGTCCTTCCCTTTTTTCACTGCGGGCAGCCCCTCGGTAATCCATTCCACCGGCTTTTCCCCTTTTAATATCCAGTCAAAGAACTGCTGCATACGGATATGGTAATCCAGTTTGTCCTTGCGTTGCGTCAACCCATGCCCCTGCCCGTTATAGTTAAACATCCACACCTTTTTGCCCAGGCGGCGCATCGCTGTAAATAATTCAATTCCCTGGTACCAGGGCACGGCGCCGTCATTGTCATTGTGCATGATGACGAGCGGTGTCGTTACATTCTTCAGGTGAAACAGCGGTGAATTTTCAATATATAATTGTGGCTTATCCCAGAGGGTCGCTCCAATCCTGCTTTGCGTTTTTTCATATTGAAACTGCCTGCTCAGTCCTGACTCCCACCTGATGCCACCGTAGGCACTCGTCATATTGGCAACCGGCGCGCCCGCCCAGGCCGCTTTAAACATTTTTGTCATGGTAACCAGTTGCGCGACCTGGTAACCTCCCCAGCTATGACCCTGGATGGCCATTTTGGTGCTGTCGATATAACCTTTCTTAACCAGCGCCTTTGCCCCGCTTACAATATAGTTATAAGCGCTTTTGCCCGGGTGGCCGACCTGATATTCGATGTCTGGTTTGAATACGACATAGCCACGGCTTACAAAAAAGGAAACGTTTATCGCACTTCGTATCGGCGCGGGTGGAATATAGCTATGTATGTTGTCACTCAGCTTTTCATAGAAATAGCAAATCAGCGGGTATTTTTTCCTGGGATCAAAATCCTGCGGCTTATATATAATCCCGGTGGCCTCTTTTCCATTATAGGCTTTCCATTTAAAAAGTTCTGCGGTTCCCCAGTTGTACTCCTTTTGCTGGGGGTTGATGGATGAAAGCTTGCTTTCTTCTTCCAGGCCGGAACTCGTATAGATATCAGGGGATTCGGTAAAATTTTCCTTGGTATATACGTACACCGCCGTATCCTTTGCTTTGAGTACATCGCTGAAGGAATATAACCTCGACGTAAACTTTGTCGCCGGCTGGATCAGGTTGGGACTGCCGGGCACCAGTGATACCAGCTCTGTACCCTTTGTTTTCTGGTCAAAACTGGTTAATAAGATTTCCCTGCCGGATTTAATAAACTGCTCTTCCGGATCAGTTCGTTCGTAGCGGTAGGTGACCTTGTTGATCCTGCCTGAACCCTGGAATATGTTGATGGGCTGGCGACTGTTGCCCGGATCGAGTTCCCAGATATCGTACCTGTCATAAACATATACGGCGCTGTCAAGTTCCTTCCATGCCATTACCCCGTAAGGTGATGGTTCGTTCGGTTCATCATTTTGCTCGTCATACAGCGGGACCTTTATTTTCTCGGTCAGGTTGACGGGTTTCGTGCCGTCCCAAACGAAATAATTTTTCTTTTCCCTGTCATACCAAAGGATGTATTTTCCTGTGGAAGAGGGGTATACCGTGCCAAGGAGATTTTCCTTTATTAACCGGGAACTGCCTTTTATTACATCGATAGCATAGATATCTTTCCTGGTAGTACCCGTCCATTGCGATTCAATGCGCTTCCCGAAATCAGTAATGCCAACAAAAGTATCTCCATCACCTTCATCTGTCTGCAGCACCTGTGGAATTTCAGGACTGCCTAACTGTTTTATGGAATTATCTTCAAAATCATAAACTGCCAGGTAATTCCGGTTCATTTCTGCCTGCAGTCGCTGCAGTTGTACCGGTTGCAGGTAGGGATCGTTATAATGCCAGATATCCAGCTTTACTAGGTCAATATCAATAAGAGTGGTGTCCTTTGCTGCCTGAACCGGTGCAACCCCAAAAAAGAGCCGGTCCCCGCTCCTGCTGAAACCGATATTTCCATGCTCGCTAACCGTCATGCCCAGTTTCATTCCGACGGAGTTCCTGTCAGCAAGCAGGATGGCGCTGTCCATCCCCTGCCTGTAATACCAAAGCCGGTAAAAACGTAAAAGATCTTTGGGCCCGCTGTCGCGTTCCGCTGCGTACGCAACCTGCAGGCCATCGTCAGACATCGCGAAGTTGGCAAATTCATTACCGCCGCGGCTGAGGGTATCCGTGGTACCCGCACCAGGGTTATATAATACGACCCATTTTTTCCCGGATGAATCCCTGGGATCTTTGCCGATTTCCATCAGCAGCCTGGTTCCCGTTTTATTAAACAGGTATTCCAGGACGTGCCTGAATTTTTTCTCCTCGCCGGTGTTGAGGTTTCGCAGTATTAAATCAGAGCCGGTATCTTTTGAAGTTTCTGCATTGTCGCCCTCTGCATCATCCAATGCATCCTCCCCTTCAATGTCCCTTTTTTTCTCCCGGGCGGAGATGCTGATGATGTTTCGCAGCGAGTCAATTATGGATTGAAGGCTGTCGGCTATTTTTTTGGCATCACGCTTGTCACCAGGTTTCTTTTCGATGACCTGGTAGGCAAGCCATCCATAACCTTTTTCAGGGACCTTATAACTTTTCAGGCCCGCCGTTTTCCAGATCTGTTCTTTACCAAATTCAATGATGCCCAGCGAATCGGTGGGCTTTTCATCCCCTTTTTTCTTTTTTATTTCCGCATCCCTGCTGGCGGAAAAAGGCGGCTTGATCGCAAAGACTACAAACCTGCTGTCCTGGGAAAATGAAGCGTTGTAGCCCCTCGGGGCGCTCTTTTTATATTTTGCATCGGATGTCTGTATGACCAGTTCGTTATCTCCTTCCTGCACATCCACGCTATAGGCCACCCATTTGCCGTTGTTGCTGATTTTGCGTTCACCGATACTTTGCCAGCTATTATAAACGGTATGATCCAGGGGCTTGCGTTGTGCGTGGGCCAACTGGAAAATAATCACTATAACTAGTAAGCAAACAGCATGTTTCATTGTACGATTTTAAAGACACTAAAGATAATTGTCAACCCCGAAATGTACTCAACAGTTTTCCCGGTGCTGTCAGGCCCGTTGCAGTTGCTCGCTCTTTCTTTTTCTCATCAGTAAAAAGATGTGGATAATCAGGGCCAGTGCAATAAGTGCAAACCCCGTGTAAAACCATTTTCCCAAAAACTTATTCTCATGGTAAACAATAAAAGCAAGCAATATCCCGTAAACCGGCTCCAGGTTATAAGTCAGGTTCACCGTAAATGCGGATAATTTCTTCAATGCATTTGCCGAAAGCTGGAAGGCCCATACCGAGCAGACCCAGGAAAGGACCAGCAGCCATAACAGGTCCCGGGTTCCTGGCAGGAATGACCCTGCGGGAAAATAGCTAAGGTATACCGGAAGGAGGAGGGACAATGCGGCAAAGCCTCCTGTCAGTTCCCAGGTCAGCAGCGTTTCCACGTTGATATTACGTTGCAGCAGGACCCGGTTGTAGATAGGGAAAAGGCTACCCAGCATCGCTGAAATAATACCCGTAATAATTCCCGTCTTATACCTGGGATCAAACTGGAAGATAATATATATGCCGGCCATTACCAGGATGCCCAGCGCAAGTTCGGTAAGATCGGCCTTTCGCTTCAGCACGAGCGGCTCGAAGAGAGCGGTAAAAAAACCAACAGCTGAAAAACATACGAGCGCAACCGAGACGTTGGCATACTTTATCGATCCATAGAAAGTGACCCAATGAAGGGCAGCGATGACACCGACACCGGTAATTTTGATGATGTCACCCAATGAAATCTTACGGATCCGCTTTAAAAGAAAAAACAGGAGCCACATCGTAACCGAGCTGATCAGGAGGCGGTACCAAACCAGCAATCCTTCGTTAAGGGTGATAAGACGGCCAAGGATACCTGTAAAACCTGCCAGGAAAACAGCCATGTGAAGCTGGATAAATGCTTTTCTCATCAGGGGCAGAAAGATACATTATATAACAGGAATAAGCCCGTTCAATCCGGGATTTCCTTATTCAATGCCGTTATAAGTTCTGCAACGGAGGCCTCTGATTTGAACTTCGTTTTCTTTTCGGCAATCAGTTTCTCCAATTTTTCGCCGTAAGCATCAGGGACCGCGTTGACAATAGCTTCTTTACTGAGTTTTATCTTCCGAAGCTCCTTTTTCGGTCCATATATATAGTAAGTGTCAGAAAAAGAATAGCGTATCCGGGAATTCTCAAATGGAACCGGGTATTCCTCAGCAAAAGCCTTTTTGAATTTCAGGAACTGGATTTTCCCATCGCTTAACACCTGCATACACGTATTAATCAGTTCCGGATCATTGTTATAGCCTGTTCTGAATATGTAGCGCTCCCCATTGAGTGAATCAGGTCCGTACAACCATAACTCTTCAATGGGTGCATTGACTGTAAAAGTGTTTGAATCAAGTTTAACATGCACTTTCCCGGAAAACAATGAAAGTTTTGCAAGGACATTGCCATACCACTTCTTGTCTATGATAATATCGGCACTCATCCATTCGTCCTTAAAAAAAGGCGAACCTTCTATTTGCCTGCCGCCTTCAATAAATACGGAGCGGCCGGCGCTATTCAGGGGATTCTTGATGAGGTCAGAAATTTCCTTTTCATCTTCGGATAAGAAACTGCTTAACCTGTTTTGGGCGGAAAGCCGGAAAAGGGAAAGACAAAGAAGGGCCACTAAAAAGGCATTTTTTCTCATGTGTAGTTTGGTATTTAGTCAACAAAATTAAGGCGAAGCGATCCTGGTTCTTCGCCCGTTATTTACCACTCGCAAAAGCTCTTTCATTTGTCTCTGCGGCGATATCAGTGGACTGGGTTTCAGGGTTTTTTACTCTTTTCCTGTAATTTTTAAACAGGCTGTGCCAGCGCAGTTTCAACACACCCCAGATGCCTTCCTTTACAATGCCCTTGTTCATTTTGGAAATGCCGTGTGTCCGGTCTTTGAATATGATCGGAACCTCTTTTAATTTAAATCCCAGTTTCCAGGCCGCAAATTTCATTTCTATCTGGAAGGCGTAACCTACGAATACGATAGCATCCAGGTTAAGGGCATCCAGCACTTCTTTTTTGTAACACATAAAGCCCGCGGTAGGATCCTTAACCGGCATCCATGTAATCAGGCGGGTATAAATAGATGCTCCTTTCGATAACGCGATCCGGTCCCAGGGCCAGTTCACCACGCCTCCTCCCTTTGTATACCGCGATCCGATTGCCAGGTCTGAGCCCTGGTGTTTACAGGCTTCATACAGCCTCGGTAAGTCCGCAGGATCATGGGAGAAATCGGCATCTATTTCGAAAATAAAATTGTAGTTCCTTTCTATAGCCCACTTAAACCCATGGATATAGGCTGTGCCGAGTCCAAGTTTGCCTTTTCTTTCTTCAAGGAAAAGCTGGCCGGGGTATTTGGAGTGTAAATTTCGCACAATCTGGGCGGTGCCGTCCGGTGAACTGTCGTCCACCACCAGTATATGAAAATCCTGGTTTAGCCGAAATATCGCTTCAAGAATAAGTTGAATATTATCCTTTTCGTTATAAGTTGGTATGACGACTAATTTCTCCACAAATTAAAACGGAAACGAATAACGAATTTACAATTTTTGATGCTGTTAAATTGTTATTTTTTCAATCGCTGGTTACTTCTTCAGCATCGTACGGGTATAGATTTCTGTAAGTTTTTGCTTGGTATGTTGGGGAAAATCACCTTTCATCATCCAGTCATAATACTGGGGTTCCGATTTTAGCACATCAGCGACGGCGCGGCCTTTGTGTTTGCCAAAATTGAAAACCTCGATACCGTTTTCAAATGAGAAGCGGCGCGCAAAATCCACGATATGATCTTCGCCGATTACTTTGAGGATCGAATCGATGGTGTTGCCGAGCGCAGGATAATGTTCCAGTTGCGCTGTCAGGATTTCAGCAGTAGCTGTAGCATCCACTTCAGCGCTATGGGCTCCTTCCAGTTTTTTGTTGCAGTAGAATTTATAAGCGGCACTCAGTGTGCGTTGTTCCATCAGGTGAAATATCTTTTGGACGTCAATCAGTTTACGTCCCTTCATGTCAAATTCAACCCCCGCGCGAAGGAATTCTTCCACCATTAACGGGATATCAAACCTGTTTGAGTTATAGCCTGCCAGGTCGCAGCCGTCCATAAACTGGCGGAGTTCCTGCGCAGCCTGTTTAAAGGCGGGCGCCGACTTTACCATCTCATCGGTAATTCCATGAACATCGCTTGATGCCTTCGGGATGGGGATTTCAGGGTTTATCAGTTTCCTTTTGGTAGAGCGGTTTCCGTCGGGTAACAGTTTTACGATTGCGATTTCAACGATTCGGTCAGATCCTAAATTAACTCCTGTCGTCTCCAGATCAATAAAAGCCAATGGTTTTGTTAGCTGCAACATCGCTTAATTCCTCTTTAATTTTGAGGACAAATGTAAGTTATTAGCAAGGTTAAAAAAATGAAAAATATACGTTTATAAGTTGCATCCGGGACCTCTCCGGCAGCCCGGACAGGATGCGGTTGATAAAATAAAAAGAATTAAATTGCGTTATAAACCAAAAGAACGTATGAAAAACAAACTCTACCTTTTCATTACCCTTATTACGTTAGCAGTTTCTGTAACATCCTGCTATACAAGCCGTAGCAAATATGGCTGCCCGGGTAACCCCACTGCATACAAAAAATCAATGCGCTGATACAAGCAGGACTACTGCTTTGCTTATAAGCTATTCTGAAAAAAAAGAGGCCTTCCGGCCTCTTTTTTTGTCCTATCTGCTATAAAATTTCAGAATTTTCCCCTAAGTGTAATTCCGTAGGTTTTGGGGTCACCCAGGTGAACGGCCCCAAAGTCATAAGCATATGCTATGTACTTTTTACCCCCGAGATTTCTACCCCAGAACATGATCTCAAAGTTCTTCGCAGCCAGGCCAAACCGCGTATTAAAAAGACTGTAGCCATCCTGGCTAATGGTATTGGCAAGGTCGAAATATTGCTTTCCTGTACAGTTCCATTCTATCCTTGCCACAGCCCTGAGTTCCTGTTTAGTTCCCAAATCATACCCGTATTGGATGGCGAGTGCGGACGTCATTACCGGTGTATAAACCTGCCTGTTTCCTTCTAAATCCACTTCCGTGCCATTCTGCGGCAACTTAAGCGTTTTAAACCTTGCATCCGTATAGCCAAAATTATAGATGATTTCAAGGTTCTTGATGGGTGCCGCAGCCAGTTCCCCTTCGGCTCCTTTGCTGTGCAGCTTGCCTGCATTCTTGGTAATAACGACGGCATCTGGCAATACCAGTGTAGGAACCTGCGCATCATTGATAGTCGTATAGAAAACAGCAATATTCAGCCGTACACGGTTATTAAGAAAGTTGTTCTTGATACCCGCCTCATAATTATTACTGTATTCTGGTTTGTAGTTATACAGCGGAGGCTGCGAAGGATCAGAGGACAGTTGCGTGAACCCGCCTGCCCTGTAGCCACGGCTATAGGTGAGGAACAATGTATTATGGGGCGTCAGGTGATAGGCCGCACTCAGCTTGGGTGAAAATGCATTAAAGCCGGCACTGGCACTTGTATCCGGTCTTATGTCAAATACGGGTTGCGGGTCAGGATCCTGCTGGTACTGGCCAAGCACGCTTTGTTTTTTATGCTCATAATCATACCTCGCACCTGCAATAAGTTCCAGTTTATCGTTGACATGGTAGGTGGCCTGCCCGTAAATAGCGGTACCAAAGGCCTTGCCTTCGGAGGTCGTAATAACTCCAAAATTCTTGTCCGGTAATCCGATTAGGTCTGCGTCGTTGCCAAAATGTGTCGCCTGTTTGTTGGGGGTAAGCTGGTAAAACAAATAGATACCGCTGGTCCAATCCCATTTGGAAGACAGCGATGCGGGGGAAGTAAACCGGAACTCCTGGGTCAAAGCCTTGACATTGTTCCAGTCCTTGCCATAGTTATTAATAATCGTAATGCCATCGATTGGTGAAAAATCACCATCGATAGGCGTCTTATAATACCTGTAATTGGTCTGCCAGGCCGTTTGCGAAGTAAAATTCAGCGCCGTTCCGGAGTAGTTGACAACGAGAGAGGAATTGAACGTGTTGTCGACCATTTCGGTAGTAGCGTTCTGATTCAGTTTATACGGATTGGCAAATGCCTCATCCATTCCATTGACAAGGGAAAATGGTCCATTGTTACGGTTACTCAGGTGTTTTACATTCAAGGTAATTGCCCATTGTTGCGAGGCGAGGTATTTCAGATAATAATTGCCTGCAATGCTGCGCTGCCTGTCAAAATCCGTATTGTTGAATTCGTTCGTATAATATCCATTGAGCCTGTTATACATCGCCGCTGCCCCAACGAAAAGTTTGTTTTTAATAATAGGTGTGCGGATTGCAGCGGCATACCGCTGCTGCCCGAAGTTGCCCACGTTTATCTCTGCAAATCCATTGGGCTGGTTACCTGGCTTCTTTGTAATAATATTAATGACTCCTCCCATCGCGTTGCGGCCATACAAACTGCCCTGCGGGCCCCTCAGCACTTCGATCCTTTCCACGTCAAACAGCTGGGGGATATAAGTGTCCAGGTTAAACTGGTTGACGCCATCGATATAGGTCGCCACGGCCGGATCATAGGAAGTCGTGGCGATCCCCCGGATCGATGTCACGTTGCGTCCGTCACCAGGATTGGCGGCATTCAGATTTGGTATGATCGTAGCCAGTTCTTTATTGTACCACAACCGGTACTCCTGCACTTTGCTGGAAGACAGTGCTGAAATACTAAATGGCAGTTTCTGGAGAAGTTCTTCTCTTTTTTGCGCAGACACGATAACCTCATCCATCTGGAGGGCCGATTCCTGCAAAGTAATCCCGATGGATTTGTCCGATGTAGTTGCCTCCTTATACACTGTTGCGTACCCAACAGCTGATATGCTCAGCAGGTATTTGCCGCTGCGGACATTGCTGAAGTAAAACTTTCCGTCTTTGTCAGTAATCGTCGCATAGTCTGTATTGAGGATGTACACGGACACATTTGGGATACTGTTGGACCTGCTGTCTGTAACCTGGCCCGAAATGGAAGAAGGCTGCTGGGAAAAAAGCAATCCTGCCTGCAACAGCAGGGCTATAATCACGGGTATTCTTTTATGCATGGGGGCAAAAATAGATTGCAAATACCAATAATAAAAGAATTGATTTTGGGCCGAACAAGTAACTTCAATACACAAATTTTCCTCCGTTTATGAATGCTGATGAACTAAAAGCGTTGCAGGCGCCGCTTAAAGAAAAATACCGCAATCAGCCGGGATCCGGTATCGTAACCCTGAAGGCTGAAGGGAAGATTGGCGAAGGAATTTCCTGCAGGGTGGCAACTGGAAAAGCGCTGGCAGAAGCCGGGCTTCATCCGGCAACCGGCGGATCTGGACTCCAGTTGTGTTCGGGCGATATGCTCCTGGAAGCACTGGTCGCATGCGCGGGTGTAACCCTGCGCGCGGTGTCGACTGCCATTGGCATTGACCTTACCGATGGAAGAATAGAGGCTGAAGGGGATATCGATTTTCGGGGGACCCTGGGTGTATCCAAAGAATCGCCCGTTGGATTTTTGTCTATCCGGCTTTCATTTCACCTGGCGCCAAAACTATCCCCCGAAAACCTGGCATCGCTGGTGAAGCTTACTGAAAGATACTGCGTCGTCTATCAAACACTTAGCAGCGGCGTCAAAATTGACACGGCTTTCAATAATTAAACCGGCGCTCCGGGTGTTATCCTACTTCATTTCAAAGGAGACAGCATCACCTGCTGTGATGGTCACCGGCTTTTTTAGCTTCAACAATTTATTATCACCCATCTTTACCAGTTGTACATCCAGTTTTCCAAAATGCACTGAAACTTTTACGCTGTTCTCATTAACTACTGCAGTGCCCCAGCTATAGCCATTGGACCAGAAATACGTACCGCGTGTCGCAGTGATAGCGAACTGCCTGGTGACCCCTGAATAATGGAAGCGGCTGATAGCAGGAATGGCTGACCAGCTGGCCATGGCCCGTACGTAATGATTGCCGCACTCCTCCTCGTTAAATGGATTGCGTTTTACGCCGTCATGCCGGTTGCGGACATCCCGGACAACCTGTAAGGCTTCCGCGGACATGCCGGTATATAACATACCCACAGCTGCAGTATATTCAAGACCTGTCCAGGCTTCAAATCCATAGGATAGCGGTATCGTCGGCCTTTTTGAAACATCAGGATAGGCAGTCAGGATGAGACCGGATTCGTCACCCAATGCATAGGACCGCATATTATTAAACTGGTTTCCGAAAGAGTTGACGCGGTTATATTTCCAGATGCTTGCCAATGCTTTTTTAATGTTGTTTGAATCGGCCAGATAACCGAGTCCGCAGATAAAGGCCATGTTCTGGCCAACCAGTTGATCGACCAGGCAACCCTCGCCGATCTGGAATTCAGGATCGGAAAGGATTTTGGAGCCCATCCCGACGACCAGTCCCTTTGCCACATCATTAATGCTTTTTACCGGCATTATTTTTTGGTAATAAAACTCGCCGTTAAAAATATTGGCATCTATCCATTTGCTTCCGCGAGAAAAAAGATCGGTACAGGTCCTTTCAAATTCTTTGTCATTCATATACCTCGCCATCGCAGCGGCTGCTTTCAGCGCACCGAGGTACCAAAAGCCGATCTCGGGGTTGGGACCGTAATATTCAATATCCATGGTGTTGTGCTGGCAACCTTCCATCACACCGTCTTTATCAGCATCCCAGCCCTTTTCAATCCATGCAAAGGACAATGCTTTTTTTACCCCAGGGTACAGGTCCCGGAGGAAGGCATCGTTACCTGAAAGCTGCCACTCGCGGTACACTTTCATGATGGTGCCCATTTGACCGTCAGCTGCTGCAACTCTATCATTTTTGCTTTTGTCGAATGGTAGCATCACCCGGAAACTCATCAGCCCCGTGCTGTCATTCAGCGCATGTTTGTATTCGGTCTGCCGCATGTTGGTTGCAAGGCTCCCAAATAAGAAAGGGGACACATGTTCGTAATTCCATACATGCGTACAGTTACCGTAGCAGGAACCAGTGGCTGCAAAAACGCCTTCCCAGCCGAAAAAATTTCCCTGTTTGTCCCTGAAGGTGGTCTGTGACCTGAGTGTGCTGCTGTTGAATAAAGCGGCTTCCTTTACTTCTGCGGGGTAGTCACTGTTGAGCAGGAGGCTTACAAAGTCAATCGTCTTTGTTTCCAGCCCGTCCAGCAGCGGAAGTGTTTTCTCAATAACATCCCAGGCATCCGCATACCTGGTAGAATAGTAGTTCCCTACAATGACACGATCGGACCAATCCATCCGGTTGGGAAAATTCCAGGTCAGGAAAAAATCAACCGTCCTGGTTTCCCCGGCAAGGAGCTGAAATTTGACCGAAAGTCCCGCCCGCGGATCAGACAATTTTACCCGGTAGGTAGTGTCTTTAAATATACCATCGCTCGAAAAATCATCCCACATATCGGTAAAGTTTGCGTTCCAGCCGCTGGTATTAAACTCGGTCCGGTAGCTGATAATATCACCCGCTTTGTTTTTCGGCGTACTGAGGGCAATAGTACCCCAGGCCCTGGAATTTTTGCTCACGCTGTCTGAAGTCATATATATTCCCGCGAGGTCAGTGGTCTGCCTGAACGTATTGCGATTATTATTTGTCCCCTGGTAATCGGGTATGCTGTTCCAGTTGCTTATAACTGCGTCCGAGCCATCCATTCCGACAAAATTATCGAGCGAACCCGCTACAGCTACGGAAACCGGCCCGCTGGTCTTGTTGGTTATTTCGTATCGCATAACTGCAATGGGAATGCCGCTGGCGTCAGGGTCGCCGGGAATAAACGGGTTGAATGTTTTGGCTTTTGCGGAAACAGGCATGTTATCATCTTCTAGATTTACTGTCGCAAAAGGATAGGCCGCATCAAAACTTGCTGAGCGAAAGCGGGGCAAACCATGATTGGGGGCACGGCTGCCCTCGGAGCCCGCGTAATCAGATGGCGGAATGGGTCCCATCAGTGCTTTCGTTTTCCTTTCGCCGGCAGCGTTCTCGGTAAAGACCATGAAGAAGGGCGCCTGCTTTGAATTGTGCGCCCCGTAGAAGCCCATCGCGGGTTTATTCATGATTTCCACATCTTTCCATTGTCCGTTCCCCCCTATCGAAATATTACCGGTGCCGATGCCTCCGACAGGCATCGCAATCTTGTCAATATATTGTCCGTCATAATGCTTTAGCACAGGCCATTTTTTCTCCTGAGCAAAAGCAATATTTCCCGTAAACAGAATCAGAATGGCGAGCGATCTCATATGTCAAACAGTTTAATAAACACTTGTGTAATTGTGTGCAAAAGCGGGTGCACCTAAAGATACACCGGCTGTTTAATCGCAGCGATGCATAAATTAATGCATTTATATGTTGTAAAGTGTGCTGGTGAATAATGGAATTAAAATAGCTAATATAGTACCGGTATTTTGCAGGCACTGCCGGCTTTTGTGGTTTCAGGGATTCATAAACTGCGGATTACCCTGCAGGGATTGCCCGCTGCTACCACCCCCGGCGGGATATTCTTCACGACTACACTGCCCGCACCGATGGTTGTGTTCTCGCCGATCGTGACGCCTGCGCATACGATGCTTCCACCGCCAATCCAGACGTTATCGCCAATCGTAATAGGCCGGGCCAGTTCCGGGCCCTTTATCCGTTCGGCAGCAACAATGGGATGATAGCCCCCGTACAACTGCACAGACGGGGCCAGGAAAACATTGTGCCCGCACCGTATGTAGTTGCAATCCAGGAAAACACAATTGAAATTGGCAAAAAAATTATCCCCCACTTCAATGTGACAACCATAGTCACAGAAAAAAGGGGCCTGTATGTCAATGTTTTTTCCCATCCTGCCGAGAAGCTGCCGCAGTATGGCTGCCCTGCTTTCTTTGTCAAATACGGAGTTGTTATATTGCTGCATCAGTTCTCTTGCCTTAACGCGCATTTGTACGAGGGAGGCATCTCCCGCATCATAAAGTTCACCGGCAAGCATTTTCTGGTATTCCGATTTCATATGGAGATTGACTGGACCTTCAGGCATGGTTGTACACTTTGATCACCGGTTCCCTGAGCACACTCGCTTCAGGGGAACAATAACTTTCCAGCACAGTGGGATCCGAAGCTTGGAATTCACGTGACTTGAAGTCGCGGC
>JADMIO011101866.1_pt1 | contig 111443 bp, 75 predicted proteins | sample 8958161 | NCBI WGS metagenome assembly JADMIO01 (sample SAMN16585339, study PRJNA669376) | soil metagenome | isolation source: Crop rotation soil | place: USA: Cullars Rotation, Alabama | collected 2011
CCGCGACTTCAAGTCACGTGAATTCCAAGCTTCGGATCCCACTGTGCTGGAAAGTGCCCGGCTTGACGCTCAACCGTCTTCGATCGGCAAGCGAATAAAAGGAAACCTCACGCGGGGTGGGCGGCCGTGGGCCGACGAGCGACATATCGCCTTTAAGCACATTGAGGAATTGGGGTAGTTCATCTAGCGAGAAGCGGCGCAGCCATTTGCCCACGCACGTGATTCGTGGATCGTTCTTCATTTTGAAAGTAATGCCTTCCGCGTGTTCGTTTTGAGCCAGCAGCTTCTGTAATTCGGCCTCCGCATTGGGGCGCATGGAGCGGAACTTGTACATTTGAAATTCCCTGCCGAAACGCCCCACTCGGGTTTGATTGAAGAATACGGATCCGCCGTCCTCCAGTTTCACCAACCCCGCCAGCAGCAGATAAAGGGGGCCGAAAACAATGAGGAAGGCGGCGCTGCCGGTAATGTCCAACGCGCGTTTCACAACATCGCCGCTCTTGATAAGGCACCGCAAAAGGAAACGCCGCCAATGGACACACCACTTAAGCCATTCACGTCCCAGTGCCGTTCGCGCGATAGCAAGATGATCGATGAATTCCAGGTTCGGATTGACCGCATGCGTATTCATAAAAATCAAGTTGCTGTAATCTCAGAGCGCGTTGCCGCGGAGCTCGTAACCTCCGCCGCCTCCCAGCATGATTCGCGCCGCAAAGCGCGCACTGTCTCAATCAGTTTTTCGAGAGCTCTCGCACTGGTGGGTTGTTCAATTGCAAGATCACACCATGCTTTTTGCGGTTCCACAAAGCGCGCATGCATCGGCACGACCACGTCCCAGAATTGTCCCCGCACTGAATCAATCGTGCGTCCACGTTCCGTGAGATCGCGCGCCAGGCGCCTTTGCCATCGAAGTGATTGGGCGCACTCCAGGAAAATGCGCAGGTCGAACAGCTCTCGGATATGCTTTGGCCACAAGAGCCACAGTCCTTCCACGAAAACAAATGAGCGCGGCTTTCTAATCTCCGCGAGTGGCAGTCGCGTATGGGTCACGAAATCGTAGCGAGGGACTGTAACAGTCACGCCATTGTGCAAATCCCGCAAAGCGGTTTCGAAGAGAGGCCAATCAATCGCATCCGGCTGATCGAAATTAATCTTTTCGCGTCGAACGGGCTCCAAGTGTGACAAGTCACGATAAAAATCGTCGAGCGACAATAGCGTGGAGTCTTTTGCGAATTCATTACGCAGGCGATGGACGAGCCAGCTCTTGCCGGCGCCGCTCCCTCCGACGACAGCAACCAATTTCGGTGGAACGTCAGTGTTCATGCGGTCGCAACCTGAGTCGATTCTTCCACGACTCGAACAAACAAATCCTCCAGTCTGCTGACGTACTTCGAAAATTCGAATTGTTCGGCGACCAGTTGGCGGCCGCGTTCGCCCATTTGCCGGCCCAGCGTTTTGTTCGCGAGCAATTCCTCCAGGCGCGCCGCGAACGCTGCACGATCCATGGAAGGAACGAGGAACCCGTTGTGGCCGTCGATGAGCCATTCTTTGATCCCTCCAACATCAAACGCCACAACTGGCAGCCCGAACCGCATGGCTTCCAGGCCCACAGCCCCAAATGGCTCAGGCCATACTGAACTCACGGCCACCGCGCTGCATTCGCGATAGAAGATGGCGATCTCATCCGCCGAGACGAACCCCTTGAAGAATACCCGGTTTGTTAAGCCAAGTTTACGGCTGAGCCTTTCGCAATAATCGCGATGATCGCCATCGCCAAAAATAAAACAGGTAAAGGGCACCCGAACCTGAGCCAATGATTCGAGCAAAACGTCCACACCTTTGCCCCGAATGATCTGCCCGGCATAGATAATGTAATTACGGTCACTGAACGAGCTGCGCCATGAGACATCCGCTTTTGGCGGTACGGGTGGATGAATTTCAATCCTGTCTGCGTCAAAGCGATTACGAAGCAGTTCATCCTTCATGAACTGCGTAGCCACAATCAGACGGTGAAACTTCCGGTTGATCTCACGTTCCCGGACTTTGGCCGCGTAGCTGTTCCACTTCAATGGGAACGGCCCATCGTGGTCGCGAACCACACAGGCTCCGCACGGAAAAACGCAGTAGGAAGAAAGCGGCCGTTCGCAGATGTGCCGGGTGAAATAGTTGTACTTGTAGCTTCTCATGCAATAGAGGTCGTGGTCGTGCACCATGCGAGTGATGGTGGCCTCTGACTGCCGCAATGCCTCGAGCACCTTGAGGTTGGACATTTTGTGGACGTAAGTGACGTCAGGGCGAAAATCGCCGTACGCTGCGGAGGTGACCGTTGATTCATTTCGATGCCCGAGAGGAAAACGATGCTGAAAGGTGTTCCGCCACGCCGCCTCGCCTTTGCCCGTGGACGGGCCATGAAGAATGCCAACCGTATGCCCGCGTTCCTTCAATTCAGTTGCCGTGGCGAAAATGTTCGCCTCCGCGCCGCCAAAAGCGCCGAAGCTTTCATGCACGTAGAGAATTTTCATACTCACTCGGCTCAGGTTCCACCTCCTCGAACAGAATCAGTTTAGAAACGCACCCGCCGTTTTACAGGTGGGTAATGACCCCCCGCGTCTCGAAATAAGACCCCAGCCCTTTGCCGCGTAATTGCAGGCTTTTAGCCGCAAGGGAAATGGAAGTGCGGGAGCTAACGTGCTGCGTGCGAGAAGGAGGACAGATTTGTCGTGGCGAAGACGCGCCGGCCGTCAGGCAATTGCGCTTCGGCTTCAATCCATCCGACTGAATTGGTGAAGGCCATTCGATCTCCAAAGGCAGGTTCCCGCTTTTCACCTTCCCACACAATTCGGGCGCGGCTCAGATCGAGCGAAGTCTTCAGGGTCGCAACCCGCCCCTGAGGCGTTTGGTGAACGTCGACGGCCGCTGCCGACGCTTTCCATGGTTGATTTTTGAGCGGCGAACGAGCCATGAGCCAACTGACCGTGGCGAGCGCCCGCGCCTGATTAACAGCCACGAATTCCGTCTGGAGGTTGAAACTGTCGCCCCACCGATCGTAAAGCGGGTAGGGACTTTCTTTCGCACCATCCCACGGGAAACTTAACGCACCTAATTCTTCCTGATAGAAGTCCAGCCAGCCGAATCCCGCCTGAAGATTACCGACAGGGATGCCACTGGGCGGAAGAATCCGACGATCGTTCTGCGCGTATTGGTGGACGATTTCCCGCTGCCGCTTCCAACCCAGGCCGGTGACATAACAAATGTTCACTGGATTGCAGCCTCCCTCGTAATTCAGGTTTTCCAAAATCGCCTCGATGTATTTGGGACGTGGATCGTTCATCACGGGATGATCCAATGCGCAAGCCGCGGCGAGGTCGAAAGCCTGGTCCAGAGAAAAATACCACCCTCCGCCACGGAACCGCTTGGTCTCGGTAGGAAAACTCGTGCCGTAGGCGCTTTGCCTGGACCAGCGGAGTTGATCGTCTGCCGCCGCAATCACCTCCGCCTCGCAAGCGCGAAGGAAAAGCTGATCGAGTTGTGATGCTTTGGCTTTTCCACTTTTGATTGCCAGTGCGTAGCTGCGAATGGCCCGGCCGTAGCCTTCGTACAACCGCCACCAACCCCAACGGCGTATCTCGTCACTATTTGGTTTGAACGACGCCAGGAGTTTCTTTTGAAAAGCATCACTGCCGGTAGCGAGAAACATCTCCGTCGCGGCCCAGGCCAATTCGTCGTCGTGCATGAAATCATCTCCGTAGTGCGTGATCTTCTGGTAGGCGCCTTCATTCCCATATTTCCCGATCGCCCGCTCCAGAAATGCCCAACCTTTCCTGGCCTTTTCCAAATAGATTGCCGCCGCCTCCGGAAATTGCTTTTTGAAAAGAGGCGACGAAGCCATTTGCGCCAGTGCGGCAACTGCGGCGGCAGTGACAGCGGTATTTTTGGGCCAGACAATTTGCGGATCACCACGATCCGGCAAAACGTTGTTCTCGTATTTGCGCGTCGCCGGATAAACGAGAAAATAAAAACCGCCGTCATCGTCCTGCATCTTCGCGAGAAAATCCGCTTCCCATTTCGCTTCCTGCAGGAGGTCGCTTTTGCCGTCGCCGCTTTCGGGCAAACCGAAATTGTCCAGTTCGCCAACGCCAGGAAGAGAATCCACGGCGAAGGCCAGGACGTGAATGAACGCCGCGCTGTTGATCGTGTAGCGGCTGTAATCGCCGGCATCATGGTGACCGCCGGAAACATCGATCTTTCCGCGCCTGACGAACGGATAGAGGCTGGAGTCGAAATCCTTGAGCTGCGGCGCGGTGTGACGCGGGTTGTTCGTGTAGTTGGCGGTAATCTCGGCCAGAAACTCCACCATGTTCGTAAACCGTGCCGTCGGAACGTCCACCGGGGCAACGTGGCAAGCCTCGTGAATGAACCGCGTAAACGGCAGTGAATTATTGGTGCCGCACCGTTGATGATAAAGTCCCAGCGCATAGGTGCGCGCAAATGCTGCCGCCACGCCCTCATCGATGAAAAATGGAAACGACGCGCCCAGGCCGGCAATCCCAAGGCGATATTCACCGGGGGTGGTGAAATCGGTGAAATCCGCTTCGAGAACTTTTTGATACGGGAAATAGTCAAAGCCGACATCGCCACGGGAGGTAAGTTTTCCCTGATAAACAGATGCGCCGGTCTGCGCCTGAACCAACTGAAAGCCAGTCCCGGTCGACACATTCATCTCGCCCAGGCTCCCGAGAAAATATCCGACCATCGCTTTCTTGGGCATCGTCGGAAGGTATCCAACTTGATTCACATGAATCGCCGGGCTGTAGCGCAGCGCTTTCATCGTGGTCTTGAAATCCATATTGGCCGGCCAAAGTTTGCCGGACGAATTCTTCACCTGAAGGTTCTGTCCGTTGGTGATGGCGCCCGTGAGGAGCAAATAAAGATAGTTGCCGATGCGCAAATCGCGCTGCGCAAGAGGCGCGTAAAGCACTCGGCGTCTGAAGCCCACGCTTTGCACCGCAATCGGCGCGCCTCCCGCGAAAACATCGAACTCGGACGTGCCCGGCAGATGGACCCGACCATTGGCATCTACGAAATCCCACTCGGATAGCTTGGCCGATGGCAGCTTCGTCGTGACGCGTGTCAATTCGAGCAGATTGGGAGAGAGAACGCGCAGTTGATAGGAACCTACGGGCGGAAGAGCCAGTGGGTTGTCGTCCGTCAGAGGTTGCGCTGAAACGACCCCGCTAGAAAGAAGGCAAACGGCGCAGAACAGTAGCCTTCGCCAGATTTGCTTCGCGCGCATGGCATTTTCCATCCGTTATCGCACCGATTCCGACAATCGGGAGATCACCTTTTCATTCCTGGGGTATTTACCCCTCGCCTGATGTGACATGACCCTGTGCTTTCCCAAGAAATATCCTGCGCGCATCCGGACGATCTCCTCCTAACCGCGATCAAAATATTTCCCCCTGCGCCAGAAATCGACGATTTTGTCAGAGAAGTTCTTACAAACGCTTAGGAACGTTAACAAATCGTCGTAACGCGAAATCCGCGGCGCGCGTTGTAATAGCTGGCATTCAACCTGATGGGGTCTTTGCATTAGCGCAATTAGGGTTAACGTTGGACGGAGTTGGAACGACACCGACTTTGAAATCAGGGCTGGCCTATTGAATCGATTGGCCAAGAGGAAATAAAACATGGGAAGTGAAACCAGCGTGACGATTGCTTCCGTAGGGGACATCGTGAAAGCGCGGCAGGAAGGGCGCGCCCTCGCGACGGAAATGGGTTTTGTCGATTCGGACCTGACCCTGATCGCGACGGCAATTTCGGAAGTTGCGCGCAACATTGTTGACCACGCCAAAAGCGGGGAAATCCGTCTGACTTTGGCCAATCACGGCAGCCGGCGAGGCATTCTTATCGTGGCTTCGGATCATGGCCCGGGCATCCCTGACATCAACAGGGCCATGCAGTATGGATTCTCCACGAACAAAGGTCTCGGGGTTGGCTTACCAGGAGCGAAATGGTTGATGGACGAGTTCGAAATCAATTCCAAGGTGGGCGAAGGCACGACAGTCATGATGAGAAAATGGCTGCCTTGAAGACAATTCCTGCCTGTTCGCTTGACTCGATTACCGAGATCGACTTCCTCACCCGATGGACGAAATGCATGGAAAAAATATATCGATGAAAGTCCCGCTCCCAGTCGCGGAACAAATTGTCCGAGAAAACTTAAAAGCCAACCACAACGGATTCATGCGTACACTCCGTCGTCGCGGCACTCGCAATGGATAAAAGGCTTCAGCAATTTGCGCGGCAGTACATCCCCGCACTCAAGCGGTATCTGGCGGATGGCAGCGAGGCAAGTCTGGAAACCGCCTACCGTTTGGGCCGACAAGCCATTGCAAGCCGGCTGGGCGTGCTTGACATGGCGCGGCTCTACCGGCGGGCGCTCGAAGATGGGCTCATCGGAAATAATCAACGGCAATTCAAAGCGGTGGAAACATTCTTTCTGGAAACTCTTTCACCTTTTGAAATGACACACCGCGGTTTCCGCGAAACGAACATGAGACTCGCCCAGCTCATTGCCACGTTGGAGGAGCGCAACAACGATCTCGCGGCCCTTTCCACTCAGGTACTCGACGTTCAGGAGGAAGAAAGAAGACGCATCAGCCGGGAACTGCACGACGATGTCGGACAGGCGCTCACCGCCATTACCTTTGCGCTCGCGGCATTGAAGGACGTGGGAACGGACACTCCGAAATTCAAGAAGCAGCTAAACCACGCGCAACAGCTTTTGAGCGGGACTATCGAAGTGGTGCAGGGCTTTGCCCGCGAGCTGCGCCCTTCCATCCTCGATCAATTGGGACTACTGCCGGCATTGCGCTCCATGGCGAATTCGGTGGCCCACCGCACCCGTTTGCGAATTGACGTGCAAGGCGACAACGCGGCGGAACAACTGCCTAACACTCAAAAAACTCTCTTGTTCCGATTGGCGCAGGAAAGATTAAGGCAAGTGATGAAAGACGGCCGGGCGCGCAACGTGGAGATTGCAATTCGCAAAAACCGACAGCGAATTTGCATGACGATCACCGACGATGGCAAAGCCGCTCGGACTCTTCCTAAAAACGCTCACCCTTCGGAGCAACGCCTCACTCTGCTCGGCATGCAAGAGCGTATTCGTCTAATTAACGGCCAATTTACGATCACCACACGGCGAAGCGGCGGTACGGTCATACGGGTGTTAATCCCCCACTTGACAAATCCCCGATGGTTTAATCACGGACTCCACGATGGTTGAAAACCTGCTAAGGGAATACAACTTTCGAAGAGGAGCTTATGGAACAAATTCGCGTGTTACTGGTGGATGATCATACCATGGTTCGACAAGGACTGCGTGTCCTGCTGGAAGCAGAAAAGGATATTTCTGTTGTGGGTGAAGGCGAAACGGGCCGGCAGGCCGTTCAACTGGCGAAGAAGCTTTTGCCATCAGTGGTTGTGATGGATATCGCGATGCCAGTGCTCAATGGCCTTGAAGCCACTCGGCAAATCACACGGGAGGTGCCCACGACCAAGGTTTTAGTTCTGTCCGCCTACAGCGACGGCGAGTACGTGCAGCAACTGACGGAGATTGGGGCCTCGGGTTATCTGCTCAAACAAACCGCCGCAATGGATCTGATCAAAGCCGTGCGCGAAACCAAAAAAGGAAACGCCTTCTTCAGCCCCGCGATCTCAAAGCGGATTCTCGATCAATGCCGTGAGGCATTTCTCAACGGCGCACCCGCCACCAAGCGCAAGGATACATTAACTACACGGGAAGCCGAGGTGCTGCAATTGATCGCTGAAGGTGCCCCGAATAAGCAAATCGCCGCGCATTTGGGAATTAGCATCAAGACCGTCGAGAAACATCGGCAGCAGGTGATGAACAAGCTGAACATCCACAACATCGCCGGCCTGACGCGTTACGCGATCTCGAACGGCGTCGTGGAGAATCAAGTAGCGCTGCGGGTCTGACGAATCGCAGCAGACCTCGACCGCTTGGAACGGGGCCAGCGCCATTTTGCGGACGGCTCTCCACGCGCGGTTAACGAAGCGTGAGAGATGTTTGTCCGCCGTTCGTTCTGGTCAACATGCAACGATACCAGCCGCCGAGCGATGGTGGGTTTTCGTAAATTCATGTGAGCCGAGTCAGTTGATGGCGTAAACGACGTAGAAGCGCTTGGTGCTGCTTGCAGTGGTCAGGTCAATCCACGAAGTAGTCGTGCCGGTGGCAGTGATATCGCCGCTGATGTCAGTCCACTTTGGATCGCTCAAGTTATCCTTGTAGGCCACGCGATACGTTTTGCCAGCGACGCTGCGCCATGAAACCTCCTTGTGCCCGCCGGAAACTTTTTTGAGTGAACTCGCGACTACGTTTGTTTTTGTGGGCCCGACATTTCCACCGCTATTGGTTCCAACGATGCTGGTCTTGCCGGCATAGTCCCAAATGACGTGTCCTCCATAGACGGAGAAATCCATTCCTTTCAGCGTGCTGCCCTCAAGTCCGACCTGGCTGGCCGAAACTTCGAGCCGCACCCATTGCCCGGCGCTTGGCAAAGCTCCTATGTAGCGGCGGCTCTCTGTGCCGTTGATGCCATAGGAAATGCTATTTCCACCCCAATACGCGCGGTGTTCCCAGTTGCCGCTGTTCCAACCCAACATGATTTCCGACGGAGGATTGGCAGGATCGAGATAAACGTAGGCGTAAAGTGTGTCGCCCACTCCGATGTCCAGCGTCGAGCTGGCGTTGTCGAACCAGTGCTCGTGCAAACCCGCCACCGTCGCCGATTGATGTGCCTTGCTGCCCGAGAATGGAACCGGACTGCTGCTGATCCATTGCCATGAATCTCCACCGCCCGCGCTCGGCACTCCTCCACCGGGCACTGCATCATCCACCCAAACCACATTCGGGCTGTTGGCCATGAAATTCGCGGCCGCCACGACGCGGCGTCCGTCGGCAAGTTGTGCTTCGACCTCGACCCATTGTGTGCCGTTGTTCTTTGGTGTGTAGGTAAACGTTGGGCCATAAGCGGGCGCCTGATCGCGTCCCTCCCAAACAATTCGCGCATCGCCCAGGTTCAAAGCAGACTGCAAAGACAGCGTGAGTGGTTGGCCGACCGGCACGACGGTTGTGGGCGCGGAAATCTGCACGCTCCCTGAAGTCCATGGCTGACTCTTCAGAGAAGTGAGCGCCGCAAGATAGGCTACGACGCCGAGTCCGCGCGCCTGATCGAGCACCACAAATTCCGTCGTCGTGTTGAAAGCGTCGCCCCACCGATCGTAGAAGGGAACCGGCGCGGTCTGCGCGTCGTCCGACGGATAACACAGCGCGGCGAGTTCCGTTCCATAAGTATTTACCCACACAAAACCGTTTTGAACGTTGCCCAGCGGAATTCCGGTCTTCGGCAATATGCGTCGGTCGCTCTGCGAATATTGATCAACGATTTCGCATTGGCGCTTCCATCCGAGACCCGTCACGTACGTCATGTTCACGGGATTACAGCCGCCTTCATAATTCATATTGCGCACGAGGGCATCGATGTAATCCGCCCGCGGAGCAATCTGCTGCGCCACCACCGTGTCGAACGCCTGGGCCAGAGAAAAGTACCAACCAGCACTGCGCACGTGTTTGGTTTCGAGCGGGAAGCTGCTGCCATACGCGCCCTGCTGCGACCAGAGAAGTGCGTCGTTACCTGCGTTCGTGATCGTAGTGATGCACTTGGCGAGATAGCTCGCGTTCAACTGATTGGCTGCCAATCGTCCGCTGCGCGCCGCGAACGCATAACTGCGAACGGCATTTCCCCAACCTTGGCACATGCGCCACCAGCTCCAGCGGAACGTGCTGGTAGCCGTGGGATCGGGAAACCATTGAAAGAGAGTTTGCTGGTATGCTGAGTCGCCGGTCGCCACATACATTTCGCAGGCGGCCCACGCCAGTTCATCCTGGTCCGTGAACTCATCACCGTAATGAGTGATCTTCTGATACATGCCGTTCCGACCGTAACGCGCGATGCCATTGGTAAGGAATTGCCAGCCCAGCCGCGCCTTGGCCATGTAGTTCGCCGCCGCTTGCGGATACGCGGCCTTCATTAACGGCGATGAACCGCACTGGGCGAGGGCGGCAACAGCAGCAGCCGTCGCTGAAGATGTCTTGGGCCAAACGACTTGCGGATCGCCCTGGTCTGGCTGCGTGCCGCTTTCGTATTCGCGGTTGCGCGGATACACGAGGAAATAAACTCCGCCGTCCGTGTCCATGATCTTCGCGAGATAATCTGCCTCCCATTTCGCTTCCTGGAGAATGTCGCTGATGCCATCGCCGCTTTCGGGAATGCCGAGATTATCCAGGGCAGCCACGCCAGCGAGTGAGTCTGCCGAGAACATCAGCAAGTGTGCGAGGCTGGCACTGTTGATGGTGTACTTGCTGTAATCCCCCGCGTCATGATGGCCGCCGGAAACGTCCACGGAGCCCTGACGAACAAATGGGAACAGTTGCGCCGCTGGGCTCGTCAGCTTTGGGGCGGTCTGCACGGGGTTGTCCGGATTCGAAATGGCCGCGTAGTTGGCGATCGTTGTCCAGGTGAAGTCGAACGAACCTTGCGGCAGCGGCACGCTCGCGGCCGCGGTATGACAGGCGTCATGAGTAAATCGGGTAAAGGGCAGCGCATTGTTCGTTCCGCAGCGCTGATGATAGAGGCCGAGTTCGTAGGCGCGCGCGAACGCCATCGCCACACCATCATCAATGAGAAATGGCAGCGAGGCACCGAGTCCCGGCACCATCAAACGATACTGGCCCGGTGTGGTGAAGGCGCTGAAATCCGCTTCGAGAACTTTTTGATACGGCGTCGGTGAATAGACGTAGCCGAAATCCTGCCGCAGCGTCAGCGCCCCCTGATAAACGACGGCTCCGGTGCGGACATCGACGACGCTGAATCCAAGCGCGGAGGAAATGTTCATCTCGCCGAGATTGCCGAGGTAGTATCCGACCATTGCCTTTTTCGGGAGTGATGGAACGTAACCTTCCTCGTTCACGTGAATCACAGGACTCAGGCGCATCGGATCGGTGGTGACAGCAAACTGCATCGTCGCGGGCCACAATGTGCCGGAGGGATTCTTCACTTCGACTGTTTGATTGTCGGCGATCGGCGTGGCGAGTTGAAGATAGAGGCAATTCTCAATTCGCAAATCACGCGTCACGAGCGGCGCATAGAGAGGCCGGCGTTTCAAACCAACGGATTGCACAGCCACGGAGCGGCCATCGACAGTCACGGCGAATTGCGAAACCGCTGGCGCCTGGAAAACTCCGGAAGAGTTCACAAGATCCCACGAGTCGACGCGTGCGGGGTCCGGTTGTTTGGAATTGATTCGCCGGAGTTCGATCAATGTCGGCGACAGAATGCGCAGGCTGTTGTCACCCACTTTGGGAAGAGCAGGAGACAAATCATCGATGAGTGTGGGCACGCTTACATTTGTCGGAGCGGGCGTGCTGTTGGTCGTCGGCACATTATTGGTCGGAGTCGTAGGCACGGTATTCGTCGTGACCACCGGTGGGTTCGTTGTTGTGCCTGAAGTCGAGCCGATCGTTACAGTTGCAACGTTGGGAGTTCCGGCGGTGTAATCCGTTGAAGGCGAAAGCGTCAGGCTTACGGTCTCAGGATTCGCCAAAGTCGAATTCGCCATCGCATAAATCGTCAGCGTCGCCGAAGCCGAACCCGCCGGAATTGTAATCGAAACCGGCATATCGCCGTCGGGCAAACGACGATAGTCGTTCCACTTAACGGCGGTTCCTCCGAGCGAGTAATTGACTGTAAGATTACCGCTGGTTCCGCCGTCACGCGTAAATGTGAATGCAGCGGGATCGGTCGTGCCAATCGCTGCTGTTACATCACTGGCCACCACGGTTACCGTGGGCAATCCAGAAACTGCCGAACAACAAAGCGCGGCCCACACGAGGATGCCGAAAACGGCACAATGCTTCTTCCACATGGTGCCGTCACCTTAGGGAAGGTAGGAATTTCCCCCAGTCCGCGTCGGTGTGATTGTCTTGTCACAGTTTGGTTGACAGTTTTTGAGCGTTTTAAGCCGCCTCGCAGATATGCAGGTCGTGAGCCTTCGCGGAATTCTACTGGCGTGGCGGCGTGATTGTTCCTAAAAACCCGGCACACGATTTAAGTCGAAGGAACTCTATGGCTGAACGAATTGGTTTTGTGGGAGTCGGGCGCATGGGCGCAAACATGGCGCGCCGACTGAAGGAATGTGGGTATTCCGTCACCGCGGTTTTCGACATCAACCGCGGCGCGGCCCAGACGCTGGCCAAAGAAGTCGGCGCGGATGCCTGCACGGCGCTCGCGGAGGTAGCGAAGCTTTCGGACGTCGTCATCACGGTCGTGACGGACGACAAGGCGATGCGGAAAATTTACGCGCCAAAAGGAGATAGCCTGCTCGCGAACGGTGGAGGAAAGGTTTTCATTAACTGCGCCACGATTTCCCCGGAGGTCCATGTGGAAGTGGAAAAGCTGGCCAGGCGCGCGAAGAGCCAATCACTTGAAGCATGCATGGCATCGAGCATTACCCAGGCGCGGCAGGGAACGCTTTACCTGATGTGCGGCGGCGAGAAGTCGGCCTTCGACAAAGTGAAGCGGATTCTCGAAAAGCTCAGCGACGAAGGAAAGCTCCTGCGCTACATCGGCCCCGCGGGAACCGCGGCGCAAGTGAAAGCGCTGGTCAACATGGTGATGAATATCAATACGGCCGGGCTCGCGGAAGGACTTGCCCTGGGCCAGTCGCTCGGCCTCGACCTTACGACGTTGCGTGAAGTGTTTTCACAAACCGGCGCCAACTCTCGCGTGCTGGTCACAGACGGCGAGGACATGCAGAACCGCGAGCATTCCTGTTTCTTTTCCGCGGCTCACGCGGCCAAGGATTCAGGCATCGCGCTCAATCTGGGAAAGAAACAGAAGCTCAACCTGCCGCTCGCCAGCGCCACGAAAAAGCAATTCGATCGGATGGTGAAAGAAGGCCTCGGCGAACTGGATAAATCAGGAATTGCTGAACTGACGTTCAAAGGCCGCCACAAAGGCAAGAAGCGTCGCTGAGGTAGAGCCTTCGCGCTGCGAAGGCGAGCCCGCGTTTCTGCGGGCTGCGAACTAATCGAACAACTCCATCATCGCCAGCGCCAGCGCGCCGGCGCCGGCTCCGTACGCCGCCCAGTGACGGCCACCGATGATCCCCTTCACGCGATTGAGGGTGAAAATGCGCGCAAAGGTGCCGAAGAGCATTCCGAAGATAAAGCCGACGAGAGCGCCGATCATGCCAGCGAAGAGAACTTCGATCATTCCCTCCATCTCTCCCCACATGCCAGCACCGTGAACGACAAACCCGGCGGGCGTAATTCTCTTCAGGCGTTGCTTCATTGCAGGCAGCTTACCGAACATAGTCTTATTGTTCAACTGTTGAGGCTGCGTACAAATGGATAAGAGGATTCCCTAGGCACAAGGAATTCACGCAGGCACGACGCTGAGAGGCCCGTCGAAAACAGTCAGGCTGATGACCTCCGACTTCGCCCGGTGCGGGCCATGCGCGATGCCTTTGGGAGCGAAGAAAAACGCGCCATTGGTGTAGGTCGCGCCGCCTTCCTCCCATTCGCCACTCAACACGTAAACAAATTCATTCGCTTGCGGGTGAATGTGGGCGGGAACAGAAACGCCTTGCTTGAACTTGCGGAGCACGGTCACGCCGCCGGTCGCTTCGTTCTTGTGCAACACGAGAAGCTCCACGCCTTCGTAGGGACCGGGTTGCCACTGTCTGTCTTTCACCAGTGTCGTGTAAGGAAACATGGCGGTATCGAACGTCCGCGGGGGGAGATTGCAAGTCTGTGTTGCAGTTAGTGAACACGTCGACGTGCGCCGCTTGCAGCTTCGACGTGTCACCCGTAACTTCGGAACTCATGTTTGAACTCGTTGCGCCATTTGAACCGGCAGGCGATCAGCCGCAGGCGATTGCGAAGCTGACGGATGGCGTGCAGGCAGGCGCGAAGCATCAAACGCTGTTGGGGGTCACCGGTTCAGGCAAGACGTTCACCGTCGCCAACGTGATCAAGAACGTGAACAAGCCCACGCTCGTCATCTCGCATAACAAAACGCTGGCGGCGCAGCTTTACGCTGAGTTCAAGGGTTTCTTCCCCAATAACGCGGTCGAATATTTCGTCAGCTACTTCGATTACTACCAGCCGGAGGCTTACATTCCGCGCACGGACACGTTTATCGAAAAAGATTCGAGCGTGAACGACGCCATCGAGCGAATGCGGCTTTCGACGATGAGTTCGCTCTTCTCGCGGCGCGATGTGGTAGTAGTGGCGAGCGTGTCGTGCATTTATGGCATCGGCAGCAAAGAGGATTACGAGGCGCTGGTCATTCCGTTGCACGTGAACATGGAATTGACGCGCGAACAGTTGCTCTCGCGCTTCATTGACCTGCAATACTCGCGCAACGACATCGCATTCGAACGCGGCAACTTTCGCGTGCGCGGCGACACGGTGGAAATTTGCCCGTCGTATCGCGAAGATGCATTGCGCATCGAGTTTTTCGGGGACGTCGTGGAACGCCTCACGCAGTTCGATCCACTCACTGGCGACAAGATCAAAGACCTCCCCTACACCGCGGTGTATCCGAGCAAACAGTTCGTGACGCCAGCGAACAAGATGAAGCGCGCCATTCTTGCCATTCGCGAAGAACTCACGAATCGCATCGCTGAGTTCGAGAAGAACGGCAAGCTGCTCGAAGCCCAGCGCATCAAGATGCGCACGGAATACGATCTGGAAATGATGACCGAGATGGGCTTCTGCTCCGGCATCGAGAATTACTCGCGCCACATAGCTAGTCGGCCGCCCGGCTCGCGGCCGAGCACGGTCATTGATTTCTTTCCGAAGGATTATCTGCTCGTCGTCGATGAGTCCCACGCGACGCTGCCGCAAGTTTCGGGGATGTATTTTGGCGATCGTTCGCGGAAGGAGGTTTTGGTCGAACACGGTTTCCGTCTTCCGAGCGCGCTGGACAATCGCCCGCTGAACTTTGCGGAGTTTCAATCGATGCAGGCGCAGACAATTTACGTAAGCGCCACGCCGGCGGAGCAGGAGATTAAGTTATCGCAAGAAGATGCTCGAACACGGGGGTCGGCCGGGCGCGCTGTCCTCAGCGCCCCGCGAAGCATCGATAGTTCCGCCGGAGCAGGTTCGTTCGCGGTCCGGCGCGGTGAAGACACCGCTGCCCTACGCTCTGGGCCGCTGCCGGAAGATGCGGAGCCCGCCATGATCGCGGGTGAACCGGGCGGACTCGCACGCAACGATGGTGTAGTGGAACTCATCGTGCGACCGACGGGACTGATCGATCCGAAGATCACCGTCAAACCACTCAAAGGCCAAATCGATGATTTGATTGAGGAAGCCCGCAAACGCGTGGACCAGAAAGAGCGTGTGCTCGTCACGACCCTTACGAAACGCACGGCCGAAGAATTGACCGATTACCTGCGCGACATCGGCATCAACGTGCGTTACTTGCACAGTGAGATCGATGCGATTGAACGCGTGGAGATTCTGCGCGCGTTGCGCAAAGGCGAGTTCGACGTGCTGGTCGGCATCAACCTGCTTCGCGAAGGACTCGACCTTCCGGAAGTTTCGCTCGTGGCCATTCTCGACGCGGACAAGGAAGGCTACTTGCGTAGCGCCACCAGCCTGATTCAGACTTCCGGTCGGGCTGCGCGCCATTTGAACGGCGAAGTAATTCTCTACGCCGACGTGATGACACGGAGCATTCAAAAGTTTCTCGCCGTCTCGAATTACCGCCGCGAGAAACAGGTCGCCTATAATAAGGAGCACAACATCACACCGCGGAGTGTGAAGCGTGCCATCGAGGACAGCCTTAGCACTCGCGAAGACGAGCAGAAGAAAGCCGCCGCTGTGCTGAACGATGCCGCCGGCAATTTCGACGTTGCGGAGACGATTCGCGAACTGGAGGAAGAAATGCTCAAGGCCGCGAACAACCTGGAGTTCGAGAAAGCGGCGCTCTTGCGCGATCAGGTGCGTGAACTCAAGCGCAGCACTGGACAGGATACGGGACCGAAACCTGCCGGCAGCGAAGCCTCGCGTGCAGTCAATTACGGCAAACGGCTGAAAGCCCGCCGGGCCCGCGCCTGACCGGTCGAGGAACAAATCCACTGAGAAGGATGCGGTAAACACGCGTTATGGAATTTCCATGTTGCCATCTATACGTATACGTATAGATTCTTCCGCACGCCAATGAGGCGCAGTTAAAGAAGAATTTATGTCGTCATTGATAGCCGAAGCCCCAGCCCCTTCCGCCACGCACGCACATCGCCAACATCGCATCGCGCCAACCGTTTTGCCCCACCTCCCCGTCCTCCGTTGCGGCCGCGCTTACGAGAGCCTCGACAAGATTGACGTCGTGAACCATTGCACGGGCGAGAAGGTGGCGCAGGTCAGCACCATCAACGCCGGAATCATCCGCAAGGATTTGTCGCGCATCGCGGAGTCGCGCGCGGCGTTGAGGAAGTTCACGGTGATCCAGCTCATCGAGATTTCGGCAAAGGCCGGCGACCTGTTTCTCAACGGCGCGCTTCCGCTTGGCGACAAAGGCCACACGCAGTCCGGCGAGGAATACGTGTGCACGCTGTCGAGCACGAGCGGTCTGCCGCACGTCCTGGTGCGCCGCAACATGGCGAAGATTCATTACGCGCTCACGCACCTGAAAGAAATTCTCAACGGCCTGTCGCGCGGACTCGACCTCTCGATTCTCAATCGCGGGTTTGGCGAGCAATTCGGGACGCGGCTAAGCTTTTCTCCGACGACCCAAGCGCTCGGGCTCGTTATGCCGAGCAATTCGCCCGCGGTGAATTCGCTTTGGCTCCCGGCCATCGCGCTCAAGACGCCCGTCATCATCAAGCCCGGCAAGGAAGAGCCGTGGACGCCCTACCGTCTCATCCAGGCGTTCATCGCGGCGGGCTGCCCGGCGGAGGCATTCGGGTTTTATCCAACCGACCACGAAGGCGCGCGCGAAATCTTGCGCACGTGCGGACGCGCGGTGGTCTTCGGGGACAAGAACACCGTTGGACAATACGCCAACAATCCGAACATCCAATTGCACGGCCCGGGCTGGAGTAAAATTCTCGTCGGCGAAGATTGCATCGAGAACTGGCGCGATTACATCGACGTGATGGCCGCGAGCATCAGCGACAACGGCGGGCGCAGTTGCATCAACGCCTCAACCGTAGTGGTGCCGAAATACGCCGCCGAAATCGCCGACGCCCTCGCGCAAAAGCTCGGCCCGATTCAGCCGACCCCGCCCGACGACGAAAACGCCAGGCTCTCCGGCTTCGCGAACAAGAAAATGGCCGACTTCATCGACGCGCAAATCGAGGACGGTCTGAAGACGCCCGGCGCGACTGATGTGACCGCAAAGTATCGCAACGGCCCGCGCAAGCCGACCTTCGACGGCGGCGTTTACATGCGTCCAACCATCGTGCTGTGCGACTCCTTCGCGCACCCGTTGTCGAACAAAGAATTCCTCTTCCCTTACGCCAGTGTCGTGCAAGTGCCGCAGAGCGAGATGCTGAAACAAATCGGCTACTCGCTGGCCGTGAGCGCGATCACGAAGGACGAAAAGTTCATCGAGCAACTGGTGGAGTTCCCCGAAATCGAGCGCCTGAACATCGGCCCTGTCTCGACGATGAAGATTTCCTGGGACCAACCCCACGAAGGCAACATGTTCGAGTTCCTCTACAAGCGGCGGAGTATTGAGCGGGGTTGGTAAGACGCACTGTGGGCTCAACAGGCTTTGGAGAAATCACGTCCACTTACGGCAACTCGCGCAGGCGATAGAAGCCGGAGAAATTGGTCCGGGGCAAATTCAGCGTCTGCCCTGATGCGAGCGCAATGTTGGTCTGAACAATCTGCCACGGACCTGCGAGCGTGCTGCTGAACAGCATGTGGTTGGTTCGCCCCACGATCAAATTCGTGGTCGTAATCTGAAGCCCGCCCCCATCACTCGTAACGCCGCTAATTTGGATCGTCTTGAAGAGAGCGCTCAAGTCATTGGCGTAGGCTGCGCCGCCCAGATAGGGTCCGACGCCAAAAATATCCTGCCACGTCCGCAGCAGTGAACTGTGATCGAAGAAATTGGTATTGGCATAGCCAGCGCTTTTGATCCGCGGCGAAAGAAAGATGGCGCCGATAGGACCGTCGCCGGTGCTGCCTTCGCCTTCATCGAACGTCACGATCAGCAAGCCACCGGCCTGGTAGGCGGATGAACTGAGAATTCTCGGCATCTCGGCGGCAAGCCAGGCGTCACCCTGCCGAATGGCCGCGGGGCGATCGGTCGTCGGGTCATGCATATCGTTCGTTCGGTTCGGGACAAGAAAGTTGAAGCGCGCGACGTTGCCGTTGGTCAGGTCGCGGCGAATTTCGCTGTACGGCCGGATGTGGTTGGTGCAATTCGTGAGGTTATTGATCACCGTGTCGAAATAAACGAAGGGCACATGACGCGGTGCGTACGGATCGATGACGTTCGTGGGACAATCGGTGCCCGAAACATTCTCCGCATAGCAACGCCATGAAATGCCTGCGGCGTCGAGCTGGTGAAAAAGAGTGTTGGTGCTGCTCTGATGATTCGTGACCGGCGCGAGGTCGTCTTGAATGCCGAAGTTCGTGCCCGAGATCATCCACAAATAATTAGGCAGGCTCGGGTGCAATCCCGGCGGATTGTAATAGCGCTCACAGCGCGCCGCCTGCGGCAAAAGTGTGTTGTTGATGTACGGACAATTCGTGCTGCCTTGAATCGTGCTCCAATCGCTGTTCTCCATCACAACGACCCAAACTGTGCGAATGCCATTGATACCGCCATCACTGTGGCCGAGCACGCGCGGCGGTGGATTGGTGCGGCCCGAATAAACCCCGCCTTCCTCGAGACGAAACCCAGTCATGCCATAAGCCGTCGTCCCCGCCGCCGTGCCGCCACCGGGCAGCGGGCCGTTGTAACGTTTTGAAGTCACGGAAAAAGTGCCGTCGGTGCCGGGCCTGATATGCTCCCACCAGGCGAGCAACCCCTCCGCGTTGAAGCCGGTATTGATCGCGACCTGCGAATCGAGCAACGAACCGACCTGCACTCGAGTCACAGCGCCAGGGCTGTGGCGGCTTGTGAACGAATCCGCGCCGACTATTTCAAAAATCGTCCAGCGCGTTCCATAGTTGATGTTTCCCCGGATGGCCGTGCCCTGAAAGTTGTATTCTTTCGCCGGGTCCAGTCCCGTGAATGTATTCGTCACTCCGGCGAACGAGGTCGTCAGTTCCAGCGCAGGAAACGGATACCCCGCCAAGTCCACAATTTCATCAAAGACCATTGACGCGGCCGTGCCGTAGAATGGCCGGCCTTGAATCGTGTTGGAATTGGCGACCGCACTGACTGTCACTTGCACCGGAAGATTGCGTCCCGTAAGAAAATCCTTGAGCGGTCCGGATTGTCCCGGTGCAAAAATCGTCACGTTCGGCGCGGTGCCGAGGCCGGGTACGTGATCGTTGAACGCTGTGAATGGCGCAGCTTCGGCAAAGCTCGAGGCCAGCCAAAAGCTAAACAACAAACACGTGATATGAGGGCAGCGCATGATATCCTTCGACGATGATTGTTGGATGCGAATGCTATCGCAAAAGATTTTCCCTGCCAGCAATTCGTCAGCGAGTTCTTAGTTCCTGAACATCGGCCCCGTCTCTGGAAAGCCCCTTTTAGTGCGCCACCACCGGCCCGCGTTTCTTCACGCGCTTGAACATAAAGACAAGCGGCAACGCGACGAGACAGAGCACGCCGTATAAACGAAAATTATCCACGAAGGCCCAGAGCTGCGCTTGCTCGAGCAGCGTGCGGTAGATGAGCGATTGCGCGATGGCTTCAGCGGCGCCGCCTGGGGCGTCGGAGCTGAGCGCGCTGGTGATGTTCGCGATGGTTTCCTGATACGGCGCGTCGAAGGGCGTGAGGTGGCTGACCATCAGGCTTGGTGCGTTTCCGCACGGCGTGCGAGCAGCGTGGTGACGAGCGCGATGCCGATGCTGCCGCCGAGGTTGCGCATCAAATTGTAAACGCCCGTCGCGTTGCCGACCTGTTCCTGGCGCAAGTGGCCCATCGCTGACGTCGTGAGCGGCACGAAGATGAAGCTGATGGCGATGCCGTTTACCACGCTCGGCCACACGACGTTCGCATGCCGATTTCCAAATTGATCTGGCCAAGCCAGAAGGACGTGACGGCGAGGAGCGCAAAGCCGAAACCGATCAGCAATCGGTTCGGCACTTTGCCGACGAGCCGGCCTATGAGCGCGGTGGCGATGAACGCTCCGATCCCACGCGGGCTGAGCGCCATGCCGCTTTGCAGTGCGGGATAGCCCATGAGCGTTTGGAGAAAAATCGGCAGCGCGGCAGTGGTGCCGTAAAGCACCGCGCCGAGAATCGTGATGAGCGAAACGCCCGCGGCGAAGTTGCGGTTCTTCAACACGCGCAGTTCCACGATCGGATGCACGATGAGAAGCTGTCGCGCGGTGAAGGCGAGGAACGCTGCGCCCGATGCGAGCGCCATCCAACGAATCCAGCTTGATGCGAACCAATCTTCCTCCTGGCCTTTGTCGAGCACGACTTGCAGCGCGCCCAGCCAGATCGCGAGCAGCGCGAAACCCAGGAAATCGACACGCTCGACTTTCGCTTCCTTGATGTAAGGCGGGTCTTCGATGAATGCCTGCGCCATGAGCGCAGCGAGAATCCCCACGGGCACGTTGATGTAGAAAATCCAGCGCCAGGAATAGTTGTCGGTGATCCAGCCGCCGAGCGTCGGCCCGAGAATCGGCGCGACAACGACGCCCATTCCCCACGTGGCCATGGCGATGCCGCGTTTCTCCGGGGGAAAACTTTCAAGCAATACCGCCTGGCACACGCATCTTGGCGAGCTGCGTTTCCTTGAAATTCGCGATGACCCAGACGTTGGACGGCACGAGCGGGCAGATCCGTTGGCCGACTTGCAAATAGGTGCCGGGCTCGACGGCTTTGCGTGCGATGCGTCCGTTCGAAGGTGCAGTGATGCGCGTGTATGACAAATCCAATTCGGCTTGGGTTAAGTCAGCTTCAGACTGCGCGGTTTGAGACGTTGCCGTTTCGAGGAGATTACGTGCGGCTTCGAGTTGCGCTTTCGCTTCGGTGACGCGCAACTGATCCGCGGCCGCTTTCTCACGTGCGCCCGCCGACGTTGCCTGCGCAGTCTCTGTGGTCGTGCGCGCCTGATCGAATTCCTGCTCCGACGCAATCTTTTGCTCGCGCAGTTGCCGCACGCGTTCGAAATCAATGCGCGCCCGCTCGGCGGTTGCCGCTGACGCGTCGGCGTCAGCTTTGGATTGTCGCCCCACCGCTTCCGCCGTTTCCACCCGCGTCTTCATCAGTTCGAAACTGGCGCGATAGGTTGCAGCGTTCGCTTGCGCAGCGGTGAAAGCAGCGCGTCTCTGCGTGGCCTTTGTCTCGAAGTCGCGCGGATCGATTTCCACCATCAACTGCCCGTTCGTGATCCACTGGTTGTCGAGGATGTGAACGGCGCTCACAATGCCTGCAACTTTCGGCGCGATGCCGACGATGTGTGCTTCAAGGAACGCATCGTCGGTTGATTCATGCGCAGCGCCGTCAACCAGCTTGCTGACGCCAAGCCAAGCACCGACACCAAGGATAAGGGTGCCGATGAGAATCACAGAGCGGCGCGTCAGAAACGGCGGCTTGTCACGCAGCAAGTTCCCTGAAGCATCTCGGGGCTCCTCTTCTTCGGAATCCCGCGGCGACCGGCGTAGCGGCACGTCGGCGTCCGGATGACGTTGTCGCGGAATACGTTGCTCTTCTGTTTGCTGCTCGGCCAAGCGATCTCCTCGATGCCAACATAGCAGAGTCGGAGAGAGTCGCAGAGGAATTCAGCGAGGTCGTGTTTTCTGCGCAGATGGCACGCCATATCGCTGACGGCAGTGAGCACTAATGCTTCGGCGGATTCAATTCTCCGCCGCAGTCGTGCGCTCCACTGGCTGGACCGTATTGCTTTGCCAAAACGAGATGATTTCGCTCCAGTAGCTTCCGCTGTGCGCGTGAATGTGATTGTGTCCAGCCTGCGGCGCTACCCAAAGCCGCTTCGGTCCCGCGTAGTCGTCGTAAAGCCTTCGGCCAAATTCTTCCGGCACAACCTTATCTCTGCCGCCGACAATGATCGCGAGCGGACCGCCATAGGACTTGAGATATTCCTGCGACTCGAAACGGTCGCGCAGAATAAGACTGGCGGGAAGGATTTTCACGTGATGTTGGGCAACATCCACAAGCGAGTTGTAAGGCGCGAAAAGCAACACGCCGGAAACTTCGTTCGAGTGCGCTCCAGCGAGGTAAGCTGCGACGCCGGTGCCGAGCGATTCGCCAATGAGGTAGGTCGGCACGGATTTGGGCAATGACCGGAATGCGTCGTCGGCCGCCTGGAAGAGGGAGGTTTGAGTGGCGTGCCCGGCGCGATCTCCATATCCCGGATATTCGAGAATGAATACATCCCTGCTGGCGGTTTGCCGAAGCGGCTCCGCAAAATCAAACCGATCGATGGCACAGCCGCCATTGCCGTGAGTGATGAGCACCTGGCCGTGAGCCGGCTGAGTGGGCGCGCGGCGAACCCAACCGATGTTTTCTCCCGCCGCATTCTTCCAGCGTTCAAGGCCATGCTGCGCGGCAAAGCGGTCCAGGTCGGCAGAGGTTGGGTGAGTTGGATAATAAATCAGCTTTCGCTGAAGGGCCGCGCAACCAACCGCGGTCACGAAGTAGAGCAGGCACAGCACTCGAACGAAATGCCAAAGACGGCGCCGGAAAGCCTGGTGGAGTGGAGGTGATGGCGGCTTCACAATTTTCTTGCGGATGAGACAAGTCACGATGGGGACCTTTCAGCCGGCAAAAGTTTTTACACGACGTTTCCTACAACTCGTGTAGCCTTCGCACATGGCCGTGGAAGCTCCGAGCGCGAAGTCGTTCATCGATCCGCAAACCCTCATGCGGATTCGGAACCTGGAACTGCGGGCGCGCGTGGTCGTGGAAGGATTCTGGAACGGTATGCATCGCAGTCCATATCACGGCTTCTCGGTTGAGTTCACGGAATATCGACAATACACGCCCGGCGATGACCCGCGCTGGATCGATTGGAAATTGTTCGCGCGCAGCGACCGTTACTTTCTCCGCAAGTTCGAAGACGAGACGAATCTCCGTTGCCAGTTGCTGGTCGATGCGAGCCGTTCGATGGGTTACGGCTCGGTGGGCTACACCAAAAGCGATTACGCGAACACACTCGCGGCGACCCTGGCGCATTTTCTTTCCAAGCAAGGCGATGCCGTCGGTGTGCTGACGTTCGACGAGAAAGTGCGCGACTATTTGCCCGCACGAAATCGGCATGGGCATTTGCGCCATATCATGCTTGCGCTGGAAAAGGCGAGCGCGGGAACGACCACGGATTTAATCACGCCGCTGGAGCGCGCCGTGGACGTGACGCGCAAGCGCGGATTAATGGTGTTGATTTCGGATTTGCTCGCGACCGTGGATCGGTTCGAGCAAAGCCTCGCGGCGATGAACGCCTGTGGCCACGAGATCGTCGTATTTCACGTGCTCGATCCAGCAGAGATTAAATTTGAGTTCGATAAAGCGTCGCTGTTCCTCGATGTCGAGTCTGGCAAGGAGTTGTACATCGATCCGGTAATGGCGCGGAAGGAGTACTTGCGGAAGTTCACCGCGCACAATGCCGGCATCGAATCCGTCTGCCGCAAGCTCGGTGCGGCGTATCACCGTTTGCCAACGGATCGTCCGCTCGAACTGGCGCTGTTTGATTTTCTTCGTAGCCGAATGCAACGAGGGAAGGTGATTAGGAGGAAAGCGGCGTAGCAGGAATGAAACAGCAAGCTCCCAGGTCCAGGTTGCAGATAAGCTCCAAGCTCCAAGCTCCAAGCTCCAGACAAGCATCAAACACCAAGATCCCGGCGGTTGCGGGCTCGCTGGTTGATGGCTGGCATCCCATTGATGCCTTGGCGTGCCATGCGTTAGTGCTCAGCGACGGACCAGTAAACGAAGCGAAGAAACCGCACGCGTTCGATTTGGAGGAACGGACGGCGACGTTCGGCGAGCGAATCATTCGATTCGCGAAGGCAATACCCCGCGGCGTAGGATCTTGGATCTTGGAGCTTGGAGTTTGCCCGAAATGAGTTTTCTCGCCCCACTCTTTGTTCTCGGCGCCCTCGCTGTCGCCGCGCCCATCATCTTCCACCTCATCCGCCGCACGTCGAAGGAGAAGATTCCGTTCAGCTCGCTGATGTTTCTTCAGCCGACCCCACCTCGTGTCACGAGGAAAAGCCGGTTGGAAAATATTTTTCTGCTCATTCTGCGCTGCGTCGTGCTGTGCCTCCTGGCGCTGGCGTTCGCCCGGCCGTTTTTCCGCAATCCGCTCAATGCCGGGTCGGCAAGCGGAGTCGTGACGCGAACCATTCTCCTCGTTGATACGAGCGCGAGCATGCGGCGGGAAAACCTTTTCACCGAAGCAGTCAGCAAGGCCGTTGACTTCGTGCGACAGGCGGGACCCGCAGAACAGGTTGCAATTTATGCGTTCGATCGGAATGCCCGGGCGGCGATGACGTTCACCGAATGGAACAAGTCTTCTTTGAATGAGCGCAAAGTTCTTGCGGACCAACGATTGCGCGCGCTCAAACCGACGTGGTTCAACACGCATTTGGGAAATGCACTGGTCGCCGCGAGCGAAGCATTTGATGCCGAACGCGAGTACTCAACTGCCGAACGCAAAGTGGTGATCATCTCCGACATGCAGGACGGCGCGCGGCTGGAAGGACTGCAGGGATTCCCGTGGCCCAAGCAGACGCATGTCAGTGTTGCGCCGGTGAAGGCGAAGAAGCCGACGAACGCGGGAGCGCAATTGCTTTCTGCCAGCGCGAGCACGGCATCGTCCAATGAAACCATCCGGGTGCGCATCAATAACTCGATGGAGTCAGTTCGTGAACAGTTTGAACTGCGTTGGAACAACAGCGTTTCCAATGCGACGGCGATTTACGTGCCGCCCGGACAGGGGCGCATGCTCGATCTGCCGCGCGACACCAACTCGGATCGCCTGACGCTGGCGGGTGATGATGCTGACTTCGACAACAATCTCTACGTCATAACGCCGCCACGTGAACAAATCGAAGTCGCATTCATCGGTAATGACAACGAGACGAACACGCAAGGGTTGCTGTTTTATCTGAAGCGCGCTTTTCCTGAAACGGCGCGACAGGAAGTGCACATCAACTCGGTACAGCCTGATGGCGATCTCGCCACAGCCATGCGTCGCGCGACGCTCGTGGTCCTTGCCGCGCCGCTGGCAGCGAATGCCCAACGTGAATTGAGCGTCGCGTTGACCAACGGTGCGACGGTGCTGTCCGTCCTCCGCTCGGCTGTAGAAGCGCAAACGCTCGCAGCATTGTCCGGTCAAAGTGTGACCGCTGAAGAAGGTCCGTCCTCTGGCTACCGCATGTTCGCGGAGATCGAATTCGCACATCCGCTTTTCGCGCCGTTCGCCGACGCCCGGTTCAGCGACTTTACAAAAATTCATTTCTGGAAGCATCGCAAACTGACCTTCGCCTTCACGAACGTTCACGTCGTCGCGCGGTTTGACGTGGGCGATGTGGCGGTGGCACAGGTCAACGTGGGCAAGGGAACCCTGTTCGTGCTCGCATCGGGCTGGCAACCTGGCGACAGCCAGTTGGCGCTCTCATCCAAGTTCGTTCCGCTTCTCTACTCGTTGCTGGAAATTGGTGGCGCGCTCAAAGCGCAATCACTCGCTTTCACAGTGGGCGATCCCATCGACCTTTCATTTCTGCACCCCACGAACTCGCTGACCGTGCGCAAGCCCGATGGGGCGACGGTTTCGGTGAAGAGTGATGTAAAATCATTCGGGGAAACGGACATGCCGGGCGTCTATACCGTTGCCGGTGTCGAGCCACCGTTGCGGTTTGCGGTGAACCTGGCGCCGGAGGAATCCAAGACGGCGCTGTTGGCGACGGAGCAATTGGAGCAATTGGGTGTGCCGGTTCGGATGCCATCGGTCGCTACAGCAAAACAGCTCGCGCAACGGGAAGCGCAATTGAAAGCGGCGGAACTGGAGAGTCGCCAGAAGCTCTGGCGCTGGCTGATTGCAGCGACGCTGGTGGTGCTGATTGTGGAAACGTGGATCGCGGCGAAGATTTCGCGACGGGCACCCGTGCCGGCGTGACTGTAAAGCAGCCTGGCAACGAGCAAATCATGGTTGTGATACCCGACGTGTGCGGTGATACTGTCACGCGAAAAGCGTTTTGGTAGGGGCACGGTTGTTTGAGGATGTGCTATGACTGAGATACTCCTGAGAAGGGAATTGGAGCCGCTGGCCAGGCAGCAGCAGCGCTACAAACTTTTTTTCGCCCTTGCCATCTGTTGGGCTGCCGTGGCCGCCATCGCGTTTCTGATTTTTCTCGCTTCGCGCTACTTCCTTCCGCTTGCGCCATCGATTCTGCTGATCAGTGTTGGCATCGTTGCCATCGTCGGCGCGTTCATCAGTTCGCGCATCGTGAATCGTTCCGCGCCTGATTATCGGAACATCGCCCGACAGATCGAAACCTCGCGTCCTGAAATGCACACGCTGCTGCTCACCGCGGTGGAACAGGAGCGGGACGAAAAAGGGCGGCTTGGTTACCTGCAGGAGCGGCTGCTCGGTGAAGCTCTCACCGCGATTCGCCAGGAACAAAACCTGGCTGCGGTTCCGAAGGGCCGGATGCTCTTCGCGGGCCTGGTTCAGTTTCTCGCCCTTGCCGCACTGATCGCCGTCCTCTTCAAAGTGCCGCTCGCGCCATCGATGCAAGGGTCCATTCTCGCAGGTGTGACGAAATCATCGCCGAAGGTCACAGTCACCCCGGGCGATGCAAATGTGGAGCGTGGAAGTGCGCTGGTGATCCTCGCCCGGTTCGACGGTTCAGTTCCGCCTGAAGCCACCCTCGTCGTGACAACGAATGGGGGGACCGCGCAGCGCATTCCGTTGGCGAAAAATCTCAATGACCCGGTGTTCGGCGCAAGCATTCCGGAAGTGCGCGGGCCTCTCAGCTACCGGGTGGAGTATGGCGAGGGCGAACGCACGACAGATTTCAATGTCACCGTGTTCGAGCACCCGCGTTTGGAGCGTGCGGACGCTCAGATTACATATCCGGCTTACACGGAGCTGCCGCAGAAACGGATTGAAGACACCAAACGCGTGAGTGCAGTCGAAGGTTCCACTGTCGATTTCGATTTTCAGTTGAACAAGCCAGTCACCACGGCGCAACTGATTGCCAAAGATCAAACGGTTCTTCCGCTCACGATTGAGTCAAACAAAGCGCAGGTGCATTTGAAGGACTTTAAACTCGAAACGAGCAAGACCTTTGAACTGCAACTGGTGGACGCCGAAGGACGCTCGAACAAATTGGCAACCACGTTTGTCTTTGAAGCGCTCACCAATACACGACCGACATTGAAATTTATTGCGCCTCGCGGCGACCAGCGCGTCTCGCCATTGCAGGAGATGCTTTTCTCGGGGGAAGCGCAGGATGACTTTGGCCTGAAACAATTCGGGCTGAGCTACTCCGTCGGCGGGACTGAGTTGACTTCCCTGGCACTGGGCAGTAACGCGCCGGCTCGAACGAAGACCAACTTTACTCACCTGCTGAAGTTGGAGGAAATGCATGCGGAGCCAGACCAGCTTGTATCCTATTTCATTTGGGCGGATGACATCGGCCCCGATGGCCAGCTTCGCCGCACATCGAGCGACATGTATTTCGCTGAGGTTCGCTCCTTCGAGGAAATTTTCCGCGAGGCGGAGAGCATGAACGCTCAGCAGCAACAACAGCAACAACAGCAGCAGCGGCAGAATCAGGCCAACCGGATGGCTGAGACGCAGAAGCAAATCATTAATGCGACGTGGAAACTGCTGCGGCAGGAGACCGGCCCAAAGCCCACGGCAAAGTATTTGGAAGATGAACCGATCGTGCGCGATTCGCAGGAAAACGTGCTAGAGCAAACCAGCGCGGCAGAAGAACAGGCGCAGGACATTCGTTCGAAGGAAGCGTTGCAGTCGGCAATCAAACATATGGAAGCGGCTATCGAGCAGTTGAACGCAGCCACAAACGCGCTGGCGCCACTGCCCAAAGCGCTCGCCGCAGAGCAGGCCGCGTATCAGGCGCTGCTTAAATTGCAGGCGCGTGAGTTTCAGGTCGCGCGTGCGCAGCGGCAACAGGGCCAGCAACAGCAGCAGCAAAATCAGCGCAATCAAAGCCAGTTGAACGAGCTGGACCTCAAACAGCAGGAGAACAATTACGAAACCGAACGCCAGGCCAGCGCGCCGCAACAGGACCCGGCCAAAGAGGAACAGTTGGCGCAAATCAATCGCCTCAAGGAACTCGCGCAACGCCAGCAGGACATCAATGAGAAGTTGAAGGAGCTGCAAACGGCGCTGCAGGAAGCGAAGACGGAGAAGGAGAAGGAAGACATTCAGCGTGAGTTGAAGCGCCTGCGCGACGAGCAACGCGAAATGCTGGCCGACATGGATACGCTCAAACAGCAGATGGATCGACAGCAGGGCGAACAGGCGCAATCACGCGAGGCGCAACAACAGATGGACCAAGCGCGGCAGGAAGCGCGAAAGGCCTCGGAAGCCCTGGAACAAGGCGCCGTATCACAGGCACTCGCCGCCGGCACGCGCTCCCAGCGGGAGTTGGAGAAGATGCGCGATCAGGCGCGGAAGAAAAACTCCAGCCAGTTCGCTGAAGAGATGAAGCAGATGCGCAACGATGCGCGGGATCTGGCTGACAAACAGAACGAGATTCAAAAGAAACTCGAGGAGAGCGCCAACCAACCGAAGGCGTTGAGTGACTCGGGCGAAACGGAAAAGCTGGCGCAACAAATGGGCGAGCAAAAGAAAGCCGTGACTAATCTCCTCGACCAGATGAAGCGTGTGAGCCAGCAGTCGGAAAATGCCGAGCCGCTGCTGTCGAAACAGCTTTACGATTCCTTGCGCAAGAACAGCCAGGGCAATCTCGATCAATCGCTCGCGGCGACAGAGGAGTTGTTGAAGCGCAACTTCCTTACGCAGGCGCAAACTTTCGAGCAGCGCGCGAACAAGGAAATTCAAAACCTCAAGCAGGACGTCGAACGCGCGGCGGAAAGCGTGCTGGGCGATGAGACGGAGGCGTTGCGCGCGGCGAAGCGCGAACTGGATGCGTTGACGCAGCAACTGGCTCGCGAAATGGCGCGGGCAATGGCGACGAATGCTGCGGGTTCAAATGCACTGGCCGGAGCGGGAAGATTCGGCACGAACGGCAACGAGGGGATTCGCGCGACGAATAGTGCGAGCAGGCTCGCAGGACGGGGAGGCACGAATCAGTTTTCGACGAATATGATGGCGGGAGGCCGGGGTGGAACGAATCGATTAGGCGGCGGCGCAGCGGATACGAATGCGACTCAACTGGCGTCCGCCCAGCAATCCGGTTCGCCGCGCAATGGGCAGCAAGGAAATCGGCAAGGCAATCAGCCGGCGCAGAGCCAGGGTCAACAGGGCCAAGGAAATCAGAATTCCCAGAACCAGCAGGACGGCCAGCAGCCAGGGCAAGGAGAACAGACCGCGCAGAATCAACAAGGACAGCAAGGACAAAACGGTCAGCGGGGGCAACAGGGCCAACAAGGGCAACAGGGTCAGGGACAACAAGGTCAGCAAGCTGAAAACCAACAGGGTCAGCAAGGGCAAGGGCAGCAGGGTCAACAAGCGCAGAATCAGCAAGGGCAACAAGGCCAAGGTCAGCAAGGTCAGCAGGCGCAAAACCAGCAAGGACAGCAGGGACAACAAGGTCAGGCGCAGCAAGGACAGCGCGGGCAGCAGGGCCAGCAAGGACAGGGTCAAGGTCAAGGCCAGCAGGGGCAAGCGCAGCAACCGGGTCAACAAGCCAATGCCCAACAGCCTCAGGAGGGCGATCCGCAACAGAACCAACAGCAGGCCAATCAGAATCAAAACCCCGGACGCAACCGGAACGGCCAGCGCGCGAATCAATTGGTCAACAGATTCAATCAGGCGGGCACCGGAACGCGCGATCGCGACCGCGCTGATTCCGGTGATGTGGATGGCAATCCTTTACTGGGCGAAGAAGATTTCACCAACTTTTCGCAACGGCTGAGCAACGTCGAAGAAATGCTCGACCGTCCGGAGTTGCGCAACCAGGTGGCCCAGGCTCGTGACCGTGCGCGGGCGACACGCACCGATTACAAACGCCATGGCAAGCCGCCGCAGTGGGACCTGGTGCAGAAAGACATTTTGAGTCCGCTCGTCGAAGTGCGGGAAAAAGTGGCGGACGAACTCAGCCGCCGCGAGTCGAACGATTCGCTGGCGCCGATCGACCGGGACCCGGTTCCCACGCGGTATTCCGATCTCGTGAAGAAGTATTACGAGAAGCTCGGCAGCGGACAGTGAACGCCTTGAGAGCGCTAGGTTATGAACCTGTTCGCCTGCCGAAGAGACACCCGCTTTCCCTTCGTAAGAAAAGTCCTCGCTGGAAAACATCCGGTCTTTTCTGCGAACGTCGTCAGCAATCGTGATGTTGCTGGCTGAACTCCATCTTTCCGCAACGCAAGCCATCTGGCCTCTGTTGGCCGCACTGGCTGTGCTCGTGGGTTTTGTGGTTTGGGCGTATGGCCGCTCGGCTGGTTCGACACCGGTGCGTTCGGTTTGCACTGCGCTCAAAATCATCGGCATTGCCGCGCTCGTCCTCTGCCTTCTCGAACCGCTTTGGAGCAAGCAACGCGCGCGTCCCGGCGCTAATTACTTTGTCGTGCTCGCGGACAACAGCCAGGGATTGCAGATCCATGACCGGGGCCAATCACAGTCCCGTGGCGAGTTGATGAAGAAGTCGCTCGCGGACACCGGTGACGGCGCGTGGCAGCAGGGGTTGGCGGAGGCATTTCAACTGCGGCGCTATTCCTTCGACTCGCGGCTTCAGCCCGTGGGCAATTTCGGCGAACTCGACTTCAACGGCAGCGCGACGGCGCTGCACACGGCGCTGCGAAATGTCGCTGAGCGTTATCGTGGGCAGCCGCTGGCTGGAATCATTTTGTTCACCGACGGCAATGCGACGGACTCCAGCGTCGGATTGGATGTAGCCGGCTTGCCGCCGATTTATTCCGTGGTCGCAGGCCGCGACGACGTGCCGCGCGATCTCTCGGTGCAAAAGGTGGCGGTAAGCCAGACGGCGTTCGAGGATGCACCCGTCACCATTCAAGCGGACGTCGGCGCCGATGGATTCGTCGGCGAGGAAATCGTGGTGCAGTTATTCGATAGCACGGGCAAGAAAATCGAAGAACAGAAACAACGGCCGGACCGCAACGAGCAGACGCTGGCGTTCCGTTTTCGCCTCAAACCTACCGAGCGCGGTTTGAACTTCTACGAAGTGCGGGCGGCGACGCGCACGGATTTAAACAATCCGACGAACAAGAATTCCGAAGCAACGCTGGCAAACAACGACCGCGCGGCCGTCGTGGACCGCGGCACGGGGCCGTATCGGATTTTGTATGTTTCAGGGCGACCGAACTGGGAATTCAAGTTTCTCAATCGCGCGCTCACGGACGATGAGCAGATTCAACTTGTGGGCCTGATTCGAATCGCGAAACGCGAACGCAAGTTCGAGTTCATGGGACGCCGGGGTGAAAGCAGCAACCCGCTCTTCCGCGGTTTCGGCCAGACCAATGAGGACACGGAACGCTACGATCAACCCGTGCTCGTGCGGTTGAACACGCGCGACGAGGCTGAGCTGAAGGGCGGTTTTCCGAAAACCGCCGAAGACCTTTATCAATACCAGGCCGTTGTGCTGGATGATCTGGAATCCGAATTCTTCACGCGGGATCAGATGGCGCTTGTCCAAAAATTCGTTTCCGAGCGAGGTGGCGGCCTGCTCATGCTCGGCGGCGCGGAATCGTTTCGCGAAGGCAAGTATGCACGCACTCCGATCGGGGACATGCTTCCGGTTTATCTGGACCGCAATGAAAGTATGAAAGTGTCGGGACCGCTGAAGCTTTCGATCGAGCGGGAGGGCTGGCTGCAACCGTGGATCCGTTTGCGCGACAACGAAAGCGAAGAGCGCAGCCGGCTCGAAAGAATGCCCGGGTTCGAAGTTTTGAACCAGGCGACGTCCATCAAGCCGGGCGCAAGCGTGCTGGCTTCGGTGGCGGACGCACAGGCGCACAAGTTCCCTGCCCTGGTCGCACAGCGCTTCGGCGGCGGCCGGGCGGCCGCGCTGCTTGTCGGCGATTTGTGGCGCTGGGGTTTCCGCGATGAAACCATGCACAAGGACATGGACAAAGCATGGCGGCAAATGATGCGCTGGCTCGTCACCGATGTGCCCGCGCGATTTGAGATTCATGTGGAGCCAAAGGAATCCTCCGAATCAGTGGTCCTGCGCGTGCGCGCTCGCGACAAAGTGTTCCAGCCGCTCGACAACGCAGCGGTTCAACTCACGGTCACTGCCATTGGCGAGGCGGGAGCAAAGATGACCAATAGTCCCACGAACAGTGTGAAGATTCATGCGGAAGCCGCGACTGATCCCGGGGTTTACGAAACCACTTACATTGCACGAAGGGCCGGCGCCTATCGCGTCGACGCCATTATCTCCGATGCAAACGGCGCCGAAGTCGGGCGCGCCGCGGCTGGCTGGACCAGCGATCCGGCGGCGGAGGAGTTCCGCTCGCTTAAACCGAATCGCGCCCTGCTGGAATCGCTGAGCAAACGGACCGGTGGCGAAATGGTCGAATCGTCGAAGCTCGCGGCCTTTGCCAGGAGCCTGCCAAACCGTAAAGCGCCGATTACGGAGAACGCATCAATCCCGCTTTGGCACACGCCCGCGATGTTTTTGTTTGCGCTGGCCTGCTTCGTCGCCGAATGGGGCGTGCGGCGTTGGAAAGGATTGCCGTGAGTGGACGCGTTGAGATCGTGTTGGGATGCGCGGCAAGCGTTGGTAAGGCGGCGAAAATTCTTTGCGGCATCCTTCTGGCGGGGGCCGCGTTGGTCGGAATCGTTTCAGCCAATACCAATACCAATATTGGTAAACCGACGGTCATCGTTCTTGTTGGCGCGCCGGGTGAGGAAAGTTTTGGCAAACTGTTTGCCGAAGCAGCCTTGAATTGGAAAAGGGCCGCGCAGTCGGGTGGCGCAAAGTTGATCGAAATCGGCACGGCCGATTCGCCCACGACGAATGATCTGCAGGAATTCCGTTCCGCGATGCAGCGAGTTTCAAAAGATACCAACGACGAACTTTGGGTCGCGATGATCGGGCACGGTACATTCGATGGACGCGAGACCAAGTTCAACTTACGCGGACCAGATCTTTCAGCGCTGGAGTTTTCGAATCTCCTGGCCGCGGTCCACAGGCCGGTTGCTATCATTAACGGTGCTTCCTCCAGCGGGCCGTTCATCAAAGCCTTGTCAGCGCCAAATCGGATTATTGTGACCGCGACCCGGAGCGGGGCGGAGGAAAACTTCACCCGGTTTGGAAAATATGTCTCCCAGGCCATCGCCGATCCGGAAGCGGATTTGGACAAGGACGGGCAGACGTCATTGCTGGAGGCTTTCCTGATGGCGTCGCGCCGTGTTGCAGAGTTCTATAAGAACGAAGGACGCCTCGCGACGGAGCACGCCTTGATCGATGACAATGGGGACGGTTTTGGCACGCCTTCGGAATGGTTTCGCGGCATTCGTGCGGTAAAAAAAGCGGCCAATGATTCGCCGCTGGACGGAATGCGGGCCCATCAATGGAATCTCATTCGCAGCGCCCAAGACCAAAAGCTTTCTGCCGAAGATCGCAAGCGGCGCGATGAATTGGAACTCGAAATCAATCAATTACGCCTGCAAAAGAACCAGACGTCTGAGGACGAATACTACCACAAGCTCGAGGCGATGCTGGTCAAGCTGGCGGAGATAGAGCTTTCCACTGAACGTAGTGGTTCCAAGTAAAGGAAAGCCCGCGGCTTCCTGCATTGGCCATGACTCCTGCTGCTCACGAACATCTCTCCAGATGCGATTCCGTAATGCGCCAGCTCATTCGCTCGCATGGCCCCTGCGGCTTGTGCCCAAAAATGTCACGCTCGCCGTTCCAGTCACTGGCCATGGCGATTGCGCATCAGCAGCTTAACGGTACGGCAGCGAACACGATTCTTCGACGCTTCATCAAGCTGTTTCCGGGACGGAGATTTCCACGCCCCGATGATTTGGAACACGTTCACGACGACGCCATCCGGGCGGCGGGCTTTTCTCGCGCCAAAGTAGCAGCTCTGCGGGATCTTGCTGCGAAGGCCCTCGACGGCACCGTTCCCTCATCAGGGTCCATCAAAAAACTCGACGACTCGGAAATTATTGCCCGCCTTATCGAGGTGCGGGGCGTGGGTCAATGGACCGTAGAAATGCTTCTCATCTTTCAATTGGGACGCCCGGATGTTCTGCCGGCGGATGACTTTGGTGTCCGCAACGGTTTTCGTCATGCTTACCGATTGCCGGAATTGCCGAAGCCAAACGAGTTACTGGCATTCGGCGAGCGCTGGCGCCCTTACCGCACGACCGCGGCATGGTATCTTTGGCGTGCCGCCGACGCTTCGCGCATTAAGAAGTGACGCTACTGTGGCACCCAGCCAAAGCTCCAACGGGCGTTGACCCGGGTTCAGAATCTGAGACACTCGGCGACACAAACTAATGCTGCCAAGACTCGCAACTCGCGTCCTGCGCACCGTGGACAAGCGCTGCCTGTGGAAGTTCTGCTGGAACTTCGGGCTGCGCGGGTTGTTTGCCGTCGAGCGCTTTAAGAAGCGCATCAAGCGCGGCGAGTATTTCCCGCCGTTTCTCTACATCTCGATTATTAATTCCTGCAATTTGCGCTGCCAGGGCTGTTGGGTGGATGTGGAGGCGGAGCGCAACATGATCGATTTGGAGACGCTGAACCGAACGATTGTTGATGCCAAGAAGCACGGGAACGTTTTCTTCGGCTTGCTGGGAGGCGAGCCGTTTATGCATCCACAGCTGCTGGATGTGCTGGGCGCGCATCCCGACTGCTATTTCCAGATTTTCACAAACGGACAATTCATCACGGAGAAAGTTGCCGCACGTTTGCGGGAAATCGGCAACTCCACGCCGCTTGTCAGTATCGAAGGACGCGAGATCACGAGCGACGTGCGACGTGGAAACAAAGATGTATTGAATCGGACGCTGCGGGGTTTGGATCACTGCTTGCGGGCCGGCTTGCTGACCGGCGTCGCAACGAGTGTCTGCCAATCGAACATCGACGAATTACTCACCGAGTCGTGGCTGAATGAACTCATCTCGCGTGGAGTTCACTACGTTTGGTTTCACACCTATCGCCCGGTCGGGCCCAAGCCGAATTTCAATCTTGCGCTGCGGCCGGACCAATTAGTTCGTGTGCGAAAGTTTATCGTCGAGATGCGCTCAAAGGTTCCGATCGCGATTGTCGATGCGTACTATGGCCATGATGGGAAGGCGCTATGTCCGATGGTCACGGGTGTGAGCCATCATGTCAGCCCACGAGGCGACATTGAACCCTGCCCAATTATTCAGTTCGCGACGGAGAACATTCGCGATTCGCGCGGAGTGTTCGAGACGATGCGCAGCTCAAAGTTTCTGGAGGACTTTCGGGAACTTTCCGGCCGCGCGACACGAGGTTGTGTCGTACTGGAACGCCCGGACCTCGTGAAAGAGTTGGTGCTTAAGCACGGAGCGCGCGACACCACGGCGCGCGGCACCGCACTCGCGGAACTCGATTCCATGGCACCGCGTTTCAGCCAATGGCTGCCGGGCGAGGAGATTCCGGAAAAGCATTGGATGTATCGGATCGCCAAGAAGCACTGGTTTGGGGACTTCGGGGCTTACCGGCAGAAGCTGCCGGAGGCGCAAAAAGCTGAAGCGCTGGTTCACGAGATCGCGCGCAAGTAAGATCGGTCTGGTTTCAGTCTATTGCACGGAATGGGTGATTTCCGCCCCGTGGATCTGCGTCGAAATACGCAGGTTTAGGCGACCAGCGGTCAAATCCGGGTCAAAATTGCCTCAATGATTGGTTGCCTGAAGTGTGTTTTTCGTTAGACTCCATCTGATTCGTGCGGCGCTGTGCCGGAATCCACTGATATGAAATTAAATCGTAAAAGCTCTTCCCTCGTTCTCGCCAAAGGACAGATTTGGAAATTGCAGGACAGCCATATCGAAATCCTTGAAATGGGCAAAAGGCTGGCCAGCTACAAGCATTTTAGAACCCTCGATAATCGCCGCGCCCCTACTCAACTGGCTAATATCGCCAGCGTCCAGGAGATGCTCACGACCCATAAAGCTGTGTTGCTTGATACAAAGGCAGGCAGCGCTGCCATCAAGAAGCTTACCAAAAAGAAGTAAGCTGGCAGTTTAACTCAGATTAGAGAGCATTGGCGCAGGACGGCCCTTTTTGTCCGTAGCGAAAGGCAATTCCATGCGCTGGCTGATTCTGATTTGGTTTCTCATTGGCGCTGCGTCGACAACCCGCAGCGCCAATCAGGTTGAAGCCCGCTTGCGCGCGGCCTTGGAAATTGCCAAGACGAACCTGTCGATCGGGCTGAAAGCCTGTGATCAAATTGTTCTCGATTTTCCCACGAACAGCCAGCCGTTGTCCATTCGTGCCAGGCTTTTTGATGGGAGTGGCCGGTATGAAGAAGCAATTCGTGATCTCTCGGCGGCATTGAAGCTGGATGCCAATTTGCCATACCTCTGGCAGGCGCGAGGCGAAATGAATTTCAAGGCGAGCCACTTCAAGGAGTCCGTCACGGACTTCGATCAAGTGTTAAAACTGGCGCCCGAGCGAGCCCCCCAACATTGGCAACGCGGCATTTCGCTTTATTATGCAAACCGTTTTTCAGACGGGCGAAAGCAATTCGAACTGCATCGCACCGTGAATCCTGACGACATTGAAAATGCGGCCTGGCATTTTCTGTGTGCCGCACGCGAAACCGGAATTACCAATGCGCGCAACTCAATGCTGCCAGCGGGCAAAGACAGCCGTGTGCCGATGGACGAGATTTACGCACTCTACCATGGAACTGGTTCCACTGAATCCGTCGTCTCCGCCGCCGCGCGTGCCGTAAGTACTCCCCGCCAGCAGGAGGCATTGTTTTATGCGCATCTTTATTTGGGCTTGTACTTTGACGTTTCCGGCGACGCGCTCAAAGCCCGCGAACACATGAGCAAAGCGGTGCGTGATTTTGGTATTCCCTATTACATGGGAGACGTCGCACGGGTTCATCTCCGCAAGTTGAACGCGGCGCAGTAGCACGGCCCATCAAGCTCTAGCGTCCGGAATTGCTTCTGTTCGAGTTCGTTCTTGAAAGGTCCAGACAGGAAGCATTCAATGTACTGTCACCAAACTTAAACCCTGAATGAAGACCGCCTTTTTGCTCTGCTTCTTTCTCACCGTCCCTGCGATCGCGCAATTCCCCGATGGTCATCGCGACGCGCTGGGTCCGCGCTATCAGGCGACAGAAGCACCTCGCAGTGCGAGCAAACCCCCGCGCAAAGGTCTCGACGCCGTACGGCGCTGGAACGAAATCGCGATTGACGCCAGTGGATTGGATCACACTCCGGTGGCGCCCGGCGAAAATCGCGTATTCGGTGAGCAATTGGGCCCGTGCCGGGCCGCTCGCGCCATGGCCATCGTTCACATTGCGATGTTCGACACCATCAACTCCGTCATGGGCAAATACGAGAGCTACACTCGCGTGCGCGCTCCTTTGGGCATGGTTTCCATGCGCGTAGCGATTTCACAAGCAGCGCACGATACACTGGTCTCTCTTTTCCCATCGCAGAAGGCGACCTTTGACTCGGAACTCGCAGAAGAGATCGATGCGATCAAAAACACGCCAATGAAGCGAAGAAGCGTTCGCCTTGGCCAGCGCACGGCCGCAGCAATTCTGGCAGCGCGCACGAATGACGGGGCGGAACATCCTGAACCGCGCGTGAATCTTGATTATTTGACCAGTGAACTGCCCGGCCATTGGCGCCAGGATCCCGTGAGCCTGATTCCTCTGGCCCTGGGCGCGCACTGGGCCGAGTGCAAGCCGTTTGTCATGGAGTCCGCGGATCAATTCCGGGCTCCGCCTCCGCCGGCCATGGACAGTCCTGAATACACGACGGCTTACAATGAAGTAAAACGAGTGGGCGGGGATGGCGTCACCACGCCGACAGAACGTACTGCCGACCAAACATTCATTGGAACCTATTGGGCTTATGACGGAACACCCAGCCTGTGCGCGCCGCCACGGTTGTACAATCAAATTGCACTGCATCTCGCCGACCAAATGGGATCGAGCGATTTGGAAGTAGCCCGGCTTTTGGCGCTAATCAACGTGGCCATGGCGGATGCCGGCCTTGCTGTTTGGGATTCAAAGTTCCATTACGATGTCTGGCGTCCGGTTACGGGAATTCGCGAGGCCGATCAGAATACCGGTCCAACCGGCCTCGGCGATGGCAATCCTGACACGGTATGCGACCCGAAGTTTCAACCATTGGGGGCGCCGGCGAGCAATTTGAACGGACCGAACTTCACACCACCGTTTCCTTCATATCCGTCGGGACACGCGGGCTTTGGCGGCTCACTGTTCGAGATATTGCGCCGATTTTATGGCACCGATGACATCGCATTCACTTTCGTCTCGGACGAATTCAATGGCGTCACGCGCGGCAATGACAGCCAAGTGCGTCCGTTAATGCCCCGCAGTTTCAACTCGCTTTCGCAAGCGGAAGAAGAAAATGGCCAGAGCAGAATCTATCTCGGTATTCACTGGCGATTCGACAAGACCGCGGGAATCGCGCAAGGCCGGCAAGTGGCAGATTATGTTTTTGAACACATGTTCCGCCCGCGACATCGTCCGAACCGCTGAGAAAACTCTTCCCCGTCACGGCGCGGTTGGTCTTTTCAGCCAGTGCGCTAGAAGTTCTGCTCCTCCCGCCAGCAGGAAAACTCCGATGACGGCGATGGCTCCTCCTGCGAGTGAACGTTTCCGCAGCTGTTCGCCTTCGACATAACGCGAAAAGGGAATGATGACCAAGGGGGTAAGCGCGACAATCGGCAATACCACGCCGGCCGGCCGCTCCGACAAAGCCCATTGATAACAACCGACGCCCAAGGCGGGACCGGAGAGGCCATTCATCACCACCCAGAGCCAAAGGTTCTGCGGCTCTTTAATGTCCGCCTTTGCTTCTTTGTTTCTTGCTCTGACAACGATCCAAAAGGCGAACGCGACGGCGAGGCCGGCGAGAATCCGTTGATAAGCCGCTGTCAATCCGTCGACGTGTTCACCGGCACGTTCCGCAATGCGATAGGCCTGCCGGCTCATGACGGCACCTAGCCCTTGCCCAAACGCAGCGAAAATTCCGCCGGCGACCCCGATCCAAAAAACGCTGCGGGAAATTCGTAGATGCCGCCCCGGTGCCAGCGCAAGAGCCACGCCGCAAAGAATCAGGAATCCAGCAATCATTTGAGTCGAAGTCATGCGTGTTCCCAGCCAACACCATTCGACCGCCGCGGCGCAGGGAGCGGCAAGACAGTGAACGAGAAGGATAGACAGTCTCGAACCAATGCGCGGCAGTGCTTGATAAAGCGCCGCATCGCCCAACCCAAATCCCAGCAGGCCACTCCAAAGAAACAGAGGGAATGCTTTGCCTCTGATCCCCTGCCCTACGGTATGTGCCCAAAGGGCGAGAAGGATCGTCGCCACCAGGATGCGCCGCAGATTTGCCTCCACACCACCGAGCGCTTTGGTTGTGCGTTGAGCGCAGACGGCGGAGATGGAAAAGAGCACCGTTGTCAGGAACGCTGGCAGCACGCGGCGCTGTGTAACAGTAAATGAGGTTGCCGGGAATTATATTCGCCGCGCCAACGCAAACACTCTCATGAAACGGCTCCGTACGATCCCTAAGGGGAGTTTCCCGTCCATTGCACGACTTCGCCCGGTAAATGTTTCAGGCAATGGCCCGGTTCACGTGAATGCGGTGGCAGACTACAAGTCTCTGGTCAGCCAACATTCCGGGCATCCACAGCCCGGACGGGCAAAAATGGCAGGGAGTGCGTTTCCTGCTAGAGCAAGTCGGCGTGGAGGGACGCCGACGAAAAAGGAGCGGGCGCAGGTTTAGGGGTTCCGGCGCCCGCTCTTGTTCTTTGCAGGCGTTCAGATTTCTCCATCTTTCCGTAATTTTTTACGGGATTGTAAAATGACAAGTGCTATTGTCCGGCCTATGACCCAGTACTCCTTCGCACTCGGAGCAGTTTTGTGCCTATTCGCGGCCGTTTTTCCATCCGCCGAAGCAGCGTCACTGTTCTCGACCAATGCCACGTGGCGGCTGTTCAAAGGCCGCACCGAAGCGTCGTCGCCAGACCTCACGACGTGGCGCAGCAACAATTTCAACGACATCGCCTTCACGAATGCGCAGGCGCCATTCACCTACGGCGAGAATTACGGTTACGGCACTGACATGGGCGACATGACCAATCAGCCTCCCTATTCCTGTTTCTTCCTGCGGCACACTTTTGCCATCACCAACAAATCGTTCGTTTCGGCGCTGCGCCTGGGCGCCAAAGTGGATGATGGCTTTGTAGCCTGGATTAACGGCACGGAAGTGGTGCGCGTGAATGTAGTAGGCGCCGCCGGTGACCCGGTCACCATTGCCACGCTCGCAGGGAACGCAACGGAGCCAGTGCCATTCGATTTTTTCGATCTCGTAGCTCCGGGAAGTTATCTCGTGAACGGCACCAATGTCCTGGCCGTTCAGGTCTTCAATACAAGCCTTACCAGCAGTGACCTCGTGTTCGACAGTTCGTTGGACAGTATTCTCATCGACACGAACGCGCCCGTTATTGTGAGCGTAACTCCGCCGCCCGGTGCGGTGCTGTCTAGTCTTACCCAACTCACCGTCCAGTTTTCAGAGCCGGTCACCGGTTTGAGTGCCGACGATTTGAACATTCATGGCATTGGCGCGACAGGACTCGTGGTAAATGGCAGCAGCTACACATTCACATTTCCTCCGGCGCCCTATGGCAACGTGCCGATCGACTGGGTTTCGGGCCACGGCATTGCCGATCTCGCCGTCCCACCTAATCCGTTCAATGAAGCAGCGCCGGGCGCGAGTTGGAGTTACACACTGATCGACAACGTACCGCCGACAGTCTCGGCGATTTTTCCGCCAGCGGGAGCGACTGTGCAGACGCTCGGGCAGGTACAAGTCACGTTTAGTGAAAACGTGACAGGCGTGAATGCAACAGACCTTCTCGTCAACAATCAACCCGCCACCAATGTCATTGCCCAACCCAATGCGGTGTATACTTTCCAGTTCCCGTTGGCGGCGAACGGTCCCGTCTCCATCACGTTTGCAGTCGGCCATGGCATCACCGACTTTGCGACGCCGCCGAATTCGTTCGCAGGAAGTTCGTGGGGCTACACGGTAAACCCCAATGCGAATCTGGGCGGCCTGGTCATCAACGAAATAAATGCGGCGAATGAAAACGGGCTGACGGACGAAGATGGCGACCAGGAAGACTGGATTGAGATCTACAACACGAGCACCAACGCCATTGATTTGGCGGGATGGTCGCTCAGCGATGATTTGGACGAGCCGGGCCAATGGGTTTTTCCATCGCGCCTTCTCGGGCCGAAGCAATTCCTGGTGGTTTTCGCCTCAGCCAAAGATCGAAAGAGCCCTGCGGGCGCAAACCTTTTTCACACCAACTTCAAACTGAGCACGGATGGTGAATTCCTCGGACTGTTTACACCTGATTCACCGCGCCGGCTCGTGAGCAGTTTTTCGCCGAAGTTCCCTCTCCAGAGAAACAATTACTCCTATGGACCGGATACCAACGGTCAGTTGCGTTACTTCGTCACACCGACGCCGGGCGCTTCGAATGGAACGAGCACGATCGTCGGCGTCGTCGAACCCGTCCATTTCAGTGCGCAGCGCGGGCATTTCACCCAGCCGTTCGACCTTATCCTCAGTTGTGCAACGCGCGGAGCGGTGATCCGTTATACGACGAATGGATCTGAGCCCACGGCATTCAACGGTCAAATTTACGTCGGGGGCATTCGCGTATCGAACACGCTCATGTTGCGGGCAGTCGCCTTCGCGACCAATCAATTGCCCTCCGCAGTGGCGACCCACACATATCTCTTCAACCAATCCGCGGCGATTCGTTCGTTGCCGGTCGTTTCCATTCAGACTGCGACGAACAATTTGATTGGCCCGAGTGGCATCATCGGCATGAGCGGCGGCACGGGCCCCCCGAGCAACCCGTGGTCACCCATCGGCCCGAACGATTACCACAACTTCACCAAGACCGGCATTGCGTGGGAAAAGCCGGTGTCCATCGAATTGATTAATCCCGCGGACAACTCCGGATTCCAGGTCGATGGCGGGATGCGCGTGCAAGGAAGCGACTACACGCGACCACGTTACCAGACAACTGATAAAATTTCGTATCGCCTCTACTTCCGCGGCGACTATGGCAACGCCCGCTTGGATTATCCATTGTTCTCGGATGCCGTCGTTCAAAGTTTCGATCAAATTGTCATGCGCGCCGGTCACAACGACATCTCGAATCCGTTCCTGCGCGATGAACTGGCGCGGCAACTGCACGCGGACATGGGTCAGGTTGCCTGTCACGGCATGTGGGTGAACTTCTTCCTCAACGGTGTTTCCAAGGGCTACTACAACCCGACCGAACGCGTCGAAGAGAACTTCCTCCAGTCGTGGCATGGCGGTGGCAACAGTTGGGACATCATCACCGTCGGCAGTGCCGTGCAGGGCGGAGACAATGTTTCCTGGAACAGCATGCGTAACTATGTCAGCAGCCAGAATGTTTTGCTGCCCGATGTTTACACTGAAATCATGCGTCGGCTCGATGTGACCAACTTCATCGACTACCTGCTCGTGAACGTTTATGGCGCGACCTGGGACTGGCCTCACAACAACTGGCGCGCGGCGCGGGAGCGGTCGCCCAACGGGATCTGGCGCTTCTATGTGTGGGACGCGGAGGGAGCCTTTGGCGGATTTGATGGGAGCATCCCAACTTCGGACCCCTTCATCGCAAGAAGCCTCAATGTCCTCGGGGTAACCAGCCCTCTTCTCAACGGCACGGCGGAAATACCCGTGCTCTATACGCGCTTGCGCAACAGTCCTGAGTTCCGGCTCCTCTGGGCCGATCGTGTCCAGAAACATTTCTTTAACAATGGCGCACTCACAGACACGAACGTGGCCAGCCGCTTCATTCAGATGCGCTCGGAATTGATCGGCGTCATCCCGGCTATTAGCAGCACTATCCTGACAGATTGGATTCCGAATCGCCGTGCTCCACTAATGGGGCAATTCGGCACGTATGGGTTGCGCGCCACCACCAATGCGCCGTTCTTTAACCAACATGGCGGAGTAGTGCCCGCGGGCTTCGCCCTAACGATGTCCATCACGAATGGACCAGGCACGATCTATTACACCACCAACGGCGCCGATCCGCGCGTTATGTTCACCGGCGCAATTTCCAACAGTGCGCTCGCCTACGCGGCTCCCATCACGCTGAACCAAAGCATGCTCATCAAAGCCCGCACGCTCGACGGGACCAATTGGAGCGCCCTCACCGAGGCGAGCTTCGCCGTCGCGACGCTGGGGGTGCCTTTGCGCATCACCGAAATCAATTACAATCCGGTTGCCTCGACCGCCTACGAATTTATCGAACTCCAGAACGTCAGCACGACACCAGTGGACCTCAGCGGGATGAATTTTGAAGGCATTACCTACACATTCCCCAATTTCAGCTCTCTGGCCGGCGGCGCCCGGTTGGTACTCGCTTCTGACTTCGATCCGGCAGCTTTCGCCGTGCGCTATCCGGGCGTGGTGGTCGCTGGCTATTACGGTGGCAGCCTCAACAATGGCGGCGAGCGCATCACTCTAAAGGATTCGCTCGGAAATGTCATTACATCGGTAGACTACGACGACGCGGGCGGTTGGCCAGTCGCGGCAGATGGCGGCGGCGCGACATTAGAAATCGTGAATCCACTCGGAGATCCAGATGATCCAGCAAACTGGCGGGCAAGCACGATCTCTGGCGGAACTCCGGGCACCGGTTCCAATGCACCTGCCCTCGGCGCAGTCCGTCTGAATGAAATACTCGCTGAAAATCTTGGCGCAGTGAACAACGCCGGCACATTTCCGGATTTTGTGGAGTTGGCAAACACAAGTGGTGCGCCAGTGAACCTGGCAGGTTGGAGTCTCACCGACGACGGGACGCCGCGCAAATTTGTGTTTCCGGCCGGCACAACCATCAATGCCGGCAGTTACCTCACCGTCTGGTGCGATGACACAACCAACACCGCGCCCGGGCTGCACACTGGCTTCTCCCTGGGGCGCGGCGGCGACAGCATTTTCCTGTATGACGCCAACACCAATCTCGCTGATGCTGTCACGTTGGGATTGCAGCTGGCGAATTACTCCGTCGGACGTATCAGCGGTGAATGGCTGTTGAACACACCGACGATGAATGCGGCCAATGTCGCCGCCGCCGTCGGCTCTGCATCCAACCTTTCCATCAATGAATTCCTTGCCAATGCGCAGCCAGGAACGCCCGACTGGATTGAGCTGTTCAATAACTCCGCCCTGCCCGTTTCATTGCGGGACACGTTTATTTCCAACACAAACACCATCCAACAGCTCACGTCGCTCTCATTCATCCCACCCTTTGGCTTCGTTCAATTGTTTGCCGACGAAGGCGTGGGCCCGGATCACCTGGATTTCAAACTGAGTGCCATTGGCGGCGTCATCGTTCTCTACAACGCAGCCGCCGCGGAAGTGAATCGGATTAGCTATGGCGCACAGACGGAAAATGTTTCGCGCGGGCGCCTGCCGGATGGTTCAGCCACGATCGTGAACTTTCCCGGCACGGCCAGTCCCGGCGCCACCAACTACAGCGCCACTTATGCGGGGCCAGTGTTGAACGAAGTGTTGGCGCGCAACGTGTCCGCAATCACCAATGCCGCGGGACAAATCGCCGACTACGTGGAACTCTACAATCCCAATGCCAGCGACTTCTCGCTCGCAGGCTTCCGGCTGAGTGTGAACTCCGCCGACCCGCTGCAATGGGTCTTTCCAACCGGTGCGACGATTCCAGCGCAAGGTTATCTTGTGATCTGGTGTGATCCCGGACAACCCGTTTCAACCAACGCCGGCAGCTACAACACGGGAGAGGCGCTCGATGGCGAGAGCGGCGGCGCTTATCTTTTTAATCCCGCGGGACAGTTGGTGAACTCGGTTGAGTACGGGTTCCAGGTTGCAGATCACTCCATCGGTCTGGTGGGCGGTGTCTGGCGCTTGCTAACGTCGCCGACTCCTGGTGCCGTCAACGGCACGGTCAGTGTGCTCGGACCGCCTGCAGCATTGCGGTTCAACGAATGGATGGCGCGCTCGGCGGATGGCTCTGACTGGTTCGAGCTTTTGAACTCAACCAATTTGCCCGTGGAAATGACCGGTCTCGTGCTCACAGATGATCCGACGACTTCAGGCACGAATGAGTTCCGGATCCCACCGTTGAGCTTTATCGGGGCCAGCAACTTCGTACAATGGATCGCTGATTCACAGCCGGATCGCGGCCGTAATCACGTGAACTTCGATCTGGATGCGCTGGGCGAAACGATTCGCCTTTATGCCACGAACGGCGGCACCGTCATCGACAGCGTCACTTTCGGCCCGCAGGCGTTCGGCATCTCCCAAGGGCATCTCCCGGACGGCGCAACCAACGTCGTCAGCTTTCCTCGTTCGCCGACTCCGGGTGAAGGAAACTTTCAACTAATCAACGCGGTCGTGATTAACGAAATCATCACGTACACGGCAACGGCACTCGGACAACTCATCGAAGTACGCAACGTCAGTCCCACGAATGTGAACATCGGCGGCTGGTTTCTGAGTGACAATGTTGACGCATTGAAAAAATTCCGCATTCCAGACGGCTTCTCCGTGCCCGCAAATGGATTTGCTGTCTTCCAGGAGTCGCAATTCCATACCGGGCCGAATTCCTTTTCGTTCGATCGCGCACGCGGCGGTGAACTGTGGCTCTCCGAGGCTGACGCACTGGGGAACTTAACGGGAGCGCGCACGAGAGTGAGATTCGTCGCCGCAGCACAGGATGTTTCGTTCGGACGTCATGAAGTAGGCGGGGAATCCGTGTTTATTGCCCAAGCATCGCGCACCTTCAATGCGGCGAACGCCGGGCCGCTCGTCGGCCCCGTGGTGATTCACGAGATTATGTACCATCCCGTGGAGTTTTTGAGCGGTACGACCGAGTTCATTGAATTACGCAACATCACCGGAACGCCGGTCGATCTGTTTGACCCGGTGCGACCCACGAATCGATGGCGGCTGGAAGACGGGATTAATTTCACGTTCCCGCAGGGGACGACTCTCGCCGCAAACGGGTACCTGCTGGTGGTGGATTTCGATCCAGCCGATCCAATTATGCTGGCCGCTTTTCGCTCCCGTCATGGCGTGTCACCCACCGTGCCCGTCCTCGGGCCGTATACCGGCAAGCTGGACAATGGCGGCGACACGATTGAACTCACAAAACCGGAATTGCCCGCGGGTGCATTCGTTCCTCACGTACTGGTGGACAAGGTCAGCTATCGTGATTCTGCCCCGTGGCCCTCGGGCAATGTCGACGGTGGAGGTCTCTCTCTCCAGCGCCGGGTCGCAAACGCCTATGGGAATGACCCGGCGAATTGGGTAGCTGCGCCGCCTTCGGCCGGTGCCGTGAATAATGGCGGTCTCGTAGCGCCGCCTGTCATCGTCCAATCTCCGGCGAGCACAAATCGGCTCGTGGGAGAAAGTTTGCTGTTGCAGGCAGCCGCGACTGGCAACGCTCCGCTGACCTGGCAGTGGCGTTTCAATGGCGCAGATTTGCCAGGGGAAACCAACTCGTCTCTCTTCATTGGCTATTTGATTCTCGATGACACCGGGACGTACGACGTTTTCGTGAACAATCCCGGCGGTGTTGCTTTCAGTTCAGCCGCACAACTGCTGGTTGCGGAACCGCCTTCTGTTCTTTCCGGACCTCCGTCAGTCATCATTACGAATGGGGGTTCCAATTACACTTTCAACGTGGCGCTGGCTGGAACTCAACCGATGGCACTCCAGTGGCAGTTCAATGGGGCCAATATTCCAGGAGCCAACATCGCGGGCCTGACACTCACGAATTTGATCGCCGATCAGAGCGGCAATTACACACTCACTGCTTCGAATGCTTATGGCATCGCGAGCGCCAGCTACACGCTGCTGGTTGCGGTTAGACCCGTATTCACGAATCAGCCTGTATCGCAAACCGTCCTGCAAGGCGGCACGGCGGTGTTTACGGTTTTGGCAGGACCAAATCATCCGCTGGTGCCCCTCGCCTATCGCTGGATTCGCGGCGGCGCAGCCTATGCAACGAGCAGCGTTCCCTATCTTGTTCTGTCTAACTGCCAGGCCTCCGTTTCGATTCGATGCGCCGTAACGAATCTCTCGACGGGCCTTGGGGGCGTCAACAGCACCACCGTGCAATTGACTGTGTTGCCTGATAACGATGGCGATGGGATGGCGGACGCATGGGAAATTCAGTACGGATTCAACACGAACAGTTTGGCGGATGCGCTCCTCGATTCCGACGGTGATGGAATGATCAATCGCGACGAATACGTTGCCGGCACTGACCCCGCGGATGCGACTAGTGTTTTAAGACTTAGCCTCACGACAGCAAATATGAGTCTTTTGGAGTTCACGGCGCAGGCTAACGTGGCTTATCGGGTGCAGTACCGGACAAACTTGACCACTGCACCATGGAACATCGTGATGGATCTCGCCCCGCAATCACTCGTCCGCACCGTGCAGGTAAATGCACCGAATCCACCGCCCGAGCGTCAGCGCTATTATCAGGTGATTGTTCCAGGGCTCGTGATTCCGTAGCGCAGTTCCAGGTTGCAGGTTGCGTTTCAAAAGTTGAAGCTGCGAGTCTTTGAACGCAGACAGTTCAACTTTGAATCGCTACCAATGACATGAGTGATCCGCGCTATCCAAAGCTGGCCAAACTTCTCATCGAATACTCGGCACGTCTTAAAAAGGGTGACCGCGTGCTCATTGAGGTTATTGACGTGCCAGATGAGTTTGCCGTCGAACTGATGCGCGCTGCTCGCCACGTGGGCGCCATGCCCATCATCGAAGTGCGGCACAGCCGCGTGACGCGCGAGATCATTCGCGGGACGAATGACCAACACGCATCAGTCGTGCGCGACCTTGAACTCGCGCGAATGAAAAAGGTTCAGGCTTATCTCGCCATTCGTGGAGCGGCCAACGCGAGCGAGAATTCAGACATTCCAAGCGAGGCGATGGCGCTCTATTCAAAAACCCTTCGTCCCGTGTTGAATTACCGCGTCAACAAAACTCGTTGGTGCGTTCTCCGGTGGCCCACGCCCAGCATGGCGCAGAGCGCGAGCATGAGCACCGAAGCGTTCGAAAATCTCTATTTCGACGTTTGCACGATGAACTACGCGAAGATGGCTCACGCGATGGTCCCGCTGGAGCGGCGCATGAGAAAAGCCGATCGCGTTCACATTACGAGTCCCGGCACGGACCTGCGCTTCAGCATCAAAGGCATTGGCGCGGTGAAATGCGAAGGGCTGCGGAATATTCCCGACGGCGAAGTATTCTCGTGTCCCGTGAAGAATTCGGTGCAGGGCTACATCACGTTCAACACGCCGACGATTTATTCTGGAACGAAGTTTGAAAACGTCCGGCTGGAATTCAGAGACGGCAAAATCGTTGACGCCAGCGCCAACAACACAAAGCGCCTGAACGAGATTTTGGATACAGACGCCGGCGCGCGTTACATCGGAGAGTTTTCGCTCGGCTTCAACCCCTACATTCTGAATCCCATGTGCGACATTCTTTTCGATGAAAAGATCGCCGGCAGCCTGCACTTTACTCCGGGCCAGGCGTACGAAGTCGCTGACAACGGCAACCGTTCTGCGGTGCATTGGGACATGGTGCTCATCCAGCGCAAGGAATGGGGTGGTGGCGAAGTGCGGTTCGACGGAGAGGTCATTCGGAAAGACGGAATGTTCGTGCCGAAGGACTTGAAACCCCTGAATCCTGAGAATCTGAAATAGCAGAGCGGAAGAAGAAAACCGTGCTTAAGCAAGCTGGTGCCAGAGGAGGGAATTGAACCCCCGACCAAAGGCTTATGAGTCCTCTGCTCTACCCCTGAGCTACTCTGGCACAACTAACTGAAAACAAGCGACTTACTCGTCTATCGAATCGCATACTTATTAAGGCTTGTCACCTTCTTTTGTAACCCTAGTATTCAGACATGGTATCAGATGCGCTGAATTCTTCGGGAAAACCGGCCCGACCGGTTTTCAATAAAGTCGGTGAAAACCTCTACCGGCTCGAATCGACCGGGACATATTACGGACTCTTGAAAAGAGGGGGCAAGCAGTTTCGCCGCTCCCTCAAAACCAAAGACCGCAAACTCGCCGAGCGCCGGTTAGCCGATCTTCGACAGCAAATCGGCAACCTATCGCTCACGGAGGATGCCAGTGCAAGTTTCGGAGATATTGCGCAACGCTGGTTGGACACGTCGCGCCACGCACTTAAAGCGAGTACCGTGAAGCGTCGTGAGACGTGCATTAAAAACCTAGTGCCGTTTTTCAAAGGCCTAACGATTCGCAACACGACAACGCGGCACTGTGAGCAGTGGGTAACGCAGCGTGGCAGCGCAATCGCGGCACAGACTTTCGCGCACGAGTTGAACACGTTAAATGCTGTTTTCAACTATGCTCTGGATTTAGGGCTGATACTTTCCAATCCAGCCCGCAGCATTAAGAGACGAAAGATTGTCCAGGAAAGAATCAATCCGCCTACGCAGGAGCAATTTGAGAGGTTGATTGCGACCATTCGATACTCAGACGGTCGCAAAGACAGTCAGCAAAAAGCAAAGGCAGGAGCGGATTTAGTGGAATTGCTGGCTTATTCCGGTTGCCGTCTCGCCGAAGCCACATCGCTCCGATGGTCGGACGTAGATTTTGAGCAGGAACAAATCACGGTGACTGGCGGAGAAATCGGAACAAAGAATCACGAAACTCGCACCGTGGACATGACCGATGCTTTGCGTGAATTGCTTCTTCGCATGAAGACGGAAGCGCAAGCAAGCAATGATGCAACGGTTAGTTCGATCAAGAGTGCTAAGAAGTGCTTACAGACCGCCTGTCGCAAGCTTGGTTTTCCACATTTTACGCACCACGATTTTCGGCACTACTTTGCAACGACCTGCATCGAAGTCCCCGTGGACATTCCCACGATAAGCCGGTGGCTTGGACACAAAGATGGTGGCGCTCTTGCCATGAGGGTTTACGGGCACTTGCACAAGGAACACAGCCGCAACATGATTAAGCGGGTCAACTTCAAGCGCTCCAAAGCTACTAACCCGATTCCACTTGCGGCACAACAAGTGGAGCAAACCGTTTAGCCGTCGTGGCGTGAAGATGCTGTGGTATGGGAACGGAGGGGCAACCAGACGCGGAGTTAGCTAATAGGTTCATCGAACAACTAAATCAGTTGGAGCCGATGCGGGCAATGGAACTGATGTTCTGCATCTGTGCGAAGAACAATTATCAACACTTTGACGAACCGGACTTGCTGATCTAACTTCCGCGGCGAGCCAAGCCATTCGCGAGCACTGAGGGTCCCGTATTCGCTGATGTTCACGGGCCGGATCAGTTCATACCAACCAGGCTTAGGTCTGTCGGAATACAGCGATTTGCCGATAACCGACACCGCGAGGTTCGGACCGCGCCGGGAAAGAACGCCAAGGCGTGAAAGACTCGTCGCACCGTGCCGGTAATGGTTGATCCTGTGCTGAAAGGTACGGAAGCCGAGGCAGTAAAGACTACTGTCGAGCCGAGAGGTGGCGCGCAGTTCCTTCGACGTCGGATACTCATATCGGAACGGCCCGCCGGTCTGATTCGCTGACAACTCCGCTTCGATTCGTTGTCGTATCTCGATATCGCGGGCACGAATCGCCTTCTCTTTTTCAAAGATGGCCTCTGCAAGCGCAGCCACGTACGCAACAACAGCGTCGGCGTTCTCCTGAGCAGGAAATGGAATGCGGCAATCCAGCCACAATTCATTCGCATGAGCTATCGTAGCTCCCCGCGGAACCTTGGCGCGAAGTTCCGTGATGAAAAGCGGGTGCTTCAAAAACGCGAAGAGATAGAACCGATTCACCGACGGTCGAAGCCTAACGATTCCGCCGCTAAGCGTATGATTACCCCACGAGTTTCCATTTACCATCGCGCATTCACCGACGTTCGAATCCTTGGAGAGTAAGATGTCACCATCTTTCAACCCCATGTCATCAAATACACGCGGATTTAGTGGCGTGATCGCGTCGCCCTTTGGGTAAAGCAGATAGCTGTGTGATTGCAGCGCCTTCGTCCGGATGAAAAAGTGAGTCGACCGCCGGAGATATCCTCGTTGATCAACCAAGTTCACCTTATCAAGGGCACGAAGCACATTTGACAATGCGGTCTGTATCTGAACCGAGGCAATGGTGGTGATGACATCAAGGTCCGCAATTTTGCGCTTAGATCGGTCAAGCAGCGCAGGACGGTTAACACGCTTTTGAAGTTCATCAAAATCAGGCAGGTAGCTGAATGGATCGGGGAGATGAAGTGACAAGTCACCGACCTTGCTGTCATTACCCTTCTGATTTTTGCTTTCGTCGTACCGCAGATACTTCCCTCCCCCTGCGTTGAAAAAGGTACAGTCGGTCTGCGCCATAATAGATGCCGAGAACATACGCATCCGCCGGTTCTTTTTCGCGCATCGCCGGCTTCACCTGTGTCGTGAAAACCTTCTCGATTTCCTTGTCATTTTTTTTGAACTCCAACACAGCGAGAAGATGATCGTTGAGCCACTCAAGGTCACTTGATCGCCGCTCGCGCCAAAACGCGTTATAACGGTCTAGCCATTCTGCTCGTCAAAAACTGCTCCATCCAACCGAAGAACAGCATTGTTGCCTTTTGGGAACTGAACCTCGACGCCGACGAAATCGCGTGCAAAGAGACCCGCATTGATCAAGGAATGAACGAATTGCCACTTGTAATATTCCTCGTTGCACTGTCCTCGCGAATCTTGAATAGACGCCGATTCGCATTTCTTCCCATTAACCGGGACGATGCACTTTGCAGTTTTGGCGTGGCGGTGAAGGTTATCGAAATCAATTTTCGCGTCGGCGAAAGTTTTTGGGGCGGTCATGGGCTTTCAATTTTTTCCGAATGTGCGTCACAGGACAATGAGTCTTCGAACCGTTATACGTCAACCGCCGCAACCAAGACAATCCGGTGAATCAATAGGAGGTAAATCGAGTTGCATCGCAAACGATTTCGCCGACGGGATCATCAAGCTCGCGACCCCGTAACTGAGCGACGGACTCCGCAGACGAAGAACCGTTTGGTTGTAACCCTATTTTGTAACCCGACTTGTCACCCGGAACCAAAACACGGGATTTCTCAAGACGACTCGCGATGGCAACGAACACGCATTTCAATAAATGAAATCAGGGCTTTGAAGCGTGTAGAGGACTCGTGAGGATCGAAGTCAATTGGGGAAGAAAATCGCCTTTTCGTTTTATGAGTCCTCTGCTCTACCCCTGAGCTACTCTGGCATCAAACGGGCCGTGATATTTCGTGAACAATTCGGCATCTGTCAAACGGTTTGAGTTCGTATCGATAGGTTCCGTCGCCAACACTCGCCTCCGGGGGTTAGGCCTCGTGCGATTACACGAACCGCTCCTCTGTGCGGAGCGCTTGCGATGTCGATGGTTGGGATAGAGGAAGGAACTGAGCGGCACTCGGCCCCAGAGCGGACCACCCGCTGCTCCAGGCTACGTCAGTCGAGACTAGCTCGCAGCCATCTTGAATGTCAGCGTCGGGGCGGTTCCCTTCGACAACGCTTGCTCAATTTTGTCAGGCCCGTCATTCCAGGTTGCGATGATTGCGTTCCCTCCGCGCTTCAATTCGGCTTCGACCTCCGGGTTGAGACTCAAGGTTTGCAACAGGGCGTTCGCGATGTCCGAGGACTCCCCCAACGCGATTGTCCATTGGGACGTCTCGCCCGGGAACCCAAACGTAACCTGGCGCGATTCTAGCATTTTTCCGAAGCAACTGACCGCTGTCGGCTCTCCCCCAAAAAGAACTTTTGTTTGCATGATCGTTTTGACTCGCTCCGTGTGTTATCGGCGCATTTGCAAGAAAATGAAGGCATTGACGCGTGTTCGAATTGATTGGATACGCTCGTTCCACGGCCACGAAATCGGTCGGGAATTCAATAAAACGAAAAATGATTTTGCCACAACCTTTCGATAGCGGCATTGACGACGTGGCCTGTCTGCAGGACCTTCATGGCAGGAAGCAATTCTTATGAAGACGCAAATCTGTGCGTGGTATTTCGCCACCGTATTGGGCGTAATTGTGCTGGGCCGTTTTACTGCGACGGCTGCAGAACAAGTTGCATCGCCAGTGGTGCAGGTGTCAGCCAACGTGGCAGAAGTTTTAAAGTTGGCTCATGCTCAGGTGAACGACGACGTGATCGTCGCTTTCGTCGGAAGCTCGAAAAGAACCTACATTCTCGGCGCGAATGAAATCGTTTATCTGCGGCAACAGGGAGTTTCGGATCGAGTGATCACGGCGATGTTGGATCATCACGCGCAATTAGCCGAGGTCCGAACCGCCTCTGCGTCGCCGATTCAAAGCAATCCGGCTCCGGCCGCCGCAACGATTACCACCACGACTTATGTTGCACCGGCCTACGTTGCGCCCTCGCCATCTTACGCGTACCCGGCGCCAGCGTACGGCTATTATGACTACCCATATTATCGAAGTTACTGGGGATTCCCGTGGCCGGCCTTGTCGTTGAGCTTTGGATTCGGCCATTGGGGCGGACACCACCATCATCATTGAGGCCGCGCAGACGCGCTTGGCAGTACACTTCAGGAGGGTCTTTCGTGTTCGCCAAACCCAGCGTATTTTTATGGTAACTTCGTTCTGTAGAAGTTCCCCTGTTTTTCCCTTTAATGACCGCACTCTCTTTGTTCCAATCTAAGCGGCTCTAACGTGGTGCTTCCAGGAGCCAGGTGTGACCGCATTCGAAGTATCAACGGTTCTGGCCGCAGTTCTCGCGAGCAGCATTGCTGTGCGGGTCTTGTGGCGGGAAAGCTTCTCCATCCCGGGCCTTGCCTTTGGAGCCGGGATGTTTCTTCTCGCTTTGGAATCGGTCTTGGGTTGTTTTGCTTTGACCAGCACGTCTCCGGCGCATGCTGTGACTCTGCTGCAATGGCGATTGGTGGTCTTAACCTTCGTGCCCGGGGTCTGGCTCATTTTCGCGCTGACCTATTCCCGGGGAAATTACTCGGCGTTCCTGCGAAGCTGGCGCCTGGTCCTCGCGGTTCTGTTACTGGCCCCGCCGGCGACCGTATTGCTCTTTCACAACAGTCTGGTGTCAGGAAGAATGGACCCTTTGTTGCGGCTGGGCCTCGCCGGGCGGACGCTGCATGTCTTTCTTATCATTGGCGCCACCGCAGTGCTGATGAACGTGGAGCGAACTTTTCGCGCTTCGGTCGGGGTTATGCGGTGGCAGTTGAAGTTCATGGTCATCGGACTTGCAGCCCTTTTCCTGACGCGTGTGTATGTCAGCAGCCAGGCTCTCCTTTATTCCACCATCGACGCTTCATTCGATCTTTTTCAAAACATTGCGCTTTGCATCGCATCGATACTGGGCTTCGTATCGCTGCATCGGACGAAGGCTTTCAACCTCGATCTCCAGCCCTCGCAAACGCTGGTGTATCAATCTCTCGCGGTCCTGCTGATCGGTGGGTATTTGCTTGCGGTTGGCTTTCTGGCTAAGGCCGCAACGTTGCTCGGTGGAACGCGAGGCTTTCCGTTGCAAGCGCTCCTTCTGCTCCTGGCTTTCATTTGCCTGGGCGCACTATTGCTCTCTGATCGCATCAGACTGCATGGCCGCCGCTTTGTCAGCCGTCATTTGCGCCGGCCCGTCCACAATTTTCGGGAAGTATGGAGCCGCTTTAGTCAAGAAACAGTGGGTCATGTGGACGAAACGGGCCTCTGCCGCGCCACCGTAAAATGGATCGCCGAAACGTTGGATCTTCTTTCCGTGAGCGCTTGGCTCGTTCCACCGGGAGGTGGCGCTCTGAATTTTGCCGCGTCCACGGCATTGACAGAAACGACTGCCGAACGGCTCAAGCCGGATCAGCAGAGAATCAATGAAGCTCTGGAAAAGCTGCGAGAAAAGCCTTTCCCAATCGACATCGATGAATCGCGCCAGAGTTGGGTGGCTCCGCTGCGCGAATTCCATCCGTCCCAATTTGCGCACGGCGGCCATCGCGTCTGCGTTCCCATCGCGGCTGGAGATCAGTTGCTGGGAATCATCATGGTCGGCGATCGCGTCGGCACTATTCCGTTATCGATGGAGGATCTCGATTTGCTGAAATGCGTGGGGGATGAAGTCGCCCGGGATCTGGCGCGCATCCGGCTTTCCCACCGCCTGGCGGAAGCGAAGGAGTTGCAAGCGTTTCAAACGATGGCTACGTTCTTCGTCCATGATTTGAAGAACACGGCCTGGACTCTTTCGCTGCTCGTGCAGAATTTGCGCGAGCACTTCGATCGTCCGGAATTTCGCGATGACGCGATTCGAGCCGTCAGCAAGAGTGTGGATCGGATCAATGATTTGATTGGGCGGCTCGGTTCACTCCGGCAAGAACTGCAACTCAATCGCGCCGAAACCGACCTCAACCGGGTTGTAGAAGGTGTTTTGAAAGAGTTTAATGGCGTGGGTGATGTGCAAATCTCCAAAACCCTCGGGTCTGTGCCAGCCGTGACGGTGGACGAGGAACAAATTCACAAAGTCATCTTAAACGTGATGATGAATGCAAAAGACGCCGTGAAGAAAGGCGGCGAAATTCATGTGCGGACAGAAGCGGGCGACCGCGGCGTGATGCTGACCGTTCGTGATAACGGCTGCGGTATGAGCCCCGTTTTTCTCAAGCAGCAGCTATTTCGTCCTTTTCAAACAACGAAGAAGAAAGGAATCGGCATCGGAATGTTCCAAAGCAAAATGATTGTTGAAGCGCATGGCGGAAAAATTGACGTGATATCCAGCGAAGGCGCCGGCACCACGTTCCGTATCACACTTCCGATGACAGGAGGGCAGAATTGAAACCATCGATCCTGGTCGTTGACGATGACGAAGATATCCGCTCGCAACTCCGGTGGGCGCTCACGCATGACTTTGATGTGATTGAAGCGGAGGATCGGCCGGCCGCTACCACCGCTTTCAAAGCAAGGAAACCGGAGGTGGCTCTGGTCGATTTGGGGCTCCCACCACATCCCGGCAATCCACAGGAAGGCTTTGCTCTCATCAGCGAATTACTCGCCGCGGACAGTGCGGTGCGTGTCGTGGTAATCAGCGGCCAGGGAGAAAAAGAGAATGCACTGCGAGCCATTGGAGAAGGCGCTTACGATTTCTTTTGCAAGCCGGTCAATATCGACGAACTGAAAATCGTGGTTGGCCGGGCCTTGCACGTCGGACGCATCGAGCGCGAATACGACGCCATCCAGCAGCAGTTCAACGCGGAAGGCTTCGAAGGCATGCTCGGCAAGAGCGCGCCGATGCAGCAGGTCTTCACCAGTGTGCGCAAAATGGCCGCGTCCGACGCGCCCATCCTGATTCTGGGCGAGAGCGGGACAGGAAAGGAAGTGGTGGCGCTCACCGTGCATCGCCGCAGCCGACGCGCCAATGGTCCGTTTGTGGCGATCAATTGCGGAGCGATTCCGGAAACACTCATTGAAAGCGAACTGTTCGGTCACGAGAAAGGTGCGTTCACGGGCGCGCACATGCAACGCCCCGGCCGCATTGAAACAGCCAGTGGCGGGACTCTCTTCCTCGACGAAATCGGCGAACTTCCCCTGCTCTTGCAAGTGAAGTTGTTGCGCTTTTTACAGGACCAACAAATCGAGCGTATCGGCGGAAGAAAACCCATTCAGGTAGATACGCGTGTGGTCGCCGCGACCAACGCCGACCTGCAAAAAGCGATGAAGGAGGGAAAATTCCGCGAAGATCTTTTCTATCGGCTGGCGGTTGTGGTTTTGACGTTGCCGCCGCTGCGAGAACGCGAAGAGGACGTAGCTCTGTTGGCGGAAGCTTTCCTGAAACGGTTTGCCACCGCGGAAGGAAAACGAAAACTGCGACTGACCAAGGAAGCCATCAGCGCGCTTCAAAAATATCCATGGCCGGGCAATGTGCGTGAATTGGAGAACCGTGTGAAGCGCGCGGTAGTGATGTGCGATGAAACGCGAGTGACCGCCGAAGACCTCGGGCTGAATCTTGAAGAAGGCGAATCTTTAAATTTGCGTGCGGCGCGCGATCAGTTGGAGCGGGGAATGTTAATCAAGGCCCTCAAACGACACGGTGGAAAGATAAGTCCGGCTGCGGCCGAACTAGGGATTAGCCGCCCAACGTTCTACGAAATGATGGAGAAGCTGGGGATCCAGAAAGAAGTGAAGGATGTCGAAGGTAGTTAAAAGCTGCTATGGGGCGGTAACAAAATGCTCAGTCGTTAATGAGTGCGAATGACCAGAACCGCGCAACCCAACCTGGGCCGCCGCGGGAGTCGGCCAGAAAAGGAGTGTTGCTTGCGATCATGTTGATTGGCCTTTGCGCCGTTGCTCTCATTCTTGGCGTTGCCCAGAAACGGAAACATGACGCGCATTCTGTTGATGCTGCGGATGGCGGGCAGGTGACTGCCTCGACAGGAAATGGCGAACAAACGCCGGCGCCGGCCACTACCCGGTCGAGTTTTCAACGACGCGAGGCGACTCCATCCCCGGTACCCGCCCGGAGTCAGCGGACAGAGCCATCTCCGCAAACCCGCCAGCTCGTTAAGAATTTGAGCGAACTGGACGCGCGCCCCGGCCTGCTCACCCCGGAGAAGGCGGAAGCGTGGAGGAAGGATCTAAGTTTGCTTTTGAACGAAAGTAGGTCCGCTGTGCCCGCCATTGCCGAGTTTCTCCAGAAAAACCAGGACCTGAAATTCGACCCAGCGGTGACAAACCTTCTTAAAGAGCCCACAATGCGTATCGCGCTGCTGAGGTTACTCTTCGACATTCCCGCTCCAGATAATGTGGATCTCGAAGAAGAAGTGCTCAAAACGACCACCGATCCGGCGGAGATTGCCTTGCTGGCTTACCAGTTGGAAATGCAAGAGCCGGGCAAGTATCGAGAGGCGATCGTCGAGGCGGCGCAATTTTCCTTACAAAGAATTAACACCGGCACACCCTTGAGTCATGAGGTCGATCTTCTCGCGGAAGTGATCAAACGTTATGAGGTGTCAACGCCTGCGAAATAATCGAAATCTCCCGCTGATCCTCTTCCTGATTTTCTCCGTGCTGTTCGTCTCCTGCGCAGAATCCAGAAAGGAACGGTTGCCGTGGGGTGATCTGACGATCTATCGAAAGACAAACGACGAGCTGGGGCACGAATTCGTGAAAACCGAACAGTTCATCGTTCCGGTTGGCACCATCATTCCGATCGAAGGACTTGAGTACGACGCGGGCATTACAAATCTCACCACCACACAAGAGCGGATCCTCCAGCAAGTGTTTAACTCCATTGAAGAGGTGACCGAGAACACGATGGGTGACACCGACCTCGCGCGTGTGGGTGAATTCAAAAAAATGTCATTCGAAATTCGTGGTTACGGCGACGGACCCGGCAATGCAAAGACTAACCTCCTGATGGGACAAGCGCGTGCGAATGCTGCGTTAGTGTTCCTGACGCGATTGGGAACCCCCGCCTGGCGGTTACATGCCACAACTGCGAATGGGCCAGCAGGCACGGCGCAAAATCGAGGCAGAATTGTTTTTGTCAGAACACGCTAGATTCTGGCTGGCCAGTGGCTATCATTGAAAAGAAGGTAAGGTAGGTTTTTTCAATCACCTGCTCAGATTCTTTTATCATGAAGGTTTCGCGTACAGGACGCACCAGGGAGCGCATTAACGCCGTAATCGTCCGCATAATTCCATCACGTTTTGCGGTCTGCCTGGCATTCCTTTGCGTATTCACTTCTCTCTCTTCATTTGGCCAGGCGAACGATACTTGCGCCGGAGCCATCGCGCTCACACCGGGTATAGTCTATTCAATGGACACGACCGGAGCCACTTCCACGGGAGATCCAAAACCGAGTTGCGAAACTAATTTTGGCAATGGCGTGTGGTTTACTTTCACCCCGTCCACCAGCGGTTTCATCATCATCAGTACCTGTGAAAGTGACTTCAATACGCTTTTGCAGGTCTACACCGGCAGTTGCGGCGCGCTCACGCCGGTCAGCGGTGGCTGCAACGACGATGACGGTTTCGCGTGCAGCGGCGACAGCAGTTTGGCTCGCGCACGTTTTGCGGGCACTGCCGGCACCACGTACCGGATCCTCGTAGGAGGTTATGCCGGGGAGGTAGGGAACCTAAGCGTCATGGCGACGGTCTCATCTCCGCCACCCAACGACACCTGCGCCGGCGCCATCGCCCTGCCTCCTGGCGTAGTGCATATGATGAGCACAGCCGGGGCGACTTCCGCGGGAGATTCGACGCCAAGTTGCCAGACTGATTTCGCCAATGGAGTATGGTTCACGTTTACGCCCGCGACCAATGGTAATGTCATCATCACCACCTGCGGCAGTGATTTCGACACAGCCTTGCAGGTGTACACGGGCGGTTGCGGTTCACTGACTCCCGTCAATGGTGGTTGCAACGACGACGACGGTCCGGCGTGTGGAAGCGACAGTAGTTTGGCCAGTGTGAGCTTCCCCGGCACAGCCGCCACGACGTATCGGATCCTGGTGGGAGGCTATGCCGGGGGCTTTGGCAACTTAAGCATTACTGCGAAAGTTGCGCCGCCGCCCACCAATGATTCCTGCACCGGGGCGATTTCGATGACTGCGGGCGTGGTCTATACGATGGATACCGCGGGAGCAACTTCCGGGAGCGATCCGAAAGCAAATTGTCAGACGAATTTCGGCAGCGGGGTGTGGTACGCGTTTACCCCCTCAAGCAACGGCACTGTGATCATCAGTAGTTGCGGCAGCGACTTCAATACAGTCTTGCAGGTGTACACGGGAAGTTGCGGTTCACTAACACCCGTTAATGATGGCTGCAATGACGATAGCCTGGCCTGTGGAGGCGAAGGAACTTCAGCCAGCGTCAGTTTCGTTGGAACAAGTGGCACAACATATCGAATCCTGGCGGGAGGTTACGCCGGAGCCTTTGGCAATTTGCACATCGTGGCAACAGTCATACCTTCACTCACCAACGATACATGCGCCGGAGCGTTAGCGATGACTGCCGGAACGACCTACACACTTAACACTGCCGCTGCAACTTCCACGGACGATCCAGCACCGGATTGCGAAGCGGATCTACAAAAGGGAGTCTGGTTTACTTTCACGCCTGCGAGCAGCGGAACAATCACCATCAGCACCTGCGGGAGCGATTTCGACACGGTATTGGCTGTTTACACACGCACTTGTGGCTCGCTCACCGCATTCGCGGGTAGTTGTAACGATGATAATGGGCCCGCGTGTTCGACCGGTCAGGCCAGTGTGCGGTTCAACGGGTTGGCTGGTACCACCTATCGGATACTGGCGGGCGGCTTCGGAGGCGGCTTTGGTAACCTGAACATCGTGGCCACTTTTACACCGACCAACGACACTTGTGCCGGTGCGATTGCAATGACATCGGGTACGACTTACCAGCTCAACACTGCGGGAGCGACCTCTGGAACCGATCCCATACTTGCTTGCCAGAACAGTGCCGGCAATGGCGTTTGGTTTACGTTTGTGCCTTCGATTAGCGGGACGGTTACGGTCAGCACGTGCGGCAGTGATTTTGACACTGCACTGCAAATATATACGGGCAGTTGTGGATCGCTGACCAGCGTCAGCGGAGGTTGTAACGATCAGGGTGGGCCCTCGTGTCCCGGCAGCTCAGCAAGCGTGGCCTTTCTCGGCACGACCGGCACAGTCTATCGAATACTGGCAAGCGGGAGTGGCGGTGCCAGTGGCAACCTGAACATCGTGGCGACCGAGTGCCAGCCGCCTGCGTCCGATCTATGTGGTGGAGGGGTCGCAATGGTAGCCGGCACGACCTACACCGTGAAAACCACCTGCGCGACTTCCGCGTCGGATCCGGCATCAAACTGCGGCACTATCTCAAAAGGCGTCTGGTTCACATTCACTCCCGGGACCAACGGAATAGTGACATTCAACACGTGCGGAAGCGACTTCGATACGGCATTGGCCGTCTATACGGGCAATTGCGGTTCCTTGACTCCAGTAATCGGGGCCTGCAATGACGACAACGGCCCTTCCTGCACGAGCAGCAATGCCAGTGTGAGTTTCTCGGCGTCGGCGGGCATTACCTATCGAGTGTTGGCCGGTGGTTTTAACGGCGCTAACGGAAACCTGAGCATGATTGCTACACTGGTGGTGTGTCCTTTCCCAGTCATTCAGAACACCAACACTTTCTTCAGTTTCGAGCCGGGCGGAGTTCGCGTCTTCTATGTAGCGTCGGTCACCGGCCCTTCGCCTCTCATTTATCAATGGACATTCTTTGATTCGTCATCCAACACCTTGTTTTCAATAAATCCCGGTTCCAGCATCGTGAGCCGTCTGTTCGGACCGTTCGATATCATTCCAACCAGTTACAATCTGACGGTTCGAAATAATTGTGGGTCCAGCAGCGCCAGCGACAGCCCGGTGCCGCCGTGTGGGCCCATTTGTCTTTCTACTGAAACCAATGGCACTCTCATTGGGACAAGTGGCGGCGGGGCGGGCCCGACAAATCTTACTAACTCATGTGGGTTCCTGCTCGGAACCAACGCACGATGGTTCAACATCACTGTACCGAATGTCGCTGGTTTCGTTAACATCAGCACTGAAGGCAGCGATTACGACACCATGATCGCAGTTTTTCGTGGAACGAAGCCGGATCAGAATTCGCTGCGGGCTGTAGCTTGCAATGACGACATCAGCTTAACCAACCGACAAAGCCGCCTCATCTTCGGGGTACTGCCCGGCACAAACTATTGGCTGGCCGTCAACACGACCAACGGCGGCACGCTCAAACTCACTTACGGTTACGTGGACCTGACGAACGAGCCACCGGTTCTGACACTTCCATCCACGCAGACGATCAACGAGTTGACGCCATTGAGTGTTTCCGCGACAGCGACAGACCCGGACCTGCCCGCCAATCCGCTGACGTTCGAGCTGGTCTCCGGCCCGGCTGCTCTCACGGTTTCGGCAGCAGGTGGGATTGCATGGATGCCGAGCGAGGCCGATGGACCGGGTAATTATCCCGTCACCGTGCGTGTGTTCGATAACAACCCGACCGCGACCAACGCGCAGTCATTAAGCGCTACAGGCACATTCAATATCGTTGTGAACGAAGTTAACGGGCCGCCTGCATTCACCGGGCCAGGCAACCAGACGGTACTTGAAGAAACGTTGCTCAGCGTCATTGCCACAGCCACAGACTCCGACCTTCCACCAAATCCGCTCGCGTTCACGCTCCTCTCCGGTCCCGCTGGCCTGACAGTCACAACCAACGGCCTCATTTCCTGGACTCCATCTGAACTGGAGGGTTCGAACGCCTACACCGTCTCGATTCGGGTGAGCGACTACAACACCAACGCAATCAACACGCAGCAATTGAGCGCCACCAACACATTCACCATCACGGTTCTAGAATCGAACCGACCGCCTGTCCTGACGCTTCCATCAAATCAAACCTTGATTGAAGAAACCCCGCTCAGCGTTACGGCCATTGCGACAGACCCGGACATCCCTGCCAATGCACTAACTTTTTCGCTGGTGTCCGGACCGGCTGGATTAAACGTGGCTCCGGACGGAGCGATCACCTGGACACCAGCTGCGGCCCATGGGCCGGGCAATTACACCGTAATCGTACGTGTGACCGACAGCAATCCGACGGCAGTTAATGCGCAACAACTCAGTGTGACTAACAGCTTCATGATCAACGTGATCGAATTGGCGACAAATCGGCCGCCCGTGCTCACGCTGCCCACTACACAGACGGTTCCTGAATTAGTGCCACTGAATCTAACCGCCACGGCCACTGATCCGGACGTTCCCACGAATACATTGACTTTCGGCCTGGTCTCTGGGCCAAGCGGATTAAGCGTCGCAGCCAGCGGTTCCATCGCGTGGACTCCGAATGAGAATCAAGGACCTAGCACGAATACGGTCGTTGTGCGCGTCGAGGACAACGGTTCGCCCAGTTTGAGCCACACGCAGAGTTTTCAGATCATTGTTGAGGAAGTGAATTCTGCGCCATCCTTGGCCGCCATTCCGAATCGCGCCGTCCACGCTGGAACGCTGATAAGTTTCGACGCAGTCGCCAATGACGCAGATGTGCCAACAAATACATTCACGTTCTCACTGGTTGATCCTCCTGTGGGCGCTGTAATCAACGCAACGAATGGAGGGTTCACATGGACTCCGGGCGATGCCCAGCTTGGAACGACGAACATCGAAGTGCATGTATCCGACAGCGGTTCGCCCAGCCTGAATGCCACCCAGAATTTCATCATCCGCGTCGAGCCGCGACCCGCGATGGAAATCCCTGTTTACTCGAACGGCGTCGTGGAATTGCGATGGAGCGCCATAACCAACACGGCCTACCGCTTGCAGTTCACCCCGGACCTGACTCTCACGAATTGGAGCAGCGTTGCGGGAGACGTAACTGCTATGGCAACGAGTGCTATGAAGCTGGACACCAATGCGGTCCTCAGCAGCAACAGCTTCTATCGCGTCATAGTGCTGCCCTAACGCCATGCCATCGTAGATACGTCCAAACGCTTTCGACTCGTGCCGCGCACCAGGGAGTTTTCCTGAGAGCGCTCGGCGGGCGCCCTGAAAACGACAAAGCCCCGCCATTTATTTAGCAGGGCTCTCACGTTCGTTTGTTTATCTGAGTTTACTCGGGCTTCAACGCCAATAAATCCGATTTGCGTGCTGCAGATAAATCGGCCTCGGCAATCCAACCGCGGGCAGATTTCGCGTCATTATCCAACCAGATCTTCATGACTCGCTTCATCTCGGCATCACGCAGCGCATCGTCTCCAATGTGTATGGTCCAATCCGCGGCCATCCTCGGAAACGAAGAGACGATAACACTGGCATAGGCTCCGGCTGCAATATCACGACTGCGACCAGCTTCGAGCGCGGAAAGCCATTTGCCTGCTTTCTCGCTGTCTTGATCCGCCCAAAGCTTCACTAATTCCTGGATTGCAGTGTCGCGCAGCGTCCCTTCAGGAAAGGCGGTCACCCACGCCGATGCCTTCAACGGATCCTGTTGCGCCCAACGCTGAACAACTGAAACAACCGCATCTTCTTGCACCTTCCCAGCGGGCAGCGATTGCACTGCCAGGGTGGCGGCGGAAACCGGATCACTGTCGGACCACGCTGCGGTGATTGCCGTAATCACCTGCCCACGAAGCTCTTCCCCAGAAAGGCTGGCGGCCCATTCCAATGCTTTGGAAGGAGAGGTCGCGGCCCACAGACCGGCCAGATGCACGGCCAATTCATCCCGTCGTTCCCCATGTGAAAGTTCTGCCACCAACGCAGAAGCGCTCGCCGGATCGTTCCGTGCTATTTCATAGGCCAGACTGGTCAGGACTCCGCTGCGATCATCCGCGTCGTGGAGATGCCTCGCCCATTCAAGAGCTGAAACCGAGTCTATTTCCGCCCAGGTAACACTGACGGTTTTTAATGCCCGGTCCCGCAACGAATCCTTCCACTTTTGTTCGACCCAGTCAGCCGCCAATGCGGCATCAGCGCGCACCCAACGGGCCACAAGCAACATTCGCAATTGTGCATCGAGAGAGCGTCGCGCGGAGTTCTGGAGGGCTTCGAGAACGTTGGGAATCTCCGCGAGCGTGATGTCTTCAGCGAGCTTCTGTAATTCTGTGGCCTGTTCGTTTGGATCAGTCAGCGCTTCGACCCTCGCCAGCCTCGCGGCCAGCTTACTGTCCAGAGAAACCGGCGACGATACATCGCCCTGCCCTTCGGCCGCTTGAGGTGCGCCCCCTCGCTCAGTCACACCGTTTGAGCCATCGCCGGACGATGCACCGCGGTCGCGCGATATTACGATCGCGACGACCGCGGCGGCACACATCGTCCCCGCGATCAGAAGCTTGATCAGCGTTCGATTTAATCTGCCACGGGCCATTTCACTTCTGGTGCTTTGGTCCAGAGCGGCCAGTTTCAGTTGCCGGCCCCGCTATGGACTAGCCGTTACATTTTCGAACGTCGCAAAGCAAGTCGTGCCATTGTTATGACTTGTAACCGCCAGACCGATATACACGGTCGTGTTCATTGAGATCGTCCTCGATCCCAAAGGATTCCAAGTCACATTGTCGTCAGAATAGGCGGCCGTAAAGGTACTTCCCGAGCGCACGACCCTGAGCCACTTGGGAACAGTGCCCGGCGGATTATTAACATCCACCGTACTGCCGCCTGAACTGGACCGAACAAGAAACGCCACGCCACTACCCGGCGTAATGACCGCGGACGCGTGCTTCGCATCATCACTTAAAGACTCCCGAATCATGACGCCAGCCTTGGCCCAAGCGTCGGTATTCTGAATTCCTGTGACCTGCGCTTTGATGGTGCAGTCGCCACTGGCCAGTTGATAAACATAACGGAATCCGTCCTCATCCGACCAGATGTCCTCGCCTGACCCAAGAACATTGAACTTGCCGTTGACGACATTAGCACCACCCACCGCACCGACGGATCCGATGTCCTTGGACGCCCATGGGCTTTGCAGAGCCGGCACGGGATCCTGCACGCAGAAGTCCAGCAAGTTGACCTTGAACTGGTCTTTGTATTTGTCGGCGTTCTTGGCGCTCGCGGCGATGACAACCACGTTACCCGCCACCGAACCTGAGTTTAGATCGGCCCATCTCGTAGAAGAGCCGCCCAGGTTTTCCTCGGTAAAGCCGAGCCCGCTCAAGACAGCGTCGCTCAAAGTAGTGTGACTATTAAAGGCATCCGGAATATTGCCAATCCACACAGTGAGATCACTATCAGTATCAACAAAGCCAAGATAGACTTTATCCATGACCACCTTCTGCGAGAACTCGAAGAGCAGATAATTGGTACGGCCGACATTATCGACCGCGTGAGAAGGATCGCTGCCGTCCTCGCTTGTGTCTGTAACGCCCAAGCCCTTGGAGTAAAGCCCCACATAGGCCGACGCCCAAGTCGGCGAGCTCCGGCTGAAGCCGCTCACGTTCACCATCACGCCATTGTTGGCGATAAACGTCCGGATATTCGGTGAGCCAACGCTCGGACCGCTGCCGCTGAAAGTGAATTCGCCCGAGTTGCACGGCGGAGGCGGCGGAGGAGAACAATCTGGCTTGCAGAATTCCAGCGTGTTCACTTTGAACTGATCCTTCGTGTCGGTAATCCTTTGTCCGCTTGAGTTATAGGCGTGCGCCGCGATGACCAGGGCGTTCCCGACCAATTGGCCCGAATTCAGGTCGGCTGTTCGGGTGGAGGAACTGCCCAGATTCTCTTCCGTAAACGCGAAGCTTCCCAACACACCGTCGCTGAGCGTCAGATGGTTGTTGAACGGATCGGGGAAGGTGCCGATCCACGCGTTCAAATCGCTGTCCGTATCCACCCAACCCAGAAATGCTTTGTCCACGACCACCGGCTGCGAGAACTCAAATAACAGGAAATTGTCTCGTCCCACATTGTCAACCGCGTGAGTGGGTTCAGTTCCACTTTCACTGCTGTCAGTGACGCCAAGACCTTTCGAATAAAGTCCCAGATAAGCCGGCGCCCAGGTTCCGGTATCCTTGGTCCGGCTGAACGCCCACACCTTTACCGTCACGCCGTTGGCGGTGAACTTCCGATAGTTTCCGTCAGGACCGTCATCTGAACTGCTGCCGGTGAACGTAAACTTGCCCGGTATGCAAGTGCTCACCCCACAGCCATAGCTATAGACGACGTTCGTCACAAAGGTGTTGCCGCAAGTGTCGGACGCGGTAATGGTGAATGTCCGGTTGGAAGTGCCGCACGCCGTGCCGGTGTCCACATGCGTTATGGTCAAATTGATTCGACCTCCGCAACTATCGCCCACTGTCAACTGGCTGCGGATATCGTCATCGCTCGGAATGGATGCTGGAGTACAGCCCAAGTCACCTCCGCTTGGAACCCCTGAAACAGTCGGCTTCTTCGTATCGATCGTCCAAGTGTAAGTCACCAAGCATGGGTCAGAAAGATTGCCGCAATCGTCCTCGGCTCGAATCGTGAAGGTTCGCGTGTGAAGACAGCCGGAGTCCGAGTCCGCAACGGCGCAATTGGTCTGCTTGACGTGACAGTTGTCGGAGGCGGCAATCAACGCTTTCACGGTGTCGCAGGTGGGCAGGCTTGTAGGATTGCAACCGAAATTCGTGCCCTGCGGACAACTAGTGATCGTCGGCTTGAGGGTATCTCGAACCGTAATGACCTGACTGCATCGCGACGTGATGTTGCAGGAGTCCACGAGTTGCCACGTCCGGGTAACAATTGATGTGCAACCTGAGATGTTCGTGACGGTAGTTATGCTCGAGAAAGGCGTATTGCTACAGATGCCTGTCCGCGTGGGGGCATTAAAAGTTAACGGCTCACTGCATTCGATCGTCTTGTCTGGGGCACAGACAAGCGAACAATTGCAGGAGGGCACATTCGTGGCCAGGATATCGCCAGTAAATGTGGTGAAGTTAGTTTGGCCATCTGTTTTCAAGTCCATCAGGCTTCGAGCCGGAACGAATCCAAATTGTAGGGTAGCCTCAGCACCGGGAGCACTGGCCAGCGCCAATAGATCCGCTTTCGTTCCATTGTAGGTCAGTCCCGTTAAGTTGATAACACCACCCGAGTTCAGGAAATCCGCCGTGCCGATTGTCATAATCTGCACCCAATCAATGAAACCAGAAAATGTGGCAGCCCCGTCGATGATGGAAAGCTTTGCACCCGGACTGCTGGTCACGGGCGCAGTCTGGACTCCACCACTGACAGTGACCGGGCCGATGGTGAATGTGCCTGTAACCGTCCCGGGCAATCCCAAAGAATCTCCGGCGGCGCCGCTTGAAAGGGCAACCACGAACGTGAAACCCGACGGATTATTTAGAAAGGTAAAGGTGTCGTTATCACCGGCGCCGCCGACGAAGCGCAGTCCGGCGCCAGTCGCACCGAAATCAATGGTGCTGATGTCAAGATTGATAGCTTGCGTGCGAATTGAGCCGATGAGAGCGACCGCGGCCGCTAAGGCAAGTATTCTGGTTTTCATTTGGGTACTCCTTTGTTCCAATTCTTAGCCAAATAACTCTGCAATAAACACTGCTTCAAATTGACCGCCACCGCTGTTCAATACAAAGCACTGAAGCGAGAGAGCGGCGTTCGCTCTTGCACGAACGCCGCGTTTCTCAACTTCAAACCTTAATGATGGATCCTGATCCCAAGTTTCGTCCTGGTTAGAGATCAATCGTGCACGAACCAAACTTGATCTTGAGATCCTGTGGCAGGCTCGCGTTGTTCTGGAACTCCAGAGTCAGCGTCTCGGTCGCGCCTGAATTGATGCTCCTCTTGTTCGCGTCTGCCACGAGTTGAGAATTCAACGTCACGCTCGGAGGAGCCACGTCGGGAGTATCATATATGGTAGTTCCATCAAGTGTTACTTTCATCAGCTTGCCGTTGCTGTTTGGCCATTGGGCGAAGATTTCCGAAATGGTCACCTTGGAGCCCGTGTTGTTCGTGATGGGCACATTCACCTTCTTGCTGGCTTTGGTCACCGCGCCGGCGGTCGGGCAACCAGCCCCACCACCACCGCCTGCTGTGCCAAAGCACACCGTAGCGGAGGCCTTAGCAGTGAGTGGAGGCACGGTGCTCGAGGCCGTGGCGATATTGACGACGCAAGGAGTGCAATTCGTGGGCGAGACAAGATTACCCGCACCATCCTTCGGTGGAGAATCATGCACGGCAGGAACGCTGACGCTGCCAAACCCAGCCGCGCCAAAAGCATTCTTGCTGACGATCACCGTATAGCTGTTCTCATAGTCCCAGCCCGCTGGCACGGAAGTGCCTGAGTTCGGACTCGTCTCTGGAGGCGAATTCACAAGGAAGCCAGTCTGGAATTGCGCCAACTTCAGATTATCACTTAGCGACGTACGCATCTCCAAAACGTCAGCGGCATTGCCGACCGTCGGAGCATCACCGTCGCCACCAAAGCCCAGCGTACCGTAGCCCGACGGGGCACTTGCGTCTTGACTGATATAATCCACGACAAAATCGAGCACCGTCGCACCATTCGCATCTTTGAACACGAATTGAGCCTTATCGCTGCCCGTCAGATTGCCAAAGGTGTGACCTCCCGGCCATCCAGTCGTGGCAGTGGCGCCCGTGCCGTAGCGATTGTCGTTCACGTTCGTCTGCGAGTACTTGACTTGAATGCTCGCGCCCAAGTCCGTAATCGTAATGGTACCCACTTGCTTACTCGTGCCATTGCGCACCTCACACTGCGGAATCGGCTGCCCGGCTCCCGGTGGCGCCACGGTCCTTGTTGCGGTCAGGTTCTGGGAAGCTCCCGGCGCGAGAGACGCGATTCCTCCCACGATAAAATCATCCATGCCATTACCCGGCGTACCGTTGTCATCAACCACTACGATGTTGTTAATCGGCACTGCTCCATTGTTTACGACCGTGTAGGTATACGTGACCGATTCACCTAACGGACTAATCACCGTCTTGCTGGCTGTCTTGAACAACTGGAACTGCGGCGGTGGTGGATTTGTCGAGACGCAAACACGAGCATCATCGATATCCACGATCGTAACAACGGGTAACGTGCCGTTGACCTGAGCGGTGACCGTCGCAACGTTGGTCGCGCAAGCATCGCAAGGATTCGGGTTGACGATGCTGCGCTTGCCCGGCGAGTTATGCTGGCTGACGATTGACACGCTGCCAAATCCGGATGCGCCGAAGGTGCCGGCGGTGATTTCGACCGTGTAAATCATATTGGATTCCCAATCGTTATTAGCGTTCGGTGAGTTCACTGTGTATTGCGCCAGGTTGTTCACGAAGGGCGGTTTATTAAGATTCTCCGCCAAAGAGGAGGAAGCATAGACCAAAGAACTGGCACTACCGGTAACAAGGCCGCCGTCGCCACCCAAACCCAGACTTGCATATCCCGCGGGAAATGTGGCCGAGACGTTAGTTACGCCAATGTAGTCCTGGCCAAATTGCATGACCACCTGGCCATTGCCGTTCTTGAACTGCCACACCGCTTTATCACTACCCACCAAATCATTAAACTTGTGCGTCTTGCCAATTGCGGTCCAGCCGGCATCGGAGCCAGTGCCATACGTGTTGTCATTAACATTGAAGGCCTGGATGAATGTCGCCCTCACGTTGCCGTTGGGTTGAATAGTAGTGATAATCTTGCCCGACGCGACCGATGTGTTCGTCGAACAGATGACCACCGGTGGAATCAGATTCTTGGTGAAAGTCTGCGAGCCAGCCGGCGGCAGCGAAGCAATCATTCCAATAACTACATCGTCAGCAATACTCGGCGTGCCTTGGTCATCCGTGACGACGATGTTATTCAATGTTGTGCCGCCACAATTAGTCACCACATAGGTGTATGTAACCGGAACGAATGGCTTGGCAGACACGACTGCGGCGGTCTTGATGACCTCGACACACGGCGTAGTGCGAATGTAGCCGCAATCGATATTCAGGTTCTGCCCATTGTTGCCTACAAGGGTGACACAAATATTGCAGTCAGCGACGCCGCATTTGGAGCAATCGCTATCCAGCGGATTGTCCTGCGAAGGCGTTCCGCCCGGTGCGCCACAGGTGCCCTGGACCGTGCGAGTAAATCCTCCCGGAGTGGTGAACTTAACACTGTAGGTACCAGCGCAGAGATTTCCGAACAGATATTTGCCGGCGGCATCTGTATTAGTCGTTCTGATTGCGTTACCGACCGGAGGACAGCCTGCGAACAGTTCAACCTTCACTCCCGGAATCCCCGGCTCGTTTCCATCCTGGCAGCCATTTGGGCTCGCACTATCATCCCAAACAAAATCACCAATTTTGCCCGTACATTCCTCACCAATTATGTCACCCGTGAACGAGGTGAAATTCACGGCTCCATCCGCCTTGAGTTGAGACACCGACCTCGAAGGGACAAAACCGAACTGTAGCGTGGCGACGGCGCCGGGGGAAGCAGCCAAGGCGATCAAGTCCGCTTTGGTTCCGTTGTAGGTCATGCCGGTCAGGTTGATGACTCCCCCAACATTCAGGAAGTCAGACGTACCCATGGAATCAATCTCTATCCAGTTGATAAACCCAGAGAAGGTAGCCGCGCCATCGAATATGATCAGCTGCGCGCCCGCGCTGCTCGTCACGGGTGCCATTTCAACGCCACCAAAAACAGACACGGGGCCGATGGTAAAAGTCCCGGAGATGATGCCGTTCAACCCTATCGAGTCTCCAACACCGCTGGAAAGCGCGACCGTGAAATTCCGTCCCGCAGCGTTGTTGACGAAGACAAATGTGTCGTTGTCACCTGGCCCTCCGTTGAATCGAAGTCCGGCCCCCGTGGTCCCGTTATCAATCGTGCTGATGTCCAGATTGATCGCTTGCAATTGCGTTAAACCGAAAAGGGAAACGAGACCGGCAAGGAGCGCAGCTATTCTGATATGTTTCATATGAGTTCGTGTTTCTTGCAGACCTTTGCGAGCGAGACGAGAGAGAAAGGGGAAGAGCACAAGTTTAGTTTTCATTTTCTTTCTGATACGGCCAAATGGGAAAGCACTGCATGTACCGTCATGCCATCTTCGATTCAAGCGCCTGTAAAAGAACAGTTTATGCAGATACCTCCCAAAAGAATGATTCTATCGCGATATCAATAGCGTAAAAGCTCTTAACAGTTCCGACGGCTTTCAAGAGAATCGGGACGGAAAAAAACGAAACGCATGGAGTTTCCTCCACGCGTTTCACGAAAAACCTCGCCACTAGCTGCCGTGGCGTGCAAGTAGGTTACCTCACCGCGAGGCGGCGGCGGAAGGCCAACAGACCGAGCAAACCACCACCGAGCAGAAGGAGGGTCGAACCACCTTCTGGAACCGCAGCACTCAAGTCACCAGTAAAAGTACTATCGTTAACATTCGCTCCGCCACCGGGGGCAGTGTCCGCCTTCAAATCGTTCAAAGTCTTAGCGGGCACAAAGCCAAACTGAATGGTAGCAACACCCGTGTTATTGAAACCGTTTTTCAACGCCAGCAAGTCAGCATTGGCGCCGGAATACGCAATCGAGGTCAGGTTCACAGAACCACCGGCGTTTAAACCTCCAGCAGTTCCGAAAGTGAAAATGTCGATCCAGCCAACATTGGCAGTCAGAAGGTTGCCACCAATAGCAGAGCCGTTGTCGTCGATAGTAAGTACGCCACTGCCGGACACTGGCGCAGTTTGCAGAGGACCCGACACAGTAACGGCGCCGATCGTATAAGTGCCAGAAATCGATCCCAAACCAGCAGCGCCCGAAATCGAGCCGTTGGCGACAAAGCTAAAAGTGGGTGTGCTGGCCGCGTTAATGAACTGAAAGCTATCAGTTGATCCAGTAAACCGAATCAGGCCGTTATCACCAACTCCACCGGTTCCGACAGAGTTGATATCGATTCCCGCGTTGGCCTGGTTCCCCAGAAATGCAACGCCCGCAGCTAGGACGGACAAGAGACTAATAGTTTTCATTTGGTTTTTCGTTTTGTAATCCGACTTCATGTCGGCGAAATGCTTGAGCAGCAGAGGTGCCAAGCCCGCATAGAATTTATTAAGATGCTGAATTTCAGCGCTTTAGCCCCGGCGAACCTTGCTTTCGCGCTAGAAGGCAGCAGCTCTTTTTGTAAGGGATTCCGACGCACAACAACTTTCAACGTTTGGTCCATAAAGCCCGTTATTTAAGCTGATCGAGGAGTTTATTGGCCTCGACGACCAGTTTAGGATCGAGCTTGGCAACCACAGCACGGTTGAGCTCGATCCTGGCTTCGGCGCGTCTTCCCAGCTTGTGGTAGGCCGTGGCAAGATAATAGAGAGCGGCCGCATCATTGGGCCGTTGCTTCAAGCCTTCGGTGAGAAGTCTGACAGCACTTTGAGCGTCACCTCGGCGGCAAGTAACCTTGCCGAGCGCCAAAGCCAGTTCGGGATCCGTCGGGAAAGCCTGGCGGGCTTTCATTCCGAAGTCGTACGCCTTTTGGTCGTTATCCAGGTTTTCAGCATAGAGAATAGCCAGTTGCCGTTGGGCAGGAAGGAAGGTCTTGTTAAGAGCGATGACGGCCTCGAACCTTTCGGCTGCTTCTGCATATTTTTGGTTCTTCTGAGCCACGAGTCCGAGAGTCATCAAGCCGGCCAAATCGTTCGGATCCTCCTGAATCCTTTGAGAGGCGATGGCTTCCACGTCGCGGGCTTCGCCCGTCCCGTTTTGAAAGTCGATCAATGACGCAACCTTTTTGGCGTCATTAATGCGAGCGCCGCGCGCGGCCGAAACGTAATTGCGCAGATTGGACCGCGCGTTGTCCATCTGTCCGGCCGAATAGTAGGCGAGACCGAGATCATAGAGTGCCTCTGCGTCCGCGGCTCGGCTGCCGGCATACTCCTGCAACAGACCCAGCGCAGCCGCGTAATCGCGTGAACGATACAAAATGCGGCCGAGGATTCCCGCGATCATCGGATCGTTCGGCGCCAATTTCCTGGCGGCACGGCCAGCCTCCAGAGCCGTAGGCAGGTTCTTCAGCTTGTCGGCGTTCAGCGATGCCAGGAGAACAAGCGGCTTTGCCGAAGTGGGATTCAGCTTTGCGGCGCGTTCCAAAGCAACCCGCGCTTTGTCATTTTCCCCTGCCCTTTCATACACCTGGCCGATTTTCAGCGAAGCGATGAAATCCTTTTCATCCTTCTGAAGCGCGGCTTCCAGAACCTGGGCAGCTTTGGGATCGGATATATCCGAATCCAGCACGGCAAGTTTTTGATCGGCGCCCTTGGTGGTGGCGAAGGTCTTGTCGAGTTGAATCACTCGCGAGAAAACGCCCCGGGCGGAAGTCTCATCTCCCATCGAATAGTACACCATCGCGAGATGGTAGTGCGCCTCTGCCTGGGCAGGCATTTTGGCGACACTTTCCTTTAACAAAGGAAGCGCACGGGCGTATTCACCTCGGCGGTAATAAATCCAACCAAGGGTGTCGATCGACTCTTCATGATTTGGAGCGACTTCACGTGCTTTGGTGGCATACGGAAGCGCGGCGTCGGGTTGATTGAACTGCTCGCACAACAGGTAGGCCATGTTGTTGAGAGCCGGTCCCATCTGAGGATTTATTTTCAGAGCCTCGGCGTACGCTTCCTTTGCTTTGTCATACTCTTTAAGCGATTCATAAGCGGTACCCATCTGTAAAAAAGTGGCCGCATTCGTCGGGTTTCGCTGAAGAGAATCACGAAGGCTCGCCAACGCCTTTTGCGGATTGCCTTGCGCCATATGTAACCGGGCGAGCAATGCATACGGAAAGACAGCGCGCGGATTGGCTTTAATAACACTGTTCAGGGCCTGCTCCGCACCGTTCCAATCACGTTTAGCGAGAGAGACCTTCGCCTGAAGCATCAAAGCACCGGACCCGTTTGTGCTCGCCTTCAATTGCTCATCCACGCGGCGTTGCGCAGACGCCAAGTCGCCTTTCTGCAAATCGATATCAACCAGTTGTTCAGCCGCCAGGGCGAAGGTAGGCGCCAGCATGAGAGCTTGTTCGAAAGAGCTGGCAGCCTTGTCGATTTGCTTCATCTGAAGCAGTGCGGCTCCTTCGAGAAACCAAAACTCGGGGACCAAAGGTTGAGTGCGGATGAAGTCGCGATAAATCGCCAACGCTTCGCTCCATTTTCCTGAAGACGCGTAAGCACTAGCCAAAGAAAGCTTGGCCCGGACAGCTTCCGGTCGTTTCTTAACAAACTCTGCCAACGAATCAGCCGCTTCCTCCGAGGCTCCAGAACGCTGTTTCAAGTTCGCGCGGAGCAAAACCGCCTCCGGGTAATCGGGATATACACGAAGCGCCTGATCCAGTTTTTGAATGGCTTCATCCGTGTTTCCATTGCGCACGCGGGCGACTGCGGCTTCGTAGAAGGTCTGTGGAATCTGGGGATGCGCAGCAGTAAGCCGATCAAATTCTCCGATCGCATTCGTCACCTGTCCTTGGAGAAGCATTGTGCGGGCTCGCAAGAGGCGAATCTCATAATTCTGAGGCGCCCACGCCAAAACACTGGCGGCAATTCGGGCGCTCTCAGCATAGTCCTTTTCAGAGAGCGCGATCTTTCCCAGCAAATCCCACGCAGGCACATAATCTGGCGCTCCTTTGAGTTGTTCTTCCAACATGCGCTTCGCCTCCACAAAATTAGTGCCTTCCATTTTGATTTGGGTTAGGAAAAGACGGTAAGGAGAACGAATCGGGGCGTTTTCCACCGCAATCCGAAGGAACTGTTCTGCGTCCTTGGATTGCTGGCGTTGAGATGCGAGCTTGGCACGACACATATTGACGTGCGGTTCTTTGGCGTCTAGTCCGACCGCCAATTGGATTTCCTTTTCAGCGACATCCAGTTGTTTTTCGCGCATGGCCAGTTCCGCGAGCGCAACGTGGATAGCCCAGCTATCTTTTCCACGCTGAAGCTCATTTAGCTTTTGTCCGGCCTCGGCGATTTCCGCGGGCTTTCGAGCGGAATCAGCCAGAAGTAACATCGCCTTCAAATAGGCGGGGTTCTTTCCGAGGATGTAAAAGGCCTGGCTACGAGCTTCGTCGAAGTATCCCCACGTCACCCAAATGGATCCGAGTTGATAGCGCAGATCCAAATCGTCAGGAATGAGCGCGACAGCATTGGTTAGGAACGGAAAAGCTTCGCCAAGACGACCCTCTGCATAGTACATCGTCCCGAACCGGGCAAAGATCTTCGGATCGATATTCTTGCTGTACTTGCCGACATTGCGGTATTCGAGCTCTGCTTTGATGTACTCACCTTTTTGAAAGTATTCCTCTGCCCGCTTCATAGAGCGCGCCCGTTTGCTTTCCGCACTACAACCCAACAGGCCAGAGGCAAGGAGCAGACAGAAGAACGCGCGGACCGATTGATTGCTCAGGAGCTTTTGCATAAATGCCTACGGGTTTCGGTTTTTAAAATTTCAAATGAGGCCAACCCTCGTGGTAACGAGAGTAGGTCAAACGGTGATGCGAGCGAAAGTACGAAAACGTTGACGATTAAAACGCGTGCCGCTTAAGAGGCAATCAGGCGGACAGGTAGCTTATCTGTTCCTTCGCTTATGCTTCTGGAGCTGAATTTAAATGGCGCCGAATCAAATGCGTGGCAGAGCAAACGATTAAAAACAACCCTGCGATAAGCGCTGCATGAACGGGCTCGGGAACCGGAGTGACATCAATCCCAAGCGATAACGTATTAGCCGCCGACGAATTCCAACTGGTGCCCGCGGTGGATAAACGAACCCCGTAGAAGGTCGCGTCATCTGGTGAACCGCCATTTACGTCGTAGGAACTGTTGCCGTTAAACCAATCCCATTGATCGGGAGTTGGAGAGGTAGTTGATCCGACCAACCAGTATTTCCCGGCGCTGAGCAAACCGCTACCGGAAACGGCGACCGTAAATCGGTCAACACCGCCCCCCGGGGTGCTGGACGGCGTCCCAAGGGAAAACGGTGAACTTGCTCCCGGCTGGTGTCCGTTAATGGCACCCACGTCAGTATTATCGACAAAAAGTTGCAGGCCTACCAATGCTGGATCTGGATTAAAAATTCGGATAGTGAAGGTCCACGAGCCGTCTTGAGGCGTGATAATATCAAAACCGATCGCGACTTTGGCAGGGCCGACAATACCGAGTGAACCACTGTTCTCAGAGCTGCCGCCCGGATCGAGATTATTCAGGTATGTGATCGCCGCTGTACAGTTGTGCGCAAACGAGCTCGCTGCAACGAACAGCAACGAGAACAAAAGACGAACCACATGAACGCACCGAAACATCACACGCATCTGGGTACCACCTTCATCCCGTCCGTCACAAGCAAAAACGCAAGAAAGAACCGACAGCGGGGAACACAAGCGACTTCAGGGGAATTCGCCGGTCAATACAAAAAACATCACGCGGTGCGTCTGCGAACAGCCCAACGATGCAACACGCCGAGCGCAAATAAGGCAAGTCCAAGGAGAACGAGGGTAGTTCCACCTTCCGGGACCTCAGCGTTATTCACTACGTAAGGATCCACAAGATGCGAACTGAAGCTAGAACTGCCGGCGGCATCGTGAAAAATAGTAATGCGCATCGTCAATGAATATAAACCATCTCCGGGAAGAGCGCCGCTACTCACCACACTTGAATCATCTAATCCCGTCTGCGTAATGCTGCCCAATCGATTAACGCTCGGACGTGAAAACAATATATTTGCCGAATCCCAATACGTTCGGATGGAAGTGTTACCTCCCGCTGAATTCTCGCTGCTCAAAGAAGTCGTGAATGCATTACCAAGAAGCGGACCCGTAAATGATTTATCAGAGAACTCGATTAACAGAGTACCGGCTGCCGCGGACGAAACGCCGAGCGATGAGAGATTCATTACGGGATCCTGCGCCGAACCCACAGCTGGCTTTGTCTCGGCTGCTGCTACGGAAACGGACCACATATTTCCCTCAGCTCCAACCGCCCCGGAAAACGTAGCATTGCCATCACCATCACTGTCACGAACGGTGACCCATGTTGCGCCCAAGTCTGCGGAGATGCGAAGCGTGGGAATGGCGTGAAGCGAGGCGGCGGTAAAAAGCAGACTTAAGAAGACTGCAACAACTGAAGCTCTCACGCAATATTTCACCACGAGTTCCATAAGCAATGCACAGGCCACGCCTAACAATCCGGTCTGTCCTGTGCGCAAGTTCCTGTTGGGCCGCGGCTTACACGTGCCATTACATTTCGCTTTTTTCCCAGTAAACATCGCAGAGTGTAAGGACTGCCGACAAGAAGCTAAGTCGCGTTGATAGAGACGAATGGAGGAAAAAACATGGGTTCACTTCATCCGCCCTTCGGCCACCTTCTACCCATCGCATGCGGAGACGGGCGATTCTCCGAGCGGCGGAGAAACCACATCAGGGCGAAAAGCGGAATCAGGGAGAGCGCGAAGAACAGCGGACCGCCATGATGATGCAACGGACCGTCGATAATATTCGGGTTTACGTTAACGGTAAGCCATGAAATCGCAGTAACGCGGAAGCCGTTACGCAGGATACCGAGTGGGAAAATAGCGAGCGCGAGCAGCGCCTTTTTCCAGCCGGTGCGCAGAAACAGATGTCCTGCCAGCAAGCTGGTGATAAAAAGAACGAACGTGGAGCGAACCCCGCTGCACTCCTCAGCGACCAAGATGGCGCGCCCGGCAAACTGGAAACGCATGCCGTCGCGGAAAAAGGGCATCCCGGTCGATGTAATCATCCAATCCGCAGCCTCCGCGGAAGCGCGTTGCAGACCAACGCTCATGAAGTCCACCAAAGCCAGCGGCAATGGAATCATGAACCAGAGAAAGGCGATCACAAAAGTGTAAGGCCGCATGACCCCGCCGCCAAGTGTGCCGAATGCCGCGGAAAGAAGGAAGGCAAGGAAGGAGAAGGTGCTCAGGGACAGAGCGTCGTTGTGCGAGATGTGGCCAGACTTGCCCCAAATGAAATAGGCGGCGAGGGCAGCAAACCCGCAGAGGGCGGCGAGCGAAGCAAACAGCAAGGAGCGCGGATCCGGTGACAGCGCACCACTCGGAGCTAAGTCAACCTTCTGCCGGCTTTCAAGCGGCACTGCGGTGGTTTCTGGCGATGGAAACGAGTCACGGCTCGACGGAGTCTCACCCCACCGCGAAGAAGTACCTGATTTCTCCGCGGGCTGCGAACCGGCAGCACGTTGGCTGCGGCGGACCTTCCAAAGGTAAGCGGAAATAAAGGGGATCAGGAGGATGTGGGATTGGATTTCAGTATTCCACGCGAGCTTGAGCAATTGGTACAGAAGTGGACTGAAGCAGAGAGTAATTACGACAGCCACCACGAAAAAGATGCGCGCTCGCTGGCGAACCAAATCTACGAGAGAGGCACCAGTCGCTGATGCTGCCATGTTCGTTTCCCTACCAGGAATGTTCAGAATGGAAGGCATAAATCGAATTCGGAGGCGTCAGATCGCGCAGGAAAGCTCGTTGTGCATGTGCAGGCCAGCGGGCTCGGAACGAGGACGCCGCATGCAAGAGCGAGTGCAGTTCGCCAGCTACCCATCACAACCAAGCGCTGCGGCCAGAAGGGTCAGGCTCCTGCTCTAAGCAGAGCGGATTGAATGCGACGCTGACAGCCGGGCCCTTTCGGCCATAGCCAAAAGGCTCAAACAACTGAGACCTAACAGCAGCGCGACGCTGCCTGACTCGGGAACGCTCGTGCCGTTGACGGTGAAATTGTCGATTCTTTCCGTACCGCCACCGGACACAGTAGCGCCACCAATCGAAGTTGCCGAATTATCGGTCAAGCGGAAGTAAACGTTGGCTTGATTCGCAATCGACGATTCAATGCTGGTGAGACTCGGTGAAAAAGTGAACCCGTTATGGAACGCCGAAGAAGTCCAGTCGTTCAGAGCCACTTGATAAGCGCTGCCGACTTGAGTGAATGAGACTCCATCGAGGCTGTATTGCAGAACGAAATCCCGCGGTCCAGTGCTCGTACCCGCCTGATCCCAACTGATAGAGATCCCGTGATAACCGAAGGTGCTGAGACGGAACTGAAAATAATCTGCCGTTGTCCAGTTGTTGACGCTGAGCGAATTGGCAGATCCATTTCCCGCGGGCGTACTCCAGTCGGTGGCGCTGCTTGCATGAAAACCGGAAGCGGTCCCGCTTCCTGCATCGGCCGCCAGCCCTCCGATGGTGGTTGAATTATCCAGGTCCGCGGGTGTGTTGACTTCGAACGTCCATTGAGCAATCGGGATTGCCCAAGCTTGAGTTGCAAGGCCGCATACGATTCCAGCATGAACAAAGAATAGAGATGTTTTCATGATGCGCGTTGATTTGATTATTGGGAGGGGCTGTTTCACCGAGGGCTCGGCCCCAGCGGACAACGCGCAGAGTAAAAAGGAGGCGATTGCTGTCAACGATCATTTTCAAGAAATTTCAAAGCGAGTATTGACGACACCGCGAGATGCGTGAAACGCGGTGCGCGTTTGTGGATCATCATCGCGACGGACGAAGAACGGCAGGACAAACCTAGCAGGTGGCGCGCTGGGAGAGCGCTACCCTACCTGCTTGGGCTCAACGACGTAGCGACGGCGTCGCGAAACTTCTCGCCCAGGTTCTTTCGGTACCAATCCAAAGCGGTATCGAGTCCTTGTACGACGGTGTATTGCGAAGTGTACCCAAGAATGCGTTGCGCGGCGTCGATGCTCGCATCCGAATGGCGCACATCGCCTAGGCGAAAGTCCCGATACGTGGGTCTGAGTTTTTCGAGATGCGGATAGAACCGCGCCAGCCGGCCTCGCAGAATTTCAAACAATTCGTTCAAGGTGGTCTTGCTGTGTCGGGCGACATTAAACGTTCCACCAATGGCATCTGGAGAATCAGACGTAGCCGCCAGGATGTTGGCCTGGACGACGTCGGCCACGTAACAAAAATCGCGCGTCGTTTCGCCATCACCGTTAATCACGACTTCTTCGCCATGGATCATGGCGGAAATCCATTTCGGGATGACGGCGGCGTAAGCCCCGTTGGGATCCTGGCGGGGACCGAAGATGTTGAAGTAGCGAAGACCAACCGTTTCGAGGCCGTAACAGCGGCCGAATACTTGTGCATACAGCTCGTCGGCCAATTTGCTGACGGCGTAGGGAGACAAACAATTACCGAGGGTTGATTCAATCTTGGGAAGAGTGGCATCATCCCCATAAACCGCACTGCTGGAAGCATAAACAAAGCGGCGAACTTTCGCTTCACGAGCCGCCACTAAAAGGTTCAGTGTCCCGGTGACATTTACGGCGTGCGCGTAAAGCGGGTCTTCGATCGAATGAGGAACAGAACCGACTGCGGCGTGATGCAGAACAAATTGCACGTCGCGACAAGCGCGCCGGCATTCTTCCAGGTTTCTAATGTCGGCGCGAACCATGGTGAATCGCGTCCACTGTTCCGGGGATACAAGACCATGGACTTCATCGAGGTTTCGCTGATGGCCGGTTGCGAAATTATCAAAACCAATGACATGTTGATTCAACCGAAGGAGGTGCTCGACGATATTGGAGCCAATGAATCCGGCCGCACCGGTGACAAGCCAGGTTTGCGCGTTTCGATTGAGATGTTCCTGAGCGGATTTGTACGAGGTCATTCCGAAAACGGGAAATGTTTAATCTTTCAGTCTCCGGGGCGATGAGCTGGGCCATCGCGGCAAACCAGCAGGTTTGCCCTACCTTTCTGCTTGGCGATGGCAACAGCACACGCTAGACGCGTATGCTCCCAACTAATCAGGAGAAAAGAAGAAGCGCGAATAGATGTAGGCGAAGGCTTCGCTTAGCGTTTCCTTCACGCCTTCGCTGTAGCGCCACCAGTGATCCGCATCGTATTCGATGTTCGTGAGTGGGATGACACCGATCTTAACATGCGAACCGAATGCCTTCTCATGGAGCAATCGGCTGCGACGCGCATGCGGTCCGAGCGTCACGACGTTGAATGAAGTAAGCGAAACGTTATTGGTTTCGCACCAGTGGCGAAGAGAGAGAGCTGCGCTGAAGGTCCTGTCGCGTCGTGCAATCAAACCTGGGATGACACGAATTTTCTCAACGGGCACGCCGGCACGCGCCAGACGGGTGCGGGCTACAGATGCGTATGTATCCGAGATGTCGTTCGACCGGTAATCCGTAAGGGTGGAACCGCCAGTAGTGTAAATAACGGAATAGCGATCTTGATTTCGCTTTACGTAATTCGTCACTGCGTAGCGAGGAACCCAGCCTTCAATAACAAGGATCGTGGTGTCCACCGGTGCATCAACGGCGAGGAAGTCGTGGGCGTGAACAAAGGCGTAGGCCCCTCCACCGCCGAGAACCATCAACAGGAGAAGCCAGGCCCGCCAGGTAAGCGTCCACTTTTCGCGCCGTCGAAACAGACCGAAGCAGCGGGAAGGTGAATGTTGGGAACTCATGGCCAGAGGTGCGCAACGATTTCCGAAGCTGTTTACCGGCCTTTACCGAGTTTTACCGGTTTCTTGATTGTCACAACATACAGGAAAAGATTGCCAAGCACGTTCTCGCGAGACGACGCAGCAGCCCCGCCTATCATAGCCATGGCTCGACGGAGTCTCGCCCCACCGCAAACCAAGCCTCACGCAAAGCTCTTCATCCCTGCCAGTCGTGCTGATAGGGAACGTATTCCTCGGATGGAATACGTTTGCCGGTTTCCGCAAAATGGACAGTGCCAATCTCACGATTGATTTCGGCGCGCAAGGACGCTGCGATACCGTGCAGACGCGACGCGGGGATTTCCTCCAGGTCGCGTTTTTCAATTTCCTCTTCGAGGCGTTTGAGTTGGCGAGCTAATATTTCCCAGCGTTCGTGACGCTGCCGGAAGATGCGCTCGGCCAATGCTTCCGTTTCGGTCGCGCGGAGGTTGGCGATCTCGAACTGAAACTGGCGACTCCATTTGATGAGCGTCGGTTTGGAAACCTTCAACTCCATCGTGATCTTGTTGAAACTCATACCCTGGGAGCGCAGGAAGATGAAACGCTGCTGTGTTTCTATGTCTTGCATGGCGCCCATTATACGGATCTTTTTCGGCGTCTGACTTTCCTGGGATTACGCGACAGGCAGCAATAGGCAGCGGCGCGCAAGGAAGCGTCGTCCTCGCGCAACGGTGCGCAGAAAGATTTCTGAAAAAAGATTTGACGTGGGATCCGAACAAAAGCTGAAAACGAGAAACGACCAAACTAAAGCCCATTCGGCGGATCGCTAGCGTGCTGGCTGGTGGAGACCTCACGTTAGGCAGAATGCCAAAGTCACAATGAGGAGGGGTAGGTCGAGAGCAAATGTCTCGGCTCGGCGGAGTCTCGCCCCACCAAACCTCAACGGGAAATGGTCGGCGAGCCGCCGACCAAGACGGGCGAGTCGCCTGTGCTCCCCGAACGGCCGGCCCAAGCCTCGAGCAGCCAGCCGAGTTCATACGGCCGGCAGGTCGCGTTCAGTTCCAAACCACGGGGGTTTTCTGTTTGTCCACGGTCCGGAATCGCGCCCATCAGGCTTGCCAAGGTGCGGCCGTAAATGGCGAATCGATCCCGAGGCTTGGCACGACGAATAGAGCGATAGAGCAGGCCCGTGGCCTCATCGACCATTTGAAGCTGAAGTTCATTATCTGCCAACCATGCCAGACTGCGTTCCAGGATTTCATTCACGGCGTAGCCGGTTGCTTCGTGCAGTTCGATCAAAGCCATCGGTGCCATTGCGTGCTGATGGACGGAATAGATTTCAAACGGCTCGACAACAGTTCCCCGCGCTGCGTCGTAGAGCCACGGCCATCCTCCGTTACGACGCTGCATTGAACCCAAGCGATCCGCGATAATCTTCGCCTGGCGCGCGCAACGTTCATCACCCAGCAAACGCGCACGGAGCGAAAGCGCGTGAACGCTGTAAATTTGTGTCGCGAAATTGGGAAACCGCTTGCGCCAGCCGCGGCCGAAGTGCCACGCAAGACCCGAAGGAGATACACGATTCTGAAAAAAGTAATCCACGACTCGGCGACTGGATTTCGATTCTGGCGCGCCAGTCCCATGACTGTAGGTCGCGGTGCCGGCGATGATCCACGCCACCTCCATCCCTTCAAACGAATGCAAATCAGCGCTCTGGAGATGTTGGTCAAGACGATTAGCGAGAGTATCCGCAATTGCCGATTGCAACCGCACGGCGAGCCAGAGCAGGAGACCGAGATCGCCGGGCCGGAACTGGCTCGACGCCTGCACAGTGGCGTCAAACAATTCATTTAAGTTAATCCCGGGCAGGTTGTAACCGGCTCGTTGTGCGCGCTCCAAGCCCAGCAAGCACATGATGGTGTAACGCCAGGAATGCACGGGATGAAACTGGGCCGGTCGATTGTCGCGGGCCAGTTCCAGGCAAAAAACCGGACGTCCGGGCACCAGCATACGAGGCAACGCACGCAGGCTGAGATGAACCAGGCGCGCGCGGAGAGCGGCGTCCCGCGCTGGCGGAGAAGAAGTCAGTTCAGGCACGGAGTTGCAGCAGGTCGAGACACAAAGTTGCGCAGCCATTCCTCGAAGAAGACAAGACAGAAGAGCGGTTTGTGATGATTGGCTACACCCGTGCGATGCTCCTCGAAGAGCTTTTGCACTTTTTCACGACGCAAGTAGCGGAACATAAGCGATTGGCTATCGGTGAGGAGATCCGCAATGCGCCCTCCCATTGAGGAACGGAACCAGTGATCGATGAGCGTGGAGGAGAAGCCTCGCTTCCTCCGACGCAGAATCGTCTCGGGCAGAAAATCGCGGCAGACGCGGCGATGGAGCCACTTCCTCTCCAGCTCGCGCACTTTGAAATTCTGGGGAAGGCGAATCGCGTATTCGATGATGTCATGATCGACGTAAGGCACGCGGAGTTCCAAACCATGATGCATGGACAACTTATCCGCGTACATCAGCAACTCGTCGGGCAGCGCCAGATTCACTTCCAGGAAATTGAAGGCGGAAATTTCGTCGAGGCCTTGCATTTGCGGAATCAGATCGCTCCAGCACTCTCGCATGGCGCCATTGATATTCGATGGCAGAAGGCCGTCGTGGAACAATTCATTGATACGAGCGCCGGGAAGGAGTGAGAAAACATTCTCGAAACGTTCGACGCGATCAGCAGTCTCGAAAGAGCGCAGGCCCCGCTTCAAAGCTTCGTTGCGCCGAATTCCACCCAATGCAGCCTGTGTTGCACGCCGCACAGGCGCAGGAACATGCCGCCAACCGCGACCCAATTGCAATCCGAGGTGACGTGTGTAGCCACAGAACAACTCGTCGGGTCCCTGCCCCACCAGCGCAACCGTCACGTCGCGCCGGGCGCGCTCGCAAACGTAGTACATCGGAATAATGGAAGCGGTCGCCACTGGTTCTTCCAGGATTCGAGTCACTTTGGGCAAGAGTGATTCGAAATCTGCGCGGTTGATGCGTGTCGCGAAATTGGGCGCCTGTAAAGCTGCGGCCGTTTGCGCCGCATCGTTTAGTTCATCATCTGGATCGCTCTCCGCACCGTAACCGACCGTGAACGTTTTGCGCGTGCCGCCTTCGCCTGACATAAGCGCAAGCAGTAGTGCGGAATCCAATCCGCCGCTAAGCAACAATCCGAGCGGAACATCGCTGACAAGCTGGCGACGAACCGCCTGACGGTAGAGATGAAGCAATCGTTCCTTTGCTTCTTCCGGCGACGGGGGAGGGTCAAACGTTGTCGGAGCGAAATCCCAATAGCGAAATACTCTCACTCGCCCCTTTTCCACGATCATGGCAGAACCGGGCGGCAGCTTGCGGATGCCGGCAAACAAAGTGTGGGGAGAGGGCGTGTAGCGATATTGGAGATAGAGATGAAGAGCCAGGGGATCCAATTCCGTTCCACCGCCGGTTGCTGCGATTACGGGCCGAGCCTCGGAGCCGAAGTATAGTGTGCCTCGCTCAATCTTGTAATAGATGAGCTTGATGCCGGCGCGATCGCGCGCGAGCAACAACCGGCGGCGCTTCACGTCCCAGATGGCAAAGCCGAACATGCCGTTCAAGCGCTGAAGCAACGCGTCACCCCACACCTTGTAACCGTGAACGAGCACCTCTGTGTCCGACTTCGTCCGAAAAACGCAGCCGTGCGATTCCAATTCCGCGCGCAATTCCTTAAAATTGTAGATCTCGCCGTTGAAAACGACGCAGACGGTGCCTTCCGGGTCGGTCATCGGTTGATGCCCGCCGCTCAGATCAATGATCGAAAGACGGCGAAAACCAAAAGCGAGCGGCCCGTCGATAAACGTGCCCTCATCATCGGGTCCGCGATGCACGATGGTGCGCTTCATCGTCTCGATGACACGCTGATCCACCGGGTCGTCGGATTCGAAGTTAAGTTGTCCGCAAATGCCGCACATGGAACTCAGACAGAATTAACAGGATTTACAAAATTCGCGTGCCCGCGCAGGGAGCTAAGAAATGGTTTCCGAAGCAGCGCGCTGGACGAAAGCCCGAACACGCGGGTCGCGCGCGCTACTAAACTCGTAATCAGGACAGAACAGAGTTCGACACCTCAGTCGGCCTCACCCCGGCCCCTCTCCAATCCGATTGGAGAGGGTGACGTCTCACCGAGTCGAGGCGGAGAGGGCGAAGTCGATTCGGAGCGGAGGTAAAGGGCCAAGGCGCGAAACGCGATGGAAAGCCCCCAGCGATGCATCGGCACGCGATTCCAGCCCACGAGCAGTTGCCGAGTCGGAAACGCGCCGTTCTTCATCTGCCAGCGATGAATCAATTCATCGAGGCAGGTATTCAACAGAGCGTTGAATTGTGGAAATTGATCGCGCAGCAGGAGAGACAGATTGATGGCTTCTGCAAGGTCGTAAAGTTCCCTCCGATAAATGACCAGCCGGGGCGGTTTGGCAAACGGTTTTGGCAAGCCGTGTTCGTCGATCAGGTTTTTGAAATAGTATTCGACACCGCGGGAAATTGCCGCCCGACAACCCTCGTGACCGGTCAGTCTCTCAATTTTGGCCAGGGCCTTTAGAACAAAACAGGTGTGATAATGATCGATGAATTTGTCCCAGCCGTCATGGGCATAAAGCCAGGAGCCATCCGAGTTCTGAACGTGCAGGACAAAGCCCAACGGCCGCTGCGCCGCATGCCAATATTCCGATTGGTTAAATTTGCGCGATGCGGCGGTGAGCAGAAAGGCGCGGTAGGCATTGGCATTTACCACTCGCCGATGGTCCAGCGGAGAGTAAGAGCTGGCGAAAATGCTAGGCGCGTGCTCTGTCTCGTTGTAATCGTGCAACGCGTGTTCCGCGACGGCGTGCATGATTTCCATCCAGCGTGGATTGCCATCGAGGGAATGGACCGCATCAAACGCTTCGTACCCGTAGGGTGTGGTCGTAATAAGCGGGACGTTCGCGGGAAAATTTCCCCACACTGTTTCCCACCCAAAAGGGTAACCCCATCCGAAACGTTCAGTCTTTGGGCAACGCGTTTCCCAAAGAACGCCAAGATAATACAGCGCGCGGTCGTAGTAATGCGGGTCCCCTGTCGCCTGGTGCAGGTAGGCGAATCCCATCGCATAGTGAGCGTCCGCGAGCGGAAAACGTTGCGCGGGCCAAAAGAAGCGGCGCGTCCAGGGTGTGAAGGCTTCCTGAAAGACGAGGGGCGCAACGCAGAGCGTTCCAAAAATGCGGCTGCGATAATATTGACGCTTCGCCCAACGGCCGTAGGAATTGTTGAAATAGTCGTCAACGTCCCAGGAAGTTTCGCCGTATTCTGCAAGCCAGTGGGTGAAGCGAGACAGCGACTCTCTGAGATCCGGCGTACGAGAGCGGCTCACATTCTCAAATGCGGTGCGAACAAAGGCTACCTAATTCAGACGGGCGGGCCCTTTGGGGACTACCTTGGCGGGCCGACTGGGTTGGTCCAAATCAATCATGTAAGTGTAGGCGCCCGTGTAGCTCGTGCCGAACACGTTCGTCTCTGTTACACCATCATAAGTCACGGCCACGGCATTGTCTGCGAGTCTTTGAATAGTGGGAGCGCTCTTGCCAGGTTCCTGCGGAACGATCACCGTCATTAGGTCCCAACTGGTCGAACGCACTTTGTTTGTTACCCATAATCCTGCGGCACGGTCAAAAGCCCAAGATGAGAAACCCGCTTGCTGGAAAATGCGCCCACCACTGCGGTAAGGATTGAGCGTGGAATTGGTTTGCGAAGTCCTATAAACATTCCCGACCGATTTGTCCATGTTCTCAGTACCCGTCGCTACATAAACTCCGTATTGATTCGTCGCGTTGGCGAAAATGACAGTGACAGGAATGCGTTGCGGAAAATCCGTAAAGTTGAGATTGATGCCAAAGTTCCCGCTGCCAGTAATGTTTCCGGCCACGTAATTGAACCCGTTGGTGGCCAGGGAAAGGGAATTGGAACAAAAGAGCGTCCCGGCTCTGACCACTCCTTCATTGCCTGCCGCGCTGCCCAGTCCGTTCGCCACGTAGCGATAGAGCCATGGAACGTGCCAGCGGAAAGCAAACATGGAATTGGAACGGGCACGAAACTGATCGAAGAAAACAAAGTATTTAGAGCGGACAAAGAGAACGTGCCGCTTCACGCTGGTCACAACGTTGGACGTAACAGCCTCACTCCAATAATTGGTGAACAACCCGCTCAAGTCTGCGCTGCTGTAAACAAAATTGGTTCCTGAATTGGTGAAGGCAGAAATGCTCGCCGCGACAGGAATGCGCGGCGAAGAGCCGTAACCCGGTCCAGTCTGGCCAATACTTTCAACAAATAAAGTCGGGCTGGAATCCGGCTCGTAATCGTAAGCGTTTAGTCCGCTGCCCCCACCGTCCGTCAATTGCGAACCGTAAGCCCAAATATCCACCGAACCGTCTGCGTATGTATTGTGTCCCCCGGTGCTCCCGCGCGGGCTGGCACGCAGACTGAATCCGACGCCATTGGTGTAGCAGCCAGGATCGCTGACAGGAAGCGAGGAAGCCGTGACGTAACCGTCTTCCAAAAACAGTTTGCTGGTGCTCGCGTTCGTCTCGGCGGCGGGCAGAGAATCGATGTAGTGCCATCGGGCGGGCAATTCCGCCCACGCGTTCTGCGGATAGAGTTGGTTTGCGTTCAGATCGAACAAGCGGCGGGCGAGAGCACTGCGGCATACTCTGGCCATATCCAAACCCACACATTCCCGACCGAGATATCCCATCGAATCACCTTCACCGTAGGGTCCGCCATCACCCCAAGGTCCATGCAGCTTGCGCATTCGGTAGGGATGTAAACGACAATACCACTCTGGAAATCCTCGGCAGAAATCCGTGCGAGACAATTGCGCATCCGGCCACGCCGAATCCAGATGCAAGAGGGCTTGCATGACGCCATTGCCGGTGGAGCCTCCGAAAACGTGTCCATTGGCGTAGCCATAAGGCCCAGCGTGATGTGCGGCAAACCCGGCGAACGGTGTGGTCCGAGCTAACATGAAGTTCAACATCCAATCAAAGGCCATCCGGCAGTCTTTATCGTCTGACTGCGTTGCCACAATGATTGGCATACAGGTGTGCATGGTGACGGCAATGTGAGAATGAGGCAGCTTGGCGACGGAATAAGGCCACACGCTCTCTTGAGTTTGCGGGTAATTGTAATCTATTCGGCCATTAGCTGGATTGCCCGTCTCACTATCCTGATAAAATGCTCCGTAATGCGTTTGCACAATGAGAGCCGCGCGGCAGGCGTAAAGCAAATTGGTGCGCAGCCGGCCGTTGAACGTGGCAGTATTCCCATCAAGGTAGTGATACATCCAATCATAAGCTGCCGCCATCAAGGCAGGCTGGTGGGGGGTGCCAGCTCCGAAACCTATGTCCGCATAGGGGTAGTTGTTGGCCACGTTCATATACCATTCCTGAGCATGATAGATGTTCGTGACGAGCCAGCCGGTCATGCTGGCGTTGGTCCAGCGGTTATCACCGGAGAGCGCCCACAGATGAAGCACGGCACCAATGGCACCATATCTATCGTAAGCGTCGGGAGGATTGACCGTCGTATGACTGGGATTGGGCAAACTGTTTGTACCCCAGAGCGCGTGATTCTTAAAATACGCCGCATTCGTGCAGGCCTTGGCCGCATTGAGGACCGAGACAAAATCCGGTTGCGTTTGCTCCCATGCGTAAATACTGGCCTGCTCGCCCGCGCGAAAGGCGAAGGCGGGATGCACGCCATTGGTCGCGAGGTAATTCCTGTCCGCGAACATGGAACGGTCCCAGTTCGTGGCGCCGACCGCGATGGTGAAGGTGTAGGTGTTGGTTTTGACGGGCGTATTCGTGCGGGAATAAATAACCCTCCACCACATTTGCCGCGAGGCATTCGTGTCGAGCACGGGCAGGAAATTGTAAAAGTTGTGAAAGGTGTTTACGTCCGCCTGGAGGTTGCCGGTGAATGTGGAGTTCGTCGCGATCTGCAACCGAAAGGCATTGGTGCGATAGGCTTCCGTGTTCGCGAATCCATTGGGATTCTGGTCGCCGCCCGCAAGATGGCCGAGCGTGCTGTAGAACCAGGAAAAAATCGGGGGGTTATTGCTCACGATTTCGCCGTTGCCAGGGCGGACGTTCACGACGCTCGAATAGTCAGCAGAGGACGGAACTGTCACGGCGGATTCAACACCAATGCGGATATCGGCCGAGGCAAAATCAACGCAACCCAGCAATAAGGCCATCGTGAAAAGACGGCGGGAGATTTCAGCGGAACAGTGGCGAGACGATCCTCTTTTGCCGATGGAAACGCGCGCGAAGCTATTCAACATGATCACTGGTTGGCATCGGATTCCCAGTGGCAAAACTTGAACAGCGCGACTTTATCGGACCAAGGGCCAGGCTTCGTCGTTGCAGCAAACACAAGGGCATAAAAGGAAACTAATAGAAGTGACAACGAATACAATAAACGATTCAAAGAATTCTCCTTGTGGCCGCGATCTTTCCGCGCTCTCCGCCAGCCGCCTTCTGACACGGTTATGTTTAGCAGAAACTGCATTTTTATTCATCGAGGCCTTAAATGGACCCACAGATGCCAGCCCAGTGCTTTTGCTAAGGGCAACCATCCGACCGGCAAAGGCGGCGCATGCATGAAGCGCTTGTAGCTGCGAACGATTCTAAAGTCCGGAAAGTCTCGTTGGACTTCAGCAATGTCATAGACTTTCGAATATGGATTTAACGGTCCATCCGTGTTCCGATGAATGAAGTTGTTCATTTGCAGGTAACGCCATAATCCTTGACCGTGAGCATTAGCAACATGCTGACCGTAAACTCCGGACGGGCGACAGCCGGAGGCGTACAGACCAAGCAACCCCAATCGGCGCAGGACCGAGATGGAGAACAAATAATTCAGCGACCTCTTGGCATACAACATCACGATTAGTTCGCCATCCGGTTTGAGCACGCGAAGTATTTCCCGTTGAGCCTTTTTAATTTCCGGGACGTGATGCAACACGCCAAAACTGAACACGATGTCAAAACTTGCGTCTTCAAACGGGATTTCCAGAACGCTCCCTTGTTTCACGGCTTCGTACGTCAATTTACGAAGCGCAAAACGTTTCTTGACTCGGGCAACGGATTCAGGGGTCAGGTCGAGGCCTGACCACCTTGCCCCCCGTCGAATGAGTTGCTCTGCGTCAGCACCTTGTCCCAAACCGATTTCAAGCACACGTTTGTCCGTAAAGGAAATTTGGTCCAGACACTGGAGAATGTATGCTTCCTCCTTGTAACGAAACGCGTCGTATTTCTTGAAGAAACTCTCAAAATCTTGCCGATTGAGTTCAACTTGTGCATCACCACAAGGGTTCCGATTCCAAAAGTCTTTTATTTCAGCTTCCTGCATCGGGCGTCTTCTCAAGCACCTCTTTTTGGTGCGCTCTGTGATGGGCCAAGGGCAAGGTTCGCAGAATCAAGATTCGCGCGGTTCCCCACCGAATGCGGTTCTGCGGCGAGATCGTTCGAACGGCACAAAACATTTCGATAAGTGCGGTCCAGGGAATCCATAATGCGGGATCGGGAAAGCCTGGTGACGAAAACGTTGCGCGCGGCCGCGGCCAGGCGTGCTCGCTCCCCGGGGTTCTGAATCAATTTAAGCAGCGCCGATCCGATTTGATCCGGGCGTCGCGGTTCGACGAACAACGCTGAAATCCCATCCTGAAAAAACTCTGGAACAGCACCAACCGGAGTAGCGACAATGGCCATTCCTGCCGCGGCGGCTTCGATGACGACCAGCGGGAAGTTTTCGAAATAGCTCGGAAGCACGAGGATCGAGGAACTACTGAATTTCTCAATCTTTTCGAGTCCCCAGGCCGCAGACCGAAGCGCCACCTGCCGGGATAGTGAGTGCTCTTCTATGAACTCTGTCGCCGCGCGTACAATCCCAGGCTCGCGTTCGGGTCCTGCAATCTCGACGTGAAAGTCAGCCCTGCTCCGAAGAAGCCTAGCGGCTTCCAACAAATCCATGATTCCCTTACTCCTCTCCACGATCGCGAGTCCCAGAATCCGGTTGGGGGCTCGTTCGATGGGCATTTTCATCGCGGCTTCTTCAAACTCTTTGGCAATCGGATTATTTACCACGTGAAGTTTGGCCGGTGAGACAGGAATGTCTTCCAGAACCGCTTTTTGCCACCTGTTACTGAGGACGATTAAGCCATCCAGGCGAAGAAGTTCATTTAACGCCCATTTTTTCCGCCATGCCGGCAGGGTGCGCCACAAATCAATGAAATCGCCGCTATGAAAATGACCCAGCGTCTTCGCACCGAACAGCCGAGCGAATCTCATCAGAATGAGCCCTTTTTCCATCGCCCAACCCGAACTGATGGCGTAGTGCGCAATTTGCGGACGTCGCAAGCAAAGATGGGCCAGCCACCGAAAGCATTGTTGCACAAAATAAAACAAGTTGACCAGATTAAGCGCAGACTGCCGGGTGATCCCTTGTCGCCGCGTGGCATCAAGCTGAAAGAAATCATGTCGGTCTTTCAAGCCTTCCGAGAATGCCGCGTTCACGCACGAGACCGACTCTGTCGGATCGTCTCCTGTTGGGCCGATGAGGACTCGCAGGCGCTCGCGTCGAGTTGGATCCTTGCCAATCATGTTATCTGATCGAATGCACACATCGTTTCCATAGATCCCTCGACAAAATTGCAACCTGGAATTGAAACGACCACGAGCTTTGAAAAGGAGTCCCCTATGCTGCAACTGCCGAAAGCTCAAGGTGGCGTGCGATGATACTCTGAATGCGGCTTCCCACCGCATCCCATGTATACTTTGCCTTCGCCTTCGCCAGCGAAGCGCGACCGTAAGTTGCGAGTCTTCGAGGATCGCTCAATGCATCAATCATTGCCCTCGCCAAACCTGAAGTGTCTCCTACTGCAACGCGATATCCGTTGTCGCCCTCTTCAACGAAGTCCGGAACCGCCCCAATATCAGTGCCGATGATCGGCAATCCCGCGAGCATCGCTTCCACAAACCCCACCCCGAATGGCTCCCATCGGGTGGGAAGGCAGAAGAGCGAAGCTCGTTCGTAATATTTCGGCAAATCCGTTAGTGGAATCAGCCCTGCAACCTCCACGTTTGGCAACGATACGGCTGGAGCGCACCCTACAATCAACAAACGGGCGTCGGGATGGATCTTGAGCACGTCATTGAATGCCGCAAGCAATTCCGGGCCGCCCTTTCTCTCCCATTCACGTCCCACAAACAGGATCTCTTTGCGTTCGAACCGCGAGTTGTTCGCGAGGAAATGATGTGGAAGGGGGGCATTGCTTCCCGCACCGACACACTGTACGCGAAGGGGAGAGCATTGGTAATCACACATCAGCGAGCGGCTGACATGACTACTCATCGTGAAATTGATCGTCGCATTCGCGTAAATAGTTCGTTCGAGTTTGATCCACCATAAGCCCGGAAGCATTTTGGAATCAAAGCCAGGATACTGACTGTTCGCGAGTTCGGTATGGTCAGTGTACACGAAGTGCGGAATTCCAGGCACGGATGCATCCCACATCGACTGGGTTTGGAATGTAAACAGAAACTTCGATGAGCACACATGGCGTTGCAAGGCGAACTTGATTGCTCGAAAGGCCGCGCCTGTCTGGATCAAACGGTCCCGCGCGTCATTACAGATGCGGAATTTATGTCGATACAACGCCTCAATAACTCCAGCCGCCAAGCGAAAACGCGAACTAAGCAGCAGTTGCGACACGTCCCATGTGATTACCTCGTGCAACGGAAACTGCTTTTGTAACTGCAGGCCTATACTGTCGTTGATAAAAGAAAACGCACCGGACTTGATAAAGGCGATTTTCCTGCTGCTCTTCATCACCCGAGAAACGTGATCGGTTTGTTACAGAGTTGTTTTCTCATGGACGAAAAGAGCGTCACACCAATCGGCCAGGTTATTCCGGTACTGCATTTCATAAAATGTCAGCAACTGGAAGCCAAACTGGCGCAGGAGCGCGTAAACCTGGTCAAGCGAAGCTCCATCCTGATACATCTGCGAAAAAGTGATCTCGATAAGAATAGCCCCTACGTTACCGACCGTCATCATCTCAGCGGCGCCCCGTAGGACGTGAACATCAAATCCCTGTGTGTCGATCTTTGCCAAGTTGACCTTTTGGATATTCGCGGATTTGCAGTACGAATCGAAAGTAACGACCGGAACTGAAATCTCGTTGATGGTTTCCCCCCAACAGTCGCGACCAGGAGAGAGAAAGGAACTCATTACACTCGACGAATTTTCGAGCAAGATCAGTTCTCTCATCTGATCACCTAAGGCGACGTTGTTCGCGTGCACATTCGAAAAATTTCTTGAGACCGCCGACAGCTTCCGAAACGCGGTTGGTGAAGGCTCAAACGAATGAATAATGCTGTTTGGCAGGATATCTTTGAAGGCGAGAACGGATTGCCCCACGTTCGCGCCGACGTCAAAAATCAAAGGGTGCGGCTCATGGGAAAGAATCCTGACGACATCGGAAAACTTGTGCGTGCCAAACGGCGCAGTCCGAGTGCGAATGATTTGAAGCCCAGCAGAATGCGCAGCACGCTTTACCAGCCTTTTTAATGCTTCCACGTCAGCAATTCCCTGAATCAATTTGCGCTGCCAACCATGCGTGCAAAGGAAAGCGCATGTTTGGGTGCTTGCATCTGAATGGCCTCGCGATAAATCGCGAGCGTTTTCTCGGCGAGCCGAGCGCAGGAAAACTCCTTCAAAACCCAGGACCGCGCTCCTCGCGCCATGGAAGTGCGAAGGTTTTTGTCCGTCAACAGTCTACCGAGACGATCAGCCAAGGCGTCCACGTCATTCAATTTTACGATGAAACCGGCGCGACCATCGGGCACCACATAGGCGTTGTCTGACACCTCCGTGACGACGACCGGAACCCCGCTGGCCATCGACTCCAAAGCGACGTTGGGGGTGCCTTCGAACAGCGACGGCAGCACCGTTACATCACAAACATTGTAGAATCGTTCCACGTCCGTTCGGTTTCCTGCGAAGATGCAATGACTTCGCAAGTTAAGGTCATCGATCGTTTTCTGAATCTCTTGTTTGAACGCGACGGAATCACTCATGCCCTTGTAGAGTTCGTCGCCAACGAGCAACAAACGAAAGCGAAGTCCCTGGTCGAGAAGTCTGCGCGCCGCATTCAGGAACAAAGGATGATTCTTCTGGGGCTTGAAGCTGGCGAACATTCCCACCACCAATTCTTCTAAGCTGATGCCCAATTCTTTTCTCAACTCGGATTGCGGGCGTGGTTGAAAACGTTCCGTATCGACGCCATTATGAACGACGCGATACATAGACATCGGCTGCTTCAACGCGCGGCTGTTGAAGTTTGCGCCCGCCTTTGAATTGGCAATGGTCATATCATTGCACCATCGGGTGAGGCGGAAGGCAACGGATTCGATCTTTTTAAGCGTGTAATCTGTATTACGCTCGGTATCGATCACTACGGGCCGACGCGCCAACCTTCCGGCGATGCGCGCCGCGATGCCCGCATCAAAAAGATAGCTGTGGACCACGTCCGCCTGGACTTCACGCAGGAAATTTGCGAGGCGGAACGCGACGGTGAAATCAAATCGCCAGCGGCGTAAAATCAGTTTGAAGCGCTCCTTTTTTTTATTCAACGAATCAGCGAGCGGAATGTAATCAGCCAGCGAGACGACATAAATAAGGCACTTGTTCGGATCCATGCTGTTGGCGAGCTCGACGACCTGCCGTTGAGCCCCTCCAAACTCGAGGTCGCTGATTACGATGACCGCGACAATCGGCCGGGGTTGCGCGGCGTTAGAATGGCGATCAACCAGGAATCTTTTTTCGACAAGTGGACTCGCGGAGTTCATTCCTCTAAATTGGGGGTCAGGCCACGCGGCGGCGCGCTTGTGCCTCGCGGCTAAGAGCGCGCCAATAGAGACCGAAACCAAGTGGCACACACAGCCAGGCGAGGGTCCGCGAAGGTAAGTGCTGCACTGATTTCAGAAACGGCTGTCCCGCGTGCAACGAGTATTGAATATAGTGCGCGTAGGCTTTGATCTTGAGGTCGAGCGGTATGGGGCGGTTTGCGCGCGCAAATTCAAGCTCCGCGAGTGCCGACGCACGCGGATTATTAACCCCGATCAGTTGCACGCCCGAGGTAAGACCATCGGGCTGGTACTCCTTGAGCACGAAGACTTCGTTCACGAAACGAGTCCGGTAGCGCAGGCCAATCCGATTCCAGATCAACCCTTCAGCGACAAAATGGTCAAGGTCTTCCGGAAACGGAAACTGGCGAAGCACATCTGCTCGGAGGACGCTGATCTTTTCATCGCCGATGATGCGATAGCGCGTTTGCAATTCGAAATCATCCGAATCCAACACGTCTTTTGGAAACCGCTTGCCGATCACTTTTCCGTCCATTGTGGCAACAAGCCCGCACACGCCGGCGAATGAGTGTCGTTCTGATTCGGGAATAGTGGACCAGTAATGTAGAAATCGCTCGAACGCGGTCGGCACATAGATGTCGTCCGAATCCATAATTTGGATAAACTCGCCCGACAATTCAGCCACACCCATATTGACTGCTGTGTGCTTCGGCGCCCCGTCCTTGCAGATGAATTTGACGCGCAGCGGCCCGGAAGCTGACCAGCGCGCGAACAACTCGCCGGTGCCGTCCCTAGAACCGCCGTCCACGACAATCCACTCGATATCGGAGAACGTTTGCTCAACCAGACTCTTGTAGAGCCGCGGCAGAAGGTGCGCCCGGTTCAACGTAGGTGTGACGATTGAAAATTGGGGTCGGAGTTCGCTCATTCGATTTCAACCATGGCTCGATCGAGTCATACCACACAGTATAAATGCTGAAGAAAGGTCACGGAAGAAATGGCCACCAACACGCACATTCCGGAAGCAGCGCGGCAACGCCCCCCTACCGTACGGCTCGGCGCGGTCTTGCCGCACCCTGAGGAATTTGGCAAAGGTCGAGGAATTGTTGTTCGAAACGCGGCATGGCAATTTCAACCTGGTGGTTTTTGAGATAGTAACGTCGGGCGTTGCTCGATTGTGTGGCCCACCGGTCATCTGAATGAGCAAGCGAGCGAATAGCCCCAACAAAATCTTCCGCGCGGCTGGCCACCTCTCCGAGGTTAAGCTGCATGACGAGGTTATCCGGGTCGAAAGAAGTCACAATTGGGCGGCCATGGCTCCACGCTTCGATAAATGTGTTTGGAAATCCCTCGAACGACGACGTACAACAAAGACAAGTTGCCGCCCGATAGTAATTCGCCAACTGGCAGTGTGGAACAGGCCCAACCAAGTCGACATTCGGCAGAGCATGCGCGCGTACGCGAAGGTGCCGATCATAGTCAGTTTCAGGGATATTCGCAACTACCACATTAAAAGCGATGTCTGGCATTCGCATGGCAACATCGAGCAGCACGTCGAGACGCTTCACCGGATCCACTCGCCCGACCCACAGTACTCGTGCTTGGTCGGGTTTGAGGGCCAGCGGCGTCTCGGGACCGGGACCGGCGCAGGGCATCGGAAGCACGACACTTGACAACCCGAAACCGTGCGCCAGCACCCGCTGCTGTTTGGCGGTCTGAACCAGCACACGATGCGCTCGTTTCAAACCCCAGCGATATAGAACGCGTTCATAGCGCTTCTCCACAGCAGGCAAACGTGGGTCAACATCTGGATCGCTCGCCACTGAATACACAAACCTACGGCCCATCCGCTTCGCACCGGCGGCCACGACCCCCGTCGTTGCTTCAGCGCAGTTGTGATAGTAAACGGAAGCATCTGCGTTGCGCATGGCCCGGAAGAGACTCGTGCTCCGAGGATGAATAAAGCGCACCATGCGCAGTCCGCTGCTTTCCTCGCACAGTGGGATGACGCGCAACCCGTCTATTTCATGGAGAGTATCCTGCGGCTCCTTCCAGACCAACACCGAGACGTCGTGGCCCCGTGCCGCGAGCCACTTAGCCATAATAGCCGTCTGACGTTCCACCCCACCGAGATGACCCTGCCCCAGACCGGTCAAAGCGCGATAGGCGTAATGTGCAACAAAGCAGATCGAGAGACTCTTGCCCTGTTTCCGGCGTGCCGGAGCGTCTGCACGATTCAATTCTTCCCCCAACGCTGCAACCATGCCTGCAAAATCAAGACGTTCCAGATGAGTCGCTCCCAATTGTGCTCGCCAGAGGTGTGCTCAATCCAGCGAGAGCGGATGACCTTGGGATTGAAAACATTGTGCCGGTGGAGACTTGTTTCGGAAAGAAGGCTTTCCGCCCAATCACGAAGAGGGCCAGCCAACCACTGGCCAATTGGCACCGCGAATCCTTGCTTGGGTCGATTCACAATTTCGCGTGGGACATGCTTGTAAAGAACTTCACGCAACAACCACTTACCGACGCCGTTTCGTCGTTTGAAATTCGAGGGCAAACCCAAGGCAAACTCCACCATCCGATGATCCAGGAGCGGGGCGCGAGCCTCCAAGGACCACGCCATTGAAGCTCGATCCACTTTTACGAGAATATCGTCCGCAATGTAGACGATGAGATCATACAAACCAAACAATTCAATCGAACAGGCGCCTGGAGCAGAGAGTGGCGGGGCAGTTCTATCTCGACTCGCAGAGCCATTGCCCGCCAGCGCGAGATCAGGATTGAACCAATCGGCCGTGACTGATCTGTACATTTCCAGCGCGGTCTCCTGGCGGAGTGCGCTGGCGTACTTCAAAACATAGTGTGAGCGCAGCCTGCGCTGGCCCAAACCATGCCGGCCTAAAACTGCGGCCACTGTTTTGCATGCTCTATCTATGAGCGACTCTGGAACCGACCGGAGCATGCCGGCAGTCATTCTCCGGATCAAAGCAGGGCAACGCAACATCCCGTCAATGCGGGCAGCGGCTTGTTCGTAATGATCGTAGCCGAGGAACAATTCGTCTCCACCATCGCCGGACAGGCTCACGGTCACGTGTTGCCGTGTGAGCTGAGACAAGAGACATGTTGGAATTGCCGATGCGTCCGCGAAAGGTTCGTCGTAAATATCGGGCAGCCGAGGGATAATTTGCTGAGCCTCGCGAGCGGTCACCAATAGTTCCGTATGTTCGGTGCCGAGACATTCCGACACAACCCGCGCGTGCGGGCCTTCATTGTATTTCGCCTCCTGAAAGGCAATGTTGAAGGTGCGGACAGGGCGGGTCGATTGTGATTGCATTGCTGCGACTACCAGCGACGAATCGATGCCGCCGGACAGAAACGCCCCCAATGGCACATCGGAAATCATTCGCTCGCCGACACACCGCTTCAAGATTTTTTCGAACTCGATGCCTGTCTCGGTTTCCGAGAATTCGGCGTCGAAAGAGCGGCCATTCTCGCGCGCTAAATCCACCGTCCAATAGGGAACCGAGTCGTTAATAACTGTTGGCGATTTAAGCGTGAGAAAGTGGCCCGGCTGCAACTTGCGGATTTCTTTGAAGACACTCAACGGCGACGGGATGTATCCGAATTGCAGGAACAATTTCAGCGCGGCGTGATCGAGCGACAGGTGCTTTCCCCAAACCGGGTGGAAGGCCTTCAGCTCCGAGGCGAAAATGAAGTTTCCATTTACGCTTCCGTAGTAAAGAGGTTTCTTGCCGACGCGGTCCCGGACCAAAGTCAGTGTGGCCTCGGATTTGTCCCACAACGCAATGGCGAACATGCCGGCCATACGCTTTAAAGCGGCTTCGAGACCAAACCAAGCCAAGCTCTCCAGAACTACCTCTGTATCGGAGTGTCCTCGAAAAACACAGCCGAGCGCAGAGAGTTCGTCCCGAATGTCTCGAAAATTGTAGCACTCGCCGTTGAAAACAATAACGTACCGTCCACATCTTGAAACCATGGGCTGGTGACCGGCCGGAGACAGGTCGATGATGGCAAGCCGGCGTTGAGCGAGCGTCAGCCGGTTCTTTGAATCGAACCAGAATCCTTCATCGTCAGGACCGCGGTGCTTCAACACGTCCGCCATCGTTTTCGCATGGTTCGCCAATTGATCGGTCTCAATCGAACCACTGTTCCAAATACCTGCGATGGCACACATCCTAGGCGATCCCGTAAACTAATTGGCGGCCGCTCCAACTCATTCGTCAGACTGCGAAGAACTGGCGCGGCCAGGATCTGCCGCGGGTCAGGAAACGCGACGATATTTCGTCGAAGGCTCCGCGCGGACTCGTTGCGACCGCGCGCATAAAAAACTGCAGCGCACGGCCACGCGCACCCTGACGCCAAACCTCGCGGGCGACATCCACGAGCCGGTGCGATTGCTGCCTGTCCCATTCCCACGGTTCAACCTTGACTGAAAGATTGGTGAGGCTGCGAAGCGCCGGCACACGTTCAAGACGGAATGCCTCCCGCGAGCCCACGGTCTTGGAACTGTCGTGCAAACGAAAGCGCGCGAGTGTCTGATCCAGATAGGTAACCGGTGTGCCACAGGCAAGCAAACGGACCATTAACTCGTAGTCCATGCAGTACTTGAGATGCTCGCGAACGCCGCCGACGGCGCGCACGGCTTCGAGCGGAAGAAATGTGGAAGGCTGGCTCCACCCAAACTCGTCGGCTTCCCAAAAGCGCATGAAGTTCTGCAACGTTTGCCCACGGGCCTTGCTGCGTTCCAAAATACCGGTGCGACTGAAGAATTCCGTGTTTCCTGAAACGATGCTTCCCGGATTTCTCATCCACGCCTCGGCGACAGCGCGAAGCGCGCCGGGAGCGAGCAAATCATCCGAATTGATCCAATTGAAGATCTGGCCCGTGCAACGCGAAATCCCCTTGTTAATAGCATGGCTTTGCCCGCGATCCTTCTGACTCTCCCAATGGACAATGTGTCCGGCATATTTTCGGATGACCTCGACGGTTTCGTCACCGCTGCCGCCGTCCATCACGATGTATTCGAGGTTCGGATAATTCTGCTGCGCGACTGAGCAAATCGTCTCCTCAATGAACTGGCCCTGGTTGAACGAGGGTGTAACAATGGCAATGCGTGGCCAAGAATGCATGAAAGTTCTGCCGACCTTTTCTAGGAAGTAAGCGTTTCGTACAGCGCCCGATATTTCGCTCCTTGAATACTCAAGGCAAACAACTCTTCCACTCGTTTCCGGGCGCGCATTCCCATCTCCATCGCGCGAGCAGGCTCGGACACCAAGGCACGAATCCGGTCCCGCAGGCTTTCAACGCTTTTTGCCGACACGAGGAATCCTGTCTCCGCATCAACGATCAGTTCGGGTATTCCGCCCACGTCAAACCCAATAGCAGGCAAGCCGCAAGCAGCGGCTTCGAGCGCCGTGAGCGCGAAGTTTTCTTCAATCGAAGGGATAACGAATATATCTGCAGCCGAATAAACAAGGGGGAGCAGCCTATCGTTATTAACCGGTCCCAAATTCAATTGTTTTATGTCTTCATTCAGCGAGCTCGCGCCGTTACCGACAGCGAGCAACAAAACATTGGCTTCCTGGCGCAAACCCTTTATGGCCTCCACAAGAAACGCGAAGCCTTTGCGCGGGTTGGACAGCCCGGAAGCGGCAAACATGATGACACGTGCATCCAAAGGGACTCCCAGGGCTTGGCGCGAGGCTCCCTTGTCGCGAGGCCGGAAAATCGCGGTATCAATCCCGTAATGAATCGCCTCCACACGATAGCCACGAAGCAAGGAACTCCGCTTTGCCTCCTCAGCAATCCATTGGCTGCTGCCCACGGCACAAGTGGCGGCCTGGCGTGCCCCCAAAGCCTTGCGCTTGCGTTCCCAGTTGCGCCGCGAAAAATCGTGTTCAACTTTGGATCCGAGTTGAGGGCAGGCGCCGCAAGCATCCGTAAAGCGATTACATCCGGAGGTGTAATGGCATCCCCCGGTAAACGCGTTCGTGTCATGCAGCGTAATCACAATCGGTTTTTGGGCAATGGCCGGATGCCTGAGCAACTGCCAATCTACGAAGCCGGCAGTAAAGTGAAAATTGATGAGGTTAAATTCCCGAAACACATGCGCCAAAGCGCTTCCAGTCGCCGCGCGGGAGTCAGTGAAGCTCTCGAGACCGCGGGGACGGTCTTTGTAGCCTTTCAAGGCAGTTTTGATGAATTCCTCCTTCAACCGATGAAAAACCCGTCCGGCTAAGGAATGGTTGGATTGCCATTCGCTCACCGTTGGATCTTCGCTTCCCTTGCTGCGGACCAGCATATGCGAATCCACGCCCGCCTCCTTCAAGCCGCAATGAATGCGGTGCGCGGCTCGCCCTGCGCCTCCAAACGCATCGAAAACACTTACCTGCAGGGCGGTCACAGATCGCAAACCAGAAGGGGCGTCAGGCGATCACCCTGAGCTTTTTCGCGGGTACTCCTGCCCAAATCTCATTGGCCGGAACGGCTTTTGTAACCACCGAGCCGGCAGCGACCACCGAATTGGGACCGACCGAACAACCCGCCAACAAAATCGAACCGGCCCCAATCCACACATTGTCTCCAACGGTCACGCCTGTCCTTATCTCGTCCCAACCCAAATCCATGTACAATGCATTGGGTTTCATTGAATGATTAGACGCATTGATGCTGACGTTCTGAGCAATCATGCAATACCTTCCGATGTTGATGATGCCGCCGACCGCCCGAATATTGGATTGCGTTCCGATCCAGGATCGATCTCCAACGATGAGTTTTCCTTCGATGGTCGAGGATTTGTTCTTTTTCTGAACCACGAACTCGGTCCAAGCCCCGATACTCACCCGTCGGCCAAGCTGAATGACGGACAAGTCGTCATAAATCCATTGAGAGTTCAGCGGTATGTTGAGGTCTGGATATTTCCGGTGAATCGCGATGTTCTGTTTCCACTGGAAATATGCCTGTCGAAGAGTCCGCCCGGGCGGTAAAAGCTTCATGCCTCGATTTAGACCGCGAATGGCATCAGCCCGCGATTCGGACCTGTTTTCGGCGCATCGAATTCAAACAGGACCGTAAGAACGGAGGGAGGATCTGATGAATCACTTTTCTGTGCATCGGTGGCTTCCTGAGAATCCCGTGCTCGACAAGACTCTCGAACGAGTCACGAGTGGAATTATCGATCAAATCCTCGATAGAGACAGATTTGCGACTCATACGTCGGGAAAACTCGTGTTGAAGATGCATCCCCGCCTTTTCGGCAAGCAGCAGGAGCTTTTCGGTCGATTTATTGTGCCAGAACTGGCCAACGGAGGTTCTTCCAATTCGCGTGCACTCCTGACTCTCATGTGCGCGTATGAAGACATGAGGCGCACTGTCCATAACTACTTTCCCGTATTTTCCCATCTCCACAGACATCAAGCGATCTGTGTCGTAAGGATTTCCGTCGCGAATACAATCCAAACATTTTTCCCAGACGGAACGCTTAATAAGCAGAGAAGAAAAATGAAATGCGGTCTTCAAAAGACCCGCAATCAACAATTCATTCAACTCAAATACCCACCGTCCTTTTATCTTCGGCTTTTCGGCGGCAAACCAAGGAATGAAAGAACTGTGAATCCCAGTCAGGTAGCCCTCCTCCCCGTTCACCCAAATGCACGACCCATAGGAGGCTACGACGTCTGGACAAATCGTGTGTGATTCAATGGATTTTTCCAAGTGTTGTTCACCCCACCAATCGTCATCGAACAAAAACGCGATATAGTCACCGGTGAGATATTTCATGGCATCCAATGTTGACTCAATACCGGGCGGGATGGGTGGATCGCGAAATACGTAGCGAATCCGCAATTGAGGGAAATCCCGGCAAATCACGCCAGACTCGCGATTGCTCAAGTTTTCAATTACGACCACCTCTCCGATGTGGCTACCCCCTGTTTGTGCGGCGACTGAACAGAGCGCACTACGAAGCATCCCAGGCCGATTTGCCGTTGGTATAAAAACAGAAATCTTTGCCACGCTAAATGGAGAGCAGCCGCTCTCTGGTTCCTTCACGACAGGCAACGGGACTTCTTCTTAGAGAAGACGCCGATACCCTCTTTATCATGTCATTATGAAGCGGTTTCATGAGCTTTACTTGGCACGAGAAGTTCATAAGCCCGGAGTAGTTGGAGACAGTTCTTATTCCAGTTCGCACGCGTTTCGACGATGTCACGGTTGCGCTCTGCAATCTGTTGTTTAGTTGCCGCATTGAGGCTTGCGGCACGGAGGATACACTCAGAAACTGCGTGGACATCTCCTTTGGGAATGAGCCACCCATTTTCATTCTGCACCACCCATTCACGATTGCCTGGTCCATCGGTTACGAGTACAGGCAACCCGGTCGCCATCGCTTCCAGCAACGATACCGAAGATCCATCGCTGTGAGCGCAACTCGCGTACAAATCGGCGATGCGAAAGTATTGTGGAAGTTCCAACTGCGAGATTCGGCCTGGTCGGAGTACAGCATCATCGAGCCCGTGCCGATGAATCAATCTGTCGATCTCTGTCGCGCCGGATCCGTTGCCTAGAAGAATCAGGCGGAGTTGGCGATTATAAGAGTGCGCTTCAGCAAATCCAGAGAGAAGGACATCGATTCCGTAAATTGGCTCCCAAGAGCGCGTCGAAAGAATAATAAAAGCGTCTTTCCACCCCGGCCGGCTACGTATTCCCAACGAACTCGATCCCCGGCTGAATTGTTGCAGGTCAATTCCCCATGGAAACTGAACGATACGGTTGTCCGCATACGGAAGAATCTGCTGAACCTTTTTGCGAACCGCGTCGCAGTCGCACAGCAACATATCTGAGTGCTCCAACGCGTATCGGGTCATCCAGCGTGACTGTTCATCATCTTCTGAATCAACTAATATATCTGATCCCCATGAAACGATCAGGAATGGACGCGCCCCAGCCATAGCAGTCATAAACCCACATGACTGAACCGGACCAGCGTGGATTACGTCGGGCTTCAACTGGTTGAGAATGGCCGAGAATTCCGGCATCAACGCTAACAGTGTGCTGGTAGAGTGTTTGCCACCTGACCAGACAACAGAACGAACGCGAGCTGGCAAGGAACGTTGTTCGTAACCCAACGCGTCGTCTTGGAGTTGCAAAAACCACACTTCATGCGTTGACTCTGCAAGTTTCGATAGGAACCGGTAATCGTGGGTGGTGTAGTTCCGGCTGAAGTACAGAACTCGCATTTCAAGCCGTTTCACTCGAACATGGTCCATCGAAAGTAGTCGCCATATTCTACAGCAACGCGAAGACGCGACCCAAGCAACCTGTCCAAATCATACGGAAAGATTGCGTCGTCCGGTGCAGGCCGCAACACGTCAATTTGTTCCCGCTTCAATTTAGTGCCTTCCTTCAAGGACACAGCCGCGCGCAGGCAACGCCTTTGGACTACAGCAGTCTCTCTTTCGTTATCGGCGATACACTTTTGGGGCGCGCCGAGCGCAAACTCAAGTTCGCGGGTGCGCACCACCATTTCTCGCCACGTGAATGGTGTCATTGAGAAAAGATGATCGGGTCCTTCTCGTTTATTGTCATCAGTAAAGTGCTTTTCAACAAATCGTGCACCCAGCGTCACGGCTCCCAAGACAGTAGCATGTCCCGGGGTGTGGTCAGACAAGCCGAGACTCACCGATGGAAACACGGTTCGATACGCGAGCAAAACATTGAGGTGGGTATGCTTAAAGTTCTCGAGGCTTCCAGTGTAATTCGTATTGCATTGCATTAACGTCAACTTTGCGCCTATAGATTGGATCAAGTTGACTGCTCGCTGAACGTCACCAATCGTCGAGGCCCCCGTGCCCAAGATAATTGGTTTGCCGAGAGTGGCGACTTTTCGTAACATATCCGGCCAAGTAATGTCTCCCGATCCGATTTTGAAAACCGGCACGAAAGGAGCAAGCATATCAACCGCCTCAAGATCGTAGGGGGTGGAAAAATAATCGATTCCGGCAGCGTCACATTCTGCTTTGAGAATAGGGGTCCATTCCCATGGTAAGCTTGCTTCCTGATAAACCTGAAAGACCGACTTCTTCCACGTGCTTTGGTGCGACAGCCGGCCGCCCAAAGCGTTAAAACCATGCTCGCTCACGATTTTCAGGGCGCGAAAATTCTGAAACTTTGCGGCATTTGCACCCGCTGCGGCAGCCAACCGTATTAAGGCCTTGGCACGGTTCAGATCTCCATCGTGGTTGGCGGATATATCTGCAATAAAATAAGTCGGATGGTCATCTCCAACCAGCCGATTCCCAATCGCGAATTCATTCGATTTCATAAGGTCGCCCCACTCATGCTCTTAAGGCAGATTACCTTGCCTGAATCACGGAGCTTCTTAAACTTGATCAGGTCCTCTTGCAATGGAGGAGCTATGACCCCACAGTTCGTCTGAAGCTTGTCAGTTCTCAACCAAGTGTTTGAAGGTCTCCGAGCGCGAAGTGCGGAACGCTCGCTCGTAGTGGCTGTGACGAGCGATTGTTCACATCCGAAGAGTCGTACCACTTCCTTTGCAAAGTCATACTTACTGAGGGCCTTCGAGCCAGCCACGTGGAAGGTGCCAACGACGTCTAATTCCAGCATTTTAAATATTATCTCAGCGAGAGTGTTCACCAGAATAGGCGCGAAGATTATATCTGTAAACCCCGGTATTTCTCGACCAGTTTCGGCTCGACTTAAAATCCACTCGGCAAGACTCAACTTAGGCTGAAGATTCCACCCGTAAATGTTCGCGCGGATGATTAAGTGACGAGGCCCAGCTTCGCGAACAGCCGTCTCAGCGCCACACTTGGTGGCGGCATAGCAGTTCAATGGACTGACCGGATCCGATTCGACGTAACCACCTTTTAAACCATCAAAAACCGAGTCCGTTGACATAAATAAAAACCTCGATCCGGACCTTGCCGCCCATTGCGCCAGATATTTCGTGGTTTCAACATTCACACGATAAGCCTCATTAGGATGCTCTTCGCACCAGTCAACATTTGTGCACGCCGCGAGATGAACCAGTACCGCCGGGTTTAGCCGGTCACAAAGCCCTATTACATCCTCCATTCGGGTTAGATCAACGGGCAAGCATTCGACATTATCCAAATGGACAGCATGATGATTATAGAAACCTGTAACGTCCCACGTCCGTCGAGCCTCCAGTGCAAGGTTGGCACCCATGAGACCACTCACGCCGGTAATTACCATCGCGCTTCGCCCGTGCTGCATAGCGTCAACGTTGATTATAGGCCAGCGATGAATTCTTTAGTCATCGACTGGAGTTGCTCGATGGTGAGCCATTGGTCATTAGTGTTGCTAGCATAGGAAAAACCCTCCTCCACGGCGAAACCCGTTTCCTGGCCACTAAGTGGTTTGTGATGCATTGGAAACTGCGGCAACACTGCATAATATTCACCTCGATCAACTGTGTTGCGTCCCTCGTCTTCACCGACAAGGCTTTCATGAAGCTTCTCGCCGGGCCTTATTCCAACCAGTTTGTGGGTGCACTGGCCAGGCAACGCCGCAACAAGATTAACCACCTTCATGCTGGGAATCTTCGGAATTAGCACCTCGCCGCCGCCAGCCTCTTCCAGCGCTCTAATTACGAGCGAAACCCCCTGTTCAAGGGTGATCCAAAATCGTGTCATTCGCGCATCGGTGACTGGAAGCTCTCGAATACCTTGACGGATAAGGTCGCAAAAAAAGGGAATCACGCTCCCTCGACTACCCACGACATTGCCGTACCGTACTACGCTAAAAGATATATCTCGGTAACGAACATACGCGTTCGCGGCAATTATGATTTTTTCCATCGACAGTTTGGTGGCGCCATAGAGATTAATTGGATTCACGGCCTTATCAGTGGAAACCGCTATAACTTTATGCACGTTACGATCCAAGGCCGCTTCCACTATATTTTGAGCTCCAAGGATGTTAGTTTTCACGGCCTCGAAGGGATTAGATTCCAGCGCGGGGACCTGCTTTAGTGCGGCAGCGTGAACCACGCAATCAATATTCGTAAAAGCGCGCAATAATCGCTCCTTATCACGAATGTCCCCAATAAAATAACGAATGGGATACTTCGAAGGCGGAAATCTTTTGGCCATCTCAAACTGTTTGAATTCATCGCGACTAAAAATGACAACTTCGCGCGGCTTTGCTTTGGCGAACAAAGTTTCAGTGAACTTCTGACCGAATGAGCCTGTACCACCGGTAATTAGTATGGATTTTCCTTCAATCATAGAACGGAATTATTCGGATTGTATGATTCTCAAAATTAAAGCTCCTATTTGCTGGAATGGTTATGGTAAGTTGACCAATCCTCGTGAAGGGTCAATCAAACAGGTGCATGTTTTCCCAGACCTCTTCGCGAGGCAAAAATGGGAACATATCCTCAAGCGGACGTGTTTCAAATGTTCCGTCGGGCTTTCGAACGGACATAGACTTCGGACTGCGTGGCTGGCTCGGAGAGATGTTCAATTCACAAATAACCGCCTGCCCCTGAGCCAAAACCCCGGCGAGTTTGGGTTTAAGTTCCTCGTTGTTGACGATGTATTCGTAAGCTAAGCTATAGGCCTTTGCCAATGCGCGAAAATCAGGGTTCATTAATCCGGAACTGAAGTCCGAACCCACAAAATTGCCTTCGAAAAAATTCCTTTGTGTCGCGCGAATGGATTCATAACCGTGGTTGTTCAGTATGAAGATTTTCACGGGTAGCCGATTCGCACGGATGGTGAGAAGTTCTTGGACATTGAACTGAAAGCTGCCATCTCCGGTAGGAACGCAAATGAGTCCATCAGGTCGAGCAATGGCTGCTCCAACCGCTGCTGGTAAGTCCCATCCCATCGCTCCGAAATTACTGTTGGTAAAGACCCGTTGACCTAGCTTGACTTGGAATGACTGATAAACCGACCAAAAGTCCAAGGAATTACCTGTTACAACAACGGCTGTCTTTGGAAGAAGTTCCGACAGTACCCGGCTGAAGTAATAGCTGTTTACGTGTTCTTTATCCGCCAGATACTCGGGTACGATCGTCGGATATTTTCTCCTCCAAGATTCGCATGCCTTCAGCCATTCCGGGGAAGGAGGAAAATCAACATCTACCGTCTGTCGCTCAAATTCTTCAAAGAAGTCTGCGACATCGGCCGCAATGCCAAGGTGCGGACAGTAGTTAGGTTTCGCAAGATCGTTCTTATCGACACTAACCATAATACGCTTCGCGCGCGGTGCAAATCCAGCCGTGTTAAAACCGATGGAGCTCACTGACATGCTCGCTCCCAAACTTAAAATGAGATCAGCGTTTTGAAGCGCAAAATTTGCACGTCGTTGGCCCAAAGGGCCGAAGCGGCCCATGTTTGAAGCGTCTGTTTCGTCCACAAGATCGACCGTTCCAACGGTCAATAGTACGGGGAACTGGGTCTTGATCAAAAAGCGAGAGAACGCCTTATGGGCTCGCCCAAGGTGTATTCCATTGCCACCGATTATGACCGGCCTGCGTGCGCCCCGCAACATTTGAACTGCATCCGCGACTTTAGCTTCCAAATCTCGACCGGAAGTTAGTTCGAATGTCGGCGCGGGTTCGAAACCGGCCAGTCTTGCGGGTTCGATCTGGGTGCCTTGAACATCCAGCGGGATATTGATCCACACAGGTCCCGGTCGGCCCGTGGTGGCATGCCACCATGCGCATTCCATTTCCCAGCGGATAGAGTCGGGGTCTATCACCGTTTTGAAGTGTTTGGTCACGGGTCGCGCCATGTCGTCAATATTGATCTCCTGCGGCCCGAATTGCCGCAGCTTGGAAAAATCCGCCATTAAGTCTCGACGCACCTGCCCGGAAATAACGATGACCGGAATTGAATCAACGAAGGCCCCGGCAATGCTCGATAAGGCGTTTGTGCTTCCAGGACCCGTTGTCACAAGGCAGGCGCCAACGCCATTCCGAGTGCGGGCATAAGCTTCGGCAGCGATGGCGCAAGCCTGCTCGTGATGGTTACATACGTAACGCACTTTCGGATTGCGTCCTACCGAATCCACCAAGTGCATGATACCACCCCCTGTTACGAGGAAGATGTCAGGAACCCCGCGCCTCACGAGGAAATCAACTACGTAATCGGAAACCTTCATTTTCTGTCTATCCACGAAGCAGTTCGGCGCACACTATCCCGCACGTCGAACGAAGGCGCCAAACCAAGCTCGGATTCGGCGCGCCGCGTTGAGGGAATATATCGCTCAATTGGCTGATTCGAATCCGGTCGCTGCGCTACGATAATTTCCACTTTCGGATTCACCTCATCAGCCACAATTCTGGCCACTTGCGAAATCGAATAAGCGATTTCTGAACCGACATTATAAGGACGGGCCGGGGAACCTCGGAGCAGAATCGTCCAAAGCCAGACAGCCAAGTCTGCGCCGTAAAGGTAAGAACGCATCGGCGTGCCATCGCCATTTACGCGAATTGACCGGCCTTTGATAGCGTCCGCGATGAAATTGCCAATCGCCGAGGCTTTTCCCAGGGGAAGGTAGGGTCCTACGAAAGCAAACCCACGTGCTATCACAGTGTGTAAGCCATGCTGTTGATGATACGCGGTACAAAGAAACTCGGATGCCCGTTTTGCTTCTCCATAGGCGGAGCGGATTTCGGTAGTAGCGGGTCCTCCGAGATGATCCTCTGATAAATGGGTCAACTCCGTTGGTTGTTTTCCATATACGGCTCCCGAACTGGTTAACAGATAACGAGTGGCACTCGATTTAATGGCGAATTCCAGAGTTCGACGTGTGCCTTCGATCGCTTTCCAGCACATTGGGATCCTAAGCTTAGAATTCCACGTGGACAAGTTGTCGC
>JADMIO011101867.1_pt1 | contig 111438 bp, 114 predicted proteins | sample 8958161 | NCBI WGS metagenome assembly JADMIO01 (sample SAMN16585339, study PRJNA669376) | soil metagenome | isolation source: Crop rotation soil | place: USA: Cullars Rotation, Alabama | collected 2011
GACAACTTGTCCACGTGGAATTCTAAGCTTAGGATCCCAATGTGCTGGAAAGAAACGGTTCCCATTCTCGTTATGAATATTTTTATATGGGCTGCCATAAAAAGCAGCACCAGCACGGACCATGAAAGTGGTGAATTTTAATTCGCCGCCGGCTCTGAAATTAAAAGCTCCTTTGTATGCCTTACTAATGGTTTTATTCAGCGAATGCAAATAATCGGTTGTCTCCTGGTCCGGAGGGCCATTTGAATCGTCGGTGTAATAGGCAGACATGGGATAGTCAACAAACTCTATATCGGCCGTCAAAAAGCCTCTTTGTTTGGTAACATCTTCCACTTCGCGAAGCACATAAGAAACACTGCCAATTAATTTCAATGGTGTTAAATGCAGGTATTTAAATTCAGAAGAAGAACCGGTAACGTCTTCCAGCTTTTGCGTTTGAGTACCTTTATAGCCTTCTGTATTGGTTGTAATCTCAGCCGAGTTAAGGTCAGTCATCGAATACAGAGTAGGTGTGTGAAAGGCAAATCCCAGACGCCAAAATTCCTGCGGCTTGTAAATAATTCCTCCTTTCAGGTTAAAGCCCACACCATTGGTAGTCAAGTTTTGTGTGTACATGGCATAATCAAACTTGTTCAACTGATTTTCGGTGGCATCAGCTTCAATAAATTCCGATTGTTTTTCGTAATGCAAAATCGGAACGCCTATTGATCCGCCAATTAATACTTTGTCGCTTAAACTGGTTCCCACACCTAATGCGAATTCAGTAATTCCGCCCCATGAGCTAACGGTATTCTGTTGCAATAATCCCGTTGCTATCGGTGCTCTCGTTTGGAATTGAAAATTACCATTGGTGCCACCCCCAACTGTGTCTATCCAGTAAGTATTAAACGCAAGCGATGTCCCAAACGGAAAATTAGAAGCAACACTGTTGCCATCTTTGATATTCTGGTTTTGTATCTCTTCTAAAAATTGTTGTGAGAAAGAGCTTTTATTATTGCTGCCACGGTAAATAAAATTGCTTTTAAAATCTGCTACCTGATTCACTGCAAGACTTATTGCAGTACTGTTTTTCTTTCCTCTTTCGTTAGAACCAAACACAACTCCGGTGGTGCCGAATCCAAATTTATTTGTTGTCGTGTCTAACCTGTTACCAATATATGTAGCCTTTGTTTTTCCGAAGCTGAAATTTGGCGATAAAACAAAATCACCGGTGCGATAAAATCCAAGTCCTGCAGGATTAACAAAGGTTGCTGTTACATCACCGCCCAAGGAACCCATTGCCCCGCCAATTGCCTGAACCCTTGCTGTTCCGCCCTGCACATTCCACGAAAAGCGCAAAGCATCTTCCGGTGTTTGTGCATGCAAAGCACTTGCTGCACAACAACTAAGAAGAAAGAATAAATATCGTTTCATATAGGAAGTTTAATGTTATCAATCGAGGCAAAAGGATAACAGTTGATGCCTTGCGACCTCAATACTGTTATACCGTATAAATTGTGTAGATCCGTGATTAAAATTTTCTTACCGGTGCACTGCCACTGCTTCCGCTGCTGGATGAACTGCTGCTTGAAGAAGATGATGACGATGAACTTGACGTGCTGGAAGGAGAACTACTGGAACTGGAAGAACTGCTGCCTGAGCCGAATACGTTTCTTAGGAAGCCACCAGCATTTGTTCCGCTGTTATGGTAGTTGTCGTTTCCGGAAGAAGAGTTGCTGTAAGTTTTGCCATTGCTTCTTGGAACGTTTGAATTGTAGTTATTGCCATTGTTATCGTATGCATGAAGGTTACCGGTACGAGGCTTATTGTAAACCGGCACACCATATCCCGATGCATAACCCGAATAGTAAGGATTCTTGTAATAAGGATTGTAGTAATTATAAGAATTATAAGAATAAGGGCTGTAATAATCCCAATATGGATTCCAACTCCAATAACCCTTGTAAAAGCCATAATTGTTAATCCCGTAGTAATTGTTGTAACGATAATAGCTATTGTAGCTGTAGTAGTTATTACCGCTATAGCAATAACAATCGTAATCATCATCTAACAAATCGTAACGGTGATTACGAATTTTCATGCGCAGGTAGCGATCTTCCAGAGATGTTTCATCGTTTCGATACATCCGGTCGTCTTTTTCTTTTACACGAACATATTCGTCACGCTGACGTTCCGGAGAAAAATAAACATCGTCGGGAGTTTGACCTGACTTATATGCTGTACTACAACTTGCAAAAACAAGTACGAGAGAAAGAAAGGGTAGATAAGATTTCATGGCATTTGATTTAGAGGTTAATATTACTTTTGCCATCCGACAGTAAATTTCTGCTATTTTGCTGTTAAACAAAAGATAATTCAATTTAGAATTTTGATCCATTGTTTTTGTCATTTCGCTGTTATAAAGATACTCTGGAATTTCTTCAGAAACAATGATCATTAACGATAAACAAAATCATGAGTAAAGAGTTAACATCACGTTCGGAAGATTATTCGCAATGGTATAATGATTTAGTATTGAAAGGCGGTTTAGCTGATTATTCTGCAGTGCGAGGATGTATGGTGATCAAGCCTTACGGCTTTGCACTTTGGGAGAACATGCGGGATGTATTAGACCGTATGTTTAAAGAAACGGGTCACCAGAATGCTTACTTTCCTTTGTTTGTTCCGAAAAGTTTGTTTGAAGCCGAAGAAAAAAATGCGGAAGGCTTTGCAAAAGAATGTGCCATCGTAACCCATTATCGTTTAAAAAGCGATCCTTCTCAAAAAGGAAAATTAATAGTAGACCCGGAAGCAAAACTGGAGGAAGAATTAATTGTTCGTCCAACAAGTGAAGCGATTATCTGGAACACGTATAAAGATTGGATTCAATCTTACCGCGACCTACCCATCTTAATAAATCAATGGGCAAACGTGGTTCGCTGGGAAATGCGTACACGGTTGTTTTTGCGTACTGCAGAATTTTTGTGGCAGGAGGGACATACGGCACATGCCACTAAAGAAGAGGCGATGCAAGAGACAGAAAAAATGCTGGAAGTCTATGCAACTTTCGCAGAGCAGTACATGGCATTGCCTGTAATTCGTGGAGTGAAAACACCTGGTGAACGTTTTGCCGGTGCCGAAGAAACTTATTGCATTGAAGCATTGATGCAAGATGGCAAAGCACTGCAGGCTGGCACTTCTCATTTCTTAGGTCAAAACTTTGCCAAGGCTTTTGATGTAAAATTTTTAAGTAAAGAAAACAAGCAGGAATATGTGTGGGCCACCAGTTGGGGCGTCAGCACCCGGTTGATCGGCGCATTGGTGATGGCGCACAGCGATGATAACGGATTAGTATTGCCTCCTTTGATAGCGCCGATACAGGTAGCCATTGTACCCATTTACAAAGGCGATGAACAAAAACAACAGATAGATGTGGTAGCACATGAAATCATGCAACATTTAAAAACGAACAGGGTAAGAGTATTGTACGATGAAAACGACAATGCCCGCCCAGGATGGAAGTTTGCGGAATACGAATTAAAAGGTGTTCCTGTGAGAATTGCGTTGGGTGCAAGAGATTTGCAAAATGGTGTTGCTGAAATTGCACGAAGAGACACAAAAGAAAAAACAACTGTTCCTCTTGAACAACTCACCGATTATATTATCAATCTTCTCAGTGAAATTCAACAGAACCTATACAACCGTGCATTAGCCTTCCGGGAAGCACATACAACAGAAGTAAATAGCTGGGATGAATTTGTAAACGTGCTGGATGAAAAAACCGGTTTTGTCTCAGCGCATTGGGATGGCACCGCCGAAACCGAAGAAGCCATCAAGGAAAAAACAAAAGCCACCATCCGGTGCATTCCTTTAAATAACCCACAGGAAGATGGTAAATGTGTTCTTACAGGTAAGCCGTCAACCCAAAGAGTGCTGTTTGCACGAGCCTACTAATTATGCAGGAAGGTATTTTTCGGGTAGAAATAAACGAAACAGGATACAACTGGGTGCGGCGTTTTCACAGCCTCACATTAATTATCCTCGTCTTCACTTTTTTGGTGAGCGGAGCCACTATGATCACCGGTCTTTTTTATGTGTTGAAATCTGGCAAAAGCGGTGTGCTAATGAGGAGTTATCGTTGGCGAAACCTCGGTTATGTGTGTTTTGTTGTCTTCAACTTTTTATTACAGGTAACACAGATAATTTTTTACCGTCGTTTTGCCAGTAAATGCGTTACGGCAATTGATGGCAGCAATGCAATCCTGTTTAATCAATCTTTTCGGTGGCTGTATTTACAGTCCGTATGTTTTTTACTTCAAATTTTGGTTTCAATGATGTATTTTGTTTTCAGTTATTTCGTTTACAGATTTTAAATTAAATAGTCATGGAAGAAAATACATCTCTATTCTCGCTTTCTATAGATCCTGTTACCAAAACACATTTAACTGAAACGGCCAAATGGGCCCGGTTCCTAGCAATTGTTGGTTTTTTATGTTTGCTCCTGCTCATTGTTTTTGGAGTTGTTACTTCACTTACAATAAGCCGTTACGAAGATCTTTATACCGGTTATAACGGAAGAAGAAGTATGATGCAGGGACTGGGAGTGGGCATGGCGATTATTTATATACTCATTGCCGTAATAGCGTTCTTCCCTTTTTTATTTATGTTTCGCTTTGCGAGCCAAATGCGAAATGCACTTTATGCTAACGATCAGAATTTGCTGAACTCCTCGTTTCAAAATCTGAAAGTTTATTTCCGTTATGTTGGCATCATCACCATCATCGCCTTGGTGCTAATGGCCTTCTCCATCTTTATGCAAATAGTAGGACGGGCAATTTAATTAGCAGAGAGATAATTGTAGTCTTTTAACAATACTTCAAGGAAGGCTTCCGGCTCCATGCTGGTATCAATATGCAAATGTGATTTAATTTTTTCTGCTGCCATTTCAGCCATGTGATGATCGCGGTGTTTGCGGGCCGTATCAATAATGCCTTTCAGCGCATTGATATCCCTGTCGCTTAACTGCATGATCTGCGGGAACTGCGGCACATATTGTTCCGACACTTCAAGGAACACGGTGTCGGTAATTTTTTCGTTTTGCTTGGTGTCGATTAAAACCGTGTGTGCTAAAATATCGCCAAGGCGTTGCTGCTTTTTCGAATTCACTAAAATTAAATCAGCAACCAAAAGCGCAAGGGCGCCGGCAATACCGAGATAAACCTGCGGGCCAAAATAGGCAGCCAAAGGAATCAACACGGCTATTAAAATCAAAGTGTAATCAGATGTACGTATCAGCCATCGAATAATGAATTGCCCTATGGATGGTTTGCCGCCATTTTCTGATACCACTTTAATCCCCATGATTTTTTTGCCAATGCTCTGTCCGTGCATTGTGATCTCCATTAAAACATGGTACAATAAAAAAGGCAATGCCAGTACCATGGAAACGGCCCACATCATTACATCATTGTCTTCGGTAGGCCTCATGCTTTCATTTATCCATCGCAGGAATTTTATGGCAACAACTATGTAAAATATCTGTATCACAATGTCTATCACCCAGGCCGTGAGCCGCCGGTAAAACGGTGGGGCCGTAAATTCAATGTCTATGTTAAAGTTGGTGGCAATGCGAACAACGCTCATGTCTCAAATATAATAAGTCAACAAGCAAAATTCAAAACAAGAAATAATGGTTGACAGCTTAAAGGAAATTCACAATCGAAAATGGTTTTTTGTTTTTTTGTTATTTGAATTTGCCTCCCTTTTTCCTGCTTTCAACGATAAAATTTCGACATCGAAATAAACAAGTTTGCATCGCCAATCCCTGCTATGTATTTTGGCTCTTCAATTCGTCCTTTAAAAAAACGATAAACCAAATTTTATGATTGCCGCCAAAAATCCCGTGCCCTTCTTAGAGCACGACGCAGAATTAGCTTACCGATGGAGTGCTTCCCGATCGCAGGAATGGATAGAAAAAAATGGCTGGCTTGTTGGCTGCAACTATATTCCCGGCAATGCCATCAACCAGTTAGAAATGTGGCAGGAAGAAAGTTTTTCTCCTATGCTCATTGATAGAGAGCTTAGCTGGGCTGCTTCACTCGGCTTTAATACCATCCGCGTTTTTCTTCATCATTTATTATGGGAGCAGGATGCCACTGGATTTATTTCACGCATAGAAGAGTTTCTGCAAATAGCTTACAAGCACAATATCAAAACCATGTTTGTTTTGTTTGATGCAGTATGGGACCCGTTTCCAAAATTGGGTAAACAGCCCGAGCCAAAATTGAATGTTCACAATTCGGGTTGGGTGCAGTGCCCGGGTTATGATGTGCTGAACAATCCTAAGAGCTACGATGAATTGCATAGTTATGTGCATGGCATTGTTAGTCATTTTAAAAATGATGAAAGAATATTGATTTGGGATTTGTTCAATGAGCCGGACAATATGAACATTGCCAGCTACAAAGATGATGACTATGCCTTTCATAAAGCTGAGTTGTCGATGGCATTGTTGAAGAAAACAATTAATTGGGTACGGGTCATCAATCCTGTTCATCCCATTACAATGGCTCCATGGCAATACAATTGGCATTGCGATACGAAGCTTTCCGCTCTGGATAATTATATGTTCACGCATTCCGACATTATTAGCTTTCATTGTTATGAAGGCAAGGAGCGAACGGAAGATCACATTCGTTCATTGCAGCGCTTTGGCCGTCCTTTGCTTTGCACAGAATTCATGGCACGTCCTATGGGCAGCACTTTCCAGGATATCCTGCCTCTCTTTAAAAAATACAACGTAGGTGCATATAGTTGGGGATTGGTTGCGGGTAAAACGCAAACGCATTGTCCCTGGGATTCGTGGAATAAAAAATACGAGGCAGAACCGGAGTTATGGTTTCATGACATCTTTCGCAGCAATGGCGAAGCTTATGTTGCTGAAGAAGTAGAATTTTTGCGTGAAATCATAAAACAAAAAGAGTCTCGTTTACATAAGGTAGCATAACAAAAGACAAGAGATAAATTTTACGAAGCACTACCGGTAACGGTAGTGCTTCTTTGTTTTAACGTTGCACTGATGATTTAAAATGTGCATATTAAACAAATGAATTTTTAATTCCATTCATCCATCTGCGTACAATTTTCTACATTGGAATAAAAGAAATCAGGGAGATTGAAATTTCTTCAAATAGAAAAAATGCTGGCATATTAATCGCAATGTTAACGGCATGATTAAAAGTATAAATGATATCTCCTGTTCCTTTCTGCAAGAATTGGATTTACTCTGCTTTTCGCATTTGCGTTGGGGTTTTGTGTTTCAACGTCCCAATCATTTGCTGACACGCTTCTCTAAACATCAACGTGTTTTCTTTTTTGAAGAGCCCATCTTTAGTAACAACGATGAAAAGCTTCACATCGAAAATTACAATCAAAATCTTTATGTTGTTACGCCGCACTTGCAAGAAGGCCTGACAGAAAGCGAGGTGATAACAAAGCAACAGCAAATGATATCGCAGCTGATGATGAAAATGAATATTGATCGTCACATTTCCTGGTATTACACACCTATGGCGTTGCCATTTACCAATCACCTGCAGCCGGAAATTGTAGTGTATGATTGTATGGACGAATTGTCGGCATTTAAATTTGCGCCAAAAGATTTGAAGTTAAGAGAACAGTTGTTGTTTACAAAAGCCGATGTTGTTTTTACGGGTGGGCAAAGCATTTATGAAAGCAAGAAAGATGCACATCCGAACATTCATCCTTTTCCAAGCAGTATAGACAAACATCATTTTGGAAAGGCAAGAATTGTAAAAACAGAACCGCAGGACCAACAATCAATTCCACATCCACGATTCGGATTTTTTGGAGTGATTGATGAACGCTTTGATATTGAATTGATCAACAAAGTTGCGCAGGCAAAACCCGAATGGCATTTTGTATTGATAGGACCTGTTGTCAAAGTCGATCCTGCCTCATTGCCACAGGCAAGTAACATTCATTATCTTGGTGGAAAGAAGTATGAAGAATTGCCAGATTACATTGCCGGTTGGGACATTGCAACAATTCCCTTTGCCATGAATGAATCGACACGTTTCATCAGCCCAACGAAAACACCGGAATATTTAGCAGCAGGCAAACCAGTGATTTCAACACCTATCAAAGATGTTGTTTCACCTTATGGCGAAAACAAGTTGGTGCACATTGTTAGCACGGCAGATGAATTCATCAAAGCAGCAGAAAAAGAACTGAAGAAAAAAACAAGAAGTGCATGGCTGAGAAAAGTAGATGATTTTCTTGCCTTCAACTCCTGGGATAAAACATGGAGTCAAATGGTGCGTCACATCGAAGCCATTTATATTCAAAACGAATTAGCAAAAACAAAGACGAAAGGAAAAGCCTATGTTTGATTTTTTAATTGTGGGAGCAGGTTTTGCAGGCAGTGTATTAGCAGAACGGCTGGCTACACAAGCGAACAAGAAAGTTTTAATTATTGATAAACGCAATCACATTGGCGGCAACGCTTATGATTATTTTAACGAAGACGGAATATTAGTACACAAATACGGGCCGCATATATTTCATACCAATTCGAAAGAAGTATTTGAATACCTTGGACAATTTACCGAATGGCGTCCGTATGAACACAAAGTGTTAGGAAGCGTTGATGGACAACTTGTGCCGATTCCAATTAATTTGAACACCATCAACAAACTTTACGGACTGAATTTAAGTTCGGCTGATGTGGAAGCGTTCTTTGAAGCAAGAGCCGAAAAGATCGACCGCATTAAGACATCGGAAGATGTGGTGGTAAGTAAAGTTGGCCGTGAGCTGTACGAGAAATTTTTCCGTGGTTACACAAGAAAGATGTGGGACCTTGATCCTTCTGAATTAGACGCAAGTGTTACAGCCAGGGTGCCAACCCGTACCAATAAAGATGATCGTTATTTCACCGATACTTACCAGGCCATGCCTTTGTATGGTTACTCATATATGTTCCAAAAAATGTTGGGCCATCCTAACATCAAGATCATGCTCAAGACTGATTATAAGGACATCATTGAAACCATTCCTTATAAAAACTTGATCTTCACCGGGCCTGTTGATGAGTACTTTGATTATTGTTACGGTAAGCTGCCATACCGTTCGTTGGAATTTAAGTTTGAAACGATCGATGCTGAATATTATCAACAAACAGGAACAATCAATTACCCCAACGACCAATTGTACACAAGAATCACTGACTTCAAATATCTTACGGGACAGAAGCATCCAAAGACAGCCATCGTTTATGAATTTCCCCGTGCCGAAGGCGATCCATATTACCCGGTGCCACGTCCGGAAAATGCAGAACTGTACAAGAAGTATCAGCAACTGGCGGCATCTATGACGAATACATTTTTTGTTGGACGATTAGCAACGTATAAATATTACAACATGGACCAGGTGGTGGCACAGGCATTAACCACTTTTAAAAAGATAATGCAGGGGCAACACGAAACCTATGTTAATGGAGAAGCAATATTACAATCCTGAAATCTGGGGCGGTATTGAATGTACTATTAATCGGGTGAATGATGTTTTCAATGATCAGTTGATTTTTTCGAAGCATTACGAAAGAACAACCGATATAGATGCGATAGCGGATTTGGGAATCAAAAAAATCCGCTATCCTGTTTTGTGGGAGAAGCATCAGCCGACTATCGATGTAACGATTGACTGGAGTTGGATACGTCGAAGCCTGCAGCAACTTCAAGAAAAAAATATAGACGTTATTGCCGGTCTTGTGCATCATGGCAGTGGCCCTTCGTTTACCAATTTGCTCGATAAAAATTTTCCGTTTCTCCTGGCTCAATATGCTAAACAAGTTGCCCAAGAATTTCCCTGGATAAATTATTATACGCCGGTTAATGAACCGCTAACAACCGCAAGGTTTAGTGGATTGTACGGTCTATGGTATCCCCATTGCAAAGATGACAGGAGTTTTATGCTGATGCTTTTGAATGAAATGAAGGCAACGGTACTTTCACTGAAAGCCATCAGGGAAATCAATCCGCTGGCAAAGCTGGTGCAAACCGAAGATCTAGGTAAAACTTACAGCACAGAGAAATTAAAATACCAGGCAGAATTTGAAAATGAAAGAAGATGGTTGACTTATGATTTGTTGTGCGGCAGGGTTGATAATCATCATCCTTTGTGGAGCTATTTGCAATGGCTAAAAATACCGGAAGAAGAATTGATTTTTTTCCAGGAGAATATTTGTGTGCCTGATGTTTTTGGCTTCAATCATTACGTAACATCCGAACGATTTTTAGACGACAGGATAGAATTGTATCCGAACATTCAGCCAGGTGGTAATGGACGGCATCAATACGTGGATGTTGAAGCAGTGAGGGTAAAATTGAATGAACCCTTCGGCCTTGAAGTTTTACTGAAAGAAGCCTGGCAACGCTATCATAAACCCATAGCAATCACAGAAGTCCATTTGCATTGCCACCGAGAAGAACAACTTCGATGGTTTTATGATGTTTGGAATACATGCAAAAAAGTAATTGAAGAAGGCGTGAATGTGGAAGCCGTTACTGCCTGGGCATTGCTTGGTTCTTTCGGATGGAATAAATTATTAACCCAACCTGGCGGCGATTACGAACAAGGTGTTTTCGATTGCAGAAACGGAACCCTGCGACCAACTGCGTTGGCAAGATTGATAAAAGAAATTACAAAGGCCGGGAATCATCTTCATTCAATAGCTGGCAACAAAGGCTGGTGGAAACGAGAGGATCGGTTCTATCATCCTTCTCTTTCCAAAACAAAATCATTGGTCCCATCTGCAATGGAACATCTTGTATTAATTATCGGAAAAACAGGAACACTTGGAAGAGGATTTGCCCGTGTTTGCGATGATCGTTGTTTGTCCTATTATTTGATTGGAAGAGATGATTGTGATATCACTAGTCTTTCTTCCATTGAAAAAGTAATTGATCTGTATAAGCCCTGGTGCATCATTAACGCGGCGGGATATGTAAGAGTAGATGATGCGGAAAACGATTGTGACAATTGTTATCGAAGCAATACAACGGGACCCCATTACCTCGCTATTGCTGCAAAGAAAGCAGGTGTCAAACTCGTTTCATTTTCCAGTGATCTTGTCTTCGATGGTGAAAAAAGATCTGCTTATGTTGAAGATGATTTAATTAACCCGTTGAACACTTATGGTAAAAGCAAAGCAAATGCAGAGATGTTTGTTTTGAATGAAGATCCTTCTTCGTTAATCATTCGTACAAGTGCATTCTTTGGTCCCTGGGATGAATACAATTTTGTTCATTATGTGAGACGTAGTTTATTACAGGCAGAAACCATACAAGTTGTAAAAGACATTACCATTTCCCCGACCTATGTTCCCGACCTCGTTCATGCCGCATTGGATTTGATTTTGGATGATGAAAAAGGCATTTGGCATTTAGCCAACGATGGTGAAATAACATGGGCCGATTTAGCTTACGAGATTGCGGACCGTTTCGATTTGAATCGCAAGTACATCAACGCCGTTCCCTACAACGAAATGAATTTTATTGCACCGCGACCTAGGTACAGCGTGTTGAGTAGTAAAAGAGGAATTCATTTGCCTTCATTGGAAAATGGTCTGCGACGGTACGCAAACGATGAAATATTTTTCAGCCGCAACAAGATAAATACCAGGAGAGCCTGACAAAGCTCTCTTGTGTTGCCGCTTCAATGACACCGGCAATCAATGCTGCTATTTTTCTAAAGCAACGGAAGTAGATAATACTAAGCCTTCAATATTCTGAGCTAATTGTTTCATCCTGTAAACACGTTCCTTATCGTCATCTTCTCTTTGATCGGCAGGACATTCAAAATCACCAACGATACTTTCAAGACCAAGGCCTAACCGTTTGGCAAGATGAAAAACAAAAGGCCGCCATCCCCAGCCAATGTTTTCCGGTAATGTGTCAATGTAATGCAGTAGTTTTTTATTGAGTAGGAAGGGGCCGTAAGTATAATCAAATGCTTCGCCAGTTAGTTCTTTGCAGCAATTGTTGATCGTTGTTTCCGTCATTTGCTGGAATAATGGAAACGTAGCAAAAGCATCAGTCGAACGGGAGGCAAGGATAATTCCTGTTGATTCACCAGGCGTAATTCTTTCAATCATTCCAGGCAAGGCGTTTGCAAAAAAATCAGCCTTGTCGGGCTCCGTGTAAAAAATAAAATCTGTGTTTTTCTTAGAAGCTTCTGTCAAACTGTTTTTTACCTGGAACCAAAGCCCTTTCGATGGTTGTAAAACATGAATGTGAGGAAATGTTGAAAGAAATTTCAGGAAACTTTCCCTCGATCCACCATCCGTAATAAACACAGGGATATCAAGTTTTGCAAGATGCGTTATTGCTGTTTGCAAAAGCTTTTCTTCATCTTCATTTCGTGCCCAGGTCATGGTCGCAATTGCCAATTCATTTTTGTTCATCCAAGTAATTTTATTGTTTGAAAATTTTACTGCAAATGAACCTTAAATAATTATTCCATCTCTAAGCAATCAAAAGAATTTATCTTTCACCAACTTCTTTTATGAACGAAATCAAAACTATCGGCGATGTTATTGCAACGTTGGACACTATTGTAAAAGACTGTGAACAAACTCAGAACCGGGCAGGTTATTTCGCGGCTTTATACAAACGAATGACAATTGCCGTGAGCCAGGGAATTGCTAATAGTCGGTTTGAGGATGGGAAACGAATGGAACAATTGGATATGATCTTCGCTCAACGTTATTTATCAGCTTATGATGCTTTTAGAAATTCAAAGGATTGTTCATCCTCATGGCAAGGTGCATTAACCGGTTGTGGCGATCGTTCACTGATCGTATTGCAACAGTTGCTTCTTGGCATTAATACACACATCAATCTTGACCTTGCCATTGCTGCGGCAGCCGTTGCCCCGGGTGATGCAATACATACATTGGAAACGGATTTCAATCGCATCAATGATGTTATAGCTTCATTGGTTGATGATATTCAGCAATGCCTTGAAAAAGTTTGGTTTCCTATGCGCTGGATAGATCGCATTGCTACAAAGCAGGAAGACTCCGTTTTAAATTTCAGCATTGGTATTGCGAGAAAAACAGCATGGAAGAACGCCGTTATGTTAGCAGCAATGGATGAACAACAACAGGCGGGATATATTAAAACGATGGATACGATGGTGAGAAAAATTGGTGACAGAATCATGCATCCCGGTTTGTGGCCGCAAATTTTGCTGCGCATCATCCGCATGACCGAATATGAAAATGTGGCAAGAACAATCCGGTTGATTGATACAACGATAATTGAAAAGTGAATTAGAACTTCTTTAAACAAAAGGTCTTCTTTTCCTTGCCATTTAAGCAATATAAAAAGAAGACCTTTCTCGTTAGCAATCGTTATTGCATCTTCATTCCCAGTTGTTGTGCAATGGTTGTTACAGGCTGCACATTATGGTGTTCGGTGATTTTGCCTTCATCGTTTAATTTAAAAATGTCGGCATCATAAAATTTAAATTTTTTTCCATTGGCTTTTTGTCCCATGAAATCGCCTTTCCAGGTACCTGAATTTTCAGCGTAGACTGCAACCCAGTCTCCATCGGCAAGTACCTTTTCGTCGGAAATACTGAAATCAGGAAATGCCTTTGACCAGCTTTGCATAAATGCTTGCAAACTGTCACGGTTCATTGGCTTCATGGACCCATCGCCATAATCCTTTACATCACTGGAACAGAGGTTCATGAACGCATTAACATCTCCCTTTTTCATGGCATCATACATTGCCATTACATTTTGTTTGTTGCGTTCTAATTTGGCGTTGCCAGTTGATGGTTCCATCTTGTTGTTACCGCCGGTACTGTCGTTCATGCCTTTTACTTTTGAATCGTTGTTACAAGCAGCAAGAATAGATCCTGCAAAAAGGAAAAAGAAAAGCTTTTTCATTTTGTTATCGGTTTTTAGGTTGATAAATGCGGTGCTTAACAGGTCGCTGTTCGATAGGGGAGGGATGAAATATTTACGAAGGGTTATGCTTCCTGGTTTGTTAAACTTTTCTTGCGTATCTGGCGGATTTCGACAATGCGAAGTTTTTGGGGATCGGACTCAATTACATTCAGTAATGTTTGCAACATTTGTTTAATAGTAACCAATGCTCTTGCTCTCGCTTGTTGCCGCCATGAGGGGACCAATTCGGCAATGCCGTAAACCGGTAGCAAGATCACAGGCCACCAGTGTCCCGGCCCTAATACATACCATGGACGAATGAAACTGCAATTGATATTTTTTGACTTAATGTAATCTTCACCCTCTCTCCTCACCTGTTGGTAATCTTTCATAAAATTGGTCTCGGTCATTGCAACGCTAACATAGACGAAATGAGAAACACCAGCATAAGCTGCAGCATCAGCAGATGCTTTTACACTGCGCAAATCTATTAGCTTAAACTGTTCTTTTTTCTTGGGCGAAGGATGCGGCACGCCAAGCAATTGTACAAAAATGGCGTTCGGTGGAATTTGCTCCTGGAAGGTGGAAGCGTCGAATGGATCGGCAACAACAGCTTTGGCCCCGTGGGGTAATTTACCTTCGCTGCCTTTGCGAACGAGTGCTGTAACATCGTGTCCGCGGCTGATTAAGATTCGAATCAATCTTGATCCGATGTAGCCTGTGCCGCCGGTAATGAAGATGGGTTTCATGGTGGTGATTTACCAACCTGAAACTAATAAATTTTTTAATGTTATGATACAGCAATGCGGGTTAATGAATGGCTGATACGTTCACCTTTTGAATTCCCTTCAGTGTGACGTTGATATCCCGGTCTTCGGCTTTGTGCAGGTATTCGCTGATGATCTCCAGCACATCGTAATCAATAAAATTGCAGTGGCTGCCATCAATCACCAGCGAAGAGTCTTCGGGAATATCTTCGAGTGCATCACGCAACTTTACTTTGTTCAAAAAAGTCACATTGGAATTTAAGCGGATGAAAAAGGTTTCCTTCCCGTCTATTTCTGTTTTGTTCAAATTGTATTCGGCTTTGAAATTATTCTGCACAATAAAATAAATCGATAACAGCAATCCGATGCTCACGCCAATCAACAAGTCGGTCAATAAAATAACAACGATAGTTAACGCAAAAGGAAGAAACTGTTTCCATCCCAATCGCCACATATTTCCATAAAGTCTTGGACGGGTAAGATTATAACCCGTCACTAGTAATATAGCTGATAATGATGCATAGGGTATCAGGCTTAATACTGTTGGAATCAATAATACAGCCAGGCATAAAAACAGTCCGTGTGTGAAGGCCGATAGCTTTGTTCTTGCCCCTGCATCTACGTTGGCGGCGCCTCTTACAATAACAGCTGTAATGGGAATGCCGCCCAGCAAACCGCAGGTCATATTGCCTATCCCTTGCGCAATTAGTTCGCGGTTAACAGGAGTAATACGGTTGTGTTCATCCAGTTTATCAATGGCTTCAATACATAGCAATGTCTCCAGGGTTGCTAACACGGCAATCACGGCTCCATCTTTCCAAATTTCTTTACTTGTAAACAGCTTGCTGAAATCTGGGAAAGAAAGGTTGTTAAAAAGATTATGCGGAATGTTTACCAGTTGCGCAGGCTTTAAAGAAAATCCCGATTTTGTAAATAAAAGATTGATAACTATCCCAAGAATTACCACTGCCAGCGGAGCAGGAATTAATTTTAGTTTTTTGTTCTTGCTTCGTTGCAGAAACAGCATGGCAGCCAATGAAACAACGGTGATTAAAATGGCTAGTCGAACAGTGTGAGTATTGAGTTGTTTGAAGTGTGCTGAGAAATTTTTGTAGGTAAACAAATTCAAAAATCCGCTTTGCCAAAAATCGGGTTGATCATATCCCAGGGCATAGGGAATTTGCTTGGCAATGAGTATGATCCCAATAGCAGCTAACATGCCCTTGATAACTGCCGAAGGAAAGTAATTGGCAATGCTGCCTAATTTCAATACACCCAATAAAATTTGAAACGAACCCGCAACAATAACAGCCAATAAAAAAATCTGAAAGCTGCCCAATGAAACGATTGATGCCGCAACAACGGTGGATAAACCTGCGGCCGGACCTGAAACGGCCAACGCAGAACCACTGATCAACGAAACAACCAGTCCGCCAACAATACCGGATATTATGCCAGAATACAACGGGGCACCGGAAGCCAGCGCAATTCCCATGCAAAGCGGTAAGGCAACTAAAAACACAGAGAGGCCGGCTGGCAAATCGTATTTGAACCAAAGAAGGCGATAGTACTTGATTTTTCTTTTCACGAGGATATTGTAATTAAATTTTATTGCAAAAGTCGCGATTCAATTTTCTTTATGGCTGACGAAAAGTTTGTTTAAAGAAAATCATTATCATCGATAATGTCAAGAGATTGCGTTATGAGAGTAATGTGAAAACAATGAATAAGCAAGTGATCTCGTAAAAAAAACATCACCGGCTTATCGTTTCCGTTAAAAAGCATGTTGCCGTAGATTAATTAGCTGTGCTTTCATTGCAAACATTCATTCGCATGAGTAAGTAAAACCATCGGCAGAAACTTTACATTTGTCTTTCTTCAACACCAATCTTTTGTGACCCGCTGTTACTGTTCCATTGTCTTCAACTGTCCTTTCGTTGTTATAAAATTCATTGGGCTTGCCTTCTTTCACATGCAAAAAAGTTACGGGCCAATCCTTGTTTTTATATTTTAACCGCAGCACGCCTTTGTCCGACACAAGCACTTCTGCTTCTATCCAATCTGTCTTAAAAGGTTTAGGTTCCTTGCCTTCATTTTGTTGAAGAAGATGGTTGCCTTCAACTTTAAACCGGCTGGAGAAATCAGGCAGCGTCGGGTAGAACCATTCTCCTTCCAGCCATGAAAATTTTTTTACAGAGGCTTCCGTCCAGGTTTCACCGGGAAAAGCATCGGGCACTTCCACGGTATTCATCCCTTTAAACCAACTAAACGTTGAAGCTAGGTAAGGCACGATGCCCAACGCAGCGGCGATCAGGCCAAGCGCAATAATGTGTCGTTTTATTGCGGGTATCAGGTTCTGAAAAAATCGTTTTGTTTTTTCTTTAAATGAAGTTTTTTTTGGATTGGCCATAGCGCAGATTGTTAGCAATAATAATGTTGGTTCATGCGACAAATCTGAAATTGTTGAATGAACATATCGTCTACAACGGCATCATTACGGCAAAGCTTTGTTCACGTATTGAAGTTAAGAATTTCGTTTGGCTTCCATCGCAGCGCCGTTAACTTGCACGTTTCGGTTTCTTTTCTCTTTTCTTTTCCGAGATAGATTTGACGATGGTCTTTCCCTTAACAATTTGTTTTTGATCTTTCACCTTAGCCAGCGAGTTGGCATAGGCTTCTTTGAGAAGTTGTTTGATATATGGTTTTGGAAAACTGCTTTTATCTTTTACAAGTAGATATCGGTATTGCTTTCCTTCGCCTGAAAGTATTTTATCCGGGTCTGCAATTTCATTGCCCCAATAAAAACCAAAATGAACATTTTTGCTGGTACGGCCAATAGCAATAGAACAAAAAGTGTGTCCAACCTTATCCGTCGGCGACCAGCCAAATGCCACCGCATTGTAGTTGTCGTAAATTAATTCATTGGTTTGCGGATACAAGTCCCAGACAAAATCCCTGAGCCAGAGAACCAAGCCTGTAATTTCTTCGCCGAATGGGGTAAGAAATTTTATGAGGTCCGCTGTTTGGTCTTTGCTCATGGCGTTGTTTAATGAAGCACTGAGATAAATGTTTAAAAGATCGACGGAGTTTAAACGTTTTATCCACCTAAAGATAATTGATGAGATTTTTATTCAGCAATTATCATTTAATAACAACTGCTTCATAAGTAAATCTTCAAGAGATAAAATTTAAAACCATTTGCCTCTTCTCTTATCCCAGGTTGTGAAGCCGACTTTAAACTGTATGGGGTTACTGAATTTATTGGCAACAGAAGTGACGATGTAAACACCAAGTTTAAACTTATCCAATGGATTGAAAGGTGATTGAAAAGCCCTTTCCACGCCGGCAAATAATTCAGCATAGCGAAGGTTACGTTCCTGTGTAACGAGAAAACCGGTGCCGCCAATTTCACGCAGCTTTAATTTTTTCAGCAAGGGAATTTTATTCAGCAAAAAGCCATTGAATTCATGAACAAGATGTCCTTCGTAAAAACGTTTAAAAATCGGGAATGTAGAGTCCAATGCCTGGAAAGATTTATTGGGGTTCATAAACAACAAAGGGTCGCCGCGACGCTGAAACTGGTAATCGATCAAACGTAAATCGTTTGTGTTTAAAAAGCTTCCCGTCTTCACCGTGTATTTTGAAACGCCAATTAATCCCAAATTCAATTCCTGCTGCAGGCCAAACTCTATGTAATCAAAATCAACATCAGAAGCCAATATATTTTTAATGCCTTTACGCCATTCAACAAACGCTGTCGGCCATTTGGAACCAAGAATAATTTTCTCCAGCGGCTCTCTTCTGTATTTCTGAAATGGTGTGTATTCCAATCTTACTTTTCCGTACAATGCGTTGTAAGGTTGAAAAGGAATGGGTTGATTATTGTTTAACACACTGCCCAATAAACTGTCCACCAACCTGCCGGTTTTATAATTACTTACCGACCGTCGAAGTGCAATGCCCAACTCGTTGCGAAGAAACAAGCCGTTCACGATTTCTAATCCATGACCAACGCCCAACTCGTTATTCAAATAAATATTGCTTCGCTTAATCATGTTGATGTAAGCATCGCCTTCGAAAATAAACTGGAACTCACGTTTGGCAGAGATGGTGTAATAACCGCGATTAAAAGGATTGTACATGCGGTTCAAATCCAAAGAACCGTTAACGTCTTTGTTGCGCAGGCCATAGCTTACACTGGTGTTGAAAAAAATGTTTTTACGGTTATGATAAAATTTTCCATAGCCCACAGATGCATTGATACGTCCGCCGCCAAATGCAAACGGTGAGTACAAAGAGATCAATGGCGGAAGGTACCAGCTTCTTTCCTTCTGCCGGTCATATAAAGTTTGTCCAAAGAACCCAATCTTCTTCCACGTAATGCGATTGATTTCACGGGCAATAGAATCCTTGTATGCTTCGGTTTGCGTAATGGCATAAAGCGAATCGCGGTAGCGAACAAATTCAGCTTCTTTTACCGACAAGCTTTTTCTTCTTGCCGTATTCCAAAACACACTATCACGTTCGTATGCTTTTTGCGTGGTGATGCTTACTTCACTGTTGAAATGTCTTCTGTCAAACTGCTTGTCTAATTCATAACCGGAGTAGTTAACAATTGTTTGTCCTTCTATTCGATTGCGTTTGCCGTCAGCATAGTAAGTAAACTTTTGCTGGTTCAGCATCCAGGCTTTGTTGTTGATGTAATCGTACTGTTGCTCAACTTCAAAAAAATTATATTCCTGAAGATGGTATTCCGGAAAACGGAAGCGGCAATACAAAATATTCCAGGTGCTGTCCGATATGGTTAGTTCGCCTTCAATGGTAGCATTGGTTAGTGCACGGGGGCGAACAGAGATGGTGTATAATTTTTCCTTGCCCCGTCGTTCAATGTGCAATGTTTTGAATTTATACGCTACTAACCCAGTGTTACTAACCGGTGATACAAATGGGGTGGGAGAGATGGAAGGAATTGTAATTAAGTTGTTGTAAAAATTAAAATCACCATCAGTCACGGAAGTATAAAAAAGCTTTTTTGGTTCACCGCTAACTTTCACACCAAGTCTTTCTTCTTTAATTCGATTGGCGGCGTCTCGGTCAACTTTTAATAAAATTTCCTGCAGCGATACAACTGATGGCTCTACTGGTTTGTAAGTAGAATCATCATCTTTTTTCTCAGCAAACGTGGAGTCTTTCTGAATGGCTTTGATATAGGCTCTGTACGAATAATTCTGAACTACATTGTTGACGCTATCCTTGTGCTCAACCAACTTTTTCATAATTTCTTCAGCCCTGTCCTTGAGTTTTATTTTGATGACGACTTCCGATAAAGTGTTTTTTTCTTCATCGTCTTCAAGAATGACGTTCTGCAATGTTTCATCGTTTACCACCATCGGCAGGATGGTTGTTCTGTAGCCCACCATGCTTACAATAATCTCGTAAGTGCCTTTGCTGATGAAGAGTTCATAGCTACCGTCTTCTTTTGATAGTGTGCCGACCGAAGATGTTTTTAAATGCACACTCACATTAGGCAAAGGCTCCAGCTTTTTGTTGGTAATTCTTCCATACACCCTTACTACCTGCGCTTGTGCCGCAAGTGCAAAGAAGAAGCTTATCACCAGTAAAAAAATCGAACGCCGTAGCATCATTGGCATAGCGGACAAATTTCTATTTTTTATGCAGGGCAACGCAAAGTTTTGTTTGATTTCAAGATGTTTTAACAAAAGGGAGAAAATAAAAGTTGACAATAAATTTTTATGTAGCCAGCGATAGTAATTCTTATCATCGTCTCTTGCGTCGCACTCTTGTGCGTTCGGAACTTTATTCAGCGGCTCATAGCTTCTCACTTTACCTAACATCTTACTACTGTAACCTATGTTCTTATCATTGCAACGAAGGAGTAATCTTTGAATTGTGATTAAGAGAACCGTTTAACCCGTTTTACTTTATTAAAAGTCGTTTCCAAAGCAGCGCACAAATCCCCCTTTCCTCGGGATGACAAGTTAGAGGCGCTATGGTAGCAGAGAGTTTGCATGTTGAAGATGTACAATTATGCTGAGTAGCATTGTTGCAGTACAAGAGTGCGACGCAACAGAAGTTTAATAGCAGCACAAAAGCTCAGTATATAAAAAAGAAAAACAGCATTTAATACATATCGCGGTTGGAAAGAGCCGTAAAGCAACCAGCCTTTGTATGTTAGAAAGTTCCCCCGCTGAAAGGGGGCGGAGAGGCTTCGTATAAACGCAACTTGTTTCTCAATTCACTCACTTCTTTTTGCATTTCCTCCATGCGAAGCAACAGGTGTTGAATAGCATCGATGCCTTCGAGGTTGATGTGCAAATCGTAATGCAGTCGCACCAACTTTTCCAGTTCATTGAGTTGCTCTGCATCTAAAAAATAATCTTCCTCACTTTCGGTTACTTCAATTATCCCGTATTCACGCAACGAATGAATAAAGGAGATTTCTATGCGATGATGCAAACAAAAATCTTTAGCTGGTATCAAATTGCTTTCTGACATAAACTATTTTTTCAGTTTGGCTAATTCGGTAAACAACTCTTTTTCTTTTTCAGATAAGGTGGCGGGAATTTTTACCTGGTAAGTAACATACAAATCGCCTTTGTGGCCTTCCTGTTTATACACGGGGAAACCTTTTCCTTTCACCCTTGCCTTGGTCCCGTTTTGTGTGCCGGCAGCGACCTTTAATTTTATCTTGCCATCCAATGTCTCTACTGTTGTTTCGCCGCCCAGCACAGCCGTGTACAAATCTATTTCAGCGGTCGTGTATAAATCATGTCCCAACCGCTTGAACTGCGGATCATCTGCAATTTTAAAAGTGATGTACAAATCGCCATTGGGTCCGCCATTGATGCCCGGTGCACCATAACCTTTCAGTTTAATTTTTTGCTCATCCTCAACGCCGGCCGGAATGGTTATGCGAACTTTTTTATCGTTAACAGTAAGCGTTTGCTGGTGTGTTGTTGCCGCATCACGCAAGTTCAAATGCAACTCGGCTTGGTAATCCTGTCCTTTAAAACTTGACCTGCTTTGCCGGCTCTTTGCGCCGCCTCCAAACATTGAATTAAAGAAATCGGAGAAGTCGCCAAAATCATCACCTTCAAAACTTTCTGTAAAAGGCTGGCCGCTGCTGCTGTATTGTCTTTGCTGCTGTTGGCGGGCCTGTTCAAATTGTTCTGCATGTTTCCAGTCTTTTCCGTACTGATCGTATTTTTTTCTTTTCTCCGGATCGCTTAACACTTCATTGGCTTCATTGATCTGCTGAAACTTTTTGTGTGCGTCTTTATCGTTTGGATTTAAGTCGGGATGAAACTTACGGGCCAGCTTGCGGTAAGCTTTTTTAATTTCTTCTTCCGAAGCAGTTTTATTTACACCAAGTATTTGATAGTAATCGATGAAATCCATGAAGCAAAATTATGCACGGTCTTGCTTGCAAACAACGATGATTATACTGCTGCTCATCTTTGTTCAATCGAGGGAAAAATATGAATGGACTTTATCCAAAATCGGTTGGACTACAAACCCAAAACTGTTTTCAGTTTTGCATAACCCATCTTGCTCACGGGCAGTTTTACTCCCGACTTTAAAATAGCCAGGTGCGATTCTTTTTCATAGGGATCAATGCGGGTTATTTCCTGAATGTTTACGATATAGGAGCGATGCGTTCGAACAAATGAATCGGCTGCCAAGGTCTTTTCATAAAAGCCCATGGTCTTATTTTTTAGAAAGGAACCGTCAGCCGTGTAAATCTTTACGTAATCATCGGCAGCTTCAATGTATTGAACAGATGACACCGGGATGATCTTAATTTTTCCTGCAGTTTTCACCACTATGCGTTCGGATTGCGATGGTAACTCGGGTGCTGACTGCAACAAATTTTCGGTTGCTTTTTTTTGCTGCTGTAATGAAGTTTGATCAGTAAATTTTTCAAGTGCTTTGTTAAACCGCTCCTGGCTAAATGGCTTTAGCAGGTAATCAATGGCCCGTGCCTCAAATGCTTTGATGGCATATTCATCAAATGCCGTAGTGAAAATAACAGCAGGTGGCTGCTCAATCAATTCCAACATTTCAAAGCCATTTATTTTAGGCATTTGAATGTCCAGAAAAATTAAATCGGGATGATGTTGATTGATCGCTTTTACTCCCTCAAATCCGTCATTGCATTCAGCAACAACTTCGATAGAGGAATGGCTTTGCAGATATTCTTTTACAATTGTTCGTGCTAAGGGCTCGTCGTCTATGATGATAGCCTTCATGGCTGTGGAATTTTAATGATGGTGATAAACAAGTCGTCAACGATGTTTGTCTGCAATAAATCATTTCTTGCAAAAAGCAAATAGAGTCTTCGCTTTACCGATGTTAAACCAAAGCCTGTTCCTTTCTTTGGTAAACTTGTTTCAGGGTCGAAAGGATTCTGAACTTGCAATAACAAAACTCCTTTTTCTTCCTTGGCTTCTATGCTGATGGTAATTTCGCCGGTGGTATCGTATAAGCCAAACTTGATGGCATTTTCCACTACGGGTTGCAGCAACATCACCGGTAATTGCATGCCGTTAGTGTCATTTTGAATAAGGGTGTTCAAGCGATGCCCGAAGCGTACCTTTTCGATTTCCAGGTACAATTGCAGGTGTTGCAACTCTTCTTCCAGAGCCACCCATTCTTTTTGCTCTTTCTTTAATGTGCCACGTAAAAAATCGGAAAGCTGTTGAATCATGCTTCGTGCTTTTTGCGGCTGAGATCCAATAAGCGCATTGATAGAGTTTAAACTGTTGAATAAAAAATGTGGCTGCAACTGTTGCCGCAGGTTATTCAACTCGGCTTCCTTTGACAAACGTTCTGCTTCTGTTTTTCTCTTCTCCGCTTCCTGCTGGTCCTGTACCGTGTACCAAAGCACCGCAATTAACGCCATGCAACTGATGATCAAAAAGCCAATGGCTCCGCGAATTAGCATGGTTTGCGAAAAGAAATTTTCGTAAGCTTTGCCATCTTCACTAAGCCAAAAAACAATTCCCTTACTGGTGAAAAGCCAAATAAGACAAAGGATTGCGCAAAGCGAAAGAATATAACTATACCTGTTTTTTTGTGGCGTATAATGTTGCAGGCTGATGGCAACTAAAAACACAGCACCTGCCAATAAAACGTTGCTGATTCCACTATCTAGTAAAGCTGTTTGCCAATCGAAGCCTGCCTTTGTAATGGTCAGTGCATGAAGCAAAGCCCATGAACACCACCATACGGGAAAGGCAACACGAAAGCGAACGGTTTGTAGAATGGAAGCAGACAAGTAGTTAAATTAATTGAAGCAATTGATGCGAAGTTTTTCCTTTGATCGATGCTGCTTTTTGATGCACTACATGAATGTAAGCTGCTGCATCATCCACTTCTGTTATGCGGGAATAAATTTCAGCACCGTCAATTAGTTTGCTCAACTTGTACAACTCTGCCACGTTGATGAACTGCCATTGAACGAGTTCGTTTTTATTGTTGCAAAAAACTTCTTCTTCTGCCTGGCCTGCCTGCATCGCTTTTTCAAATGCTTCGTCTTCGTTGCCGGCATGAATCAATCGAAGTTGCTCATCAAATTGTGGTGTATGATTTCCGCTGCCGCAGATTATCTGGTAAACAAGTTTGGTAACATACCAGTTCATAAATTATAGTTGATAAGTTTACAGGTTAATTGGTTTATAAGAATTCATCACTACCGCTCACCACTTAAAAGCTTTTGATTTCGATGCCACCAAAGATACAAGTGCCGTCGAGGATAAGAACTTTCTCACGGTTTGCAACGGATGCAGGAGGACGTTTGTCCTCGATGCCACCGAAGATGGTGGTGACACCACTTTGCACATCCCAGTCAGGGGGAATAATTAGCTTGGTGCCACCAAACATGTTAAAGCAATCAATCATGGCCCTTCCATTGTAATCGGCTTGCATCAAATTAATTTCAGCACCGCCCATAAAAGTTGTGATGTCGCCGCCTTTGAAATTTTTACTTAAAACATTTTTTTTCACGCCGCCAAAGATGGCTGTTGCATCAATTACATCGCTGCCTTCGTTCATGGCTTGCTGCCATTCCGCTTTGTAATTGGGAGCATCATGAGTGATTGGCGTATCTTCTTTTAACCTTCGTGTGTCGTCATCACCACCATCTCTAAACCGACGGCAATTTTTTTTTGGACGAAGAAGAAATACAAGCCCCAATGTGATTAGCACAACCGGCCAGATATAAGGTCTTATTTTAAGATCGGGTGAAAGTCTGTCAGCTAAAAAAATTCCGCCAATAAAAATCGGAATCAACCAGCCAACACCACGAAAGTTATGACGAATGCCGCTGAACAATCCGATGCCAATTAATATCATAGGCCATGTGAAAACCCATGCCGGAAATATGACGGCCCGTGTTGCTCTTGCCAGAAGCAATCCACCAACAATTATTAAAAATAGACCCAATCCTAAACGGCCCCTGTTGCGATTATAGCGACGATGTCCCCAGCGCTCTTCTATTTTGTTTTTAAATTCCTGTTCGTTCATTTTTTTAAATTTTACTCAAAGAAATATTGGAAAATGAACCAAGGCAAGGGGAGATAGGTGAGGAGAAGAAGTTTTACCGGTAAGCGAAGGGATTTTTTCGGTAAAAAAGGAAAACAGTTGGTAGTTAATAAAGGCAAAGCGTATTGCTTGTTGTTTATTTGATTGGAAGTTTGATGGTAAGTGTGCAAATCGTTTATCAGATGTCTTCCATGATGAAGATGGCGTTCTTGTTTAAGTCGAAAAAGCCAAACTCATTTGTGCCCCAGGGTGTGTTTGCCCTGAAACTGTTTTTAGCAACTGTTCCCCGCTGTACAAATTCATCAAAAATGGGTTGAATGTTCTTAACAACAATTCTTACAACGGAGCCACCGAGAAGTGGATCGCTGTCATTGTCAGCGTGCCATTGTAGGTGCATACAAATGTTCTCCCTGTAAAGAACGGCATACATTGCGTCAGAATAATGTATTTCAAACCCTGCCTTTTCTTTATACCACGAAATATCTCTTGCGATGTCTGCAGATGGAAGGATTGGTATAAGATTGATGATCTCCGTTTTCATTTGTTGGTTGTTTTATTCGAAGAAATTGAAGTATTGATTGCATGATTTAGATTTAAATAATGAGTGGTGTTGGTGAAATTCTGAAATCAACTTCTTCTCTCTAATATTCGTTTTGATGTATTCAGCTTTCGCACCTTCTTGTTAGATTATTATTTTAAAATCCATTGCTCTTCTCCACTGCGTTCAACTCGCAAATCAATTTTTGCACGGTCATATTTTCTTCATCTGTTACATGCAACAGATCAGCAATTTTATTCAGCATTACTTCTTCCGAAAGAGCAACTGTTCCATCACGCCAAATAATCTCGGCGCAAAAAGCAAATAAGGCTAGTTTGTTTTTTGGCTGTATGGTGCCGATCAAAAAATCAAGATAATCTGTTTCGTCCTTAATTGAGCTGCGGTAAGATTGGTAGTGTTGCATTTCTTCTTTCAGCTTCATGGTCTTGTTTAAACCTTTCGCAACAAAGTTGGTGGCAATTAAATCCAGTTCTTCGTCCTGTAGGCTACCGTCTTTCAACGAGCAATGAAATGCCAGGTGAACCAGGGCCTGGTCGGCAGAAGTGATGCTTGTCCGGTACATATTTTTTTATAATTAATTGCTTCAATTATGTTGCCATCGATTGAAAAAGTTTATTAGCAAATGGAATGATCAATCTTTCCATTCTTGTTTAAGGAGTGAGTATAATTCAATATCAATGAATTTATCATTCACCAATTCAGCTTGTCGCAATACGCCTTCTTTGCAAAAGCCTAAGCGTTTTGGGATAGCTGCACTTTTATCATTGCCGACACCGCATTTAATTTCTATTCTGTTTAATTGCAACTTATTAAAACCTAAACGAAGTAATGTTTTGCAAGCCCTAGTGATGATCCCTTGTCCCTGGTATTCTTGGCCCAGCCAATAACCAATAGCGCCATGTTTGTTTTGCAGGTCGATAAAATGAACCCCGATGCGGCCAATCATTTTGCTGTTCATGAAAATAACATAGCTATAATCCGTTCCTTCTTCAAGTTGCTTTTTGCAACTATTGATATATTCATTGCAGTCATTTACCGTTTGCATGTAATCAACCCAGGGAAACCACTTTTTCAGGTGTTGCCTGTTCCCACGTATCAGTTCAAGTAAAGAGGTTGCATGCGGGTGGTCAATAATCTCCAGTGTAAATAGATCATCAATTTTGAAAGTAGAATATTTAGTCCTGGTTGTCATTTCAGAATAGTTGTTTTGGCTTTCATGAATGGATAATTTTTTCGCCGCATTACAGTTACAAACCCGCTGGTTGATTACCTATTAATACATGACAAATGTTTTATTTTATTAGCGGCAAAAAAATTACTTTTATAGTAGTTCTTTATTTGTTCATTTTAAACCTTGTTATATGAACGCTGTACAACGCCTTGAACATTGGGGCGAAGCCCACCACCCACGGTATATGGATATCATTCGCATTGCATTGGGTGTTTTTCTTTGTATGAAAGGTATGGAGTTTGCCCGCAACTCTAACCTGCTCCCCGAAATACTTTCCCGCCGGGCTCCTTTTAGTAATTTCATGCTCATCATTTTACAGCACTATATCATTTTTGCCCATATTGTTGGCGGCTTTATGTTGGCTGCAGGATTTCTTACCCGTGTGGCGTGCCTTGCACAAATTCCTGTTTTAATTGGTGCCATTATTTTTGCCAACTGGGGCATGACGGCGCATTTCTCCGATATATTAATTGCTTTGTTGGTACTGGCTTTGTTGGTTTGGTTCTTCATCATTGGCAGCGGTCCCTGGTCGCTTGATAATGCGCTGACAAAAGAAGAACTGCAGTAGTATGCATTGACGATATGAAAACAACAACCGAGGAATGAATAAACACATTCTTCACAAACTGTTTTGTGCTAACTGCGCTGTGCAAGAGGCAATCACTACAAACTCAAAATTCTTTTTAAATCAGCATCATTCACAGTTAACAAATTCACTTTGGGCAAACGGCGGGTTAATTCTTTCCAGTTTGCATTCTGTGCAAATATTTTTTTCAATAGCGGTAATGCTTTTTCCACCTGTTTGTTATTGGCCAGTGTGATTGCTGTCCAATATTGCATTTCCAGGTTTTGCGGAAACATTTTCATGGCAGCGTTGTATTCCTGCATGGCTTTGTTCATGTCATTTTTTTCTACGGCAAGGTCTCCGTTATTCATGTGCTCATACGCTACCTGCACGTTGTACAGCCGGTGAAGCTCTGTAATAGGAGATGGGTTATCATCTACCCGCAGATCAACAGTTCTTTCATTCCATGGCTGGTTGTTCGATTTTCCAGGAACAACAATAATGGCTGCCGACTGTTTTCCGCGAATATCTCCGCCGGCATTTTGGCCAGCTTCCAGCGCAAGCAGCATTCGCTCAGCCAATGGTTTGCCTTTGCTGTTTTCAAAAGCTGTGGCCATGGCTTGTGGCACTTTGTTCGTCAGCATCATATTGCTTTGCACAGAGAAGCCATTGCCTTTCACATGACCGGCATAATCAATACAACTTTTACCTGTATGAACTGCCACGTTGCCTTTGGTATCAACAATCGCAACTTGTCGCACATCGCGGCCTTCATCCGTTGCAAGCAAACTATCCAATGTTTGTTGAGCAGTTAAGCCATTGCGCAAAAGATTTAATCCCCGAATGCCAAATGATTTGTTTACGAACGACTGTGTGGCAACGGCACCTACACCAGCTTCGGCCCAGCTAACTGAAGTGCCTACAGAAAACCAATGGCTTTGAACAGCCACACCCATTTCGCCTGTTGCAGAATCACGGGCAACAATAGAAAATGTATGTGCCAATGGCTCGTTACTTCGGTAATGTTGTGCAAATAGTGAAATGTGAAATGACAGAAAGAAGAAGTAAAGAATTTTTCTCATGAAATAAAATAATTGATGGCTGGAGTGATGTTGAATAAATTGAATGATAGCTGAATAATGGTGGAAAGGTGGTTGAATATCGTTCGCAAACTTGAACAACTTCCAACCACCTTTCAACCAAAGGAAACTTCGAAAGCTATTTGTAAGCAATTGCCGCACTGGTTGGCCCCGCCAACGGAATGATCTCTGTCCGCTTAAATCCGGCCGTTTTTGCCCAGCGGTCAAAGTCGCTCATTGTATAATCAAAAGCATCGCCGTTCTCAATCAACATATTTAAGCTCATTAGCAAGCCAAAAGTGTTTTGCCTGCGATCATTATCAATAATATTTTCAATGGCCATAAACACACCGCCTTCTTCAATAGCATTGTATGCTTTTATCACAAGTGCCTGTTTGGTTTCTTCATCAACGCCATGAAGAATATTGCCCATCGTGATCACATCGGCTTTTTTAAATTCATCCTTGATAAAATCACCACCGACAGCACTAATGCGATTGGACAAATTAAAATGTGCGATCTTATTTTTTGCCAGAGGCTCTACCGGTGGCAGATCGAACGTAGTGCATTGAATGTTTGGATGCTTTAAACAGACCTGGATACTTAACCAACCATCAGCGCCACCAACATCCAGCAGCGTATTGTATTTACTGAAGTCAAATTTATTTACCAACGCTATAAAATTACCCGTTTGTATGCCTGTCATAGCGTTCATAAATTCTTTCAACTTGGCTTCATCTTTATACAGTTCTGTAAAGAACTCCATGTTGCCGCTTGGGTTTCCTTTCCCTTCGTTTTGTGGTTGTCCTGTCATCAATCCTTCGCCCAGGTCGTTCCAGAATTTATAAAGACGGTGATTGGCCATTTCGAGGATGCCTCCCATGTACGAAGGCTTCTTTTTATCAAGGAAAAAATCAACATCCTCCGCATTCGAATATAAAGCATCGTTTAGCAGGCCTTTGCGTTCTAAAAATCCCAGTGAGACCAAAGTGTCAAGGAAGTCATACACATGTCGGTCGGAGCATTGAAGCCCCAGTTTCGATTTTATTTCTTTGGCTGACAACGGTTGGGGAGCAAGAAGGGTAAACAGCTCAAACTGCACGGCTGTGAGCATGACTTTAGAAGCCCAATAACCCATGCCGATCTGCATAATCTTTGAGGGATTCAAAGTAGCAACAGTTTTTCTTTCAGTGGTGACGTTTTCAAGCATAATCGTTGGTTTTAAGATGAGTGATAAAGAAGTGTACATAAAGTTATAACATCACTCAAAATTCTTTTAATAAAAAAAGGGAACTAAATGGCAGTAATTATTGGGTATATCTCCAATTCATCATTCAATGACAACCAGAAAATTTGCTTTATCTCGTTATCCATTTAATGCAAACCGGGTTGCCCACATCAATTCTTTTTCCCGTGTCGGTTAGTAGTCCTGTTTTACGATCGATTTTAAATATCACGATTGAATCGCTGTTTTGATTGGCTACAAGCAGGTAATTGCCCGATGGATCGAAATTAAAGTTGCGTGGCGTTTTGCCCAATGTGGATTGATGCCCGATCAATTTTAATTTACCCGAGTTCGGATCAATTTGAAATATGGCAATCGTATTTGATGAATCTCTTGTGGACGTGTATAGAAACTTCCCGTCTTTTGATACGTGAATGTCTGCGCTGGTAAAAGGCAGTGAATAATGCTCCGGCAAAACACTGATGGTTTGCATGGGTTGCAGGTTGCCGTCATGATAATTGAACGCCGTAACCGTGCCCGCCATCTCCTGGATTAAATAAGCCCATTTTCCATTGGGATGAAAATCAAAATGCCTTGGGCCGGACCCGGGTTTTAATTTCACCGTGGTGTCTTTTACTTGTAGGCTGCCCGTTTTATCATTGAAAGAATAGATCATCACTTTGTCAATGCCGAGATCTTGTACAAATAAATATCGATTGTCATTTGAGATGACTGTTGAGTGAACATGCGGCCCTTGTTGCCTTGCCTGATTGGGGCCGCTTCCTTTGTGCTGCATCATTGAAACACCTTTGCCAAGCCTTCCATCTTTTAGCACAGGCAAAACACCAACGGATCCACTTGTGTAATTAGCGACAAACACCCAATCGCCTGTTTTATCAACAGCAACATAACAGGGATGATTTCCCATGGATGGCTGTTGGTTTAAAGGAGTTATGTGACCGGCGCTCTTATCAAACCGGAACGAGGCGACCTTCCCACCGCCTTGGTTTTGCCCTTCTTCAAACACAGCATAAACAAATTTTTGATTGGGCGAAACAGCGAGAAAAGAAGGGTTGGGCGTTTTTGCAGAGTCAACAATTTTTACACTGCCATCCTTACTGTTGAAGTCGTACACATAGATGCCCTTGCTTTTACCTGTAGTATATGTGCCCACTAAAAGATAATCATGTTCCTGGGCAAAAGCAGATAAAGTAACGCAGAGTGATAGAAGGAAAATAATTGGTTTCATTGTGACAAAATGTTAATCTAATGAGAAGGATCAATCTGCTTCAAACATAATTCATAAATACGAAATTAATTTATAGGCAAAGTTTGATTGAGCTGGTGTGATTGTTGTGCCTTCCAAAAAAAATCCGATTATGGCGTCAAAATTTCATAAGGGTACTGAATTTGCCAACGTAAAAGAAACCTGGGAGCACAATGAACGAAATGGCAGTGGCGAAATAATGCCTCGGGGCTCCAATAATGGAAGAGATAATAAAGCTGATGAAAATGAAGATTGGAAAAAAGGAAAAGAAGAAACAGTTTCTGATGAAAACAAAAATCGTTCATCTGAATAATATGCAAGTGAAAACGTAATGTAACAGGCTTGTCACGTTCCTATTTAGTAAATCATTCCTGAAAATAATTTTATGATAGAGAAGCAAACAATCAATGGCAAAGATGTATGGCTGAAAGTTGACTCGCATCCGGTTCAACGCGACAATTCGCATGTGATACCTACTGAATATTTTACAGCAGCTTATTACTTACAGGAGCCGACAACTGGTTCAAAAGACGGCGTTGCGATAAAGGATGATAATGGCGAAGCAAAAAAATTTGAATCGCCGGTGGCAGCACTAACATATGCATGGAAAAATGCGGGGAGCATAATTACTGATTGGAGTATTTAAACAACTATACAAACACTTCTTTGCTTACTGGTTATCACGTTTGGATACTTTGTGTTACCTCTTAAGAAATCTTCCTTTCAATAATTTTTCCATCACTTCGTCTTTGCTGGTGCGGCTAATGGGAATTTGATGATCCTGAATGGAAACAATGTTGCCATCTATGTTGTCAATCTTCGTGGTTGAAACTATGTAAGACTTGTGTGTTTTGACGAATTGGTCTGCCGGCAAATATTCTTCAATGGATTTAAATGTGAGATAGGTAACCAGCTTTTTTGTCTTCGTATGAACGGCAACATAATTCTGCAATGCTTCCACGAACAATATATCGTCATAAAATAGCTTGACAAGCTTGGTGTCGGCTTTAATAAAAAAGAACGTCTCATTTAATTGTGCAGCCGTTTCCATTAAATTTTTTTCTCTTACTTCATAATATTCTTTTGCCCTTGAAGCGGCTTTTAAAAAACGTTCAAACGAAATGGGTTTTACCAGGTAGTCCAATGCATTTAATTCAAAACCATCCAAGGCATATTGCGGATAAGCGGTTGTAAAAATTACAGGCGGGGGATGTTGCAGCGTTCTGAAAAATTCGAGGCCAGTGATCTTAGGCATTTGAATGTCCAGGAAAATCAATTGCACTTTGCCTTCTCCCAAAAGCTGTGAAGCTTTTAGCGGTGAATCAACCTCACCTGCCAAATGCAAATAGTCAATATCGCTGATGTATTCCTTCAAGCCTTTTCGTGCCAGTGGCTCATCGTCAATGATGATGCAATGAATGGGTTGCATGGTTAGTCCATTTTTATTTTTAGCTGCACATCAAACCATCCCTCTGCTGTTGATATTTGCAGATGGTGTTTTTGTGGATATAACAGTTCGAGTCTTCGCTTTACATTGCCCAGCCCAATGCCACCATTTTGTTTTGCTTCCGTGGTTGGTTTGTCTTCGGTTGTATTGCGAATATTGAAATTCATTTCGCCATCTTGTTTTAATAGATCAATTCTTATTTCGTTTGGTTTTTCATTGTCATAATGCGAAAGGTGCTTGAAGGAGTTTTCGACAAACGGAACTAAGAGCAAAGGCTCAATGAAAAAGCCGTCAATGTTATTATCCACGTTTAACTGCACCTGGCAATTTTCAATTCTTAGTTGTTGCATGGCAACGTAGTCTTTCAAATAAGCAATCTCTTTTTCAATAGGAATTCTTTCGCCTTTCATTTCATAAAGCTGGTAGCGAAGCATTTCAGAAAACTTATGTAATGCCTGCCTAGCATCCTTGTTGTTTTTATCTATCAAAAAGTAAACTGCATTTAGCGAGTTAAAAAGAAAATGCGGATTGATCTGAGATTTGAGAAAACTTAATTCGGTTTCAGCTTTTTCTTTGGCAATTTCCGCCAGGCGTCTTTGCATTTGATTGTAATCGATCATCAATTTGAAAGCCATGCCAGCCAATACTAAAAAGAAATGCGGAATAAAATTATTATAGATTGTTGTTTTTGCGTCTTTCCAGTCAACCGGCGAATGAATAATGCTCCCAACAACATACATTTTTATGATGCTGCTAACCACGATCATTGCAATAAAAGACAAAGCAAATACCACATACATTTTTTTGTATAGTAAACGTGGAATCAGCAAATAATTAGCAATGTAAATCATCAACGCAAGATCGAAAACCTTAACGGCAGTAACAGCAATGGCTTCGCCGGTTGATGCATAATCCTGGAAGCGTAAATAGTACCAAACAACGGCAAGCAAGAGCCAGAAGGCAAGGTGGTAAAGTTTGTATCGGAATATAGTTTGGCGAACGTCCATGACCAAAGTAAATCTACAACATCTGTTGATGCAAATTGTTTACACAACCTGCTTCGTTTGGCTGACGAAATGCAATGGTTTATTAGGGCCGTCAAGTAAATCTGGTTCAACGTTGCGAATTAAAATGCAAAAGCAAATCCAGAATATAATCTTCCCTGCAAAAGGTTGATTTTGCCTTTGCGTTTTTCGTTTATCATCAGGTCATTGTCATTCACATAACTTAATTTGAATTGCTTCCATTTGAAACTAAAAGAATAGCTCTGTTGTTTAAAGGCAAAACCGCCGGCCAGCATTGCATTGTTGAATGGAATGTAGTTGACGCCAACGGACACATCGTACAAATCATTCTCGGCGTACAATGCATCGGCGCCGAAATTAAATTGCTTGTATTTGTAACAAAGCCCTAAACCAACCGAACGGAGATTGCGCATGCTAACAATTTTCTTTCTTGCAGGAAAGGCGTCTGCGTAGAGTTTTGTTCCGGCCAGGTTCATAGCATTAATGCCAATCCTGAATGATCGTGTTGCATTGATATTAGCCGAGATATCTACATCGAAATGTTGCTTACTAATAGTGCGGTCGAAGAAATCGTTGCGGTTAGGGTTTACGTTGATCTGTAAACTATCTGGCACATTAAAATTTTGCCAGATTGATTTTATAGCTGCACCAACACTTATCATATTGTTGATCTTGTAAGCAGGTGCTAAGAAGGCAGCGTATTCTTTCAGTTTTTGAAAGTGCGAATCGATGCTGATTGTGTTCGATGGATTGGCTGCGTTCTTAAACCTTGTTTTTCTAAAATTATCCTGATACGTATAGATGCCGCCTGCGCCAATCACAAACTTATCATTCACCTTGACAAAACCCGAAAGCTTTACATTGTTTTTTAAGTTGGTGAAAAGATTAAGTCCGCCTTTTTGATAAGTGTTTGCTAATGCTGCAGGATTCCAAAACACTGCTTCGGAATAATCTCTCGAAGGAGAAAAATTAAACCCTGTATTGCCGCTTAAATTCATAGGCGATGCAAACAAAAAGTTTCCGTACTTGATTTTCCCTGGCCCTAATCCTAAAGTATCTGCAAGGAAAGCTCCGGCATTGGAAACAGCAGCAACGGTAACGAGGTTTGTAAGAAGATTCAATAACCCGGGTGAAGCAGTTAAAACATTTAGGTTCGAAACTTTGTCCAAATCCTCGGCAGGTTGTTTTACAAAAACATTGTAAATACTATCGGACTGCATGGGCTTCAATTCTGTATTCTTACAACCGGCATTCATCAACATGGTTTGAACGGTGAGATAGGACAATTTCTTATCGCCACTGGGCTTCACCTGGTCTTCTGAAATAAAAATGTTTTTCTTCTTTTCGCATTGCTTGCAAGAGGAGAGATAATAAACCACCACGTACTTGCCATCAAGTTTTTGCAAAGGCATTGCCGTGTTGATTTCGTAATAACCCTGCGGCCCTGTCATGCCAGTCTTCGCCGGTATAGGGCCTGGTACAACAATGACATTTTGTGCTCCTTTGGTAGATAACTCGTTTTGCTCAATGTAACATTTTACTGTGCCTTTTAATACTAAAATGTCCTGGCAAAAGGCTGATGTGCTTATGAACAAGAACAATGCAACAAGATGTAAAATCTTTTTCATGACAATAGTTTTAATGGTCGTTTGGCTTTAAGGGTTGCAGTACAAAATCAACATTGGTCATTTGTTGTTTGTCAATCTTTACTGTACGCATTTTGTCTTTGTAATTCTTATGCGATGTGACGATAGAAATTTCATCGCCAATAAAATAGTTACTGACCTTTAGAGAATAAGTGCCGTTGTTAACCGTCTTGCTGAAATAAGGCGTGCCTTCCACTAATATTTCAACATCTTTAATTGGCCTGTCATCGGCATCTGTTACTTGCCCATAGATCTGCACAACGCGGTTTGGAGTTAAAGCAAGTTGCAACGGCGAAAAATTTTTGAGCGATGTGTCGAATGTAAGTCTTGCATAACCTTCGCTCATTACGTCAACCTTTATGTTGCTGTTCAAATCTTCTTCGCTGATGTCGGAAAAAACAGCGAGCCCTTTATCATCAATGGCTTGTTCGCGACTGTAATGGGCAAAGTACAAGGTTATTTTGCCATTCGTAACCGGTGTTCGATTGTCGTTCACTATGCGAATGGCAAGTGTTTGCGGTGTAGCACTTTTGGGTAAATAAAATCCTCCGAGCACAACCAGTATCACACCCACAATAGGTCCGGTGAATTTGAATTTGGTGTCCATCTTCGTTCCACTTAACACACCATACGAATTCATAGCACCGAAGATCAAAGCACTGGCGGCAATTCCAAAAACTATCAGCACCAGGTAAAAAATGTTTTGGCTTACTCTTTCATTAACCTTGCCCTGTATGTAATGCAGGTAATAATAAGTGCAAAAGAGCGATAGCAAAAAGCCTACCGCTGCAATGATGATATAGGTAGATACTGGAAGTTGTTTCCGCGTAGTGGTTCCTTTGTTGTTCATTTTCTTTTGGGTTTGCGTTCCCAAAAGGCAGGATTGATTATTGAATACAAATTAAAGGAAATTTATAGAGTTCATTTTTCGCACTTGTTTTCTAATTACTCACATAGAACTGACATTGCATTTTTTTAGGAGAGGAATATACTAACGATTCAAAAGAAAAGCGAACTATAAATTATCTGCAGTACCCCCTTGAATTTATCATTGAGTTTACCTTTTTCATTTGCGGTAAATAATTACGCCGGTCAGCGATAAAAAAAATAATTTTAAACATTGTTGTTTATTGCTGGTCTTCTTAAAAACAAAATGCCATGAAAAATTTAATTCTTCTATTTCTGTTCTCATTCGGAACCATCATTGTAAAAGCACAAGATAAAAACATGGAAAGGCAAATGATGATGAAAGACCATTTTGTAATGAAAGAGGGAAGGATGATGACAATTTCGAATGGCATTATGATGCCAATGACAATGGATGTGACCTTAAAAAACGGAACCATAGTAATGACAACGGGAGTAGTAAAAAAGAAAAATGGCAACACTATCATACTTCATGATGGAGATAGGGTGATGATGAATGGCAGTGTAAAACAATCGAAATTTTTACCACCCATAAAGCCTCAGATTAGAAGGAAGAACAATCGATTTTAATTTGAAATGAAGTAAACCAATCTGCTATTTACACAAGCTCAACAAGCCGGTTGAATAATGTCATAGTTTTTGCTCTTTCTATCGCAATAATAATTTGGCTATGAGAGTAAGAAGCAAATGGGCTATTTTGACAGGAGTGATATTGGCAATGTTACTTTCATCCCTTGACCAGACAATTGTGTCCACTGCAATGCCCACTATTGTCCAGGAGTTACACGGCCTTGAACATTTTAGCTGGGTATTTACCGCTTACATGTTGGGTTCCACTGTTACCGTTCCTATCTATGGTAAATTGTCAGATTTATTTGGCCGCCGCAGTTTATACCTATTAGGCATTCTTGTTTTTTTGATCGGCTCCATGCTTTGTGGTTTATCGCAAAACATGACGCAATTAATTCTCTTTCGCGGGCTGCAGGGCATTGGCGGCGGCGCGATGATGGTGAATTCGTTTGCCATTATAGGAGAGGTGTTTCCTCCAGCCGAAAGAGGCAAGTACCAGGGAATGATTGGTGGTGTATTTGGATTAAGCAGCATTGCAGGTCCGTTGCTTGGCGGGTGGATCACTGATAACGTTTCCTGGCGTTGGGTGTTCTATGTCAACATTCCTTTGGGCATCGTTGCTATTATTGTTCTATCAACTGCTCTGCCTAAAATTGCTTCCAGTACAAAAGGTAAAATCATTGATTGGTGGGGTAGTCTTTTTATTTTGCTTGCCCTGGTCCCCTTGTTGCTTTCACTGGTTTGGGGTGGCAGCATTTATCAATGGATATCATGGCAAATCATTGTTGCGCTTGTAATAAGCGTGGTATCGCTGGTCATTTTTATTGCCATTGAAAAAAAAGTTCCCAACCCAATTCTTTCTCTGTCACTGTTTCGCAACAAGGTCTTTGTCGTGTCGGTTTGCAATATGTTTTTAACAGCCATGGCTATGTTCGGCGCCATCCTGTATGTACCAATTTTTTCGCAAGGTGTTGTGGGCGGCTCGGCTACGCAGGCAGGACTTGTGCTAACGCCGATGATGCTTGCGTTAGTTATCACATCTGCTTTAAGTGGACAAATCATTTCGCGGACCGGTAAATACAAGCTGATAGCAATTTTCGGAACAGCTATCATCTTGCTTGGGCTGTTTTATTTTTCTACCCTCGATGCAACAACAGGCAACAGCGGTTTGGTTGCACGGATGGTTGTTTTCGGCATCGGCCTGGGTGCCACTATGCCCATCTTTACGCTGGCGATACAAAGTGCATTTCCAAAAGAAAGATTAGGCGAGGTCACCGCTGGTTCGCAGCTGTTCCGCAATGTTGGCGGCACGGTGGGCACCGCAGTTTTGGGCGGCATTATGAACAATCGTTTATCGGTGCAAATGGAACGGTTGCAGAACGAACCTTTCGTTGCTCAAATGAAACAAATGGACATTGGTAAAACAGCCAGTCATTTTGATGGCAGTTTTATTCAAAGCGTTTTGAATCCCGAAAATCAGCAACACATCAGGTCAATGTTGGCAACCTTGCCTCCCGCAAACCAGGCAATTGCCACAAACAATTTTGAACGGTTTATTGGTGCAGCAAAATTGTCTTTTGCCCATGCTGTCGATAATGTTTTTTTAGTGGCTGCTTGCTTTATGGTGGTTGCGTTTGTGGTAGTTTTCTTTCTGCCCGAAATTCCATTACGATCATCGCATCAGCCGGCCATGGCAGAAGCAGGTGTGCTGCTGGAAGATGAATTAGGACAAAGCGACGATCAATGCCAGCCAAGAGAACAGGCAGCAAGCAATGTAAGGCTTAACAGGGCAAGCGAAACTTAGTATTGATATAACGCCTGATGCAAAGAAGGTCTGGCAGTAATTAAAAAAATGGTAAGAAGCACTAACTTTAATTAGTCTTCTTTTCATCACACCTAAACCAAACATTATGTCAACTGAGCAAAACAAAAAAACTGTTGAGCGTTTATTTAATGAATGCATCACCAACAGGAACTATGATCTCCTTACCCAATTCATCTCTCCTGATTATGTGAACTATACATTTCCTGCACCGGAAAAAGGTGCGGCAGGCATGCAGATGGTGATTGAAATTTTTTTCAATGCTTTTCCCGATATGAAAATAACATTGGAAGAAGTGATAGGCGAAGGCGACATGGTTGCCACAAGAGGTTATTGGAAAGGCACTAACAATGGCTCCTTCATGGGCATGCCTGCAACCGGAAAACAAGTAAAAGTGGGTTACATGGACTTTTGGAAATTGCGTGATGGCAAGTGCGCCGAGAACTGGGTGCAAATGGACATTGCCGGTTTAATGCAACAGTTGCAGGCAATGCCTGAAGCAGTTGCCGGTTGAATAATTATTGAAGGTCTCGTCATAAAAAAACTTCCCGTAATTACGGGAAGTTTTTTGTTGAAATGAAGGCTTGTATTTTTTTAGTTGGACTAAATTTTCTTCCGCACTTCATTTCTTATCAAAGCATATTCAATACCATTGAAATTATAATTTGCCAGATATTTGTAAATAGCATCTGCTTTGTCTTTTTGACCAGCTCCTTCGTAAGCCTTGGCTAACCAATATTTGTGATACACGTTAAAAGGCTCTGCCTTTTCAAAATGAGCTGCCGCATTGGTAAAATCTTTTTGTCGCATGCTGATGCATCCCATCAGGAATTCATAATTGTCTAATTTGTTTGGATTTTTAATTGGCTCAAGTATCGTTTTTATTTCATTGGCTGTATTCATGGCACCTGTATAATCACGGTTGAGAACTTGTACCAGACCATCCCAAATCATTCTATCGGCTTTGCCGGTTAGTTTTGCTTCTTCTGTGCCAATGGCATTGTCAATTTCTTCTGAAAGTGGCTTCAGCATTGACACAATCTCCTGCAGCTTTTGCGCATTGCGCATGTGAGCAGCTATTTTAGCGGCACTATTCAACAATTCAAATTTGCCGGATGTTGCTTTCGATGCATCCATTCCTTTTGTATACGTATCTGCATCGCTGATAAATTGATCTAAAGCCTTTTCCGGTTGGTCCTGGTACAAGTAGGTCAATGCAATCATGCTGCGTGAAGCAATAGGTGTTTCATCCAACGAACCTGCTTTTTCGTAGTCGGCCCTTGCATTATCAAACTGGCCAAGGAATGTACGGGCATGGCCCCTTTTATAAAGTGCCTCCGGTGATTCAGCATCCAGTTGAATGGCTTTTGAATACATTTCATCTGCTTTTGCCAGGTCGTTTTGTGCACGATAAGTATCACCCAATAAAATATTTGTTCCGCTGGTGGAGGAAAGATTTACCAGTTTCATGGCTGTTGCCTGTGCCATCTTAAAATCTTTGGGATCATCAAACAAATAAGAGTTTGCCAAATCAAAATAACCGCCCGGCCATTTTGAATCGACAGCAATTGCTTTTTGACAGGCGTCTCTTTCCTTGGCATATTCTTTCCTGCCGGCATAAGTCTCAGCGAGGTAAGTATAGGCTCTTGGATTTTTAGGAAATTGTGATACCATTTTTTGCGCAATCATCAACTGCTGATCCATGTTGCTGGTGAGGTTTGATGCGACATATTCATAGACCAACTTTTCCCATTCGTTAGCGGTTGCCAGGTTTTCTTTGGCCTTGTTCAAATTAGATGCAAACTCCTGCGGAGATTGTGAAAGTGTAGCCAGCAATACATAAGCAATGGCAAATTTTGGATCTTGGACAATAGCTTGTTGGAACATGGCTCTTGCTTTTTTCATTTCACCGAAATCGTAAAATCGAAGTGCCGATTGAAATGCGGACGAGGCTTGGTTAGAAGAAGTTGTAAACAAGAAACCTCCATTGTTTTGAGAGTGGGCCGGCTTAATGCCAGCAAACAGGAAAGATGCGGTAAGAAGCAAGCAAGCAATTTTTTTCATGATAAAACTGTTTAAGAGTTAAATAATCAGTTATCAAAGGAGGAGCGTTGGTTTAGCAGGATGATGTGAAAAGAAACAAGAATTAGAAATCTTTCTAAAGTTAATGACTTTCAAAAATAACTGCCCAGCACTAAAAAATTTTTGATTCAAAATTATTTGCTGTTAACGATGAAGTGAATCACACAGCTTTTGGTTTCTATGTTATAGCTGTTCTGGCAAAGAAGCGTTGTGGGCGGATTGTATTTATCTAGATCTCCGGATGTTTTTAAAGCGAAACTTTCTATTCAACAAAATGCCAGCATACGCCAGCCATGTCAATAATGTTGACCTCCCGGCCGTATGGTTGCTGAGTTGGTGCTTTCACAGCGATTCCGAATTTCTCCATCAATTGTTTTTCCTTGACTGTAGTGTATAATTCATCTACACTGTTTACCCTGACACTTAGCATGAAGTTTTCTGCAAATTCTTTGTTGTTGAAGCGTTGTAAAATGAAACTGCAATCGTCTCTCTTGAAACCAACATAGTCTCCGGCATCCCATTGAATGCTGAAGCCAAGAGCCAGGAAAAATTCTTTTGCGCCTTCATAATTATCACCGGAAGGAATGAACGGTTGTAGAGAAAGAAATTTCATAATGTTCTTTTGATAAAGCTATTGATTTATAAAAGAAATTTTTAAGCGACGTACGTTTTCAAACGGAGGTTGCCTAATGAAAAAATTGAACAGACTGTTTTTATCAATTTATTTTCTCATTAACTTAGTTGTCCTTTTTTCAAGCTTGAAAAAACTAACTGCAGTCAGACAAATAATCCTACGCTATGTAACTGCCCCTTACTATGAAAAACCAATAGCTCTAATTTTTAACCCTAAATCAATGAAACATGAAGAAAAATTTCTATCTGCTGGCAATGGGAGCTTGTGTCGTATTTGCATCATGCAAAAAGGAAGTTCTCACCACTGAGCAAAGTCAATCACCAGCGTTACTCGATGCTCCATCGCAAGCATCCAATGCAACAAAAACAAATACATTTAAAGGTCCAGAAGTAAGAATGGGAGATGGAAAGGCCCGTTCGTTTGCAGTCATCACCCATGCAGGTGTGCCGCTGGAAGTGGGAATTGAAATGACACCCGGCGCTTTCGAAGGCCTGACGCAAGACCCGCTCGATTTCGCTGCTGCTACTTTTGTTCTTCCACTACACCATAAAGCCCAGGATGCAACTCCTTTTGACCATCTTGTTATCAACTGGGAGCCTCACGGGCATGATCCCGTGCATGTCTTCGATGTACCGCATTTTGATTTTCACTTCTACATGATCTCGATGGCGGAGCAGAACAGTATTCCACCTTACGACGTTGCTCCATCATTATTCGATAATTTTCCGCCGGCGGGATATTTACCTGCTAATTATATTCCTTTCCCTGGCGGTGTTCCGCAAATGGGTAAGCATTGGGGAGATATTACTTCACCGGAGTTTAACGGGCAGCCTTTTACCAAAACCTTTATTTACGGAACGTACAACGGAAGGGTTACTTTTTATGAACCGATGGTTGCAAAGAGCTATTTGCAAACGGTTGGATCTACCAGTGCACCCATTCCGCAACCGCTTCATTATTCACCCACCGGCACTTACTATCCTACAGTTTATAAAATATATCACGATGAATCTGGAAACACGATCATCAGCTTAAGCGGATTTGTATTGCGTTGATGTGTGATTTGCATCTTCTTGCTACGACGGATTTTTGTAAGGAAATTCGTCGTAGCTTTTGTGAAGAAATTTCTGGACTAATAACGGCAGTTCTAGCAGTGAGAAACAGTAATCTCAATTCCTCGATGGCGTAAATATTGCAAAACAAAAATGTATGGAAAATTATAATCTTAAATTAGAAGCCCCCTGGGAAGAAGTAAAAGAAATGATTAGAGAAATCAATCCACATTTAACCGACGAAGACCTGCGTTATGAGCCAAACCATGAGAAAGAATTATTGGAAAGGCTTGCGAACAAATTGAATAAAAATGTGCCGGAAGTAAAAGGCTGGATCGAAAGTGTTTCGCATAACACCGGCTTAGCAGGATAGATTGTTTGCAGTCTTCGTTCACAAATTTTCTGAATTGGTTGAAGCATCTTCTTGCTAACAGTCATCATCGATATCTTGCAGGCCTCATAAAATTTTTTCCATCACCATAAATTCCAGTGGTTGTTTCGGCAAACCAAAATCAGGATCGGCAGGGAAAGGTTCTCTTTTGCCGGTGTCAATAAATCCCTTTCGCTTGTACCAGTTAATCAATTCTTCCCTCACTGTAATCACTGTCATTTTTATTTTGTGCAAGCCCAGATGTTTTGCTCTTTCTTCGGCAGCCATTAAGAGTTGTATTCCGATGCCTTTGGCTTGCAATTGCGGCATCACAGTAAGCATGCCCAAATACAAAGCATCCTTTAATGCTTCTAAATACACACAGCCTTGCAGTTGTTGTTCTTCCTCTGCCAGCAAAATCACGGCATTCTTTTGTTCAATCATTCTTGTCAGCGTTTCTTCGCTTGTTCGTATGCCGCCAAGTAAATCAGCTTCTGTTGTCCATCCTTTTTTTGAGCTTTCTCCCCGGTAAGCACTGTTCACCAACAGGTTCAGTTGAGGAATATCTGGTATGGTTGCTTTTCTTATAACCATGGTGCGAAAGTATTTTCTCCAAACGTCATGGAAAAGTGTGCAGCTTATTTTTCAATACAGGGAAACCCATTTGATCGATGCAGTTAAACCTGTTTATAAAAACGGGGAAAGCATTGCTTTCTTTTTTTGTTTAATGAGAACTTCATCGCCAATATTTAGCGTTCCTTCTCCATTATGCAAAAGGTTTTGCCCGAAGTAAATTTTGTTTTGAAACTTACGGTACGTTGATAGTGTGTGCAATGGCTCTTTGCCGTTTGTCGCATCATCTTGGTTGATGGTTGTTATCACGCAACGGGCACAAAGTTTTACACCAAAGAAGTCGATATTATTTATGCTGAAACGTGCCCATCCATCTTCTTCAAAAGGAAGACTTCCATCGACAACAATGCTGGGACGGAACCGATTCATGGGAAGCGATTTTTGTAGTCGTCCATTCAAATTATCTAACGATGCCTGGCCAATCAATAAAAAAGGAAAGCCATCGGCAAAGCTTGTAATTTCTTTGTTTGATGCATAACGTGTATCCACTCTTCGCCTGGTGCTGTCAGGCATTTGTACCAGTTTGCATTTAATGGAAAGCACATCGGAGAACCATTCACTAACCAGCGAATCTACTTCTCTTCCTTTGCATACATCGCTCCAAACCTGCACACTGAATGTTTCTCCCGACGAATGAAAAGGCACAACGATTTGATTCGAATTTTTTTTATGCTGTACATGCAAGCCATCTTCTTTTATCTGCACTTGCAGTAAAGCCATTTTAGGAAAGTCGCGTTGTGTAATAAATTCATTGTTTACGTCAACAAGCATCCATCGTCGGTCATATTGAAATCCCCTATCGGTGACTTGTGCCGAGGTTACGGAAATACCACCAAGCGATTTAATAGGATAGATAAAAAGTTGACTTACCTGAAGCATTTCCCGAAGATACAACGATGAAGTTTTGAAGAATGAATGATATCAATGATTTTAATTCTCGTATGTGAACTGCGATGGTTTTTTGAGATTGGTTACTGATAAGCATGAACAAATTTGTTCGGCAATGACGACACTATTTAAAGCTCATCGTTTTTAAGCGGCACGTTTTTTTAGAGGTAAATATCCGGCCATCAATTCTTTCTTCGTAAGTGGCAGTTGGTTCATTATTGAAGAATTTTTAAAGAAAGGAATTTATGTTAGCTATGAATTTTCGCGGACCATTCAGGGTTCGCATCGACCGCAAACCTTATCCGGAAATTTTGCATCCAAACGATGCCATTGTCCGGGTAACACGATCTTGTATCTGCGGATCCGATTTGCATTTGTACCACGGCCTTGTTCCAGACACTCGTGTAGGCATGACTTTCGGCCATGAATTTACAGGTGTGGTTGAACAAATTGGTTCATCGGTGCAGAAATTAAAGGTAGGCGACAATGTGCTGGTGCCATTCAACATTGCATGCGGGACTTGTGCTTTTTGTAAACAGGAGTTGTATGGCAATTGCCACGAATCTAATCCGGAAGCAACGGCGGTTGGCGGCATCTTTGGCTATTCGCATACGGCCGGCGGCTACGATGGTGGACAGGCGGAATATGTTCGTGTTCCATACGCCGATGTTGGCCCAACAGTAATTCCGCCGGAGATGGATTTGGATGATGCCGTATTGCTAACTGATGTTGTTCCTACAGGTTACCAGGCCGCCGAAATGGGAGGCATAAAACCCGGTGATACGGTTGTGATTTTTGGAGCGGGGCCAATTGGAATTATGGCCGCAAAATGTTCATGGTTGTTTGGTGCGGCAAGAGTGATCGTAATTGATCAATTGGATTACCGCCTGGAGTTTGTGAAAAATTATGCGCAGTGCGAAGCCTATAATTTTAAATCGCTGGGTGACCCTGTATTGTTCTTAAAGAAAACGACAGATTACTTTGGTGCAGACGTGTGCATTGATGCCGTTGGATGCGAAGCTACCGGCAGTGCCATGCAAACTATTTTAGGAAGGAAGATGCTGATGCAAGGTGGTTCCGCAACAGCCTTGCATTGGGCAATTAATTCGGTTAAGAAGGGGGGCATTGTTTCCATCGTTGGCGTGTATGGTCCAATTGATACACTAGTGCCAATTGGAAATGTAGTGAATAAAGGATTGACCATTCGTGCCAACCAGGCTTCGGTAAAACGTCTTCTTCCCAGGTTAATTGATCATGTGATGGCAGGCCGTATTAATCCAAAAGAAATTGTTACGCATCGTGTGCCGCTGGAAGAAGTTGCAGAAGCTTATCACATCTTTTCGGCCAAGCGAGATAACTGTATCAAACCTATTTTAATTCCGCCTTCAGCGAGGTAATTAAAAATTAAAATTAAAAACGTCATGGAAAATACAGCAAACAATTTCAGTCATATAAATGGTTGGGGTATTGATGCCAACCCGGAAAATGAACCAACTTACCCGATGAAGAATTACACAGGCGACGATCATAAACGCCTTAATTGGGCACGGCCACCCTTGCAAGCGGAAATAGTTGAGGTGCTTCATTCCAATGAACGACCTTCCTTAACCGCGGTCTTTGGAACCGTGTCGCCTCCATCGGGATTGAGTGGCATGATTCGCCGCTTTGCATTTCGATACAGCGAAGGCAGCTATGCCCATTGGCTGCCCTTGGTTTTAGCCGATCGAATTAATGCCATAGAGGGTGTTGTGGACGACCTGCTACATGGCCACGTTCCCAACATATTTGCAGAAAGAGGATGGAAGGCTGAGTGGAAATATAATCGCAATAACATGATAAAAAAAGCAGCGATTGCAGCCGGCATTACCGCAGGAGTTATGTTGCTGATAAGTCAAAAAAAATTATGGAAGAAAGTTGCCAAATAGCAAACCAGCTTTAGGGTGAATCTAAGGGGCTGCCGCAGAAAACAAGTTTTCCGGCAGCCTTTTCAATCTCGATAAAGACCACTACTTTTGATCGATACCAAAACAGTGAGCTTACCGAAAGAGAGTTATGTTTTTTTCCAACTATTATTACTACGGAACGTTGTTGCTGGAACTGATCTGTGTATGGCATTGCCTGAAGAAAGGCAACCAGCAAAAGTGGATATGGATTATCATCTTCCTTCCGCTTATCGGCTGCATCATCTATTTTTTCTCCGAAATAGTCAGTGGCAAAGAAGTGAATCAATTGGGTTCGGGAATGGGCGACATTATTGACCCGGGTAGAAACATCCGCAAGCTGGAAGCACAGCTAAAATTTGCCGATACGCATCAGAATAAAGTTTCCCTTGCCGATGCTTACCTGCAAAAAGGTTTGCTGGAAAAAGCCATTAGGCTTTACGAAGAAAGTCTTACTGGTGTTTTCTCGGAGAACGAATATGTGTTGATGAAATTAATAATTGCTTATTCCAAAGTTGGCAGTTACGATAAGATTATCCCGTTGGCAAAAAAGGTTTATCGTTCTCCCCAGTTTAACAAGTCGCAGGCGCATATTGAGTATGCAAAAGCTTTGGCCCGTACCGGCAATACAGAGCAAGCAGAGACAGAATTTAAAAACATGAAAAGCAAATTTGCCGATTATGAACCACGCTATTATTACGGGCAGTTTTTGCTGGAGCAAGGAAGGAGTGAAGAAGCAATGACGGTCTTCGCAGAAATGACTGAAGAAAAGAAGCATCTTGGGTCGAGGGAGAAAAGGTTGTATAGCGCATGGATCAACAAAGCAAAAGAAGAGTTGAGGAAATTGGAAGTAAAAGTTTAGCTGCATGTTCCTGATGCATTCACGGTAACGATCGTTCACAATCGTTTTTTTATTGCAAAATTTTTTTCTTCATCACATATAGAAAGCCGAGATTGCTGCTTCATCAAAAGAAAATACTTTTGATAATATCAACCTAACTTATGTCGAAAGGACGATTGGAAGCTTTTAGCGACGGTGTATTAGCTATCATCATTACCATTATGGTTTTAGAAATGAAGGCGCCTCACGGCGATTCGCTGGCTTCCTTGAAACCATTGCTCCCAGTCTTTATCAGTTATGTTTTAAGCTTTGTGAACGTTGGCATTTACTGGAACAATCATCACCACATGATGCATGCAGCACACAAAGTCAATGGCAGCGTGTTGTGGACAAATATCAACCTGCTGTTTTGGCTTTCTTTAATTCCCTTCGTTACCGGATGGATGGGAGAGAACCATTTCACAACAGTACCAGTTGCACTCTATGGCGTGGTGTTAATGATGGCGGGGATTGCTTACTATTTTTTGGCGCATTGTCTTACCGACCTGCATGGAAAAGATTCTGCATTCACCAAGGCACTTGGCAAGGACAGAAAGGGAATTATTTCAGTGGTTATATATGCTGTTGGTATTGCACTTTCATTCGTTCATCCAATGATTGGATTTAGCCTTTATGTGTTGGTTGCTGTAATTTGGTTTGTGCCGGATAAGAGGTTTGAGAGTAGATTAAGTGAAGAGTAATTGCAACTCCAATTTCACCATCGAATAAATTTTTTCTGACACAACAAAGGCTTCCTGTGTTTCAACTTCGGAAGCCTTTTGCATGTGCTGACGATGATGATTGAGTACTATTGTTCCAAAACCAATTCTGACTTATTTGCGGCTATCGCTTGTAAACCTTTCTGTAAATCTTCTGCATTCATCACAGGTGAAAATTCAACTCTTGCTCCAAGCTGCTGAAAAAGTGGTTCCGCTATTACAGGTATTTCGGAAGGGTCCTTCAAATCGAAAACCATGAAGCAGGAGCGTTCGCCATTGACCGTTTGGAAATAAGCAGCTTCGGGTTGTAGCCTGTTCATGGTAGCCTGGATGATTTGCGGAAGACTGCCATTACTAACTGCTTTGTTGCCTAGCGAGGGGTCAGGGGTAATTCTGAGTAATGTACGCATGTGTATTGTTTTAAGGGTTAAAAAATGCCAGTAAAAAATCAGGGCAGGGATAGCAGATTTTGACCATCGGTGTTTCAAAGGGAAGATCAACAAAAGGGTGCGTTCACGGTTAGTGTAGAGTTGGTTTTTAAGAAGGATGTTAATACTAATATACAAATGTTTTGGTGCGTCAACCAAACATAGAACTATAATTTTTTATCATCTCGACAAGGAAAAAATTATGTCGCAGAGTGGTGTCGCTTCTACAAGAAAAATCCAGGCATTTATTACTTATGCGGCGGATTTACTTGCTGTATTTTATAAGTATCATGATCGGACAACAAGTGAACTTTCAGGTTGCGGGCCGTGACGGGTTTGTCATTTTCGAAATCGCTGATATTGGTTTTCTCTATATCAAATCCTTCAATCACGATTACCAATCCTGTTCCAATCACTTCAACATCTAACCCATTTCTAACAATAATCGCCGTGTCTTCTTCAATACCCAATCCAATGCAAGTGGGGTTAGTAATTATCACCTGTGCCATTCGCACAAAACGTCCGCGATGAACGAAATGCGTATCAATGCAAACATCTTTTAGAAACTCAAGACCGGTAGTTATTTTAATTCCTCCGCCCAGTTCCTCTACTTCTTTGTTTCCTGCATAGATCATTGGTGTGGACAAAGCCATGGCGCCGGCGCTGGTGCCGGCAATCACCAACTGGTGATGGACGTATTGATTTTTCAATTCGGTAAGAAACCGGGTGCCTCCATAAATGCCTGTCAGTTTCAATTGATCGCCGCCAGAAAAGAAAAATCCATCGGCCGCTTTTATTCGGTCAGTCAAATGATCATCCAATACTTCTTTGCGGGTGTTGTGATGTATGTGGCCAACCTTTGTAATTCCAATTTTTTCAAACACCCGCAGGTATTCCTTCAACGTTTCACTGCTTTCGCTGCTCGCAGTTGTTACTAATTCCACTAACGGATCTTTTTTGTGAAGCGAATCTTTAAACGCATCCAATACTTCGAGCTTTATAAAGTCGGAAGGCTTTTTTTTATTCTCGGGTTGGTCTTCTCCTTTGTTTTCTTTCCCACCTATTACTATTAACGTTCCTGTTGGTACAGGGCAATGATTTTCGTTTGTCCTTTTCGATTTCATCATTAATCGTTTGTCCGCTATCGGTACAAAATTTAAACCATGCCTGTTTGTTAATGCTGTGTTCAACAATGCAACGCCTTTCTATTGGCATCTCATCAGGTCATCATTAAAAACATTTTGTTTAAAGATTTTGGTGTCCGAAAAGGTTAACGAAGCCAACACATCATTCCAACAATCAAAGGCACTAAAGCAAATGCTTTAAGTTGGAATTCTTTTTGCACACCTTACTAAGCAAGACCGCCTCGTGTAACAAAACTGTGGTCAGCGATATGAAACGATTACTTGTGGTTGCAATCCTTGTTCTTTCTATTCAATCCTTTGGCCAGAGGCATGCGAAAACGTCAACACCGGTGGATACTGCGTTCACTGATTACAATGTCTTGTTTAAAGAACTGGATAAATTAATCGATTCTATTTCGAAGCCAAGAAGCTTTGGCCTTGCTGATGTAAGCATTGGCGATGCATCTTTTGATTTTTATACAAAGGGCAACGATAGTTTGCTGGGTGCTACCAAACTGGCGATTTCGCCCATGCTTGGTTATTTTCATCAATCGGGTTTGGGATTAAGTGCCGAGGCCTCGATTATCAACGATGGGCAATCTTTCAACCCATATCAATTTTCTGTCTCTGGTTTTTACGACTACCTCAAGAACAGGAATTTTATAACAGGAACTTCGATTAGTCATTATTTCACTAAAAAGAACCTTGCATTTTATACTTCTCCATTGGAAAACGAAATGCAGGCCTACTTCACTTACCGGAAAAAAAGTTTGAAACCTTCTGCAAGCATAAGGTATGGTTGGGGGAGTGAGGAAACCGTCACTGTGCAGGAAGTAAGAAATAAAAATCTAAAAATCACCCGTAACATCACCACACAAAAAGATGTTGCTTCATTTACCCTCACTGCTTCGCTGCGTTATGATTTTTACCAGCTCGATGTACTTTCAAGAAAAGATTATTTACGCATCACACCACAAATCAGCCTCACAAGCGGTTCGGAGCAATACGGATTTAACCAGGTAAGCAGCGTTGCTGCTGCAAGAGGCCATTCAGGAAAGAATGCTTCATTTAACACGGAAAATACAGTGTTGAATACAAGCTCGAAATTTCAACCTCTTTCTCTAACCACTTTTCTGAAAACAGAATATTCAAAAGGACGCTTCTTTGTGCAACCACAATTGGCGGTAGATTATTACCTGCCTGCCGCTACAAACAATCTTTATTTTTCGTTTCTTGTAAATGCCGGTTTTCTTTTTTTGTAGCTATAAAGATTGTCTCAACGAAAACCGATGCAGCTAAGAGAAATTCATCATAAAATCAAATGCAGTATCTTTCTTTGAAATGAAACCAATGAACAAAGCCAGCTGCCAAATTTTTCTTCTATTCTTTCTTGTCCTGGTTCGATTCAACTCTTCCGCTCAAAACTTTACACCGGAAGTCAGCCTGTTTATCAAGGTGAACTCCGCATCGATAGCGCTTGTTGATGCGAAGGTGATTGATGGAACAGGAGGTCCTGCTAAACTGCATCAAACAATATTGATCAACAATGGCATCATTACAGCTGTGGGAAACAATACTGATGTAAATGTTCCTGCCGGTGCACAAGTAATTTCCTGCGGTGGCAAAACCGTTATTCCGGGTTTGGTAATGGTGCACGAACATTTGTACTACACCGAATTTTTAGATGGATATTTCAATGTAGCACAAATGGCTTCTTCGTTTGCAAAAATGTACCTGGCCGGCGGTGCCACCACTATTCGTACCGCTGGAAGCATAGAGCCACAAACCGATTTAGCCATACAAAGAATGATTGGTGAAGGAAAACTGGTAGGACCAGAGATGGATGTGACAGCGCCGTATATTGAACGTCCTGGCTTCGACATTCCGGCACTGAATAACATCAAAGATTCGGCAGAAGCAGCGAGGTCAGTAAACTTCTGGGCCGATAAGGGATGTACTTCGTTTAAAATGTATATGCATGCCTTGCCTGAAGATTTGCAGGCGGTTGTTCGTGAAGCACATAAGCGTGGTTTGAAAGTGACCGGTCATTTAAACGTAATAACGTATCGCGAAGCAGCTAATCTTGGTATTGATAACCTAGAACATGGCTTTATGCCTTGCAGCGATTTTGATAGCACGAAAAAAGTTGGACAATTTTCATCGCTTTATTCAAGAGCATTGTTGAACCTGCCGCAGAACAGTGAGAAAATGAAAGACCTGATTCGTTTGCTGATACAAAAGAAAGTTGCGTTGACATCAACATTGCCGGTTTTTGAACCTTTCACCGGGAGAGAAATTATCTTGGGCGGCGATACAAGTGTTTTAGTACCACCAATAAGAGAAACAGTCATTGCAAGATGGCAAAGGGCACAAAACAAAGATTCTGCATCGCAGGTTTTATTTAAAAAGAACATGGCTTGGGAGAAACAATTTTATGATGCAGGCGGGTTATTATTGGCAGGCACTGATCCAACAGGATCGGGAAGAACGCTGGCAGGTTACGGAAGCCGCAGAGAAATTGAGTTGCTGGTGGAAGCAGGTTTTACACCGGTGCAAGCCATAAAGATCGCCACGATGAATGGTGCTGTTTATTTAGGAAAAAATAAAACAATCGGCAGTATTGAAAAAGGCAAGCAGGCGGATTTGGTTTTGCTTGACGGCGACCTTGAAAAAAATATAAAAAACATTCGCAACACCGAAATTGTTTTTAAGAAAGGTGTAGGCTTTGATAGCAAAATGATATTTGAATCAGTGAAGGGCAAAGTGGGTTTGAATTAAACTCTTTCAATAATAAAACAAAGGTGTTACGGTTAATTCTAAATTTAAGTTTCAGTTGCAATCAAGATAGCTTTTTGAAAAAAAACGAAACTAGCCAGCTACTTTTTTCAATACCGGTATTTTTTTCATTGCAATAATCAAGGCTAATGAAATAACCAGGCAAGACAAGGCGATGAGAGGAATACTGAACACGGGGTGAATAAAATAAAACTTCCATCCCAGCCAAAGAAAAATATTTAAAATAAGAATGTGCGAAAGGTAAATTCAATAGCTGTGTGTAGCAATCAAATCCATGATCTTTCGCCACGTTGGATGAAGAAAATGGGTTTTGTTTTTGAAAAAAAGATACATAAAGGTGGCCATCAGCACAACATTCAACGAAAGGTTCTCTAAAAACTTTTCATTCAATTGCTTGCTCTGAACAGAAATGATGCTTGATTGAATGGCTGTATATAGATAGGCTATCAAAAAAAGACCAATGATGGCAAAACGGTTTAATTGGCGATTTGTTTTAAAAAGAAAATTGCCCAATACAATATAACCCAGGTAACCAGTAAAGAAACTGAAATCAAAATTATTGTCTTCTACCTGCGACAGATATGGATTGAGAATAACCAAGGTAATCCAAAGCGCAAGAAAATAAACGTACTCTCTTTCCGTTGCTTGCTTTGTCCATTTTGAAAGAATGGGAAAACTTAAGTACAAGCTTACAATCAAATACACATACCACAAGTGCGAAGCAGCACCCGTTAAAAACTGTTGGCCTATAAATGCAAGTAACTGTCCGCCAGATTGACTTGCGTTCCTAAGATTGTCCCAGGAAAAACTCATTAGGTAAACAGCATTCCAAAACAGGAATGGTAAAATGATTCGATGAAAGAGTTTAATAAAAAAGCTTTTGAGCTTGCCATCATAATTCTCCAACGCAAAGGAGCCACTTAGCATAAGAAAAACAGGAACTCCCAACGCATAGCCGAATCGTAAAATAAACTGGTAATTAAGTAGGCTTTGGGAATATTCGGGTAGTAGTCGGAAATGGTTGCGGCTACATGAAGCACAATAACGGCAATTATCGCTAATGCTCTTAAGTCATTGGCCCATGTTAGCTTATTGGATCGTTGTTTCCCTGCCAATTGATTTTGTTCTTCTTAAGAATTTATCAGTATCGATGTGAGATTGACATCGAAGTTTCACCGCAGAAAGATAGGTAGCAGAAAGCAAACAAAAATGGCCTGTGTAAAACAGGCCATTTGATAAAACAGTTTTTTAAATGCAAATGATAAGAAGCCGTTATGATTTTTTCTTAGGCCGCTTGTATTGTGCATACCACACAATCTTTCCGTCCTTAATCTGGTTAATATCGTGATAGCTGGCCGAATCTACTCTGCCATCTTTATACGTATCAGTTTCATCGTACCAGGTAACAACAAAACTTTCTTTCTTGTCGGTTGAGTACATTTTATTCCAAGCATCCATCTTAATTTTTACTGAACTTAAGCTGTCGCGGTACTTGGTCCACATGGTCATTAAATCAGCATTAGATTTTTTCACATGGGTTCCACTGGACATATCTAGTTCAACACTGTCGCCCATGGCTTTTGATAGGCCCGGTAGGTTGGAGTTCTCCCAGTCTTTGTACGACATCATTACCGTTTTCAAATCAGCATCTGAGACATTATTTGTCCAGCTGCTTGAATAACTTGCGGTGTAAGGCATGTCTGCCGGCGTGGATGCCGTTGAGGTATCGGTACTTGTCCCTTTAACCGTAGCGTCGTTGTTGCAAGCGGTTAAAAGCATAGAAAAACTGCAAAAAGCGATGATGACTCTTTTCATATTGTGGTTTTTGGTTTAAAGAATTGACAAGGCAGCAACAGCGAAGGAGTTACACAGGAGGGACTGATTTAACTAACGCACAAACCGGGATTGAAGATAAGCTTTTTCATATAGCTCATCTTTTTATTTGAACATGTCGTTTTATGAATGAAAACAACTTGACCTTGTCTAAAAACTCATAAGTGCATAGCCTTTATTTTGGTAAGCCATTAGCACGATCAATGCATCACTGGCAACTGCCACATCGGGTGAAATAATTTTCGGGTCTATGTTTTCCCCCAACAAATTTTGCCCGCAAACAAATAACTCAACGCCTGCTTTTTTTAATTCTGAAAGCACTTTTAAATTAGGATTGTTGATTCCAAATTTGGTTTTGTAATGATCGTTATCCAGAATGCCATTGATGGCTGCTCCGTGAAAGACTACCACAAATTTTGCATGCGACAAAGGAATGTGCGACACGCCAAATGCATTCAATTCCGAACCGGCCATATTCAATGCCGGAAGCATTTGCGATGAATCTTTCGGTGCCCGGGTGGCATCATAAATAGCAAGGTAAATGTGATTTTTGTCCGGAGGAATTTTGGCGTTTGGAATCACAACAAAACCGTCGGCTTCCGGAATAACAGGAGAGGCGGAGGGATTGCTTTGTGAAAACCCGTTCAAACAAAATAAAGCAGTTGCAAAGGCAGCAAATAATAATTTCATCTTGTTGCGGTTTATGGACGATTAAGATAGAAAATGTTTCAGATTTAGAGGAAGTCGATCTACGTCAATATAGTTGCCTTAACAATTTCAGCCTTCACTTCAAAACACGTGTTTTTTAATAATGAATACAACTCCTCCATGTGTTGGATTGTTGTATTCAGGTTAACAGGATTAATGCGAAACCATGTTTTGCCCTTCATCTCCGTTGTGGCAAACCAAAACTTACCGCCTCGTTCAATGCGGGCTGCCACCTCATAATGCAATTGCTTTGATTGTTCGGTTGTTAGTGATCCGGTTTTATAATGCAGGCATACGGCGGACATCATGGGTTCAGTCGCTGATTCAAAAATGTCTTCCTGCAATGCAAGTTCATGCAGGTGCTTTGCCTGCTGCACATTGTTGTCAATCCACTCACCAATTTGCTGCTTGCCGTAATGCTGAAAACTCATCCAAACCTTCAGGCTTCTGAAACGTTTTGATTGCTCAAAGCCATGCACATAAAATGAATACCGCTCTGATTTTTGATTGGTTTGATCGGTGAGATACGCATGCTGAATACCGAACGAAGCTGTCAAGCGTTGATGATCTTTCACTAGTACGGCTCCCGCATCCAGCGGTGCATAAAACCATTTGTGCGGATCAATGGTCACTGAATCGGCAAGCTGCAATCCTTTTAAAACATCGGGGTATTTATGCGAAAGCAACATGCCGCCACCATACGCTGCATCTACATGAAACCAGCAATCTTCATCCTTTGCCATTCGTGCCAGGGTTTGCAAATCATCCACGGCGCCAAGGTTGGTTGTACCGGCTAAGCCGACAATGCAAATTGGTTTAATGCCTTCGGCTTTGTCCTTAGCAATCGTTTGTTCTAAAATATTTATATCAACCTGGAAGCTGTCATTGGTTGGAATGGCTCTTAAATAATTTCTACCGATTCCCACAGCATCTACAGATTTATCTACCGAAACATGTCTTTCTTCTGAAACATATACTGCCCATTTTCCCTGCAGTCCATCCTGTTGAGCCGCATCTTTAGTAGTGTAATCTCTTGCCAGTTTTAATCCAATAAAATTTGCCATCATGCCACCGCTTGTTAAGTTGCCGCCGGCTTTCTCATCATAGCCAATTAAATCATTCAGCCAGCGTATCACTCTCCGTTCCATGGCAACAGCCGAGGGACCAATTGTATAAGCACCAACATTTTGATTGAGTGCAGATGCTAACAAATCACCTAAGATACCAGCGGGGTTGGGAGTTGGCGTAATAAGTCCCATGTAACCAGGATGGTTGACATGTGTAACGTAAGGCAGTAATTTTTCCTCAAGCAGCTTTTGCACACTGGCAAGTGATTGACCTTTTTCTGGTATGCCTTCGTCAAAAAGTTCATAGAGATACGAAGGTTCAACATCGGGAAACAATGGCTTACCGGCAACGTTGTTTAAGTAGTCAGCAATGTAATCAACCAAGTCGTGGCCGGCCTTGCGGAAATCATTGTATTGCATAGTGATGGTTTTGGAGCAAATAAAGTTAGGTGAAAACGTGGGTGTATCAACTTCATGCAAGCCCTCAAACAAAATCGTCTTTCCAATTTGGAAAGACGATTTTGTTCTTTGTTGCACCACTATGTGCAAAATGCTCTGTCAGTTGTATAGAACTTGTGCTACAAATTGCCGTTGCATCTTCATGTAAAAATTATTCGTACAAAAGTTTACAGCTTGTTTTGCAAAACATTTCTATTGGGTGCATACTTCTTTTGCCATGCGGGATATTGGTTCAATACTTTTTGAGGCGCATATGTGTACCATCCATAACCATCGCGACGTTCCCTGTCTACTTCGGCCAAAGAATAAACAACCTTGCTGTCACGATTACAGAACAATGGCCTGTGTGTTTTTAATTCGTAATAACGTGTCCATATCGGTGGTGCAGCAGGATCGTTCACCACCACACGGTCACTCTTTGAAAGGCGATAGGTTGTTTGCATGGGTGGCGCCGGCACAATTTTTACACGGGTGTTCAAAATTTTCGATTCATCAAACCATTGAACCGCATATTGAATAGCATTCACTATGTTTTTGTCAGGTTTGTTAATGCTCATTAAAAATAAAACCAGGTCGGCGCTTTCCAGGTTGCAAATGCTTGGCGGTTCAAACTTGCGGGCCCATGCAGGTTGCAGCGTTACTTCATCATGTTGTTGGCACCATGCCGTCAGCTTGCCATTGTCTTTTATTTGCGTTTTGATGATGCAATCCAAACCTTTGTTGAAGGCCTTCTTTATTTTTTCCAAGTGGTCTTTATCAACGTAGGTGTATTGTTTCTTTCCATCCAGTATGTCTTTCAGCACTTGCATAATGCCTTCCATGGCGCCATCGTTGTAGGTAATGTGACGGCTGTAATTTTCTTCCAGTGGATAATATTGCGGCCAGCCGCCATTGCTTTTGTATTGCGATGCCAGTATAAAATCAATTCCTTTTAATGCGGCTTCTTTGTATTTCTCATCCTTTGTGACCGTATAGATTTGTGAAAGCGCCGCAACATGTGTATAGGTTGTTCCATTATCATAGGTAGTATTTAAAATCGACTTGGCTTTTATCAGGCTATCTTTTTGTTCGGGAGTTAAAATGGCAAAAATGTCGTAATTCTTGGGCCATCCGCCGTTGTCTTTCTGATACAAAAGAATGTTGTCGCCTATTTCCTTTAATTGTGTGTTCTTATAGCGCGGCTGGTTAGGCTTTGCAAAAATGACGTTTGTTTTTTCGAAGATGTCATACCAATGGTGGGAGGCATCCGCAAAAGGTTCGGGATCTATGGCGTTAAGATCATTTTTGTTTTGTGCCATGGAAGGAACTGCAGATCCCAGTATCATCAACAGCAGAAGAGTCCTGGTTAATTTTTTTGCTTTTTCACTAATTCTTTTCATCATTTAATTTTTGAAGCGCAAAAGATAGTGGATTTGCCAGTGGCTGCAATCTTAAAAAAGGTAAAAATTATTTCATCAATCATATTTCATCATCATTAAACCTGTTTCTGTATCAAGAAGAAAAATTGAATAAAAAAGCGGCTTTAAAAAATCCTTGCAGTGGTGTTATAAAAATGATGTAATTCGCAGTTCAAAATCTGGTAAATGAAAATTGCAATTATTGGTTATGGCAAAATGGGCCACATGGTAGAAGAAATTGCGGCGCAACGCGGCCACGAGGTTGTAGTAAGAATCAACATTGAAAACACCGAAGAGTTTACACAAGAGAACATGGCGAAGGCTGATGTTGCCATTGAATTTACAGGGGCCGACAGTGCTTTTGAAGATGTGAAGAAATGCATTGATTTTGGTGTGCCTGTTGTTAGCGGTTCAACCGGTTGGAATCAAAACCTGCCGGTGGCAAAAGAATATTGCAAACAAAAAATGGGCTCCTTTCTTCATACCAGCAACTTTAGCGTGGGTGTAAATATTTTCTTCCAGGTAAATAAATTGCTGGCGCAGTTGATGGCTTCGCAACCCAGTTATGATGTTACGATGAAAGAAGTTCATCACACTCAAAAGAGAGATGCGCCGAGTGGCACAGCAGTTACTTTGGCCGAACAGGTTTTGGAAAGAATCTGCAGAAAAAATAAATGGGTGAACCAGCCTTCTGATAGCAAACAGGAACTCTCCATCATCAGTGAAAGAATAGATCCTGCACCGGGCACGCATTACGTAAAATACTCTTCCGACGTTGACGACATAGAAATCATACACACGGCACACAACCGCAAAGGCTTTGCTTTGGGGGCGGTATTGGCTGCTGAATACATTGCGGATAAGAAAGGAATTTTTACAATGGATGATGTGCTGAACTTGACAGCCTCCCCAAACCCCTCCGGTGGAGGGGCTTAGCAAACACACAAGGCCAGCTTATTTAACTATCACAAAAGCTCTCAACAGACTATCTTGTTGAGAGCTTTTTTATTGGCTATTACAACGTCGCTTCATTGGCATGCACTGCTGAAGCAAGTTCAGAACCCTGACGTGTGCGACGCAACAGGCGATGATAGTAGCAATGCAGCTTAGTACATAAAAAATAAAAACTCAATTAATAAACATGATTGAGTTTTATAAGTATCATTGAAAAGCAAGGGCTGTGTAATGATGGCTTCCCACCGGGAAGGTCGGGATGGGCTGTTTATCTCGGTATCAAATCAACGGGTACAATGAATTCAAAAATATTGCTGCCGGTTGGTCTTGCACCTGAAAAATCATTGTCCAGTAAATGCGAAACCCTGAAGCCGAAACTTACTGGGTATTCATTCCACCACTTCGTGTCAAAATAAACTTCACCACCAACACTTCTTTGATTGCGGTAGGCTAATTTGTCTTTCGAATACACTCTTGTGAAATCATAAAAAGCATTGCCGCGAATACGCAAACAATAAACAATATTGCCAAAGCCCCAGTCGGGGTAAATCAATGGTAGATGATAATTCCCGGACAGTCGCCACATTCGTGAGAAGAAATAATCATTGTAGCCACGGGAGTTAGCAAAGCGATTGCTGAAGGTTACATTCGATGTATCTGTTTCCTGCCAGTTAGCTGCAATAACAATGCTGTGATTTTTAATGGACGGCAAATAAACTCTTGTGCCGCCTAAGAATTGAAAACCATTCTCACTTAACAAATGACGATGCGTCAAGTTAATAGCATATCCAAACTTTGGAAAAATATGTTGAACTGCCTGTGGCAACTGCTGCGACCAATTAATAAAGTGTCGCAGGTAATTGGCTGTTTGTCCAGCAAATGAATTTTTATATGCGGCCGTAGGAGAGGTCTCGCTGTAAACAAAGCTGGAGCCAAAGCTTAACGACTTGAACATATTGCCACCAGTAAAATTCAAGGGAATATAATAGCCAACTTGTGCCTCGGTTTGATTAAGCGTAAAGCTACCTGCAGTGGTCCTGATGGTTCTATCGGCCGTGTAAGTAATGCCAGCATTCAGCACAGGGAAAAATCCACCATAGAAAGAACTAAAGCCAACCGCATGCGAAGATTCATCCTGGTTGTAACGATAAAAAATTTCGTTGCTGAATGTGTTTAAGATGTTATCACTAAAAATGCTGACCGTTAATTCAGGATCGGTGTAATCAACTTGGCGGCTGTGAAAATTAAACAGGCCTGTTGTTTTTTTATACTTCTTCACAGGATAATTGGCAACGCCTGTTGTAGAGAGAACGTTAGGCGTGGTGGAATCAGTGGCGACCTTATACGGAAGGATGCGTTTAGAAAAAATATCTGTCTTTAATTCGACCTTTTTTAATGTATTAATGTCACCCTTACGAATGCGAAAGCCATTGCTCGTAAAGTTCGACCAGACAAGTGTGTCCTTATACGCCGATGGATAATAGTTGCCAGTTACTCCCGATGTTAACTGCATAAATTTGCTTGAGTGATCGGCTAAATCAACGGAATACACATCATCGTTACCGGAGGCAGAAGAAACAAAATAAATTTTATTGTTTGCGATAAAGGGATAACCCAACGTAGCGGTGCTTGATTGTACCAGCATCTCGGGTTTGCCTGTGCCTCCATTTTCTCCAGGCAATGATAACCGTTGCAATGACATGGTTGAATTAAGATGCCTGACGGCAACGACTATCGATTGATTATCTGCAAATCGCGGATGAACAAATAAATCGCCTTCTCTTGATGGTTTTATTTTTTTAACCAGGCTTCCATCCATGTTTAGCAAATGCAATTCGCATTGGGCTGAATCATTAAAAAACACAGCGACGATTTTTGTACCATCGGGACTGATATCCGGTGTGAAATATTTTGCCTTATTCGTAATTCTTTTTTCTTCGCCGGTATGAATATCTACTAAATAAATATTGCTGTAATCAGTAAGTCCCCAACGCGGATGAACAGTGTATGCAGTGTAAGCAATGGTGCCGTTGCGATAGCTTAACCAATCTTCGGTTGTAATGTTTCGCAGCTTGATACGATGCTCGCCGCTTTTGTCCTTGATGTAAAACGCAGCTAATTTGTTGTAAGCCGTTTTAATATAAAGCAACGAATCATCGCCAATCATTTGCGGGAACAAATAATCGGTAACCGTTTCTCTTTTCAATTTGTGATCACGTCTTGTACTTACTTCATGTTTGTAAAAATCTAATGCTTCTTCGCGGAACGTTTTATAATCTTTTCCTGAATATTTTTTCACTGCGTGTTGAAAAGGATAAAACAAACTTTTGAAACGGGCGGCATCATCAGTTACTTTGCCCCAGAAATCCGGGCCGTATTTCAGGTAACCGTAATTAGTAATCATATATCCAAGAGGGTAGTGGTTGGGTACATAATCTTTGTACGAACCATTGCGCAACTTCATCCAACTATATTCCCGCTGATCTTGCCATAAGGCATTAAAGCCATTGAAGAAATATGGTGCTCTTCCACGTCCCTGGTTAGTAAATACAGTTTCGTTATGAACAGCATCACCTTCAAAAAACCAATCAGGAATGGAAAGCGCATTAAAGAATGCCTGGCCATTTTGCCCTAGGATAATAGACGCAGCTTTACTTAACCCTTTATTGAAATTGCTGTATTGCTGCACATGCCTGTATTCGTGCACGGCAAGATCTTCGTTCCATGGAGTAGCGCCAAACTCAAAGATGTTAGAAGATGGAATTAAATAATATTCGCTGCGAAATGGCCCCAATGCTACATAACCATTCGCAAGGATTGTGTTGGGATGCAAAAGGATGTGGATCTTTCTCACCTGGTTGCCTAGGGAATTTGCATTGATTGTTTGCATGCGATGAATAATGGCAGCAATGCGTTCGGCTTGCGTCGTCACCACCGGGCTGAAAATAATTCTCGCTGTATCGGTGTTGATCTGTTGCCAGTTGGTGGAAGGAGGGAAGGCACCAAATTGTTGCGCTGTCAATCTCACTGAACTTAAAATAACCAGTCCTGCCAGGAGAAGTTTTGCTTTCATGTAAATAAATGTAGAATGGAAAATTTAAAATGTAAAAACTAAAATGAAGAATGCAAAACGATGATTGGCTCAGTCGAACAACTTCGAAAGCAATTACAATTTTATCATCGTTCGCTTGGAGGTATTATTGATGTCTTCCTGATAAAAGAAATGCGCTTCAAATTTTACATTTTGATTTTTACCTTTTACATTCACTCCATGCTTTTACTTGCTATTGCTTTGGCGCCAACCATCGCCATTGTTATTTACATTCTTTACAAAGACAAGTTTAACCGTGAGCCGGCAACTGTTATGTTTGGCAGTTTTTTATGGGGTGTTGTTGCCACTATTCCTGCAATGGTATTGGAAGTCGGTGCCGGTTATTTCAAGTTAGATCAAACCATTCATGGCACAGTGCTGTTTGTGTTTTTTGGTGTGGCGTTGGTCGAGGAGTTTGTAAAGTTTGTACCGCTTCGATTGTATTCTTTCAATCGCAGAAGTTTTGATGAACCACTGGATGGCATCGTTCACGGCGTGATGGTGGGATTGGGCTTTGCTACGTTGGAAAACACGCTGTATGTATTTGAACACGGCGTTGGGACCGGCATAGCAAGAATGTTTTTAAGTGTGCCCGGTCATGCTGCGTATGGCGTCATCATGGGTTATTATTTTGGCAAGGCCAAATTCGATTATCACCGGAGAAAAAGACTATTGTTAACTGGTTTGTTGCTGGCGACGTTCTTTCACGGATTGTACGACAGTTGTTTATTTGTAGGACAGGAAGTGAACGATGATACAACGAGGATCGTTTTATATCTCTCCGCTCTCACGACAGACATTTTTGCCTACATCCTCGCGACAAGGCTTATCAGGCGGTATCGCAAATTGTCAATGAACCTTTATACGAACAAGCCCTTTTGCACTATCCGGCATGCTACGGTGGATGATGTGCCTTTGATAAGAACTCTTGCCAAACAAACATGGCCTTTAAGCTATGAGAAAATTTTATCCCGTTCGCAGATCATTTATATGATGCAATTGATGTACAGCGAAAATGCTTTACGCAAACAAATAAATGAAGGAAGCCAATTCATTATAGTGTACAACAATGCTATACCGGTTGGCTTTGCTTCGTACAGCGAAACCGAGCCAACTGTTTATAAACTCCACAAGATTTATTTATTGCCCAACCAGCAGGGTCGTGGCACGGGCAAGTTCACCATTGAACAAATCATTGTTGATATTCTGCCGAAAGGTGCAACCGTTTTGCAGTTAAATGTAAACCGCTTCAACAAGGCCAAAGGATTTTACGAGAAGTTAGGCTTTGTGGTTATTAAAGAAGAAAAGATAGATATCGGCAGCGGTTATTTTATGGATGATTACGTCATGGAAAAAAGAATCACTGATTCCGTTGATTCGAAAATAGATTTTCCTGGCCTAAGAAAAGATGTTTTGCAATAACAGGTCAGTTAGCATCAATTTTTAATTTCTTAATAATGGCATCGCCCATGGGTTCGGATGAATAACCATAGCCATTCACCAAAATACCTTTCACTCCATCGCGGCTTTCAATGCCATAAACAACAGATTCATCACCGGGGTCGCTGTTGCCTTCAAAACGGTAAACTTCCCTGATCTCAAAATCGTCGGGATGAAGTTGAATATCGCTGCAGATTAAATAATTTTCTTTCAGGTTGAAGTCTTTTGTATAACCTCTCTTGCGAAGGTCTTCAATGGCAATGGCGGGTGAACTGTATTGGTACATAAAAAAAGTATAGGGCTTAAAGTTAGCATGAAATTTTTTCATCTAACGCTAAGAACGCATCCAGCATTTCCTTTGTTTTTATTTTATTGCGGGTGGCTATGTAGCCGCTGTAGGTTGTTTTGATACCGAGCACATAAAGAACAATGCCGATAAAAAGATACACATCAATCTTTCCTGTTACCAGCCAATAAAGTATGCTGAAGATAATTTCCGAGAGAGTTAAAAAAACGAAACACAGGATATAATTCAATAAGGTTAGCTGTAACATTTCACGGGTAGTAAATGAATTCTTCATCGTCGAAATTTTAAATTGTCATTTTTAATTACTCGTTTGATGCCAAAGGCAAGCTTTTATCGTAATCATAAATGTCATCGCGAAAATTGAGTTGTCCCTGCTCGTCAACCCACGCTGTTGTGTATATAATTTGAACAGGTACAGACGTATTCAGTTTTACCCACTGTTCTTTGCCGGCATTCATCGCATCAATGATTTTTGTTAATGTCCAATTGGGATTGTCTTTCAAAAGATATTCTGCCAGCGCCGTTGGATTTGATAGTCGAATGCAACCATGGCTGTAAGCCCGTATCCTTTGGTTAAATAAAGATTTTGCTGGTGTGTCGTGGAAATAAACGTCGTGATCATTGGGGAAGAGAAACTTTACTAATCCCAAAGAGTTTTCGTTGCCTGGCCGTTGACGAATGTCAGGTAAGCCATCAACATGCCCAATTACTTCGTAGTTGTGAGCCGCTAAATAATGACGATTCTTTTTCATGGCCGGAAGGATTTCTTCTCTTACAATTTTAGCAGGCACATTCCAGTAAGGACTAAAAATGATATGCGTGAGTTCGTCGTTGAAGATGGGTGTTTTGTTCTCTACCGATCCCACCACCACTTTCATTTGCAAAACAGGGGTGGCGTCTTCGTAAACATAAAGCATATACTCGGGCACATTCACCACAATTCGCTTACCTGTTATTTGCGTTGTTGCTGTGCGAAGGCGTTCTAGATTGGCCTGCATTTGCGCAATTCTTTTTTCAACAGGCACATTCAATTCTTCCGCCAATGCTGCATCAACAATTCCATTTTCTGTAAAACCAAATTGCCGTTGTACTGTTCTCACAGCGCTTTCCAATTCTTTTGTAAATACAAGGGAAGTGTCTTTCTCCGTCAAATCACCAGAAGCCTGCAAACGCAATTTGATTTGCTTTACAACAATTGTGGAGTCCCCTTTCTTGTATTGCTTTTTTGATAAGATAACTTTTTGCCAGCCACCCCGTTTTTCTATTTCTGTGTATTGTTGAATGGCCTTTTGGAGCAATTCGGCAGATGGGGGATAGGTTGTGTTATTCGCCAGGAGCCGACCGAATAAAAAAATGCCACAGGTAAACAAGATTGCACGGAAAACATTGGTTTTCGTTTGACGGATTTTCGTTGCCATACTTCACAATTTCAACTTCCACAATTCGGTAACAACTTATTAAAAACAAGAACCAGACCAAGAGAAGGAGACAGGAGCCGGAATTCAGGAGACAGGAGGTAGGAGATAGAATGTAGAATGTAGAATTTAAAATTTAGTATTTAGAATTTAGAATTTAGAATGAGAATATCATGGGTTGGTTATTGCTTTATAAAAAACAATCAGAATTATTGATTCGCTGGCGCCAGCATTCTGTCTCCTGTCTCCTGACTCCTGGCTCCTTCTCTCACCACACCACTTGATTTGTCATCTTAATCACTCCCATTACAAAAGTGCTTTGCACATTGCCAACGTTTTCAATGGCGCTTAGTTTGTTTACGTGGAAGTTGTAGTATTCATCCATGTCGCCGGCAACAACCTTCAGCATAAAATCAAACTCACCGGAGATGGTTAAACATTCGATGACTTCGTTCATGGCTAAAATGCTTTTGATGAATTTATCACCAGCAGTTTTACTATGTTGCCGCAGCGAAACATAGGCAATCACCATTAATCCTTTTTTTACTTTAGCCGCGTTCACAATGGTTACGTATTGCTGAATAACGCCGCTCTCTTCCATGCGTTTGATTCGTTCATGAACAGGCGTTGTGCTCAGGTGAACCTTCTCTGAAATTTCACGGATGCTAATGCGGGCATTGTGTTGCAACAGTTTCAATATTTCAAAGTCTTTGTCGTCGAGGGTAGCTGTTTGTTCTTTTTGAATCACTTTTGCCATAGCCGAAAAGGAAATTTTCCTACAAGATAAAAGGAAACGCCGCAGATTTCCTAAAGTTCCAGAAGTTTTCAGAAGATTATCCTGCTTCCCTACCTTTGCGGTAATCAGCTTTGAGCCGTGAGCTTCGAGCTGCGAGACTTAAACATTGATTGAACGATCGGTCTCGGAGCTCGCAGCTAAAACCTCGCAGCTGAACACAAAACTTTAAACTTAAAACTCAAACTTTAAAATGTCAACACTCACAAACACCAACATCGACTTCAACCTGAAGTACAAGGTAAGAGACATGAGCCTTGCTGAATGGGGTCGCAAAGAAATTCGTTTGGCCGAAGCAGAGATGCCAGGCTTAATGTCCATTCGCAAAGAGTATGGTCCTTCGCAGCCATTGAAAGGTGCCCGCATTGCCGGTTGCCTTCATATGACCATTCAAACTGCAGTATTAATTGAAACCTTGATTGCGCTTGGTGCCGAAGTAAAATGGAGCTCCTGCAACATCTTCTCTACACAAGACCATGCCGCTGCTGCCATTGCTGCTGCCGGTATTGGTGTGTATGCATGGAAAGGACAATCATTGGAAGAAGCTGATTGGTGTATTGAACAAACTTTGTTCTTCGGTTCTCCCGAACGTCCGTTGAACATGATCCTTGATGATGGTGGTGATTTAACCAACATCGTGTTGGATAAGTATCCCGAGCTGGTACAAAACATTCGTGGTATCTCAGAAGAAACGACAACTGGTGTTCACCGCTTGTACGAAAGAATGGCAAAAGGTACATTGCCTGTTGCGGCCATTAACGTAAACGACTCCGTTACCAAATCCAAGTTCGATAACAAATACGGTTGTAAAGAAAGTTTAGTAGATGCTATTCGTCGTGCGACCGATGTAATGATGGCTGGTAAGGTAGCTGTTGTAGGTGGCTATGGCGATGTGGGCAAAGGCTCTGCTGCTTCGCTGAAGGGTGCCGGTTGCCGTGTGATTGTTACCGAGATTGATCCTATCTGCGCATTGCAGGCTGCGATGGACGGCTTTGAAGTGAAGAAGATGATTGATGCTGTGAAAGAAGCTGACATTGTTGTTACCGCTTCTGGTTGTCGTGACCTGATCACAGAAAAGCATTTCCGCCTAATGAAGGACAAAGCAATCGTTTGTAACATTGGTCACTTTGATATTGAAATTGATGTTGCCTGGTTGAACGATAACTACGGAAATACAAAAGATACCGTGAAGCCGCAGGTTGATATTTACAATGTTGATGGCAAAGACATCATCTTGTTGGCTGAAGGCCGTTTGGTAAACCTTGGTTGTGCTACAGGACATCCTTCGTTTGTTATGTCTAACTCTTTCACCAACCAAACCTTGGCGCAAATTGAGTTGTGGACAAATAGCGATAAATACGAGAACAAAGTATATGTGCTGCCCAAGCATTTGGATGAGAAAGTTGCCCGTTTGCACTTAGCAAAGATTGGTGTTGAACTGGATGAATTGACCAACGCACAAGCTGAATATTTGGGCATTCCGCAGGAAGGTCCGTTTAAGCCGGAGCATTACAGGTATTAATGCAAAATGTAAAAGTAAAAATTCAAAAGCCCTTGCATTTTGCGAGGGCTTTATTTTATGTGCTAAACGGCATTGCTATTTAGCTTCTGTTCCGCCAGCTGGCGGATTCTTGTACGGCAACAATTCTATTCGACTTTCTTCTCTTTTCTTAGTTGCCGGAATATTTATCTGAAGTTAATTTTTGGTGATAAGCAACCAATGGTTTTTCCATTAATAGCATTAACTTCCTTTTAAATCAAAGCTATGAGCATCAACAACTCCATCATTTTATTATCCATCATTTTTTCGTGCACGACAAATGGCATGTTGGCACAAAATGTTGGCGTAGGTACAAACAGCCCACACCCAAGTGCCCAACTGGAAATTAGCAGCACAAACAAAGGATTGCTGCTGCCCAGGGTAGACGACACAACTGTTGTATCAGCACCGGCAGAAGGACTAGTGGTCTATAATAAAAATTTAAAAACGCCAAACTTTTTTGATGGCTCACGTTGGCAAAGCGTAGAGAAAACTCTTTCCACAACAGCGGATACTGATTCTATTACTTATACTGTTTCGGCAAGTGTAAACAGTTTTGCTGCGGGAACGTATACTTTAAAAACCGCCAGACTGGATGCAAACATGGCAGTAGTGAATAATACAGCATCGAAGGTGAATTTTTCCGATATCATTTTTATAAAAACAACAGATAACAACAGTTACGCTTTTATCAGGGCTCTTACGAATGGCACCAACGTAGGTGCCTATATCGAAATCAAATATTATAAGCAAGGCAGCAGCACACCTTATTACTCTATTAAGGGAAGTAATTTCTATGTCACTGGTTTTAATTTGGACCCATCATCAGGTTCTCTTTTAGAAAGTATTTCCATTGCACCGCTAATCTTTGGCTATAAGAACTGGATAAATAATACAAGTTGGGCATGGAACGTTCAAACGGCTAGCAGTACAAGTTACTAGGCTGATTGTAATAGTTTGGCTCCTCTGCTACTACAGCCGAAATGTTTATTTAAGCAAATCATACTTAAGATTGTTTAAGCCGGAGCATTACCGTTATTAAGATGTAGATGTGTTGTTAGATATTTGAAGCCCCGCCTTGTGCGGGGCTTTATTATTTGGCTAAATTCATATAGATTTATTGGGTACAATTTTTTTTTCATTTTCATTGCCACTGGATTTATGTACATCGAAGATTTTCAACTAGAAGATATCAGGAGTTTCAAAAAATTGCACCTGAAATTATCGAAACATATCAACTTAATTACTGGCCCTAATAATTCGGGAAAGTCAACAATAATTAAGTCAATTTATATGCTTCAAAACGTTAACAGTATAAATCCAGATGATATTAGGAAAGGAAGGAATAGAGCAGGCATTCTAATAAAATTCAATGGTTTGGAAAGTGATGACTATAATCGAATTTCAAAGAAAAACAAACCAAAGACATATAAGGATGGTATAAAAATAGGTGTACTGTTTGATATATTCCATACTGAAACCAAACTTCAGTATGCATACGAAACTGGATCGGAATTGGACATAGAACTTGCCAGAGATAAAGGACGATTAAGTGAATATGGTCCCTTTGAAACAATTCCACGAAAAGAAAATGAAAACAACTTCATATATCCATTCTTCGCAAAGAGAAAAACACAATCTTATTCTACACAGGGCGGAATTGAAGACACTTATTCGATTTTAGAAGATTTAAGAAATTTACCATCTAAGGTTCAAAAATTATTAAATCCTACACACTTCAGAAATAAAGATTTTCAGAAATTCTGCGATGAGATTTTGGGATTTACCATCGGCGTAATTCCCAAAGGAAAAGAAAATACAATAGGAATTTATGCAAAAGAAGATTCTCCTATTTCAATCGAAACAATGGGAGAAGGAGTTGCAAATATCGTTGGCTTAATATCCATTCTATTAAGTTATGATAGAAAACTTTTTTTAATTGAAGAACTGGAAAATGACATGCATCCACAAGCTTTAAAAAAGTTATTAGATCTTATAATTGAAAAATCAGAGAATAACCAGTTTATTATTTCAACCCATTCAAACATTGTTTTAAAGTACTTAGGTTCTTTGCCAGAGACTAAAATATTTTATACCGAATGGCAACCATCGGAAACCGAAACCAAATATGGATATAATATTCCCACTTCTACGATAGAAGAAATCGGCAATAACCCCACTGAAAGAATAAAGATTTTAGAACGCCTCGGATACGACCTTTTCGACTATGATATTTTCAAGGCTTATTTAATATTCGAGGAGTCATCTGCTGAATATTTGATCCGTGATTTTATTATTCCAATATTTGTTCCACATGTGAAAGATAAAATCAGGACAATAGCCTCGCAAGGTACTTCTGATGTGATTCCTAAATTTAATGACTTGCTTAGATTATTTATGTATATACACACGAGTGAAATTTACAAAGAAAAAGCTTGGGTGATCTGTGATGGTGATGTTACAGGGTTAGAAACGATAAACAAACTTAAAGATAAATTCTCTTCTTGGCCTGAATCTCACTTTTCAAATTTCAAAGAGTCAAATTTCGAAAAGTATTACCCACACCGATTTTCAGGATCGATCAACCAAGTACTTTCTCTGAATAATGGTAAACATAAACAAGAAGCAAAGAAGGAACTTCTTTACAAAGTTCTCCAATTTATAAAAGATGAGCCAGAAGTTGCTAAATCGGAATTCTTAATTTCTGCTGAAGAAGTGATTTTTAAAATAGAGACAATTGCTAAAGCAATAGAATAAGTACAATTTTTTTTTGCAGGCTAAACCATAAATCTCCTTGCTCAATATCATCGCAAAGAAATTTTAGTAAATGCGGATTTTAGCTGTAGAAGATAACTTGTAAGTGCCATCAAAGACAGTTAGCCCAATGCCCGTTAATTGCTGTGCGTTGAACTGGTAGGTGTAATCATATTTCATGGAAGGATTTACATTCCCATCAAACTCCTGTACTGAAAGAGGCAACTTGGGCTCGAACAAACCGTCAGGGAGATTGACAACAGATAAATGCCAGGCATAAGTTCCTCCTACATCCAACAAACAATACTTGTAAAGGTTCTTGTACAGGATTTTTGAAAACGAATAGAGTGGATTATCGTAGCTGGTGTAGCGTAGGCGCAAACCGTTAGAGTCAACAAGCGAAGGATACTGCTCTTTATCAATAATTGAATCAATCAACCCGTTGGCATTGTAGCTTACGGAAGCCTGGTAATATCCGAAACCATCTTCCTGTCTGTCCGTTAAAATATTCTCATTAGCGTCGAAATTTACTTTTAAGTTGTAGATGGCCTGATACGACGGAGAGTAATAATCGTCGGATAAAATATATTGCTTACCAGATTGCGTGTTGGTAGAGCTGACGAGTGCTATCTTGTTTAAAGTAAAAGTGCCGTCGTCAAACGTATCAACAATGGCGGTGGGAAGCATGCCAGTACCCGTGTAAGAATAATGAACAAAATGATAGTCTGTGAAGCTACTTCCGCCCCAATCAACTTTGTAGGATGTCACTCTTTTCTGTGTATCATACGTCAGAAATTCCTGCCACATAACTTGTCCGCCTTTGTAATAATGCGTGATGGTTGATTGAAGGTTGGAAATGTTATACACCATACTATCATAATCATTCGCCGGAATAGAAGGTTCCAGAGCACCGTCAATAACAATTGCTTTCAGCGTATCGCTGTTTTGTGTTTTGGAAGTCTGCGGAAGATCGAGTGGTGTAATTTCTTTTTGGCACCCACTAATGACAACGGCTAACATTGCCATTGCTATCAATACTTTCTTCATCCGTTAGTTTTAGTATCGCAAAATAAGTTGTAATCCATTTAAGGACAAAGAAATTTTCTGGTATCAACTACGTTCTTCAACAGGTGTCTGGTCTCTCCTTGCTCGATGCGTCTCCTTGCATAGCCTTGTGCCTTGCAGGGGACTCATTTGGTTTCGTAGTATAGATTCCTTCTATCTGCAGTCTTCTTCAAATTATCATAATGCAAGTTTCATGCTTCTGCTTGCTTTTTTGTTTTATGCCCATTAATAATTTCGTTATAACTAAAAATTAATACCGTATGAGCACAAAAAGCAATCCTGAAATAGCAAGAGAGACTATTGAAAAACTATTTGCGACAAAAGACCTTTCTGTTTTGGACCCTCATCCCGGAATGGAAAGTTTACGCAAAACTTTCCCGGCTTTTGTGCATGCCTTCCCGGATATCAAAATAGAATTGCAGCAACAGGTTGTGCAAGGCGACAAAGTATCTTCCCATTGGGTATTCCAGGCAACTCACACAGGCGATTTGTATGGAATACCGCCAACCAATAAAGCAGTTCGTTTTCAAAACTTGAACATTATGCGATTTGATGATGGCAAAATTGTGCAATATAATAGTGAGGTTGGCTGGCTCTCGTTGTTTATGCAAATTGGTTTTTTGCCACTGAAAAATCAATGATGCCACCCCGCTATCCGTAGCCTTCTTCAATTATAGCATTGCTGGCCTGAGTCTATGAATCAGGCCAGCCCTTTACCCCGTCAAAACCAAAACTTACATCTTCAAAACCGAATTTGTCTGCTTCGAAAAGGCATCTCACAGTGCCGAAACGACAGTTGACATTTCGAAATTTCTTTCCCACTCCGGTTGTCGTCAACATGGAAAACACTTTAAACCAATCATTTCTGCCTTTTGCAAGATTGCAAAGCCCTTTGCTTTCCACGCAAAGGGCTTTGTCAAACAAACATTGGATCTTGTTAAACAAACAATGACGTCGGCACGCCAAACAATGACCTTGGCACAACAAACAACTGCTTCTGCACAACAAACAATAAGCATTGTTCAACAAACAATGAGCTTCGCAGTGCAAACAATGCGCTTTGCTTAACAAACATTGGCCTCTGCTTCACAAACATGCGGCGTTGTTTGGCAAGCAAAGGCCGTTGTTAAACAAACATGAACTTATGTTAAACAAGCAAAGAGCTTTGCACAGCAAACAATTGGCTTTGCGTAACAAACTTGTCTGACAATTTGCTTGAAATAATTACATCTTTTCCTTGCAATCTTTGTAAACAGCAAAACTCGACTCTGCTATCCGTAGTCTTCCTCAAATGATAAAACTGCTGGCCTGAGTCTGTGACCAGGTTCGTCAAAACATTTTCAATCTTCCAATTTTAAGAATGAGTCCACCTGCTTTAATACTTTAATAGCGGTCTTATGTCCATCCATCCATAAGCGCCATGAAACTCGCCTTTTTCATTTAGCAAGCGTTCACCACCAAGCTTTTCATAAAATCGAATGTTGGGATTCTGCGGATCAGCAAAGAGTATCATGGAATCAATCCCTGCTTTTAAAAACTGTTGTGCAACTTTTGCAACAAGGACTCTTCCTAAACCAAGCCTTTGATACTGTTTCAGAAAATGAATTTTATTCAACTCTCCTTTATACGGAAGACGGGCATCAAAAAAATTATTGCCTGTGGTGAAGCCGGCAACCTCACCATCTTCATGTTGGGCTACATAGCAGAACCAGTTTTCTTCTTTATGAAGAAATCTTGTTTGCCATTGCGCTGTTCTTATTTCGGGTGTAGGCTTTGGATGATGATTTGGATAGGTAGCGTTCCAGGATGTTACATGTACATGCACAAGCTGCTGCAGATCAGCAGGCGTCGCTTCACGTATAATAAACTTACCTTTCGAAGTGCAGATGTACATACCGGTTTTGAAGTTAATCATTCCTGTTGTACACCGGAGATGTCAGTGTAAATCTGCTCAAGCCATTGGTAATTTTTCAATCCACTGCTAACTGTATACTTCTTTAGCCTCTGTGCTTAAAAGCCTGGATTTCCCGTTCGTGTTTTTTTGCTGCTTCCTTACTCGGAAAAGTTCCCAGGTTTCGGCGCTTGCCCGTTTTTGCATCGGGTTTACGAGAATAGATCCTGTATTCGCCTGATTTTAATTTTCGTATCATAGTTTTTATCTACCAAAACAAGCGATGTGCCATACTCCTTCCCCGATGCGTCTTCCCGAATTGGTTCTGTGCAAGGTGATACGCCATATAAGAACAATAGGCTACAGCCAACTCAAAGCCATTAGTGAGACTCGATGGAGAAGAAATCTTTATCATCTACCGGCAATATCATTTAACAGCTTCAGCCGACAACATTTAGGGCCTGAAAATTTCATTCAGAATAAATAAAGCAGGGCTTGTGAAAGAAAATTAAAAGACGTATCCATGTCATGTATTTTTCTTCAAGGAGCTCCTATATTTGACACGTAACCACCAAACTAACATTCATGCGTATTTTTTTTATCCTCGCTATCTGTTTCGGCTGCGTTAGCTCCCATTCTCAAAGTGATTTTAAGTTAGGATACCAGCAATTTCCTACCACGATTCTCGGTCACGCCTCAGACGCCCAAGGAAATATGTACTATACCGGTACTTTCAAGGGAGTATTAACAGTCAATGATTCTGTATTAAGTCCCGGTACGGGTTTAGAGGATATATTTTGGGTAAAGACATCTCCAAATGGACAAATCACGAATTTCAAAATCTTTTCTTCTACCAATTCAGATTATGCGTTGAGCAATGGTCTGGCAATGGGTTCCAACAATCAGTTGTATATGATTTCATGGTCTCTGGGTGATATGCAGTTTGGCGATCTTCAAATAAATGGCTATCAGATTTCATCGGGCGGGAGATTCATGAATACCATTGCCCGTATGGATACTGCCGGCAATGTTAAATGGGTGCGAAGAACAACAGCAAACCTGTTGCGTGTTTTTTCTTATAAAAATCTAGTGCATGTATTCGCTACCACTTCATATTTGTCCGACCCAATAAAAATAGAAGACAGTACGCTTCTCGATCCGTTGGGTAAAAACGGGTTATTGCACATGGTGTTTGATACTACTGGCAATCTTTTAGGTAAAAAATTTATTGCTGCAAGTGACAATTCTCACCTGTTTACGCTTCAAGGATTATATGGATACAGCGATGGCTCACTTCTGCTCTCGTTCCAATACCAAGGCAACAATGGATTCACGGTCAACAATTCAACTGTGAGCCTGCCTTCTGCAACAGGTCAATACCATATTTTATTAAAGACTGACACTAGTTATACAGGTTTTCGGGCAAAGGTGCTTAATCCCGGTCTTCAACAAGTGTACGGAGGCGGAACTACCACTCTTACCGCTGGTTTGAGTTCAAGTGATTCCCTGTATACTGTTCTGTCGGTTGTGCAAGGGAGTGCTTATTCCATTGATGGTTACAGCCTCCCTCTTAATCAAAATGTGCTTGTTGTTCTTGACAGCACATTGACGACAAAAAGACTGGCTTCCCTGGGGTCATCGTTTGTAGCATCGCATCCTGTATCATTCGTTAAGCGCAAGATTTTTTTCAGAAGTATTGAAAACATTGGTAACAATCTTATGCTGACAGGTGAATATGTTGGTGCAAATGAATCACCAATGTATTCTGTTGTCCCTAGAGACACTGTGGTACCACTTATCGGTGCAACCTCTGGAACGGTAGACTTAAATGGCCCAAGTAAAAGTTTCGTTGCAAAAATTTCATTAGGACTCACGAATAGCAGCATGCAATGGATGGGTGATCATAAAGAGTATGAATATGCCAATACGTATCCTTTTTTATGGCACAAGGCAAACGCTGACCGATTTGTGTTCTTAATGAATAGGGATAACACCTGGAACCCGTGGGTGGTTGATACTAGCCTTGCAATTGTCTCCGGTGCAATGAAAAGAAATGCTGACAGACCCGAAACACCACAAATGGTGAGCTTTTATCCAGACGGCAGTAAATTAATTGCTTCGTATGCATCAGGCAATACGATCCTTGATACCAGCAGTTATATTGTGAGCAACGCTGTAAGGCGTGACTTGTTCTTTGCCAGTTTTAATCCGAATGGTTCGTTGAAATGGTACAACCGCATTCAATCGACATTAATTCAACCAACGATCCGCAAAATGGTGGTAAAAAACAACAAGGCCTGGTTTTTGGCTTTTTATGTGGGCACACAAAACGATAGCAATTATATTAAGGTCAATAACCAGGCATTCAACGTTGGTGTAAATGCATCACTCCTTTGCAGCGTTGACATGAACGGCAACATAGTGCCACTTAATCTTCCGAACAATGTTTACAAAAATGGAATTATTCAAGACTTTTCTTTTTTCTCAAACGGCGATCTTGCCCTGCTCGTGAATACCAATGTTCCGTTTTCTGTTCCAGGTTTCTCTAATGCGTTTGGCTTTTATATCTTTCGAGTAAACCCTGCAACAGGAGCACTGATTGATACAAGAAAGGTGGTGCCTGACATCGTATTTCCGACTGTCAATACAATTGAAGTTAGCAGCAATGACATCATTTATATATCATCGAATGCTAATCCAAACAGTTCTGTTGCTTCCAGCAAACTATATCTCTATAACAGTAGTGGAACGATTGATTTCATTACCATGACGAATAATGTCAGCAGCGTTATGCATACAAGTTTGTTGCAAATGGGCTGGAATAAAATCAACTGGGTAAAACAGTTTAGTGGTAATGCCGGCTCTTCGACACTGGGGTATAACAACCTTTTTTTGGTAAACGACCTTCCGGTTCTTAGTGTGAAAACGCTGGTCAACAATCAACCGTTGTTATGGGAGAACCAACCCATTCATAATGGGCCTTACGCCAATCGTCCGACGCTTGTTTCTATTGATACGTTGGGGAATATGAAACGTTCGAGATTTCTACCTTTGTCAGGGTATAATTTCCTTCGCAAAGGGGGTAATGAACAACTTTACATTAGTGGTTATGCCATCAGTAGTCTGCAAGTTGATACGATTCAAGTAGGTTATGATGGAGGAAATGATGCTATTACACTCGTCATAGATTCAACATTACAGGCGAAACGAGTATTCCGCATTGCATCTCCGTATAACGAGTCAATGTACGATGCTGATATTTTTAAGGACTCTGTTGCTGCCTTTGCTTACAGCGCTCAGGCTATGCCTACTCTATACACATACAGAACAATGACTCAAAATGCCGACTATGACCCCAATGCTTTCGTCACAACTACTCGCCTGGAGCCATTGAAGACGTTACCGGTTCAATGGTTGAATTTTAATGCATGGAAAGATGGTGAAGGCGTCCGTCTGCAATGGAATGTATCAGGCACTGCAAACAACGATCATTTTGAAGTAGAGCACCGTTCAGAAAACAGCGTATTTACAAAAATTGCTGCAGTGCTCTTGGTAACCGGTAAAACAGATTACGAATTCTATCATTCTTCACCATTGCTAAATCAAAACAACTATTATCGCATCAAGCAGGTGGACAAAGATGGTCGTATTAGCTATTCATCAATAAGGCACGTAAAACTGTCTAAGCTCTTATTTGATGTGATACCAAATCCAGCGGCAGACCTAATCAGGATTTATACGAATCAATCCATCGTTTATATTTCCATTTACGAAGCCAGTGGCAAGGTCGTATTGTCGAAATTATTGCCAGGTGAGAATAACGAGATTCCTGTTTCTCATTTGCCGAAAGGCACTTACCTTTTGATAGCTGAGAGCAATGGTGAAAGAGTTGGCACCGGCAAATTTATCAAGCAGTGACAGGAATTCTATTCAATCACAACAAGTGCCTTATATCATATTGTAAAACTTCTTGACCATCTTCTTGTAATGTTGAACTCATACAAGAAATGAACTTGTCACTTCGTTCATCAACACCCATCTGTTGTTTAACATAAATTTCCTTCCCAATGCATATTCCCGAATTGGCTCTTTGTAAGGCGATGCGCATCGCCTTACAAGACCAATAAGTCCACAGCCAATTCAAAGCCATTAGTGAGACTCTTTACCCAACAACTTTTACGTTGACTGCATTCATTCCCTTTTTCCCTTCCTGCAAATCAAACTCCACGCTATCACCTTCTTTAATCTCCGATATCAATCCTGACGAATGCACGAAGGTTTCCTTGTTACTGTCGTTGTGCTTTATAAAGCCAAAACCTTTTTCGGCATTGAAAAATTTTACGGTTCCTTGTTGCTTATCCATAATAAATGTTTTGAAGAATTATTTGTAAATGTAGTTATACCGGAGCAGTTAGGTGCTTTTTAATGAGTCTATATGCTATGGCGGCAACAAGATCAGTGAAACCCTCGCTATCCGTCGACTTTTTCAAGTGAGCAAAATGGAAGATCCTGCTTTTTCTGAATCGAACCTTGTCTTCTTTAAGAAAAGGATTGATAGCCTCGGTGGCGTCTTTATCTTTCTTTACGTCTTTTTTGGCATTCGTCCAAACCATTAAACTAGAGCAATCGGCATTATAACTCATGCTTCTTTTATCACCAGCAGCAACTGTCTTTCTTCTAAATTCTCACCATGCACCAATTTAGAAGTGATGTGCAGGCGCCGGAAACCTTCGTTCCCACTATTGCCAATTATATAATCTTTCCGGATCGCTTCGTGATTAACCAGTGCATTTCTAATATCCGTTTTAATTTCTTCGCCCTGCCAAAACGAGTGTGGAATTTCCTGCAGGCGGCTGCCCTGTTCAATTTTGCCCGCAAGAGCAAACAACTTGGCAAAAGCATCGTTTGCCTTTGCCGTTCGCATTTGTGAGTCGAGCAAGAGCAAGCCTCTGTGTTGCACTGACTCAAACAAGTTTCCTAAAAGTTCATGGGAAGATAAAAGGTACCGTTCCAGTTGTTTTTGTGCATGAATGTTATGAATGATTTTTACGATAAAGACGCTATCGGTTGTTCTTATTAAAATAGATTCACCCGTTGTCCAAATTGGTGTGCCGTCCTTGTGTAACAGGTAATTTTCATCTGAACTCGATCCTTCACGGTGTGTGGTGTTCAGTTCTATTTCCGGCCTTAATGTGACTTGGTCCTTTTCCAGAAAAAAAAGACGAAAGTGTTTTGATGCAAGGTCCTCTGTAGTGTAACCATAAGCAGAAGTAAAGGCTTCATTGACTTGTTGAACGATGCCTTCACCATCCATTATTAGCATGGCGTTTAGCTTTGCATTGTGAAAAAGCTGGTCAAAAACCTGTGAGGTATCAAACATAATATCAAATAAATTTTAGTCAACTACTGTAACCGTGTATTCGCTCCGGATAACAAGTAATAAAAATGTTATTGTTGCTGCAGATTGTTTTCGGAAATATGCTTTAGCTCTTCTGCCACTGCAATGATCTCCTTCATGGTATTACCTTTTTCAAAACAACGATAGGCACCCAGTGAAAGCAATTGTTGCTTTTTGACAGGAGAAAGCGAGCTGGTATAAATAACAACGGGTATAGATTGATAGTTGTTGTTCCCCTTCAGATCAGACAATATATCGGCCGCTTCAATTTCAGGAAGCGAATTGTCAAGCACAATCAAAGAAGGATACAGGGCTGGGCCTATATTATCCAGGTAGTGAAAAAGAGCCTTAGCATTGATAAACTTTTTCACATCTGCAGCAATTCCTATTGCTTTAAATGCTTCATCGATCATTATGCGGTCGTCTTCATCATCATCCACAACGAGAATGGAAAATGGCAAACCTTGTTTCATAACATAATCCCTTCAATAAACATACCGTCGACGTGATTGAAGATGAACTGTTCCATTTCATCCATTTCTTTCCCCATGAGTTTCCTTTGGGTTAGCGAATGATAAGTAGGGTTCGTCGGCAACCGTCTTACAAACATCAACAAGGTTACAGTCATTTTCGCGAAGTCAATGGTTTAGCGTATTGATAGGCCCACCAAATAAGCGGTATCTGCAAAGGCAGGCGCAACACCGCCAACCAAAGAAGTGGATTTCCTTCATTTCGATAATTCAACATCATTTGTATGTTGGCTGGGAATACCAAAACGAGCAAAACAACCAAGCCCCACGCAGCCCAACAATGTGTTTGAAAAGGAAACAGTGCAACACCAAGTAACAACTCCATTAACCCGCTAAAAAAAACAAGAAAGCTAGGTGCCGGAAGCCATGGTGGCATAATACCAAGATAAAAACGAGGCTGAACAAAATGATTGATGCCAGCCAGCACATAACCCAAGGCCATCAAGTATAAAAAGAATCTGTACAAGAAATAAAGATAGCAAACGCTCATTAGCAAAGAAGTTTGAATGCAACCATCTTGCCCCCAGTTAAAAAAATCGTGTAATTTTCCTTTAATGAAGATTACTCCATGCAAAGTTTGCGGCAATGAATATGGCAATACACTTTATAACGTAAAGGAGATGCAGTTTGGACTGCGGGAAGATTTTATTTACCAGTTGTGCGGCTCCTGTGGCTGTATGCAATTGCAAAATGTTCCGTCCGACTTATCAAAGTATTACCCTAGCGACAACTACTATTCATTTCACATTGATATTAAACCAAAAAAATCTTCATGGAAAAACAAAATCAAAGCCGCCCACCTTATTCATCATAAGCAAGGAGTTTTACAGAAGCTACTGACCAGGAACTTCACAGCACCTCCTTTTTTTGAGTGGTTAAGTATACCAGGTGTTCGATTCAATGATAAAATACTTGATGTGGGCACAGGCAATGGAAGTTTATTAATTGATATTTATAAATACGGCTTTACGAATTTAGTGGGCATTGATGCTTTCATAAAAGAAGGAAAGGATTATGGTAAAATAAAAGTGCACAAAAAAAATGTTTTTCAACTTGATGATCGGTTCGATTATGTGATGTTGCATCACACGTTTGAACATATGGATGAACCATTAAAAGTTTTATTGCAACTGAATAAGCTACTGAACAATGGTAAGTATGTTTTGATCCGTACACCAGTGATGGGCCATTATGGTTGGAAAACTTATAACACCGATTGGGTGGCACTCGATGCTCCACGTCATCTCATTATTCATAGTGTAAAAAGTATGCAACTTTTGGCGAAGGAAGCTGGCTTTGAAATAAAAGAAATAATCTACGACGATCCGGGAGCTTTCAATATTTGGGCAAGCGAACAATACCAAAAAGATATTCCACTTCACGACGCTAATAGATCATATAATCGTAATCCTGATTCGGGTACATTTACCAGAGAGCAAATGACAACATTCAAAAAATTAGCAGTGAAATTAGATGCCACAAACCAGGGCGACCAGGCTTCATTTTATTTGTACAAGCTTTAATGATTTTTTTCTTCCTTGTTACTCATATTTCTTTCGACCATAAAAATGCTGACCTGAGTTTGTAACGCTGCTCATTCCAAGATCTTCGTCTTTCGATTGTAGATATTTATTAGCTCTATCATTAACAGCTTTGTATGCAGGTCAATTTGCTGATTGACTAGTGATCATACTCGTTCAAAGTGTTGAAAAAAAATGATTGCTTTAAGCGGTTATGTTTTTTATTGTTGCCTTTACTACTTCTTGTTAATTCAATTATTCATACCAATTAAAACAAAGTAACTTGAAAAACATTTTCAGTCCTGCTCTATTCCTTTTTATGAGCGCCGCATCCCTTGCCTTACAAAGCTGTCAAAAAGATGAAACTATGAAAGCACCAACTACCAGTAGTTATGATCTCAGTAAAAATTCTTCCGGTGGTGGAGGAACCAGTGGTGGTGGTCACAACGGCGGAAGTAGCGGCGGTGGTACCACCACGCCAACCGATCCGTCGCTTGCACCTACCGACACAACTACTTCGCAACTTCCTGTGGCAGATATCATCACCCTTGGCAGGTGGAAAGTCACTTCTTTTGTACAAGGCAATGACAACACCACTTCACAATTTGCCAATTACGTTTTTACATTCAACAGCGATGGCGGTATGGTTGCCGATGATAACGGGAACCAGACCATAGGCACATGGCACTACCAGGATGCTGTATTTTATTATGGCATACCGGTTTATGGCAGTAGCCCCTATGGCTTTACCATGACCATTGGAACAACCCTTCCTTTGATTAGCCTGAACGAGAATTATTTCATTAGCAAAAAGACGCTGACCACTATTTACATAGACAGTATCAACCCGAACGAGAATGCTCATATCACCTTCTCGAAATTGGCTCAATAAGACATTTTGTTTTTGCAACAAAAGGGCTATTGCACAATGGCCCTTTTGCATTACTATCTAATCGGAAACGCGGATAACAAACTTGTCAGACTTTATGCTCTTGGTGTTCTTCCATACCGTTTCAATACATGCAATACGGGGCATGGTTTTAGCATCTTACTTCCTGCTAAACTTTATATCATGAAAGAAGACGACAACAAACAACAGGTAGGGCAACAACAAAACACCCGTGAAGCGACACAACAAAATGTTGCCACGGAAAAAAACGAAAAAGAAAATAAACAGGAAGAGAAAGAAGATACTTCAGATTATGTTACGGTAGAATCGGGTTTGGGAATTGACGAATAGAATTCTTGTTGTTGAAATTTCTCTTTAATAAATGATCTCGTTTTCAATGAGGCTATCCAAAGTATTATTCAAAATGAAATTTCTGGCCCGAGTTTACACTTCAGGCCAGTAACATCAAAATGAAGAATAGCTAAACTTTTGTCCGCCGATAGATGCCTCATACATTAATCCTTTTTTCTCTTGCGTGAATACCATTACACCATCCCTATACTTGACATTGGCTGAAGCCCCGGTGGTTACTGCTACTGCTGAAGCCTGCGCAGCAAACTCAAAATTATTTTGTTTAAAATGATCAAGGGTGGCCTGGTTTTCAAAAAAGATAACTTCGCGATAAACCTGGCCGCCAAATTGGAAACCAATGCTAACCTGTTTCAATTTTGCACTTCCAACAGGCTTCCCTTTTTCAAAAACGATTCCATTTCCGGCAGCACCGCCGACGCCAATAGCGCCTTTTCCTACATTGGGAAAGATGACGTATCCATAGGAGTTGTCAAATAAACTTTGCATCATGCTATCGGTCTTAACAAACTGCGTTCTTGCATCCTGGCAGTCTTCAATAAGTTTCCTGTCTTTTGAATCTTGCGCAAAAACGGAAACAGATAGTACCATCAATAATAGCGAGAAGGCTGTGACAAGAAAGATATTTTCCTTTTTCATGGTTGTCCTTTTAAAATAATTGTTCTGAAAACATGTATGGTCGTTCTATCTTTTACAAAGATTCTGCCAGCAAAATACAATCTGCAGTAATTTTCAAATCATAAACATATCTGTCTGGGTTCATGACAAAGGCAATTGCCTACTTAACATTAGTATAAACGTACCATGTGATCGCTTTAATTCATTGGTAGGATCAATGGCACATGTATTACAGACTTCCAATAGAAAATGGGTTTTTGTTCAAAACAAACAAGCCTGCATAATTGCAGGCTTGTTAAATGAACAGTAGAAGAAATGATCGTCTATTATAATCTTGGAATCCTGTTATGGATTCTGAATTTCCGGGCATTGCGTCGAATACTCCAAAGATCAACTAATCCAAACCTTCGGCTTAAGGCGCTATTATCATCTGATAATTGTTTTACTCCTTTACCGTTTTCTAATCCTGTCCCGTTCAATGCAACCTCTGTTGCGGGCACTTCGTAGTTATACATCATAAACTTAAAACATACAGAAGGCAATCGGAAGAACGCTACTCAAACATATATCGCTGTAGAGAAGAGCTTGGGTACAGCATAATAAAACAGCGTGGTGGCGAAGGTAGGGGAGGAACAAAGATTGTAAGGAAACTATTCTAATTCTTCGTGTTAATATGCGAAAACAGCAAATCGCTTTTCAATTCAATTGCATGAAAAATGATGTGAATCATGACAATAAAGATTTATTCCCTTTGCTTAGCGTTAGTCAGGCCAATTATTAAGTCATGGTAGTTTCTAAGAAATGACTGATTGATCCAACGAAAACCAACCAGTCATTTGCTAAAATTGAAAAAAGTTGTTTACACGCCTCTTCTTCCACCCAATAGTTGAATAAGGAATAAGATAACGGCAATAACAAGCAAAGCGTGTATCAGACCTCCGCTTACATGAAACGCAAACATGCCTAACAGCCATCCGATGATTAAAATGACAGCGATGATGTACAATAAATTTCCCATGATTGTAGGTTAAGTTTGAAAATTGATTATCGTATTGATTAATGAAATAACTCTGCCACTTTCTTTCTGCGGCCTGTCTTCGTGATTTGCCTCAAGTCAAATGGGCTCATTGGCAGGCAATTAGAACATTTATGAGTTCATGCTCTCAGCCGACTTTTAAAATCACATGCAAAGCGGGAATGAACTAAATCATACACAACTCCCGAAACAAAAATTTTAAAAATTTCGAACAATCGTTTTCGTACAATAATTTCGGTAGCAAACCGACAAAACCTGTAATGGGATCTTTAAGGAATAAACCAATTTTTCTTTTCCTGCTTCCTCTTTTTTTTGTTCTCCATGGCTTTACGGAAAACTATTACTCTGTGCCTCTAAAAGATGCTTTAGTGCTGACACTTCTATATATAGCTATTGCTTTAATCATCGCCTGCTTGTGCTGGCTTTATTTTAGAAGCATTACTAAAGCAGCGCTTATGGCTTTCTTGCTACTGGGCTATAATTTTATTTTCGGAAGCGTTCGGGATATGTTAAGCAAACACTTCGGGAAAACATTTCTTTGGCATTACAGCTTCATTTTGCCGGCTAGCTTTCTTTTTTTCCTCGCAATTTTTATCTGGCTAAAAAAAAGAAAAACTCCCCTGACAAAACTATTGTCATATCTTAATTTACTCTTTGCTTTACTGGTTGTAATAGATACAATATGGCTTGGAAGCAAAATGATAACTACCACTCATGCATCTGCCGGCATAAGCAAGGAAGTTCATATTATTAACGATACCTGTAACAAGCCGGATATATATTTTATTATACTCGATGCATATTCAGGTAATACGGCACTGAAAGAGAAGTTTAACTTTGACAATTCGGAATTTGAGAATGAGTTGCAGAATCGTGGCTTCTATGTCTTCAATAACAGTCGCAGTAACTACAACTATACTCCTTATTCAATAGCTTCCATACTCAACATGGATTACCTTAACCTGGATATGAAAACAAAAAATCAGGGTAACCTGAATTATTGCTACCGGATGATCAGCAACAGTCGTGTAACTGAATTTCTTGAAGCTAATAAGTATACCCTTTATAATTATTCCATTTTTGATTTTCCGGGACAACCTTCAGTAAACAGTGATAATTTTTTGCCAACACGAACAAAACTAATTACTGAACAAACCTTTGTCAGCAGGATATGGAATGATATTCTTTCAAATGCGGCCTCTGGTAAACTGCCAATACATGCAATAGAAAAAAAGTACGTTTACTCGCATTTTTATAACAATGAAAATGCTATTCGGCTTACCCTTGAAAAAGCGGCGCAAAAAACAACAACTCCGAAATTTGTATATACCCACCTGATGATGCCGCATCATCCTTATTATTTTGATAGCATGGGAAAGGCATTGCCTTTTGACAGTCTTGTAGAGGGAAAACAGATGAACAAACATAATTACGTTGAATACTTGCAGTATTGTAATAAACGAATTCTTTTATTGCTTGAAAACATTTTAAAAACTTCGCCTTCTCCTCCTGTCGTTGTTGTTGCCGGCGATCACGGTTTTCGGTATTTTATTGACAAGGAAGATCACAAATATTGTTTCATGAACCTGGCCGCAGTTTACTTGCCTGGAAAAGATTACAGGAACTTCAATAGCAACTTATCCAGTGTAAATCTTTTTCCAATCGTCTTTAACTCCTTGTTTCAGCAGCATTTCCCGTTACGAAAAGATTCAACAATTTATTTGTGGGAATGACCATCATATTTCGATTTTTTACTGCAAATAATACGTTTTGCTAACGCCGACATGTTGTTCAATTAATTTCCATTAATCAAAACAGTTCATTTACTTTCGATAGCATTACAACAATGGAACAACAATCACCAGCCACGTTATTCGATGATGCCTTAGCTGATGAAAGTCAATTTGAACTGGCTGTTTCCATGCCGTTGGCACAACAGTTATTTAATTACTTCAAAAATTCACCGTTGTTTCGTTGGAGCGATGCAAATAATGATTGTGAAGATCGAGCCAATGCCATTTGCATGCTGTTGGATTCATGGGGCATTGCTAATTGCAAGGGCTGGGTATTTAGCAGTTATTTTCTTAAGAAGGGATTTGGAAACCTTACCAATCGCTGGAATTATCATGTGGCAGCTGCATTGCCAGTGCAAGAACAAAACAAAACTGTTTATTATGTGATTGATCCTGCTACGTCAGCGGATTTAATCCCTATTGAACAATGGGCATTGCAGGTAACCGAAAGTGGCTATAGTTATCATTTTACCAAACACGGTAGCTATTATATTTTTCCTTCTGGCAAAATAAAACAAGACAACTGGCACAAACGAAACAAACGAAATTATAATTGGACGATGCAAGGCCTCAGTGGCATTAACGGGGCATCATCGAAAGGCAAAGCACAATTAGTTTTTTGTAAAAAAAGAGTGAAGAAAACAGAAGCACACTTTAAAAAACTTAAAAACCAAATGCCGGGTCTAAGCAACCACTTAAGCTTCGAATAAAACTTCCAGGTTGAGACTTTTATTCACCAATTTTTTTTAATCTTCAAAAGGCTTGACGCAAACAACCCTTCTTTTGTCGTGATTTCACCTTTTGTATTAAATGTTATCGTACCATCTTTACATCATTAATTCAACACTCCTTAATTTAAAAAGTATGAGTAAAACATCTGCGGCAAGACTTGATATCTATGTCAATTATCCCGGTAATTGCCAGAAGGCATTTCAATTTTATGAGCAGCATTTGGGCGGTAAGATCACTATGATGATGACGCATCAACAACAACCGAATGCAACCAATGTTCCGGAGGACTGGAAGAATGCTATTCTTCATGCAAGGCTTGAGATTGGCGACACGGTTCTTATGGGTGCTGATATTCCGAATGCCGAACCCATGCGAAGTGCTTACCTCACACTACGACTTAGCACTACAGAAGAGGCAGAGAGAGTTTATGCTTTGCTTTCCGAAGGCGGACAAATTTTTATGAAGATGGAAGAGACTTTTTTTGCAGCACGTTTTGCTATGTTGCGAGATAAGTTTGGCACATCGTGGATGCTGTTAAACGAAAGGGAGATGTAAAGCGGCGATTGCGACCATACATCTCCCTTGCTACCGAACACTTAAAGGAAACTACTTTTGCTTCAGCTTAGCTAACGCCGCAGGCCTTGACTGGCTTTGCGGATTTAGCTGAATGGACTTTTCATAATTTTCAATGGCCAGTTCTTTCTTGCCCGCCAGTGCATAAGCTTCGCCAAGACTGTCGTAGGTGTTCCATGAATTAGGAAAGAGCTTTACGTTCAATTTCAAAACTTCAATTGCTTCGTCCACTTTATTTTGACTGAGCAAATTATAGCCAGATGTGTTAAGGCTCATTTCTGTTGCATGATCCAACGGCACATTGGTTAATGGAATTGTTACAATGCGGTTGGCCGTCTTCCATTGGCCTTTTTCCTTCACCATAAATTCAACAACATGACCACGTGAATTATCATTGTTGTAAGGGAAAATAGATGGTTGTGATTTTACGGGTGTTCCAATTGCATCATATTCAACCCATGCCATTTTACCGTCTGTTTGTATAACAAAATTTTCGAGCTTGGTATGTAAGTCAGCTCCCGGTTTTGGATTCGCCTTTCTATCTTCTTCCATCCATTTGGCAAGCGAATCCCAGGACTTAATTGTAAAATAACTATCGTTCGATATAAATGTGTTGGAAGACTTTGCGTCATGCACCCATGCATTTGCCCTTCCCTGAACATCGCCATTTTCATAGGCATTCATCTTGTCCTGGATTGATTTTTTAATGCTTTCTTCATCGCTTTTTTGCCCAAAGGTTATATAGCAAATGCAAAGAAGTGCAGTTAAGCTGGCGAACTTTCTCATGTTGATTTGTTTTAAATGATGAAATACAATTCATGTAGAATACGACACGAATTCCAAGACCAATGGTCTATGAGCATATACAAAAACTACTTTCCGAAATATCTTAATACCGCTGAACAACTCTGTATAAAAACCGATCCGGTGTGCTTGTGATACCAGCAGCTTCCATTCTTTTTTTCAACGCATCTGATTTAAAGTAAGCTACCGCTTTTGCAGAATCGGTCAAGGCAGTTACAACTATTACTTTATGATTGTCGGATGCATCATGCCCGTAAGCCCTTAATGCTAAACCGTTATCTGTTCTTTCCTGTTGGCCGCTTTCAAAGTTCTTTAACCAGTTGTCCCAGTCTTTTACTGTAAACATTGACATCGAACGCAAATCACTTGCAGGCTTGCTGGTGTCCTGGTAAACCATCGTAATAAGATGAACAGTCGGTGTGCCAACAACGCCACCTTTTTGCATGGCTGCTTTTAGGCTTGGGTTCTTTGTGAAAGCCATGGCCTTGGCACTATCATCAACCTTCATTGCAACCAGTGTCATGCCGGGATCTTGCAAACCGCGGCCAATGACATAGGAGTGAATACCAGCGGCAACTCGTGCCGTGTCATGGCCATCGTAAACCGGTTTCCATTTGTCGTAGTCGGCTACTTTGTGCCGCACCACCAGCATGTTTTGCGGCGTCGTAACAATGCTGGAAGTTGAAGTGGTGGTGGTCGTTGTGGTGGACGATGTTGTTTTCGAAGTGTCTGATCCGTTGTTTGTTGTTTGATCGCTGTTGTTGCAAGCTACTAATGTGAATAAGGCTGCTGTTTGCAACAGCATGGACATGAGTGGTTGTAAACGCATTGGTATTGTTTTAAAATGAATGAATGGTGGAACGGAGGAAGATATACAAGGGGTATGACGACTAAAATTACAATTTTTGTTTCAACAAAAAGAGCTTATGATTCTCACGACCCATTTGTGCAATGTGGTTTATAACCTGCTGAACGATTATAGGATTTGCAAACAATCTAATTTATTTTTAAACCATGCCATCTTATTTTCAAACCATTTCCGAAGACAGGTTCAATGCTGACACAAATTTTGTAGTGAAGGAATCAAAGACAATGCACCTGGTAATTGGATTGGTTCTTCTTGTTCTTTCCGCTATAAGCATTACAAGCTCTATTTTTTTTGGTGTGATAACGGGAGTCTTCGGAACCATTTCATTAATTCGGTCGGGGAAAGATATAACGGTAATGAAGATTGACACGAATGGTTTTTATTATTATGGAAGTTTAGTAACAAGTTGGAGCAATTTTGTTTCTGCCCGCTTTGTTGACGAAGTCCCGTTGCCAACACGAACTACAACCGGTGTATCCGACAAATTTTATTTGGTCATCAGGTATTATAAAAATGACCATCGATGTTACGAACGTAAAATTCCTTTCACAAATACACAAGACAAATCGGAGGAAGAAATCATGGCGGCCATCAACTTTTATTATAAGCACCGGCAAATAAGCAATGGCGCCTGATTATTTTTCTTTTCTTATCATCTTCCGCTTTTTCTCTAATTTGTTCTTCCAAAATCAATCCAAATGGCACTCAACGCTTTTCTCACCTTAAAAGGTCAAAAACAAGGGCAGATCAATGGTGGTGTTACACAAAAAGGGCATGAAGGTTCTATTGCCGTTTATGCAGTACACCACGAGGTCACTTCTCCACGTGATGTGGCAACAGGCCAGGCCACTGGTAAAAGGCAGCACAAGCCAATCAGAATTACGAAAGAGATAGACAAGTCCTCGCCATTGTTGTACAAAGTACTCGTAACAAATGAAGTATTGTCAGAAGTTGTTTTGAAATTCTATGCAACAAATATCAATGGTGCGGAAGTCAACAGTTATACCATCAAACTGGCCAATGCATTTATTGCTACCATCGACACAAACATGGAAAACAACAAAACGGATCCTGGAAATAAATTGCCTGTGCTCGAAGATGTCTCATTTGTATATCAAAAAATAGATTGGACCTGGACAGATGGCGGTATTACTTCTGGTGATGACCTCCAGGCGATTCATTAATTTATCTTCTATACTGAAATAAAAAACCCTGAAACAGCTTCAGGGTTTTTTATTTGTTTAATCATGTTTCCAATGACATTCATTGTCGTGTTCCCGCAGATGCTTTACCAGTTTGTTATAGATGTTTTGATTGGACGAAGAAGAAATAATAATCTGTCCATTTGTCCGTGTAGCGTTATTCAACATGCCGCTTGGCACATCGGCAAACAAGTTTGATAAATCTAAATTGGTAATGGCGGTGTACCCATTATTATCTGTCACCGTTACATTTTTTTGAACACCTCTGATTTCTATCGGTTGACTCACCTCCAAAATAACCGGCGTGCCATTGTAGGTTCCTGTCAGTTGCAGAGCCGGTTCACCATTTGCAGGCGCTAATGCCGCTATAAATTTTACCTGGTCATAATCACCCGAAGGAATAAGAATGGAACCGGCTGAAGTGCCTGGGTTAAACAAATCAATACGACGGTCTGTTTTGGAGCGATAGGTGATGTCGTTGTCTTTGTTTCTTGCTTCAAACCGCAACTCTGTAACATTGGCGAAACCAGAGTTCCATGTTATTGTTGCGTCCGTTCGCAAGGTTGAGTTGTCAGATGCTGTGATGCCCGGTAAAGAAGAAAGGTCTGATGCAGTTAACTGGTAATTGACGTTTGATCCACCAGTTGAATTGTTTTCTTTTTTACAACTTGCAAGCAATGCGCAAATGGCCGTAGCGGCCAGGAAGGAGTGTAGTTTCATAAGTTAGGTTTTAAAAAGGTTAAACTGATTCGCTAACAGCAAGAAATAAACCAGTTTGATATTTTGTGGATATATTTTCGAACATTCCTCCTGGTAAGAAAAGCTTGTTCCTCAAATACTACCGTGATTTATTCACGAGCATAACTGAACGTGAATAATTGCAACAATAATGATAAAGCATCAGAGACATCAATATGCAGTGAGTATTCCCATCATGGTTTTGTAGTGACCGGGAAAGGTACAAATATAGGTGTACGATCCAGGCGGCACTGTAAACTCGATTGTATCCGATTCGCCGGGACCAAGCAATTTTGTATGCGCAATGATGTTTGGATTATTAGCAGGAATATAATCAGGTGAGGTGTTGGCTGCCTTTGCAAAATCATCCAGGTTGGTATTGTCTTTTAATAAAACCCAGTCATGACCCATGGCCGTTTTGGGCATCGAGCCAACATTCCTCATCGTCAACGTAACTTTTTCATTCGCTTTTACATTCAGTTCAATGGTACTGAACTTCATGGAATCATTACCCGAGATTTCAATTGTGTTGGAAGTGTTAGCTGGTGCATTGCTTGTTTGACTCGATGTAGAATTGTTTTCTGTTTTTTTATTATCGTTGTTACAAGCTGTAAATAAAACTGGTAGCGCAATGGCAACAAATAGAATTAGTTTTTTCATTTTTAATAATTAGGGGCAGCTCAAAGTTACTAACGGGTACAGGTTATCATTTCGAAAATGTAGTTCATACATGAGTTGGTTATAGAAATGCATCAATAAAAAAAGCCGGGGTTTAATAACCCAGGCCAGTTTGATATGGTATCGATATAGTAGCGGATTGTTATATTGTGTTATTGCTTTAAAAGCAACTAAAACTTATCATCCCTTCCTTTTTCTTTTTGTATGTTTTGTTCCTGTTCCTTTTTTCTTCTTCGGAATTTTGGCGGTCACCTTAGGCGAATGCTTTACATAAGGCAAAGGGTTTACCCAGCCTTTCTTTCCCGGCCTGATGCCGAAGTGAAGATGTGAAGGCGTTGTGCGGGCATTACCCGTATTGCCTACGGTGCCTATTACTTGGCCCTTGTGCACATGCTGCCCCTGGCTTACCAATTGTTCATCAAGGTGGGCATAATAAGCTTTCCAGGAATAGTCAGATGGATTCAGCCATAAGGTTTTGCCGCCAATTGGTGTGTTTGCCCGCTTCTCAATAACACCATCGCTTACTGCTACAACAGGCGTTCCTTTCTTGGCAAAAATGTCAATGCCTTTATGTTTGCGAATTCCACCATCGCGGCTATCGCCCCAAAAACTTTCAATGTTACTTCTCATACCGGCTACCGGAAAATCAAGCGATTTACTGATTGCCGTTTTGGATTTGGATTTGCGATGTGTGTGATGTGGTTTTTTTATAAACGAAAAGGAAATGAAAGCGATTGCAAATAATAAGATGTTAAGGGACAGTTTCTTCATGAGGTCAATGCATTTATCTCTTAAAACGAAATTGCAGGATTTTATTTTATCATGTTTGCTAATAGAATCTTAATTCATTTACCGTAAGCCTACATGCTGCAAGAGTTCAAGGTGCAACGTGCAATTTTTACATTTATTATTATCTTGGCGACCTTATAAACTACAAACTAACAAAATGAAACTAACTGCCACCAGCCTTCTGCTTGCGTGCCTGGCACCAGCATTCTTACATGCACAAAAAAGAATGTGCAGCTATCCTTTCGAATTTGAGAAAAGCCTTTTACAGCGGGGCGATTATGATGCTTACTTTCTCGATAACCAAAAGGAGAACAGTTTTGCCCTTGTTCTGAAGGACAAGAAAAAGGTTGATTACCTATTGATGGACAGCAAATTTAAAGTGACAGCGAAGATCTCTTCGGACATTCATTCCACCATCTTCGGCGAAGCCGACTACTATTATTCGGGTGGCACCGTTTCAGGAAATGAATATCATTTTGTCTATGGTGGAAGGTCGGGTATTGAAATAGAACACGTGGATTTCAACAAGAAAACCCTTAATTATAAAAAGCTATTGGAGTTTCCCAAAGAAGAGAAGTCGTTAACTTCTTTCAATGCAGATAATGTTTATTATGCGCTGACAGCAAACGACAAAGCCGGAACACTGAATTTTTATATTATCGATGATAAAGGCAACCTCACCACGAAAAATGTTCCATTTAACATACCCGGCGGCGTGGACAAAAAACGAAACAAATTATCTACCTATTTGGCAAACATGCGTTTGTTCAAAAGTGAAGAAGAACCTGATCTTTCCAGCGCTGTAGTTGATGCAAAACTTTTTACTTATCCCGGCAAATTCGAATTTGTGATCAACAACAGTGATAATCCAACGCACATTGTGACCATTCAGCTTCCCAGTCTTAGTGTGCAGGAAAAATTCATTGCGTATGATGGCATTGTGCCTGCCGGCGAAAAAGGCGACGTGTATGTGAGTTCTTTCGAAAAAAACCAAAAATTGTTTTCGCTTATCCTGAATAAAAAAAACATTCGCCTTGCTGTTCATGATTTGCAAACCGGCAGTTTAGTGAACAAGTACGAAATCAATGAAGAAAACGGCGAACAATACTTTGCACAAACACCGATTGCCGAAAAGAGATTGGGTAAAAAGGAAGACGCAAAAGAAGTGATCGACATTAAAAAGTTAATCAAGGCATTAACAAAAGGTACGGAAGGTGTGATGGTTACCGAAAACAAAACAGGGCAGTTGGTAGTCACCATTGGAACGTTTGGTCCCATACAATTAAGGACAGGCAGCACTGGCGGCGGTTGGCAAGGAGGCTGGCAAACAACAACATTATCAGGTTCTCCCAGTTCTCTGCCCAGTGTGTCAACCAACTGGAATCCCTATATGTCTTACAGAATGGGAACGCCAACCTACACCACCGATGCGGCACGTTACTATACAAAAACCTATTTCAAAATCTTGCTCGATCCTACAACACTAAAAACCACAAAAGGAAATGTGCCTGAGCCGGTTGCTGACCAGATAAAAGATTACATCGAAACAATAGATAAAAAGGCAAAGGCAACTAACCAGTTTTCAATTGCAAAGGAGCAATACTACGGTTACTATGATAAAGATGCAAAAGCCTACGTCATCGATCAAATACGTATCAACTAATAGTTTGCAGAAAAACTTTTTACATCAGCTATATCAAGACAAAACAGCAAGTCCTTCACAAGAGGGCTTTTGTTTTATTTACGATCGAGACTTTTGCTGATTGATTTGAAAAGCTTAGAATGTAACTTCACCGCATGCTCACACGGAACATACCATCAACAGGAGAGGCGCTTCCCATGATAGGCCTTGGTACCTGGCAAACCTTTAATGTTATTCCGTCGCAATACGATGTTTTGAAGGATGTACTTTTAACAATGCATTCAGCCGGTGGCCGGCTCATTGATTCATCACCCATGTACGGCCGCGCTGAAGATGCCATCGGCAACATCACCAGCACAATAACGGAACGGGATGATTTTTTTTATGCCACCAAGGTTTGGACGAGAGGCGCAGATGCTGGTAAAGAACAGATCGAAACTTCGTACCGATTAATGAAAAGAGAACTGATGGACCTTGTTCAAATTCATAATCTTGTTGATTGGCAAGTGCACCTGCCTTACTTGCGGCAATTAAAAGATGAAGGCAAATTACGATACATCGGCATTACGCATTACCTTGACGGCAGCCACGATGCTCTTGCGGCGGTCATAAAGCAAGAGCCCATCGATTTTGTGCAGTTTAACTATTCAATTCATTCACGACATGCCGAGAAGTTTCTTCTTCCCTTGTGTGCCGATAAAGGCATTGCTACATTAATCAACCGGCCCTTTGGAGAAGGAAGCCTGTTTAAAAAAGTAGCTAGTAAACCCCTGCCTTTATGGGCCGTTAAAATGGGAATTGAGAACTGGGCTTCTTACTTCTTACAATTTATTTTAGCACATCCCGCTGTTACCTGCGTTATTCCGGCAACAAGCGATGTTGCACATGCAGCACAAAATTTTCTGGCTGCTAACGGTTCTTTGCCCGATGAACAAACACGGCAAAAAATGTTAGCTTACATTGACTGATACCTTTTGCTTTGTTTGAAACATTCCAGCCTTTTACTTTCCATTGACAAATGGGATAAAATTTGTAGCTTAGGTATAATGAAATACACCACTTCAATTGATTAAAACATGAAGACATTTTTATTGGTAACTGTTCTTGTTTTTTTACAGTGCCGCCTTGCAGCGCAGGAAAATAAAATAGTGAAGTTTAACGAGGTGAGGGACGATAAAGACACATTTTTAAAATCGGCACTTAAGTATCCGCAATTTGTAATGGGTGAAGCAATTTTAAAAACGGGGGAAAAGGTGCAAGCCAGGTTCAACTATAATTACCTGAATAATAAACTTCTTTTTCTCGATCAGAAAGGAGATACGTTAGAGCCGGCGAATCCAGAAAACTTTAGTGCGTTTGCTGTACAGAAGGACACATTTTATTTTTCCAACAAAGAATATATTTTGCAAATCACGCATTTTCATGTCTGCAATCTTTTTGTAAAACAAAAACTCAGGTACACCGGCACTGAAAAGAAGGGTGCATATGGCATGTATTCCAGCGTCTCTTCCTCCACTTCGCAATCAACCTTTTCCGATCAGGGCCGAACACATTATCTCCAGAAAGATGCCAATGAAATTTACCAGTTTGACGATAATTATTTCGTAGCAGACAAGTTTAATAAGTTTTATCCGGCCACGAAAAAAGGCATCTATGACCTGTTTTGGAAACATGAAAAACAGATCAAGGCTTTTGTTGAAAACAACAAGACGGATTTTAATAAAGAAGATGATTTAAAAAGCCTTCTCACATATATACAAACATTGGAATAAAAATTAGCGTCGCTACAAAAGCAAAATAAATGCGAAGCTTATTTCTTTGTAAACGTATAAGGATCGTACTCCAGGAAATCATTCACTTTCACATCGGTTGAAATGACTTTATTGCCTTCTGTTTTAAAAGTCAATGGAAAAATGCCGAAGGCAGGATTACTATACGTTAACAGCCACTGATCATTGTCCATATACTGTAAGCTCGCTGTCAATCCTTTGTTGTGCGGAAAGATAATTTTCAGATCATTTTTATAAGTGGCGATGGTTATTTCTCCAAACAACTGGTTTTCATAATTGCCTGCATATGCATTTAATGGTAACGATGGCCTATTGCCTTTCACCCTTGCTTTTGCTGTATTAATGTGACCGAGTTCCTGCTGCCGGTTTCTATTAAAAAGCGGCAAGGAGCGATTACTTAAATCTGTAAAGGGCAGCCCCAAATAAGATTGAAGAATTTGATAACGCAACAACTCGAAGAATTGCTGGTTGTCGTTATTCGTTAAAATGGTAATTCCCAATTTTTCTTCGGGCATGAAACAAACATTAGTTACAAAACCATCGGCACCGCCGGTGTGTTCGTACAAAATTTTTCCGTTGTAATCTTTAATAAAAACACCCAGGCCATAGGCAGTAAAATGAGTAAGACCATTGCCTCTTATGCCAATCAATGTATTGGCTTCCCTTGTTTTTTGCAACACCGGCCATGCAATAATTTGTTTGCCATTATAACGACCGCTGTCCAGTTGCATCATTATCCAATGAGTCAAATCGTTTACACAACTTACTAGGCTGCCGGCTGGAGCAAGGTTATCTACATCATCGTATGGAAGTTTTTGCAGTTGCTCCGAAAATGTATTGGTGTAAGGTGTTGCTGCATTAGGCATTTGCGACATGTTGCTACCAAGCGTATGGGTATGGGTCATTTGCAATGGTGCTACAATACTATCATGCACATAAACTTCCCAGGGTTTGCCCGTTACTACCGGTATCACTTGTCCTGCAGTTAAAAAACAACTGTTGCAGTAACCATAGCTTGCCCTGAATTCCTGGTTTGGTTTCAGGTAGTGCATCCGGTTCATGATTTCTTGGCGGGAAAGATCGGTATTCCACCATGTAAAATCACCCTGGAATGTTTTTGTTCCCAGGTGATGGCCCAGCATATCTTTAATAGTTACCAATTGCGTCGTGTTTGGATCATATACTTTGTAGCCAGGAAAGTATTTGGTGATCTTATCGTTTAAAGAAAGTTTTTTATCATAGTCCAGTTGTGCCAACGCTGTACCGGTAAAAAGCTTGCTGTTACTGGCAATCATAAACAAAGTATTTTCATCCACGGGTTGTTTTGTTTCCAAATCACGAACGCCATATCCTTTCATCATCACTACTTTGCCGTCTTTTATAATGGCAATGGCCAAACCCGGAATGTTCCAATCCTTCATTCCTTGTTGAATATAATTATCGAGACTATCTTTGATGAACGATGGCTGCGCATGAAGTTGAAAGACGAACAAAGCAAGCAGCAAGGTTGAAAGAATCTTTTTCATGTAAAAGCTTTGAAGTTGAAAGATACTATAATGAGACGCTGAATCAGCCAAATCCAAAAACGGATTTCATCAGACCCTTCTTGTAGCACAAACGGAAGCATTGAAACAAAAATAAATGGCACCAATAATTTTTAAGACGAATAAAATATCTGAAACTATTATCAGAACATCATAAAAAAAGTCCTGCAAATGCTGCAGGACTTTTCTCCAATAACAAAGACCGTTTTAATAAAAAAACTGTTCCTTCACAATTTTACCATCTTTAACTTCGTACACGGCAATTTCATCCATCTTCATTCTGCCCTGGCCTTTCATGGTAACATCCATTCCCATTGCAACAGCAAAATGACTTCCTGCAACAACTGGTTCGTTGGAGTAGCCGCCATGCATTTCTTCCACCATTTCTTCAAATTGTTTTCCCTTCTGCCGGATAGCGTCAATTCCTTCTACGGTTTGAAGGCCCGGAGAGTGGGCTGGTTCTACGCTGGAGGAATTGTCAGCAAACAGTTCGCCCTGGATTTTATCCCATTGGCCAGATTGAGCTAATTCGTGAAAACGGTTCGCCACGTCCTGCGTGGTCATAACGCCTTCTTGGGTTGTCATAAAAAAAGTTTTAGGTGAAAAATGAGGTAAACAAGGTACTGCATTTCTTTATTTGGTAAGATGAAATTTTAGTAATCACGGTTGACGATAATACACTCATCTTAAATTTGATTGTTGTTGCTGAAACCAATGAAGTCTGTGCCTGTTTTGTATGTGTATTGCTGTTAGTCGAATTGAGGCGAACCCGTTTCTTCAACTTGTTTTATCCTTTTTTATTTTGTTCTTTTTATTTAAAAATCGGTAATTACATTTACGGCATTAACGACTCTGTAGCTCAGTTGGTAGAGCAGCTGACTCTTAATCAGCGGGTCTAGGGTTCGAGTCCCTACAGGGTCACTTCGATACTTTCAATTTGTCTCAAATCCTTGCAAATCAACGCTGAACGCAAGGGTTTTTTTATTTATATCCCCCGAATCGCTCAGTCTTCGACACTTTTTGGTTCACCAGGCGTCACCAATTTTCCAAATTTCGTCACCAAAATTAAAAACATGAAAGTGTCATTATGTTTCTTCCTGAATGAAGAAAAAAAAGCTGAAAAATCAGATATGATTCCTGTATATATCAGGGTTCGCCTTGCGACCAAAAAGGCAGAGGGACGGCTTTATCATGCCGAAATTAAACAAACAGAAAAAGAAGCATGGGATGCACGCACCATGCGCCACACAGACGCGAGACATCGTGCAAATAAACATATCAAGGCCGTGCAAAAAGAGTTTGATGATTTTGTCATCCTGTATGGAGGACAGTTAAAAAATTTTACAGCTCAGAGTGTCCGAGATTTGTTGTTGGGTTGAAATAAAATCCAGAGCCAACACTGATCGAATACATGGATCAGTATTTTACCAATGCTGTTGAAAAAAATGCAACTCTATCAATTGGCACGAAGAAAAACTATGCAAAAGCCATGAACCACTTGAAGAAGTTTTTAGAGTCCAATCAGAAAACAAAAATCCTAGTCAGGGATTTAAATAGCACAATGGCAATTCAGTTTAAAGATTACTTGCTATCCTTAACGGAACATAACAGCAAAGCGGGTATGAAGGAAATATCCGCTCTAAGTATTGTAAAGAAACTTCGGACTCTGTTCAACCGCGCAGTAGAGGAAAACATCTTAATCGCCAATCCATTCAGGACAATCAAGCTGAAAAGCCGGTACCAGCAAAAGCCCCGTCTGTCCCTACACCAAATAAAGGAGTTGATGTCGCTCGACCTAAGTCAATACAAAAGGCTTGAACCATATCGGGACCTCTTTCTATTTTGTTCGCTTACAGGATTAGCTTATGAGGACGCACACCGTTTAAATTATTCCAATATCGTTTTACTTCCATCGGGTCTTCAAAAGCTGCAGTTGAATCGTGAAAAAACATCTGTGTTAACAGAAGTTTTTTTACTTCCTCAAGCCATTGCGATTATTGAGAAATACAGATCAAATCCTGAAAATAAAATCCTGCGGCGAGTGCTGCCACAGCGATCTAATCAAAAGATCAACGACAATTTAAAACTGCTTTCTATACTTTTAAAACTTCCATTCGCCTTATCCAGTCACATTGCCCGTCATTCATATCGCCAGTTGTTAGGGGAAGCGGGCATTACCGACATGGCAGTGATCAAACGGATGATGGGCCAAACAAGACACGGGGAAATCGATGATGTGTATTATTCGGTTACTGAGTCACGCTTGATTGAAGCCTTCGAAAAATTTTGAAAAATTTTTCTTTGAAATTATAGTTGCAATTTGCTTGTTCAAAAAAAACATTAACATGATTAAAAGTTCAGTCGAAATCGATTTTACGGATATCGAATACGCGAAAGGTCAAATTGCCACATTTAAGGAGCAGCTTATGGGTACAGATGCTAATTATTTCAATTCACTCAGTGTTTTTGAAAGGATACCGCCACTTATTGAATATGCTACCGCATTAGTGTTCTTTCCTGATCATGAAATATTGCAGAAATTCAAAGAACTAAAAGTTAACAGGAGTACCTTAAAGTTTCTCCTCCCTTTGGATGAGCTGCTCTGTGAGTTTGAACGCATAGAGTCAACAGGTAAAATCAAGGTTAAAAAAGGGATGGCATTGAAGTGTATTTTTATGTATCTGTACCCCATAATTTTAAATGAAATTATATCCTGGGCAGGATTTATAGAAAAGTATAAAGGTGATCCGGAAGCTAGCAGTCTTTATGCGAAAACGCATAGAGAGTTGCGGAAAAGAAAGTATTACCGACGCCGAAAAAAAGAAGCACTCACTCCAGAACAAGCCGCTCTTTATGAAGCCGTAACACTGTACACAAGTATTCTCGGAGATCAAGAAAAGGCAGAAAAGTTTATACTTAAATACACAAAAGGAAAACCAGATAACCATTTTTTACGTCTACTGTTCTCCGATTGTTTAATTTATGACGAATCACTTAGTGACAATGAAATATATAGCTCAATCTTTGATTTACTTTTCCACAAACTAGAAATCAAAAAAGTTCTTAACGAAGACCAATTTTTGGAGTGTGAAAAATATTACGGAAAAAATTATCAATGGTAGGTCGCTAGGAAATCCTGCACTACAAAAACAGATTCGGTTTTTTAAAAGTAATGTCACCAGTGATGCGGACAAATTTTCTTAGATGCTTATTATAGGTAGCGTAAAGAATATGCTGTTTGTTAACATATGCTTGAATTACCCTTATGTCCTTAGCAGGCCATCGCTATCTCTGATCATTACTAATTGGGTTTCTGAACGTTTTACTTGACCTCTTGGAACTGATGACAATCACCTTTTCGGTTTCTTCGCATTATGCTATCTTTCAGTAGTGAAAAAGGGAGGATGGTATTTGGAAAAATCACCCAACTTTCTTTAAAGCTTTTACCAAACTAACTAAAACCCCGGATGTCACGTCTTGCCACTTGTGTTTCTGTTTCATTGCTGGCCCTAATCTTTGGATGTTTCGTTGCTGTTTTGATTACGTCGTTGATTAAGGAAAGAATTCTTTTATTGTTATGCTTTTTCAAGGGCATGCCAATGAAAGGTGTAAGTGATGACAAGCCTGTCATAAACGATGATGTTCAATACCGACCAGTTTTGTAAAAACAGTGGACAAATAGTGTAGGAACTAATTAACACAAAAAGAACCATACAGAAGCAAGGCTATATTGATTAGTGAGAGTAATGATGTGGAACCTAGGGACCTGGTGCATCCATCCAGTATCGTGAAGTTTATACGAAGAATACCAAAAGGCGCGTTATCACACAAAGTCCAGAAACAAAGAATTTGATGGGAGTGAGAGGGGCGAAGCCTTGAAGAAGCCCATAGGGTTGAGTAGAAATGAAAAGTGAGCACACAAGCACGACTGGGCCGATCATCTTTCTCTTGTCAATTGAACGCATAGGAAAAACATAAGCTTATGTCTTCTATCACACTTAAACCACTTTTTCACAGAGGTACAGAAAGTATCGCTTTGCACGCTCCAAATCTTCCTGACATCATCTTGGCCATTCGCAAATTGCCTGGTGTAAAATGGAGCCAGACCCACCAGGTTTGGTATATGCCGCTGGACAAAACTTCCTATAATAAAATTGTCACTGCCATACGTCCTTTGGCAGACATTGACAAAAATGAACTAAGAGCTTATCTGCAAAAAAGAAAACAGGTGGCAACTGCAAACGCAGGCGTAAAACAAGACAGTCTTGGTGGAACAGGTATGCCGGCCGCCGCTACCAGCACAAAATCAGCCATCTTAACACCTGCCTGGAATTTATGCCCCGAAAACCTCGAGGCTTTGAACCGGTTTACTGACCAACTCCGGTTAAAAGCATACAGTTCTTCAACGATCATCACCTATCGCAAAGAATTCTTACAGCTATTGCAACTCTTAAAACGAAAACCCGTCGAGGAGCTCACACCCGATGACTTAAGACGGTATATGATCTACATTACGGAAAAACAGCGAGTGAGTGAAAACACGGCACATAGCCGGCTCAACGCCCTCAAATTCTATTTTGAACAGGTGTTGGGAAAGGAAAAATTCTTTTGGCAGATACCCCGCCCCAAGAAACGATTTATTTTGCCAAAAGTTCTTGGGGAGACGGAACTTTCCCGACTCTTTAATTCCGCCCGTTATTTAAAACACAAGGCCATTCTGTTTACAGCTTACAGTTGTGGGCTCAGGATCAGTGAAGTAGTACATCTTGAATGGAAACACATTGACCGGGAGAGGAGACAAATACTTATTAAGCAGGCCAAAGGCAAAAAAGACCGATACGTTTCGCTCAGTCCCATTCTGGAAGATGTGCTGATCAGCTATTACAAAAAAAGCAAGATAAAACCGCTGAAGTATGTTTTTGAAAGCACAATCCCGGGACAGCCCTACAGCCAAAGAAGTGCCCAGTTGATTTTCCATCAAGCGAAGCAAAAAGCAGGTATACAAAAAGAGGTAAGTTTCCATAGTCTGCGCCACTCCTTTGCCACACACCTCTTGGAGAAAGGAACGGATGTTCGCTATATTCAGGAAATTCTTGGCCATTTCAGCATCAAGACAACCACCCGGTATTTGCATGTGGCAAAGGAAAAGCTCCTCGTCATTGAAAGCCCGCTAGACAATTTGTGGAAGAAAGGAGGAATTGAATGGGATGGTTGATTGCCGCAACGCGCAATAAAAATTGCGCAATGAAGAAGTGATGAAAATCAGACAATTAAAAATTTCGATATTGCGTATAATTGCAGTAATACTAGTGTTAGCGGTAATACAAAACAACCATTTCTAAAATTCAGCCAGACGTGAAGCGAAAGTTTTTTATTGCATCAATCATCATTGTGACAGTTGCACTGGTTGGCTTTTATTTTTTCAATAAACATTTTAAGCTGGTTGACCTGAGTACAGTGAGCGTTTCTACTGAAAACAGCCTTTCAAAAAGCAAAGTCAAAATAAAAAGAGGCTTTTACAGCATAAATCGTACAAACGACCAAGAGCTTTTTTCAGACAGCAATGGCGACCGAACCGTTTATAATGGAATGCAAATTGGTCTACTAAAAACTGATTATGGTGAAAACGATTTCTTAATCACCTATGATGACAAGTATTACTTCCAGTTTAGGCACTTTATTTTCAACAGCAACAATCAGCATTCATATGACTTTACGCTGTTCAAACGGAAGGACACGATTTATGTCAAAGTAGACATTAAAGGCAATGACAAAATGCAATTTACAAAGCCAATGCATCTAATTGGCGACGCAAGACTTCTTCGTTGTAATGTGCCGATTGACAGCAGTAAAATAATTTACAACATGACTGAGTTGAAAGAGCGTTGAAAAACGAAGTACTACCGCTAACATGGTATTCCTGCAGTAGCGGCTGACGAAAAAGTGTTGAACAAATGAACTTTAATCAACTTTATCAATAAATTTAAGCTGACGTAACTCGGACTTCCGCTACTGCAGAAATACTCGTTCCGTTAGGCGCAATTTTTTTTGCCTGTTTTATGGACAAACTTTCTTTTAAAGAGTTTCAAGAATTATGTGAAGTCAATATGGACAAAAGACATATTGACGAATGCGTTAACATTACAAAAAATAACGAATGTCTTTATTTTTCTGGAATTGTTATGCCGAATAAACACATTGCAAGCTTGTATGCTTTAAGACTTAAAATTGCAAAAGAGAATAATAAATTGGGCGACGAATACATTCAAGATTTTGAGGATACAGTTGCAAATTTAAAAAAGTCAACTTCAAAAGATTTAGGCATAACAAGTTTGTTTAGTGAACATGATGCTTATATTATTTTTTATGAACCTAAGAACCAATGCATTGTGGGTACGATTAAGGCTAAAGTTGACAATGGCTTAATTAAGGAGGATTATTCCAGCTTCAAAAGATATTCTAAAGGAGTATTGATGGCAGACGCAGACTAAAAATGCGCCTAACAGTGTGTTTATAAAATTGTGGCTGGACGTTAAGCCATTCCACTATAAATCGCTATTTTGCTTTTGTGGTTAATTGAACCAGACGTTTTTCAAATGCCACAACTTCATAAACACTTTAACGTTGTACGCAACTTTAAGAAACCTATGGACAATGAGACATTCCATATAAATGTATCTCTAGAAAAAATAGATTCGCACAATATTAGTATTGTCAAGACAAGACTTTGGTCTTTTCAATTAATGTCCATTAACTGGCTAATGCGAAATCCTATTTCTGCGAGCACAAATGTTCAAAACGGTTTAGGCCTAATGATACTTAATACTCTTGCAATGTCAATCGAGGGTTTTATAACAGACATTATAGCGGAACATTTGTTTGAAAAAGACCTAGACAGACTTGATGGGATGAAAAAATTAGACCTAGGAGGATGGCAAAAGAAGAAAAAGAAATATAACGAGCTCTTTGAAAAGAAAATTGAGACTTACAATTCATACGAGTCAGTTGAAAAATTATTCTCTCTAAGAAATAACATATCTCATGGTGAAACTCATCTTGAGATTAGCAAACGTGAAATTGCGACGGGCGCCACTTCAAAAATTGAAAGCGTTGGCAAATCTTACCAAAAAGTGAGACTGTTCTTAATTAAAAAAAATATTATTCAAGAAACTGAAGTTTCTTCAAATGCCAAAGTTCTTTGGACTCTAAACATATCCCGGTTTTTTCATAGAGAAGTCCAAATGTTTTTAACTTCTGTGATGGCCGGAAACGAATCCCCTAAAAAAATGGGAGTCCAAGCAGAATTTCAAACCGTACTTTCAAACACCTATTAAAAGCTGCGTACAACATGGGGTTTTCTGCTATGCTGGCTGAAGAATATATACTCACCGTCCCGTTCGCTTATCATCTGTAGTCCGGGCTGGACGAATAAAGCCGAGCAAAAGAATATAACATCAACTGCATTAACTTTACTCAGCTGCGGTTCGGGCTGAAGAATCACAGAATATCAGCACAGCAGAAAGCCCTGACACGTCAGACTGTCTAAAAACTATGCACATTGGTTGATAAGTATCGTTTGTAAATGCATATAAGAAATTCGATATTTATATATGCAATACATTACTGGCGCAGATCGCACACAAGCTGTTTTATTTCCACAAAGCCTTGATCAAATAATTGATACTGACAACGAGGTTCGTCTTATTGATTTGTTTGTGGAGAGCCTTGATCTTTCACAGTTTTCCTTTCATCTCAAGCAGGCAGCTGAAGGAAGACCACCTTACCATCCCAAAGACTTACTGAAGCTTTATGTGTATGGTTATTTGAACAGCATCCGATCATCAAGGGCCTTGGAAAAAGAATGCAAGCGAAACGTGGAAGTCATGTGGCTTCTTCATCAATTAGTACCCGATCATAATACCATCAGCAACTTTCGAAGGGACAATGAAAAAGCCATTCGCAAGGTGTTTCGTCAGACGGTCTCCATTGCAAAGCAGTTTGATTTGATTGGTGGTAAACTCCTTGCAGGAGACAGCACAAAACTGCGGGCCCAGAACTCTAAGAAGAACAATTTTAACCAGGATAAGATTGACATGCATCTTGAATACATAGAAAGAAGGCTCGATGAATACAATCAGGCATTAGAAGCAGCCGATGGTGAAGAGAACAAAAAGAGCATTCAGGAACAAATGGATAAGCAAAATGAAAGAAAGAATAAGTACAACCAGCTCAGTGAACAATTAGAACAAAGTGGTGAACCACAGATCTCCACTTCTGATCCCGACAGCCGGCAACTGATGGTCCGTAACCGCATCACGGAAGTCGCCTATAACGTGCAAACAACTGTTGATGGGAAAAACAAGATCACCCTGGATTACAAAGTCACCAATCAAAACGACACCAAAGCCATGGGAGCCATGCTAAGAAGAGCCAAAAAGATTATAGGTCATACAGACTTTACTGCTCTTTACGACAAGGGTTATCACACGGGCAGTGAACTGAAAACAGCCATTGCCATGGGAGTGGAAGTAATGGTAGCTGTTCCGGGTGTGGCCAGCTTTGCACCGGATGAGCGCTACAATGTGGAGCATTTTATTTATGCCGAAGAAAATGACACCTACACTTGTCCAGAGGCAGTGGTGTTACACACCAATGGCGAGTGGTACGTGAAGAGCAACTACGGTTATGTGGTGAAGCATTACAAAACGAATGCTTGCATCACGTGTCCTGCCTTTGCTTCATGCACCAAGAATAAAAAAGGACGGCTCATTGAAAGAAGCGAGTTCCAGGGCTATGTAGAACAGAACAAACAAAACATTGAAAAAGATCGTGTTACTTATAAAAAGAGACAACAAATCATTGAACATACCTATGGCATCATCAAACGACAGTGGGGCTTTTATTATGTGAGTACCAAACGAGGTCTCAAACGAGCGTCTGCTGATGTAGGACTGATGTTTACAGCCCTGAACCTTCGTCGGTTGATGAACATTATTGATAAAAATAGATTCGAAAAGTTCCTCAGAGAACTTGCCGCTTTATGGTTTGTTCAAATGAATGCCTGTAAACAAATTTTAATGACCATAGCACCTTTCTTTTTTACAATAACTTTTTATCTGTCTAGGAAAAAGATAGCTGCACATCGTTTTTAAATCGCTTTATTCTTGATTAGTTTTGAACAGCAACAACAGTTTTTAGACAAACTGACGTTGGCTGCAATTATATGAACCCCTATAAACTATTAGTGATATTGACCGTTATTCCATTAATGTTCAACTGCAAAACTAAATCGGAAAGGTTTTCAATTGAAGTGCGCCACTTTGCGGGCGCTCCTGGTTTGACAATATATTATATAGTTAATGACACTTATGTTCAAGTTGATACAGACTGCGATCTTCAAGATTGCAAAAGAAAAACCGTCTACAAAAGATCATTAACTCAAGAACAGAGCGAGAGTTTACTTGAAAATCTGAAGTCCCTTCATCTTGACACCTTACGGAAAACCTATGAACCAAAAGAAATGATATTCGATGGACTTTTCACGACAATAAAGCTTCAGGGACCAGACCTTCCTACAAAGACAATATCTATTAACAATGTTGAGTTACCAACCACGGATAGTTTATACAGAATCATCGACAATCTCATCTTTGCAAAAAAGTATAAATTCTACCGAGAATAACTGCAGCCAACATGAGGTTTGCCGCAAGCCTACATTCTATTGGCCTCGCCGATAAATAAAATATATTTGTTGCGCGGCTCGGCCGGAAGTGTCATTCGATTTGACGGCCTGCGGCAAGCCCTGAACGTTATGTGCAAGCCTAATCCTACGATGCGAAAACTTTTATTGATATTAATTCTCTTTGTTCTCTGCAAGACGACACAAGCACAATATAAGTATCGTGGGCAAGTATTTTCCGCCATCAGACAAGAGCCAATCACATTCGGTGTTGTGCGACTACCTTCACCATCAGGAACAGGACGACATGGCAAAGAATTAGCAAAAATTGACAGCCTTGGCTACTTCACATTCTCTTTGAAAGACACTTCTAATGTCCGCATTGTGGTTGACTGTATGTTAGCAGGCAGTGCAATGCAAACGCTATTTTACTCTGACACGACGGCCAAAGTTTTTATACACACAGACTGCTCCGATTACAATGTTGAGCGAGCAAAAAAAGACATAGAAAAGAACCAGCCTTATTTACTTTGCCACCTTGGTTATGCAACGTATCACTTCAGTGCTGATGACAGCGCATTTCAAAAAAGATATGGTGTGACTTATTACACCTTTGCAGACGAACCAATTTGGTCTGACTGTATGTGGCTGTACAATACAGTAATCGCCGAGTATCTTGACAAAAGGTACGGAGACGCATGGAGAAAGGAAGTCAGATGGGACGTTCCATTCAATTGACGAAGGCAAGCACATAACATTTGCTTTTCGCAACAGCGGCTGAAGTGCTACTATGAGGCGGACGAACAAATTGTATAATTTAGATTAATAAATCAACTTCTGTACTGCCAATACTGCTGCTGCGGAAAGCAGTCTAACGTTATGTGCAATACTATGAGACTATCATTACTGACAATTTTTACTTTCATTTCCTCGGCTCTAATAGCACAATCTTATACGACCTACACCTTTAAAGATATTGGTTGGACAATTAACTTACCCAATGATTTCAAAATTGAAGACTCAGTGAGTGTAGCAAGAAACACAGCAGAAGGAGAAATTATTTTGGAAAAGGAAAGTCATATTGACGTTAATACGGCAGCGACCAAAAACTTGATCAGCGCTTCAAAGGGCATGTACACAGCGTTTAACGTCACGCTATCAAAATCATTCGCACCAAATGAGCACTATTGGGACTCAGTCAATAATAGAGTAATTAATATCTTTTATAATGCAATGATTAAACAAGCCTCTCCCACCGCAAGGTTTGACTCATCAAGAACGATCGAGACGATCGACGGCCTTGACTTCAAAAGTTTCCGAATGGACATAAGGCTCAACGATAAGTTAACGGTTCATAGTTTTCTGGTTACACGACTTTATAGGGGCTCGACCCTTACAATTAATTACTACTACACAGACGAGCCGGGAGGCGAACAAATAAAAAAAATGATAAGAGAATCGAAGTTCAAAAAATAAAGTACTGCACATAACATTGCATCCTATGTAAAGGGATAGCTGGGTGTTTTATAAAGTTACGTTGATTTGCAATGGTTCTTTTTTTGTTTCTGCTGATGTTTTATTTATTAGCACAATAACCTTCCTGCCAGCTGACAAACTAACTAATCCGGGCCCTTTTGATTACTGAAAAAATTTACGCCAGCTGCACTCTAGTCTATTTTTTTCTTGTCCTCATTACCTTTGTCTCAGCATCCTATCAGCAGTCGGTATAAAACCGCTGCAAGCATTTGTAAAAGCAAAAGGAAGTGGCGCTGTATGCTTGCCAAAAGCAATCTGCCCCAGGGTAGCTGCAACCGATGTTTTACAGTCGCCACTTTTATATTTAATTTCTTTCATCTCTGCATTTTGCATTATTCGAGAACTTGGTAAGGAAGTTTGTTGTCGGGCTATACTGACGCTTCCGCTTACAGTGTCGCCAGTTGGTAAGGCTCTCCGGTTTTGATGACATGATAGATCCGGCTCAGAGTCTTTGCTGCCAGTTTTATGATTAGCTTTTTATGATCGCTGCCTTTTCTCTCTTGGTAGTACTGCATTAGCGCAGGGTCTTTCTTTGCCGCAATCCAGGCGGCTTCAATGAGATAGCTTCTCAGCAATCCTTTGCTTCGGTAGGTAATGCCGCAGGTATAACTTTTTTCACCCGAGCTGCGAACAGAAGGCACCAGCCCTATGTAGCTGGAAAGTTTATCAATGCCGTGGAAGCGTTTTATATCACCTACTTCTGCAAGCAGGCCGATAGCGGTAAAAGGACCGACGCCTGGGATGCTGCGCAACAAGTAGTATTCTTTTTTGTATTGCTTACGTGCATACGCTCTTAGTTCGTTGCAAATATGCAGGTATTCTTTTTTCAGAAATTGGTATTCCGAAAGCCTACTTTTCAGCGCCTCGTTGGCCGGCGCGTAGGACCAGTGTTGCTTCTGCAGCCACTGAAGAAAATTTTTGCTCCAATTGACGTTGTCGTACTGCAAGGGCACCGTAATGCCGTAGTACAGTAGCATAGATTTAATGTGGCATTTAATTCTGCGGAGACTTTTTACTAAATCGTTTCTTCGTCTGAAGAGACTGCGGAATTGTTCTTGTTTATGCGAAGGCACATAGATGCCCCGCAGGTGGCCGGAAGCCAGTTGCTTTGCCAGGTAAGCGCTGTCCACCTTATCGGTCTTGGTCGTACTTTGTTTGTTGCCTTTTGGAATATCAGCCGGATTGACGACCAGTACTAGCCAGCCTGCTTTTGTAAGCGCATGGTAAATGCCGTATCCTAAACAACACGCCTCATAGCAGCATTCCACTTCATAGGTCGGAAAATGTTTGGAAACGTAAGCAATCAACAAGTCTGCATCTGCCTCCATTGAAAAGCGCTTCAAGACGAGTTGCCGTTCTTGAATTGTCACCGCCCAGGACTTTTTGTGAACATCAAGACCAATAAAAAGTTGTTTCATAACTTACCTCCTTAATTTTAGTTCAGGTAAGCTACCCTTTTACATGAATGCTTGTAAAAGCATGGCTCAAGTGCTATCTTTCAGCGACAAAATATTATCCGACAAACAAAGCAAAAGTGAAGCTGAAGTAATTCTAACTCCACGCCTTCACAAACGCTTTAGACATTAAGCGCAACTGTTATGAAGACCCTACTTACAATAACTTTTTTGTTTGTTATATCTTATGCATGTTTTGCCACAAAAGACCCATGGGATAAAGACCAGTCAAATTGGACGGTCTTGATGAAGCATGCCTATAAAGGCGACACATTAAAAATTGACTCCTTGTTATTTCGTGGAGAAAGCGTAAATAGAAAAGATATAAATGGCTGGACTGCTCTTAAAGTGGCAGTGAAGAAAGGACAAACAAAGACAGTTGCATATCTGCTAAGACATAAGGCAGACCCGAACCTTGCTGACAAAGAAATGATGACGCCTTTGATGGAAGCCTGTCTGCATAGTCATTATGACATTGCCAATCTTCTGTTAGAGAATGGGGCGAGTCCGGATCAAGCAAATCAAGTTGGCTGGACCGCACTTATGGGAGCCACATCTTTTGGTGACACAAAACTCATGGAATTGCTCATCAAATACAAAGCTAATATCAATGCCAAGAGAAGTACAGATGGCATGACAACTTTAGGGCTTGCCCAATACAACAGAGACAAACAAAAGATTGAATTATTGACACGCAACGGAGCAGAATAAACATGCGCTTAACATTTTGCTTTCCACAACAGCTGCTGAACGAACGCTGTGAAGCAACTGAATAAATCGTTTACATTAGAGCCCAAATCGACAACAGAACTGCCAATCCCGCTGCTGCGGAAAGCATTTCTGCGTCAGGCGCAAGTTGAATGAGAGTCATCATAGTCATATGTTATTTACTGCTTATTTGGAGTTGCCGCATAGAATCCAGGATTGTTCCGCACACCATTGAAATTTTTTGGCTCGGTGACGCTGATTCTATTACTCCCTACAACAAAGGCTTGGGTTTTTTCAAGTATGTGAAGATTGACCTCACAGGTGATTCTTTGATATGTCACGAAAAGGTGAATTTTCAAACCAACAAATACAGCACTTTTATCCAATCGAACCAGCACTTCCGTTCTAATCCATTTGTAAAAGGTTTACTACAATCAATGCCGAAGTACAAAGAAGGAATCATTAAAGAATCTACTGACTTCAGTGCAGATGTGTACTGCGGTACTGAAGTTTACCTGACGTACCGCAAAGGAGCGGAGGTGAAAACATTGTGTTTTCTTCAGCACCGATTCGATGAAGGATTTGACACATTTCAAGATTACTGTAGCAAACTCTCAGGAAGTAAAGAGAACGTGGTGCTAAAGAATTTTTCCATTCCTTCGGACGATATTGTAGTGGAAGCCCTTAAAAGATTGGGGTTTTATGAGAAAATGGCAACACCTTACATCCCGTTGCCGTGTAAGCCCGGTATTGATATGGCAAAAATTTTTGGCACGTGGAGAAGCGCTTGGAATCGCTATGAAAAAAACAAGTCGTATTATACAAAATACACGCTGTTCCATAATGGTGTTTACCGGTGGGAGAAGATAAAGGATGGCAAAACAACAGCCCAGGCGACAGGAAAGTTTCAACTTAATAAAAAAGACAGCTCATTCATAATGGAAGTTGACAAAACAGCCTATAAATACTCAATTTTGACATTGACGGGTAACTGTTTTGAATACAAAATGAAAGGAGACCTTTATAAACAACGTTGGGACAGATTGTGACCATGCGCCTAAGACTATGTTTGCAAAATGGCTGCTGTAGAATTACGTTTGAACAACAAATTATTAATCAAAAGCAGGAAGATAAATGAAGCGACAGCAACACCAATGCAGCCACTTCGCAAACAACTTCCACGTTAGCGGCAACGGTAGCAATCCTTATAATGTATGGAGAAATGGTTAGTTCCTAAGCAGAAGGTAAAACTTATCAAATGGCTTTTGCAAACGGCTGTAGAAAATAGTTGGACTATTCTTTTTGAATATTCAGAGGACAGCATAAGTAATTTGTTTAAACAAGATGCAACGGAAGCTCCCATCCCTTTGAGTGGAGAACATCATTATGAAGCGAGCTGCAAACTAACAGCAGTTAAGAACCCCTCAGTTACTGATAACTTTGTTCAGGAAATAGTTCGCAAAACACATGTGATGTCAGGATACGATACAAATGAGATGTTATTCCTGTTTGCAGACGATTATCACAAAGATTGTCTTTCATGTTCAATTGATTTTTACAACCAATACATGCGGTCACTTTGCGACCAACTTTCCAGCACAGTGGGATCCGAAGCTTGGAATTCACGTGACTTGAAGTCGC